>WNFK01014103.1_pt2 | contig 23177 bp, 21 predicted proteins | sample 5400281 | NCBI WGS metagenome assembly WNFK01 (sample SAMN13153350, study PRJNA577476) | soil metagenome | isolation source: 20 cm soil on Douglas fir-dominated hillslope | place: USA:California | collected 2013-09-17
GTTTGCGCATGCAGCGGCGAACCGCACCCCATCAAGATCAGCGCCGCGACGCACCCCAGAATGAGAGGCGAAAGGCGATTCAGGATCGTAGTGGTCGTCATGATCATATTCGCTATATCAACCGATTCGAACTGGATCCGAGACGCGGGAATGATCCTCCGGCAACGTCAAAGCCGGCGCTACTGGATGCCGCCGGTCGGGCTGGCCGATGAGGACGTGTTGGCAAGTGTCCGCAGGCCGATCTGCAGCATAAACGCGTGGCTGAGCACAGGCGGGGTGGTGCCTGCGGAGTACTGGTAGGACGTCACGTAGTTCGCGGCCAGCACGAAGCAGTCGTCCACATACCCGGCCCCGATGATATACTGATTGAGCTTGTTGGCTTCCAGATCCCATCGGGCGGCTCCCGACACCACCCAGTTCGCCGCCACCTTGATCGAACCGCTGCCCAGCAATCCTTCGCGGCGGGTCAGATATCCCAGATCCGCTTGCGGGGCATAATTGCCGTACATCAGGGCGACCGACCAGCGGTCGAAGTTGGCGCGGCCTTCAGCTTCGAAACGGTTAATGTTCAACGTCTGCTCGTCCATGCGCGAGCGCACACTGAACGTGTAGGTTCTGTTGGGCGAATAATTGACGCGGGCGACGTAATCGGACCGCGTATTCTGCAGGCCGGAATCGATACCGGTGTTGGTCACATCATGAACTGCGAACGAATTCAGGCCGAACAGCTGATAGGACTGTCCGAACAGCACATTGATCGAGCCGCCGCGATCGAATTGCGTCGTCGATTGCACGCCGACATTGGCGCGGCCACCGCCTTCCACGCGATCATAGCCCGAGAACTTGTCGACGGCGAACAGGTTGCTGGCGTCGAAGACCATGCTCTGCGCGTCTTCGTTGGGAAGCTTGCCGGCATAGGTTTCATTGGGACGAATGATGATCTGTGCGATCGGCTCGATCGTCGTGGAGCCCCAGGGCTGCACGTTGATGAAGGGATAGCGATATTCGAGGCCAACCGTGGGCATCAGGCGCAGCGCCTGCGTGTCGCCGACGGGGAGGAAGTTCGAAACGCCCGGCTGGTTCGAGATCGACGCATCGATCGCATCGGCGCGGAGGATCGCAAACGGCGTCCAGATTTGGCCCGCGGGATCGGTGAACGATCGCCGCCACTGCGCCTCAGCCGTCAACCGCGTGTAAGTGCCCGGCATGCCGCGCAGCAGGCATTGCGCCGGCAACCGCGCCAGCGGATCGGCTGACGCCGTCAGGCACAGGCCATTGGTGTTTGCCAATGTCGTGATCGGGTCGAACGCGGCGGTTTCCCGCGACAGGCTGGTGAAATTCGTCTTGTAGCTGAATTCTCCGCCCAAGATCGGGCTGTTGATCACGTTTGAATAATCGACGACCGGGTGAATCACCGGCACCTTATCCTGGTTACCGGAATAGCTGAGATAGTAGATCGTGCGCGCATCGAAGTAGCTGCGATTGCCGACGCCGGTCAGATAAAGCTGGGAAATGGCTTCCGTTGGCAGGCTCAGGAATGAGTTCAACGGATCCTTGTATTGGGCAAGCCTGTAATCGGAGAAGAAGTAATAGTCCGATAGCAGGACGCCGTCCCAGCCCCACACCCATTTATCGTTCAGCGCGAATTGGCCTTTGGTATCGACGCCGCCGCGGAATTGACGATCCCCGGGCAGGCCCGCGAAGGCTCCCTGGTCGAGTTGGTCGATGCCGTAGGCGCGGATTTGATACGAGCCGTTGATCAGACGCTGACGGAATTCACCCTGGAGCAGCACGCCCTGGCGGGTGGTGAAGCGTGGGTTGAAGGTCGCGTCGTAGTCCGGGGCGATCGCCCAGTAGAACGGGGTTTCAACGGCGTACCCAAAGGTCGAAGCCTGCGAGAAGCCCGGCATCAAAAATCCGGTCTTGCGCTTCACGGTCGGATCGGGCGTCGAAAAATACGGCAGATACGCCATCGGAACGCCGAAGAACTCCAGCTGCGCGTTCTCGAAGTACAGCATCTTTTCGGTCTGGTCGTGAATGATGCGCGCGCCCTTGACCTGCCACAACGGCGGCTTCTTCGGATCGTTCTTGCAGGGTGCGCAGGCTGTGTAGACCCCGTTCGTCGCGGCCATTCGCGTCGCGTCGGCGGTGTCGACGCGCAACGAATCGACGAAACCGTCACGGTAGTCGTCGCTCAAATCCATGATGTTCGCGTAGGTGACCTTGCCGTCCGCATCGGTCATGCGGATGTTGCCCTCGGCGTGAAGCCGCTTGGTCTTCTGATCGTAGATGACCTTGTCGGCCTCGACGCTCGTGCCGTTGTAGAACATCTGCACGTTGCCGACCGCCGACACGCGCGAATTGTTGTAGTCGTAATCCACCTCGACCGCCTGGACCAGCATCTGTCCATTGTTGGCAACCGGCACCGGTTTCGGCTTTGGCGGCAGCGGATTGTAGGTGAAGCTTTGCGCCGAGGCCGGGATGGTCGAGCCAATGCCGAACGCGCCAAGGGCGAACCCGAAAAGCAGGGCGAGAATGGGCCCGCTGGCGGCGGCCAAGCGACCGCTGTGACGGCGCACGGTGGTGCGCCGCCCGAACGCGGGCAGGCCTATCTGGCGGGCGGCGACGACGGCCACTACCCGTCCTCCTCGTATAGCAAGGCCAAAAAGCCGGTGAGGCCGCCGACACACACGGGCAGCCACGCCGCAGCGATCGGATGCATCAACTCAGCCTTGCTCAAATCTTCAGTTACTTTCGACAGAACATAGAGCAGAAACCCTGCACCCACGCCACTTAAAACCATCTTTTGCACGCCGCCAAAACGGAAGAACCGAAGGCTGACGGCCGCGGCCAGCATGACCATTGCGGCCAGCAAAAACGGCTGTGCGATGAGTTTATGATACTGCAACCGGTACCCTGCGGTCGCAAATCCGGAGCTTTCGGACGAACGGATATAGCCCGGGAGTTGCCAAAAAGACACAGTTTCTGGCGTGGAGAAACTGTTGCGGACCTGGGCCGGCGTCAGGCTGGTGGTGAGGAAGAAACTGTCCTGGTCAACCGGAGGTCCGTCGAGCGAGTACCGGCGCGCGGATTTGAACAGCCAGCGTCCCTCCTCAAGCGTGGCTTCGCGGGCTTCGATTCGTTCCTTGAACCGGAAGTCGGGATCGAACCGGAACACCGTGAGCCCGGTCAACCGGACGCCCTGCTGCTCGCTGCGGGCGGCGTTGATGATGGCCTGGCCCTCACTGTTCACTTGATTGATCCAGAAGCCGGACGCGTCCTGTATGCCGCCGCCGGGGGCGGAGCCGAACAGCTCCGCCTCCATTCGCTTTGAGAGTTCGCGCAGATTGGCGGAAATCGGATTGTAAGCGGTTGTCGCAACGATTCCGAGCACGATCGAACTTGCCAGCGCCGGCGCGATGAACTGCCACGCGGAAATGCCGGCGGCGCGCGCAACCACCAGTTCCAGTCGCCGCGAAAGCGCCAGATAACAGGTCATCGCTCCGATCAGGATGCAAAACGGCATCATTTTTTCGAGCAGTTGCGGCACGCGGAACAACGACGTCTCTGCGACCGTGATGGCGGAGGCCGAAGCCAGCCCCGACGTCTTCCTGACCATTTCGATGTAATCGACCAGCACCAGCAGAATGAAAATACTGGCGAACACGCCGAGCGCCGAGACCACGAAGCGGCCGGCAAAGTATCGCCCAAGCGTGTTGGTCATCATGCTCATGCTGTGGCGGGCCGCCCAAAAAGCCGTAACAGACGCGCGTTGGATTTGTTGATCGCTTCCATCAGTGCCGCCGGCGGTTCCACGACGATGCCCCCGATGATGATCCAGAGGCTTACGCCGATTGCCGTCGCCAGCATCAGATATTGAACGAGCGGGGCGAGTGGCGATTTCACCGCCATCACGGAGCAGGCGAATCCCGCCATGCGCACCCCGAACACGGCGAGGATTGAACCGGTGATCGAAAAGTTGCGGCTCTGACGTGTCGTGCGCGGCGCGCCGAGGAACGCGAAGGTCAGGGCGGCAAATGCAAACGGATAGATCGGCGCCAGGAAACGGTCATGCAGTTCGGCGCGAAACTGTCCGGGCAACTGCTTGTACACCGGATCCTCCGATGGCGGCGAGAGCAACTCCCAGAGGTAGCGTTCGCGAATGCCCAGGGTGATGTCGCGGCCCTGATTCGAGAACTTCGACATGTCGAATGCATAGCGGCCGAATGCCACCATCGCGGGATCGCGTTTGCCGGTCTCGAAGCGTTCGAGATTTCCGTCCTCGAGAATCAGAAACGAACCGCCTTCGTTCTTCAGAATTGTCCCATGGTCGGCAATGATGCTGACACGTTCCTTGGGATCGCGGCGGTCATCGACAAAGATGCCGACAAGCACGCCACCGGGTTGCCGCTCTCGAATGCGGATGGTCAGGTTTTGGTCGAGCTGGGCAAAGCGGCCGGGCTGGAGGATGTTGGCGAGCACATCGGCGGTGATTTCGGCATCCCACTGCTTCAGGCGCCGCATGCCGTCGGGGGCGAGATAGGAGGCGATAAAGGCAACCATGACCGCCACCACGATGGTGGCATAGATGAATGGACGGAACAGCCGCAACGGCGAGAAGCCGGCCGCATTCATCACAATGATCTCTGAGTCGGTGGCGAGCTTGTTCAGGGTGTGCGAGATCGCGATCATCAGCGCGATAGGTGAGATGATCAGGACCAGCGCTGGAATGACCAGGCTGGTGACGCCGAGAAAGGTGATGATGGTCTGACCCTGGCTGGTCATCAGGTCGATACCACGCAACGCCTGCGTAATCCAAATCACCCCTGTCAGGCTGACCAGAACCAGCGCAAACGACGCCAGCGTCGTGCGGAAGATATACCTGTCGATCGACCCCATCGCTATCGCACGATCCCCGCCCCACAAACCGGAACGGCAGCTGGCGACCAATCCCTTAAACCGGGATCCCCTTTGGTCGCGCCGCCACGGCAAGCCGGCTCACTCCCCCACTTACCATCCCTTTGATCCGTCAACAAAATGGCTGAGCCAAGGCACCCCCGAAATATGGTTAATTATTCGCTCTATGTGGCCTTCAGGCCACGCGGACGCTTGGCAGCGCGGCGGCTGACAGGCAATAGTGTCACGAACCAAGCTTTCGACGGATGTGCGTTGCATCCGAAACGAACATCCGAAACACCGCCCGGCGGGTCCCCGGCCCAGCGACAGCCCTGATTTTTTGGAGGATTTGCTTATGCCCGACGCCGTCAAGGTCGGCTTCGTTCCGTTTTCCGCAGCCGCGCGCGGCACTCTGGTCATATTCTGCGACGACGCATTGAAACTCGGCACGGCGACCAGCAAGGCGCTGGGCGAGGCGGCCAACATCGTCAAGCGCGCGGCGGCCACGAATCAGTTCAAGGGAAAGAGCGGGTCCACGCTCGATATCCTGGCGCCGGAGGGTCTCAAGGCCTCACGCCTGATTGTGATCGGCGCCGGCAAGCTCTCGGCCATCAAGGACAGGGATTTTCTCAAGTTTGGCGGTGCGGCAGCCGGCAAACTGGGCGCCGGCGCAGACACCGTGACGATCATCGCGGAATTGCCTTCGGGGGAGATGAAGCCGGATCAAGCGGCCGCGGTTGCATCGGGGATACGGCTGCGCGCCTATAAATTCGACCGCTACAAGACCAAGAAGAAAGACGGCGAAGATGCCGGATTGCACGCGGACGTCTCGCTCGCCGTCGGCGATGTAGCCGCCGCGCGAAAGGCCTTTGCTCCGGACGCGCACATCGTCGATGGCGTCATCATGGCACGCGAACTCGTGAATGAGCCGCCGAACGTACTCTATCCCGTGGAGTTCGCGCGCCGCGCCAGCCAGCTCCGCAAGCTCGGCGTCAACGTCGAGATACTCGACGTCAAGGCCATGACGAAACTCGGAATGGGCGCGCTGCTCGGCGTCGCTCAGGGTTCGACGCAGCCCGGACGGACCGTGATCATGCGCTGGAATGGCGGCAAGCGCGGCGATCAGCCGGTTGCCTTTATCGGCAAGGGCGTCTGTTTCGATACCGGCGGCATTTCCATCAAGGGCGCCGCCAGCATGGAGGACATGAAGGGCGACATGGGCGGCGCCGCCTGCGTGGTCGGGCTGATGCATGCGTTGGCTGCGCGGAAGGCGAAGGTCAATGTGGTCGGAGCCATCGGCGTCGTCGAGAACATGCCCGACGGCAACGCGCAGCGCCCAGGCGATATCGTGACGTCGATGTCCGGCCAGACCATCGAGATCATCAACACCGACGCCGAAGGCCGTTTGGTGCTGGCCGACGTGCTCTGGTACGTGGCGAAGAAGTTCAAGCCGAAATTCATGGTCGATCTGGCGACGCTCACCGGCGCGATCATGGTCGCCCTCGGCACCGAATATGCCGGTTTGTTTTCCAATAACGACGAATTGGCGGAACGGCTGACCAAGGTCGGGCTCGAGACGGGGGAACGGGTCTGGCGCATGCCGCTCGGCCCGGAATACGACAAGCAGATCGATTCGCAGTTTGCCGATATGAAAAACACCGGTAACCGCAACGGTGGTTCGATCACCGCCGCGCAGTTCCTGCAGCGCTTCGTCGACGACACGCCGTGGGCGCATCTCGACATTGCGGGAACGGCGATGGGCGCGCCGAAATCCGAGATCAATCACAGCTGGGGTTCGGGTTTTGGCGTTCGTCTGCTGGAGCGGTTGGTCGCGGACTATTACGAAGCCAAGAAATAGCTGAAAACCGGATGACGGAAGTTTTGTTCTACCATCTGCAAAACATGTCGCTCGACAACGTTTTGCCGCCGCTGCTTGAAAAATCGCTGGAGCGCGGCTGGCGCGTTGTCGTGCAGTCGACATCGCAGGAGCGCACCGACGCGCTCGACGCCCATTTGTGGACCTATCGCGACGATTCATTCCTGCCGCATGCCACCTGGCGCGCCGGCGATGCGCAGGATCAGCCAATCGTGCTGGCGGTAGAGGAGGGCAATCCGAACCGGGCCAATGTCAGGTTCCTGATCGATAATGCCGTTTTGCCCGCTGATGCGGATGCCTATGAGCGGGTGGTTCTGGTCTTTAACGGCGACGATGACGATGCGCTGGCCGCGGCGCGGGGTGCCTGGACAGCCTGCAAGTCGCGGGGATTCGAGGTCACTTACTGGCAGGCCGACGAGCAGGGCCGGTGGCAGAAGCGGGAATAGCGATTCAGCGAGATTAATGATAATCTGCCGTTTCAGTCCGTGGGCCTGCACAAAGCCACGGTCGTGCCGCAAAGTGATAGTGGAACAACCGCTGGGGCTTAGGGTGGGAATCTAATTCATCGTGCGAGACAAATACCTTTATCGAAAACGGTTGCTGATGTTGCTGCTGCTCGCCCCTGCCATCGCGGGCTGCTCAAGCGCGTCAAATATGTTCTCGTCCGATCTTCTGTCGAAGGATGCGGAATGGTTTTCGCGCTCCGGCAGGCTGTTCATCAAAAACGTTTCGATTGAAACGCCCCCGCTAACTCCCGACAAGCCGGTTACTGCAGAAGATTTGGTCAGCGCGGACGGGGGTTGCCCGGGAATGAATCCTCCCGGCGGGCCTGCGGACGCCAACGCCTTGACCGACGGCGCTGCCGGCGCTCCGGCGCCCACGACAACCGGAACGGTCGCGCTCGGTCATACCGAATGCGACGTCGTGCGCGGTATTGGCGCACCCGACAACGTCAATCTGTCGAACAATGGGCGTGGCGATCGGGTGGCGGTTGTCAATTATTCGCGGGGTCAGCGCGCCGGAATCTATACCTTCACGGCCGGACGCCTGTCATCGATCGAGCGCGGAGCCGAGCCGGTGGCGCAGCCGAAGACCGCCAAACCCAAAGCGAAGAAGAAGTCGGCCGCGACGTAGTCGCACGCTGTTTGCTTTAATCAGCCGTGAATTGGTTCAGCCGGTAGCCTCGTCATATTGCGAACTCGCCGCCAGCCATTCCTCCTCGGCGCGCTGCAACGCGCTTTCGGCGCCGGCGCGCGCCTTGCTGAGCTGGGCCGCCTGCTTCGGGTCGCGCTTGAACAAATCCGGTAGCGCGAGTGCCGTGTCGATCTTGGAGATGATGCCGTTGATGCGCGCGATCTCGGCCTCGGCGTCTGAAATCTTCTGTTTCAGCGGGACGCGCTTTTCGGCCTTGTTGCGCTGCGGCTTGTCGCGGCCGCCTCCGCGCTCATTGCCGCCGCGGTCGCGCGAATTCGCGCGCATGCCACGGGCCGACAGAACCATGCGGCGATAATCGTCGAGGTCGCCGTCGTAGGTCGTGACGGTACGATCGGCCACCACCCACAATTGATCGGCGCAGGCTTCGATCAGATAGCGATCGTGCGAGACCATGATGACGGCGCCGGGAAATTCATTGATCGCCTCGGCAAGTGCGGCACGGCTGTCGATGTCCAGATGGTTGGTCGGCTCGTCGAGAATGATCATGTTGGGGCCGAAGAAGGTCGCAAGTCCAAGCAGCAGCCGCGCTTTTTCGCCACCCGACAAACTCTTGACGAGGGTATCGCCGGCCTTGCCCGAGAATCCGATCGCGCCGGTGCGCCCGCGCACCTTGGTTTCGGGGGCGTCGGGCATCAGCTTGCGGACGTGATCATAGGGCGAACCGTCGAGATTGAGCTCATCGACCTGGTGCTGCGCGAAATATCCGACCGACAGCTTCTCCGCGCGGGTGACATGACCGGAGAACGGCGGCAACTTGTTGGCGAGCAGCTTGACCAGTGTCGACTTGCCGTTGCCGTTGGAGCCGAGCAACGCGATGCGGTCGTCGGTGTCGATGCGCAAGGTAACGCGATTGAGCACGGGTTTTTTGCGATCGTAGCCGACCGAGACATCGTCGACCGCGATGATCGGCGGCGACAGCATCTTGTCAGGCGCCGGAAATGAAATTTCACGCACGTCCTGCGTCACCAGCGCGGTGACAGGCTTCATCTTTTCCAGCATTTTGACGCGCGACTGCGCCTGGCGGGCTTTCGAGGCCTTGGCCTTGAAGCGATCGACAAAGGCTTGCAGTCGCTTGCGCTCGTCGGCCTGCCGTTTCGCGTGCTTGGCGTCCAGCATTTCGCGCGTGGCGCGTTGTTCCTCGAACGACGAGTAGGTCCCCTTGTAGAGCGTCAACTTGCCGCGATCGAGATGCAGGATCTGGTCGACCGAGGTGTCGAGCAGGTCGCGGTCGTGGCTGATGACGATCACGGTGCGCGGATAGTTCGCCAGATGGTCCTCAAGCCACAGCGTGCCTTCGAGATCGAGGTAGTTGGTGGGCTCGTCCAGCAGCAGAAGATCGGGCGCCGCAAACAACGTTGCCGCGAGCGCAACGCGCATTCGCCAGCCGCCGGAAAATTCCGAACACGGCCGGGCCTGATCCGCGGTCGAAAATCCAAGGCCCGAGAGGATCGCGGCGGCACGGGCAGGGGCTGAATGCGCGTCGATGTCCACGAGCCGGGTTTGAATGTCGGCAATGCGAGCAGGATCGTGCGCGGTCTCCGCTTCATGCAGCAGCGCGTCGCGCTCCAGATCGGCCTTCAGCACGATATCGACAAGGCTTTCGGGGCCGTCGGGCGCCTCTTGTGCGAGACTGCCGACGCGCCAGCGTGGCGGGATCGTGATTGAACCGGTTTCGGTCGGCAATTCACCGCGAATCGCATGGAACAGCGTTGATTTGCCGACACCGTTGCGGCCGACAAAGCCGACGCGTGCACCGGGCACGATCTGTGCTGAGCTGTTATCGATAAGAAGCCGTCCGGCAATCCGGACCGAAATGTCGGTGATTGAAAGCATGCCGGCTTTTCACCGGAGCCGCCCAAAAACGCAACCGGTTTATTGAACGAAATTGCATCTCGACAACGGCTTATGCCTCAATATTCACCCTAGTTCGATGACATCGGGCGGCCCTCGGTGTCCCGTCTGCGCAGTTCATCCATCAGATGCTGAAGATGGGACGACAGGCGCGAGGAGTCCGGGCGAAGGTTCTGCTGCAGCCGTTCGCCTACGGCGTCGCAGATCGATCTGCAGGTCTTGCGACATCGGGCGGCCCTCGTTGTCCCGTCTGCGCAGTTCATCCATCAGATGCTGGAGATAGGACGACAGACGCGAGGAGTCGGGACGAAGGTTCTGCTGCAGCCGTTCGCCTACGGCGTCGCAGATCGATCTGCAGGTCTTGCGATCGATTTGTTCGCTGTTGTCGTTGATTCGGCTGCTCATGGCAGGTTCCGCTTCTTGGTCATTTCAAATGAGTAACGCAGGATCAAGTCTTCGGGATGGGAATTGTTTCGCGGCACGCGCCGATTGCGTGCTTTTTGGTAAAAGTTGAATGAACGCTGCGGATGGTTCCCCCTGATCGACAGAACAAAGCCCCGGCACGCCGTGCCGGGGCCTTTTGAGGGCCAGATCTGACGATTCAGCTCAGTAGCAGCGGTTCACCACGCGCCAGCGGGGGCCCCACGGCGTCGGAACCAGTCGGCGCGCGTAGCAGCCGCCGTAGCCATAACCATAACCGGGGCCACCGGCGTAGAAGCGCGGACCGCCCCAGCCCCAGCCGCCGTGATGCCAACCGCCGTGATGCCAGCCGCCGTGTCCGTACCAGGCGGAAGCGGATGTCGGCGCCAATGCGGCTACACCGAGCGAAGCCGCGGCGACTGCAACTAGCGAGAGTTTGCGTAACATGATGGTCTCCTCAGGTTCAGGCGCCATTGGCGCCATCGGTGAACTGCTGCCCCGTAGCGTCCCCAAAACCCGCGGGCGCTCGGTCGATTGAAGCCTATCCCAGGCAAGCTGAACGAAACCGGGCTGTTGGTTTCAGACAGGGTTCATGTTCGTGAAATTGTTGTAATTTGGGGCCTCGATCGGGACGCCCGGCGGCATTTCGCGGGATCGCTTGCCGTTGCGCGACGGCGCCGATATAAGCGCCGCAACTCCCCGTCAGCGCTTCTCAAGGACGAAATCATGGCGATTGAACGCACCTTCTCGATTATCAAGCCCGACGCGACCGAGCGCAATCTGACGGGCGCGATCAACGCGCTGATCGAGAAGGCCGGACTTCGGATCGTTGCCCAGAAGCGCATCCGCATGACCCGTGAACAGGCCGAAACCTTCTATGCCGTCCACAAGGCGCGTCCGTTTTTCGGCGAGTTGGTGGATTTCATGATATCCGCCCCTGTCGTCGTTCAAGTTCTCGAAGGCGAAAACGCCGTCCTGAAGCATCGCGACGTCATGGGTGCGACCGATCCTTCCAAGGCGGCCGATGGAACGATCCGCAAGCTGCATGCGAAATCGATCGGCGAAAACTCGGTGCACGGTTCCGACGCCGCTGAGACGGCCGCGATCGAAATCGCCCAGTTTTTCTCGGGCAACGAAATCGTCGGCTAGTTCACATGGGTGGCGGCAAGCGATAGCCGCGTAAACGGCCGGCAGGCTGAGAGGAATGCGCTGTGAACTGGCTGTCGCAAATCTTCGACCCGGCGACCATCGGAACGTTCCTTACCCAGTTTCAAAGCGAGATGCAGCAGCCGGCTTTTTGGGTCGCGCTCGGCAAGATCATGTGGATCAACGTGCTGCTGTCAGGCGACAACGCGCTGGTGATCGCGCTGGCGTGCCGTGGACTGGAGCCGCGCCAGCGGCTTTGGGGCATGATCCTGGGTGCTGGCGTTGCCGTCATCCTGCGTATCATCTTCACCGGTATCGTCGTGACGTTGATGGAACTGCCGTACCTCAAGCTGGTCGGCGGACTGGCGCTGGTCGTGATTGCCGCGAAACTGCTGGTGCCGGACGAAGAGGATGAGGAAGGCATAAAATCCGCGTCGCATTTGTGGGCCGCGGTGCAGATCGTGGCAGTCGCCGACATCGTGATGAGCCTCGACAACGTGATCGCGGTCGCCGCCGCGGCCAATGGCAGCGTTCCGCTGCTGATCCTCGGCCTTGCGATCAGCGTTCCCCTGATCGTCGCGGGAGCTGCGCTGATCATGGCGCTGCTCAATCGACTGCCGATTTTGGTATGGGCCGGTGCCGCCTTGCTGGGATGGATCGCCGGCGACGTGATCGCGACCGATCCAGCGGTTCATCCGAAGTTGCAGGCACTTTTCGCGGGTCCGGTCGGTGTCCAGCTCGACTCATTGTTGGCGTTGTTCGGAGCGGCGCCGCATTTTGCGAACGGCGGCGATGGCGGCGAGATTGTTTGCGCCGTGCTGGGCGTCGTCGTCGTGTTGGTCGCGGGATCGATCTGGCGCAGGCACAGGCTGCAGGACACCAAGCATGCCGCGCCGCGCGCCACGGATGAGGCGGCTTGACCGATCGATCGGCCGTAAGCCTGCATCTGCAAATGTGGACGACGATCTAGCGCCTGACGATCGATCCGGAACGGTTGACCAGCCGGGCCAGTTGCTTGAAGCGGCTGCCGACGCGATCGGCGACGAGATCGACCATTCTGTGCTCGAACACCAGCATCAGCTTGAGGCCGCTGCTTCTAAAGTGGGTTGCCGGCAACACGCCGGGCCGCGCCGCCGATATCAGATGGGCGACGCGAAATGCCGCGCCGAGCACGCGCGCGCGCTCGACCATGGCCGGCGGCACCAGTTCGCGAACCAGCGCCGGCGGTTCGTTCTGTTCGCTCAGGCCAGCGTAACGATAAAACACCGACAATGCGATAAAGGCCCGGCCCTGATGGCTGATGGAGCCGAAGTTTCCATTGGTAATGAGATTGAGCGTTTCCTCGCCGCGGTGGTCGGGATGCACCCGCCACCCGATGTCGGATAGCAGGCAAGCGGCATGACGCAGGCGGCGATCTTCGTCGGTTTCCCGCAACCTGACGATCCTGACCAGGCGATCGGTCCATCCGATCAGTTCCTGGGCATGACGCGCGGATCGCGACAGTAGCTCGTTCAGGGTCTGCGTGGCGCAGAGCAACCCATCCTTGGCCCGCTCCGCCGGCGGCAGCATATCGTACAGCAGGCCTTCGCGCACCCCGAAGGTGGAAAACACGATGGTCTTCGGCTTCGCAACGCGAATGATGTATTCGAGAACCAGGGCCGCATAGGCCAGCAACGGCCGCCGTGCGTCGGCCACGACTTCGATATTGGCCAGCGTGTTCGTCGCTGCGAGCCGGCGCAGGCGCAGCGCGAAAACGAGCGCGTCCGCCGCAGGAATCGAATAGCCATGCATCACCCGCAACGGATAACCGCTTTGGATGATGTGGATGCGCGCCAGCGCCCGCCATGTCCCCCCGACCGCATAGAAGACGCGACCGCGGCCGGCCTTGAGCTGGGCAATGCCGGTCAGATCAGTCTTGACGATGCGTTCGGCGCGCTTCAGCGATCTTTGGGCCGCATCCTGTAACGCCAGACCTCCGAGCGGGAGCGTCACGCCGCTGTGCAGGCGGTTGCCGCGGATGTCGATCAGTTCCAGCGAGCCGCCGCCGAGATCGCCGACGATTCCGTCCGGATTGTGTACGCCGGAAACAACGCCCAGCGCCGATAATTTCGCTTCGCGCGGACCCGACAGGATTTCAATACGGACACCGCAGATGCGCTCCGCCTTGGCGATGAAGTCGGGGCCGTTGGTGGCGTCGCGGCAGGCGGCGGTGGCGATCGCGTGCACGCGGCCGACTTTCATCACTCGGCACAGCGCGCGAAAACGCCGCAGCGACGTCAAAGCCTTGGCGACCGCATCGGGCGCCAGCAGGCCGGTGGTTTGAACTTCTCGGCCGAGCCCGCAAAGCGTCTTCTCGTTGAAGATGGTGACCAGGCTTCGCGTCCTCGATTCATAGACGACGAGACGCACCGAATTCGAGCCAATGTCGATGACCGCTACGCTGGATGCGCGCTTGCGCGGCCGCTTCACGTCAAAGATCCCTTATGACGATTGCTGACGCTCCGTACGGCGCGTGAGGCGGCGCGGCGATGATTCCTTGAGCGACTTTCCACGGCCTGACAAACTCGGATTCGTCATGAAATAATTGTGCAGATTGAAGGGCTCCTCGCCCTTCGCGGCCTTCATACGCGTTGACGACCCATCCGGCAATAACTGCCAGCTCTGCTCGGTATCCTTGAGGTTCGCGACCATGATCTGCTCGAGAACCTGCTGATGCACCGTGGGATTTTGCAGCGGACAGAGGATTTCGACACGCCGGTCGAGGTTCCGCGGCATCATGTCCGCCGATGAGATATACACAGTGGCTTTTGTGCTTGGAAGGCCGTGTCCCATTCCGAAGCAGTAGATTCGGCCATGCTCCAGAAAGCGGCCGATGATCGATTTGACGCGGATGTTCTCCGAAAGCCCGGGAATGCCGGGACGCAAGCAGCAAATACCGCGCACCACCAGTTCGATCGATACGCCGGCCTGCGACGCTTCATACAGCGCGTCGATGATATCGGGATCGACCAGCGAGTTCATCTTTAACCAGATCGCCGCCGGCCTGCCGTGACGGGCGTAGTTGGTCTCGCCGTGAATATGTTCGATCATGCGCTTGCGCAAGGTCAGCGGCGACACCGCCATCTTCTCGATGTCGCTCGGTTCCGCATAGCCGGTGATGTAGTTGAATACCCGCGCCGCGTCGCGTCCGATGATCGGATCGGACGTGAAGTAGGACAGGTCGGTGTAGATGCGTGCGGTGACCGGATGATAGTTTCCGGTGCCGGTATGAACGTAGGTCGTGAGGCTGCCGCCCTCGCGACGCACGATCAGCGACAGCTTGGCGTGGGTCTTCAACTCGATGAATCCGTACACGACCTGCACGCCGGCGCGTTCGAGATCGCGTGCCCAGCGGATGTTGGCTTCCTCATCGAATCGCGCCTTGAGCTCGACCAGCGCCGTCACTGACTTTCCGGCCTCCGCGGCCTCCGCCAGCGCCCGCACGATCGGCGAGTTGTTCGAGGTGCGATAGAGCGTCTGTTTGATGGCGACGACATCGGGGTCGCGGGCTGCCTGTTGCAGGAACTGCACCACGACGTCGAACGATTCATAGGGATGATGAACGATCAGATCCTTCTGCCTGATCGCCGCGAAAATATCGCCGCCGTGATCGCGCACGCGTTCGGGATGACGCGGCTCGTTCATCGCCAGCACGCCGTCGACCAGCAAAACCTCGTCGTCGGCGGTGGAAAGCGCGCGCTGCACGAACGCGCGCAACTCTTCCGGCATCTTGGCTTCGATTTCGAGCCGTATCACCGATCCGCGCCGACGCCGCTTCAGCGCGGTTTCGAACAGCCGCACCAGATCTTCAGCCTCTTCCTCGATTTCGAGTTCGGAATCCCGGATGATGCGGAAAGCGCCCTGGCCTTTGACCGTATAGCCGGGGAACAGCCGGCCGATGAACAGGCCGGTGGCTTGTTCCAGCGTAATCAACCGCACCGCACCGTCCCTGCTTGTGGGCATGCGGATGAAGCGATCGATCTTGCCGGGCATGCGAATGAGCGCGTTCATCGGCTTGCCGTCGGAAACCCGGGCCAGCTGCAGCGCCACGGTAAATCCGAGGCTCGGGATGAACGGAAAAGGATGCGCCGGATCGATCGCAAGCGGCGTCAGCAACGGGAAAATATTGTGGAGGAAATGGTCCTCGATCCAGGCTCGCTCGGGTTTGGTGACATCGCGGCCGTCAACCAGAACGATACCCACCTCGGCCAGGATGCCGCGCAGATCGCGCCAGATGGCCTGTTGGTCCGCGGCGAGCATTGAAACGGTTTCGTTAATGAGGACAAGCTGCTCCGAGGGGGTCAGACCGTCGGGACTGCGCTCGGTAATGCCCTCCCGCACCTGGGCCTTGATGCCGGCGACGCGGACCATGAAGAATTCATCAAGGTTATTGGCGGAAATCGACAGAAATCGCACCCGTTCAAGCGCGGGATGGCCGGGATTGACCGACTCCTCGAGCACCCGGCGGTTGAAATGCAGCCAGGAAAGCTCACGATTAATGAAGCGTTCGGGGCTCGCGCCCATTGTTGGGCCGGGCTGGGCATCCACCTCTTTTTCATTAATTACAATGACTTGTGCGGATTCCATCAGATTTCAGTCCATCCCATGGCGGTGATCTGCGCGCTTCCGAACAATGCGTTCAGAGCATGTGTTATCGCAATGACGTTTCGATGACATTGATGTTCCTGCGGTTGGCGCCGTCAAGCTATAGGGCGGCCGGCGGATCAGGCATTTCGTAGTAATTCGGCCGCCAGCGCCCGGGTAACCGGCCGGCCGAGCCGCAAGGCTTCAGTGTCCAGAAGCTCGACGGCCTGTCGCGCGGCGGCGAATGACCGCTCGATCCTGGTCGCGAGATAGCTTACCACGGTCTCGTCGACGGCCATCTGGCGGTCCGCGCAAAATTTGACGATCAGCGCGCGAAACAACTGATCGTCGGGCGGCAATAGCGACACCGTCGGCACCGTGCGCAGTCGTGACCGCAGATCGCGCAGCTCGACCTCGATCGCGGACGGTGGCACGCGTGCGGTGATCAGCACGTAGGCCTCGTCTTCCCGCGCCAGGTTCATCAGGTGAAACAGCGCGCGTTCATCGAAATCTGATGATTTCAAATCCTCAATCACCAGCGCTCCGGTCGCCAGCGCGCCCGGCACTGCCGCTGCTGTCAGCGCATGCGCGGTTGTCGAGCGCGCGCCCGCTTGCTCGGCCCAAATCGCGGCGAGGTGGCTCTTGCCGGAACCCTCCGGCCCTGCCAGCAGCATGGTCCGGTTGGGCCAGTCTGGCCAGCTGTCAACCAGCGCCAGCCCGGCGGTATTGGCCGGACCTTCGAGAAAATTGTCGCGGCTAAGGCTCTCTGCGTGCGGCAGCGCAAATGCAAGCTGACGAGGATGAACGCGGCCTGCCACGCAACTCTCCATGCCGGGGTCATCGGCGGATCATCTATAGCGTTTTCAAGCGAAGTGGACACCGGTTCGCGTGAAGAAAAACGCGTCAAAATCCATAGCGATTGCAAGCGAAGTGGATCCGGTTCGCGTGAAGAAAACGCGTCAAAATCCATAGCGTTTTCAAGCGAAGTGGATCCGGTTCGCGTGAAGAAAACGCGTCAAAACAAAAGAACTCGAGCTTCGGTTCTGATTAGATCAGCATCGAAAGCTTCTAGCTTGTTTCGATCGTGCTCATGTGCCGCACCCACTCTACGAGATAGAGGGATACCGAAACCAAAGTAAAGACCGTTACAAAACCCATCAGGATCAGATCATACGGCGTCGAGTTGAAGCCGAAGCCGAGCGCCGCGAGCACCAATGCCGCGAACGCAACCTGCGCCACCGTATTGAGCTTCGATACCATCAACGGCTTCATCGGGATCGGCTTGCCGAACAACCACGATACAATCACGGCGGCCACGATCATGATGTCGCGCGACACCACCAGGATCACAATCCAGCGCGGTACCGCCCCCCAGATTCCCAGCGCCATGTAGATCGAGACCAGCAGCGCCTTGTCGGCCAGTGGATCGAGCAGCGCCCCCAGTTCGCTGGCCATGTTGAAGCGCTTGGCGAGGAAGCCATCGACCGCGTCGCTGACACCCGCGACGATGAAGATCGCAAATGCGATTTCCATCTGGTTTGACGCAATCGCCCACACGATGAACGGCACCAGCAGGATGCGGCCCAACGTAATGATGTTTGGAATACTCACACGGCGCTTCCCGGCTACCGGCCTGATTTTGCAAAGGATCCGGCCCTTTGCAGCGCGAGCCGGTTCCTGTCTACATAGTACATGCACGTCCCGCTTGCGAGCCATGCCTCGAGGGGGTGGCTTGGTACCCTCTGGTGGCTTGCTAATTCGGGCCAAGCCATCACTTAAAGGGTGCTGAGATGCTACGAATCTGATTGGTTAACCTTGCCAAATTCGCATGAGGTGGCTTGACGGATTTAGCCAGCTTTTCTACTACCCGGCAGCTTAAGCTCGCATTTGCAATACGAAGTCCGCTGTTGATGGTAGGTGCCGTCGGCTTGTCGGGAGGTTGCGGAACTGCTCCGATTGACAAGTCGATTCTAGTTGGAACCTAAACAATGGCCGCGCTCGGGAAAAAGAAGCAGCACACTCGGACGACTTATCGCGACGCCGGGGTCGATATCAGACTAGCTGACGATTTCATCAAATCTATTGGGCCTATTGCGGATGCTACAATCTCGCAACGTCCGGGCCCAATGGAAGGCCTTGGTGGCTTCGGTGCTCTTTTTGATCTCAAAAGCGCCGGCTTCCATGATCCAATTTTGGTCTCGTCAACAGACGGAGTAGGCACCAAGCTTAGGATCGCGATTGAGACGAACCATGTTGACACAATTGGCATCGATCTTGTTGCGATGTGCGTCAATGACATTGTCGTGCACGGCGCCGAGCCCCTCTTTTTTCTGAATTACTTTGCACTTGGCCAACTTGACAATGAACTCGGAACCCGGGTTTTGCGTGGTATAGCTGAGGGATGTAAACTTGCGGGCGCCGCGCTTGTTGGGGGCGAAACCGCCGAAATGCCGGGGTTCTACGCTAAAGGAGATTTTGATTTAGCAGGTTTTACAGTCGGAGCGGTCGAACGTGGCCAAGAACTTCCCCGCCGCCGTGATATCCAAAAGGGAGATGCTCTCGTCGGTATCGCCTCTTCTGGCGTTCACTCGAATGGATATTCGCTTGTTCGTAAGCTTGTTAAGAACTCGGGCTTGGCGTGGTCTGACGTGGCTCCATTCGACCACAGCAAGACACTTGGTGAGGCGTTACTTGAACCAACTCGGATATATGTGAAATCCATACTTCAAGTTCTCAAGAAGACAGATGGCATTAAGGCATTAGCGCATATCACCGGTAGCGGCGCGCTCGGGAAATTACATCGCATCCTTCCTAGTCCCTCGGCTGAGGGTGTTAGAGCTTGTATCCAATTAGGTACGTGGCAGGTGCCGGCCGTATTTCGTTGGCTTCGCGATCAGGCGAACTACACTAATTCTGCTGAGGACGAAAAAGAGTTGCTGCGCGCATTTAACTGCGGAATTGGAATGGTTGCCGTAGTGGCAAAAGACAAGGTGTCGCCGGTATTGCGACTTCTTGAAGAAGCTGGCGAAAAGGCATTCCTAATTGGCGAGATCGAAAGCCACAGCGAACCTTCAGGGAAATGGCTTGAGGTCGAAGATGCAGTGGCGCTTACGGGGAACCTGGCATTCGAAGAATTGGCACGCGCTTCGGCGCGTAGATCGTAAGTGGTTGGCAGACGCCACGGGTTCGGCGGTTCGTTCGATCTGAAGGCTGCGGCCTTCAAAGACCCAGTTCTGGTCGCGGCCACTGGTAGCGTCGGCAGCAAGGTCAAGATCGCTATCGAAGTCGGCCTGTACGGCGGTATCGGCATCGACCTGGTGGCGATGTCGGTCAACGATCTCGTCGTCCAGGGTGCCGAACCGCTGTTCTTTCTGGACTATTTCGCCTGCGGCAAACTCGATCCGGCGGCCGCCGCGGCCATCGTCGCCGGGATCGCCGAGGGTTGCCGTGAATCCGGCTGCGCGCTGATCGGCGGCGAGACCGCCGAAATGCCCGGTCTCTACAAGGACGGCGACTACGACCTTGGGGGCTTTGCGGTCGGCGCCGCCGAACGCGGCACGCTGTTGCCGCGGCCCGATATCGCGGCCGGCGACGCGGTGATCGGTCTGGCCTCGTCGGGCGTTCACTCCAACGGATTTTCCCTGGTCCGCAAGATCGTTGAAATGTCCGGATTAGGCTTCGAGGCACAGGCCCCGTTCTCGCCGGTCATGACGCTGGGGGGTGCGCTGCTGACGCCGACGCGGCTCTATGTGAAATCATGCCTGCGCGCGATCCGCGAGACCGGTGCGGTCAAGGGTCTTGCCCACATCACCGGCGGCGGTTTCACCGATAATATTCCGCGCGTGCTGCCAAAGCATCTCGGCGTCGGGATAGATCTTGCGCGTCTGCCGGTGCTGCCGGTTTTCAAGTGGCTGGCAGAGCAGGGGGGCGTCGCAGAGTTCGAACTGCTGCGCACCTTCAACTGCGGCATCGGCATGATCGCGATCGTGAAGGCGGATGCCATCGAAGAGGTCACCGATGTTCTCACGCAGGGCGGCGAGAGCGTCGCATTGTTGGGCGAAGTGATCCCGGCGGCCGGCGAAAATCGCGTGGTTTATAACGGTCATCTCGATCTCACATCGTGAGATCGATCTGGCATGGTGAAGACATGAAACGCCGTGTTGCAATCCTGATTTCCGGACGCGGATCGAACATGGCCGCGTTGATCCAGGCGGCAGCGGCGGAGGATTTCCCGGCCCATATCGTCGTCGTGGTTTCCAATCGCGCCGATGCCGGCGGTCTCGAAACCGCAAAGGCAAGCGGAGTTCCGACCGTCACCATCGAAAGCAAGCCGTTCGGCAAGGATCGTGCGGCGTTCGAGGCGGTTTTGCAGTCGGCGCTGGAGCGACACCAGGTTGATTTGATTTGCCTCGGCGGCTTCATGCGGCTGTTCACGGCCGAATTCGTGCAGCGCTGGTACGGCCGGATGCTCAACATTCATCCATCGCTGCTGCCGTCATTTCCCGGCCTCGACCCCCAGGGTCAGGCGCTGCGCGCCGGGGTGAAAATCTCCGGCGCTACCGTGCATTTCGTCATTCCGGAAACCGATGCCGGCCCGATTCTGATGCAGGGCGCGGTCGCTGTTCGCGATGACGATACGCCGAATACGCTGGGGGCGCGGATCCTTGCGATCGAACACCGCATCTATCCCGAAGCGTTGCGGCTGCTCGCCGGCGGTCAAATCCGGCTCGAGGGCGATATCTGCAAGACGGGCAGCGCCTCGCCCGGCGATGTCTTGATTTCGCCCACGTGAACCGGGCTTGTTACCCGTCGGGCTGCCGTCGGCGTCGTCGGAGGTTTCGGCGCTTCGATACGGGCGCCGGGCCACGCCCACCACAATGGCATGGAGATGATTCGCTTCGGCGCGTTTGCCGGGCTGCCGAAGCAGTTGCTGCAGGCTTCCGCCAAAATCTGGGAGTCGGCCGGCTTCAAGGTCGCCCTGTTCGACGACATCAAGCAGACGGTTTGGGACGATATGATCGGTAGCCCGATGAAAGCCGCATAAGTCGAGTAATATCAATCAATTAAATGAAATTTTTGGATCTGAGTTTCGGCAGGCTTTCCGCTTTGGGCTACGCTCCGGGCTACCGCGTGCAGCCGCCACGGTTTCGAGTGCCGGGGCAGGGGGGCGCGTGTGAGCCTGTCGACGCTGGAGCCCATCCCGTCTAGTCGAGTTCTCGGGCTCGCCAAAATGACTATCGGCGAGCTTCCGTACGTCCGATTCGATCGCTATTGGTGAAGCATGTTGAAAAATGTTCCCGCAGAGCCTGACGCTCTCGGCCGGGGCGCATATGGCGCCGTCGAAAGCTTGCGTTTGCTCAACTTCAATCGGCCTGGGCTTCCGCCAGTGCGTCGAGTGTCGCGCAACACGGTGGCCCGCTGGCTGCGAGGTTATTCCCACGGCGAAGACGGATCACGCCATTCAGAGCCACTCTGGAAGTCAGACTACCAAAACGACGACGATCAAATCGAATTGAGCTTTCGCGACCTAATCGAACTCCGTTTCGTCAAGACATTTCGCGACTTGGGTGTCGGCCTCACGACTATCCGCGACTGCTACCGTCGTGCGGTTGATGAGATCCATGACGATCGGCCGTTTTCAACGCAGAGATTTCGGACCGACGGCAAAACGATCTTTTTGGAGATCACGGAAAAAGATCACGACGGCCGAATGATCGACCTTAAAAAGCGGCAACAGGTTTTCCGAACGATTATCGAGCCCAGTCTCCGCGATCTCGAATTCGAAGCCTCCGCCGTCGCCCGGTGGTATCCGCTCGGCGTAAAGCATCGATCGGTTCTAGTCGACCCCGCCAGGTCTTTCGGCCGCCCCATAGTACGGCGAGGCGTGCCAACAGAGATATTGGCGGAGGCGGTCAAGCTGGAAGGATCGGTAGACGCCGTCGCTTCGATCTATGAAGTTCCAAAAGCTGAAGTTCGCTCTGCACTTGAATTTGAGCACCGACTTGCGGCGTGAAGCTGCTGGTGGACCATAATCTTAGCCCGGCGATCGCGCGCTCACTGCAGCATTTATACCCCGACCATATGTTTGTCGCTCTCTGCGACAGATTCCCGTCCGACATTTCCGATATCGACTGGATGGCGGAGCTCGATCGCGAGGGCGGTTGGGCTGCGCTGACCAAGGACCTTCGCATCCAATTTAGACCACACGAACGCCTGGCGCTCGATCGATCCAAAATCGTGTTCTTCTTTCTTGACGGCGCGTGGCGCAAATATTCTGTACCGGAGACCGCAGCGCGGCTGATCCGGTTGGTCCCCCTGATGACAAAGCAGGTGGACATCGCTGATCGTGGTCGATTTGATCTACCGATAAATGCCGGGTCGAAGCTACGACCCCATCGCGATTGATTGGCGTCCCTACGAGACGCCCCATTTGCAATGAATTCTTAAGCTCTGAGCCGACATACTCTGCGCATCGGCGAAAGCTATGCGGTCTCGCTGAGCCGCGCACACCCTTAAAAAGGAATGAGCCATGACGTCGCGAAAGCGACGGCTGGCCGCCTTGGAGAGGTGGGCGCTGCTCGCTGCCCCCTTCGTTCCTCTGGTTGTCGCCGTCATCGAATATTTGAATAGATAGTTGCGCTCACGCCCCGGCGGGGTTTTGCCGGCGGGGCGGTGGCGTTGCGCCGTGCAGCGCTCTGCGATCTAATTCGGCCGCGAGTTGGTCAGCACGGTATTGATGGTTTCGCGAACGAACGCGCGAACCTTGTCCTCTCGCGCCGGGGCCATCTCAGCCAGCGGCATCGTGTCGGCCGCCTCAAACAATTTCGCCTTCAGGCGCGCTCGATATTTGTCGGGATCGTCCGCCATTGTGCTGAGGATTTCGAACAGTGTTTTCAGCATCGGTTGCGTGGATATGTTGCCGGCGATGTATCTCGCCGTTGCCGTTTCTTCGTCCTCTGCCATCGGTGTTCCTTGCGCCATCCGGTCTGCGACGAGCTCATTATAGGGATTAGCGGGGACGCTTTCGAGTGAGCCTAGATCATGTGGACGAGGGCCATACCCGAACACCTAAGCCCGGTCTGCGGTAGCGATCGACAGCGTCAAGCTCAACATCTGGGGTAGTTTGCGCGAGCGCCTGGATCGCGCTTTG
>WNFK01252679.1_pt1 | contig 23144 bp, 22 predicted proteins | sample 5400281 | NCBI WGS metagenome assembly WNFK01 (sample SAMN13153350, study PRJNA577476) | soil metagenome | isolation source: 20 cm soil on Douglas fir-dominated hillslope | place: USA:California | collected 2013-09-17
CCGGAGAGCTTCAGGGTGTCGAGCACCTTCGAGGCCCTGAGGAGAGCGACGCCGCCGCCCGGCACGATGCCTTCCTCGACCGCGGCCCGGGTCGCGTTGAGGGCGTCCTCCACGCGCGCCTTCTTCTCCTTCATCGCCGTCTCGGTCGGGGCGCCCACCTTGATCAGGGCCACGCCGCCCGCCAGCTTGGCGAGCCGCTCCTGCAGCTTCTCCCGGTCGTAGTCCGAGGTGGTCTCCTCGATCTGCGCACGGATCTGCTTGATACGCCCCTCGATCGCCGCGGTCTTGCCGGCCCCGTCGATGACGGTGGTGTTGTCCTTGTCCAACACCACCCGCTTGGCGCGGCCCAGGTCCTCGAGCTTCAGGTTCTCGAGCTTGATGCCGAGCTCCTCGGTGATGGCCTTGCCGCCGGTCAGGATCGCGATGTCTTCCAGCATGGCCTTACGGCGGTCCCCGAAGCCGGGGGCCTTTACCGCGGCGGCGTGCAGGGTGCCGCGGAGCTTGTTCACGACAAGGGTGGCCAGGGCCTCACCCTCGACGTCCTCGGCGATGATGAGGATCGGCTTGCCCGACTGGGCGACCTGCTCGAGCAGCGGAATCATGTCCTTCATCACGCCGAGCTTCTTCTCGTGGATCAGGATGAGGCAGTCCTCGAGGATGGCTTCCATGCGCTCCGCGTCGGTCACGAAGTAGGGGGAGAGGTAGCCGCGGTCGAACTGCAGACCCTCGACGACCTCGAGCTCGGTCTCCATCCCCTTCGCTTCCTCGACGGTGACCACGCCGTCCTTTCCCACCTTCTCCATGGCCTCGGCGATGAGGGAACCGACGGTCGGGTCGTTGTTGGCCGCGATGGTGGCGACCTGGGCGATCTCCTTCTTGTCCTTGGTCGACTTCGAAAGCTTGGCGAGCTCCCGCACGACCTGCTCGACCGCCTGGTCGATGCCCCGCTGGAGGCCCATGGGGTTGGCGCCCGCGGTCACGTTCTTGAGGCCGGCGCGGAAGATGGCCTGGGCGAGGACGGTGGCGGTGGTGGTCCCGTCGCCCGCGACGTCCGAGGTCTTGGCCGCGACCTCCTTGATCATCTGGGCGCCCATGTTCTCGTAGTGATCCTTGAGCTCGATCTCCTTGGCGACGGTCACCCCGTCCTTGGTGATGAGGGGGCTGCCGAACTTCTTGCCGATGACCACGTTGCGACCCTTCGGCCCCAGCGTGACCTTCACCGCGTGGGCGATGACGTTGACTCCGCGCAGGAGCGCGCCACGGGCGTGCTCGTTGAATGCAAGCTGCTTTGGCATGGATCGGTTCCTCCGGCGAGTGTGGGCGAGCTGTTTAACCGCGACCGCGTGGCTGAGCTACCAGGATCAGGAGCCGAGGATCCCGAGGACGTCCTCCTCCTTCATGATGAGGAGCTCCTCACCGTTCAGCTTGATCTCACTTCCGGAGTACTTGCCGAAGAGCACGCGATCCCCCGCCTTGACGTCCAGCGGGGTCTTCTTGCCGGCTTCGGATACGCGCCCCTTGCCGACCGCGATGACCTTGCCCTCCTGGGGCTTCTCCTTGGCACTGTCCGGGATGATGATGGCGCCGCGGCGAGCCGGCTCGTCCTCGATCCGCCTGACGAGGACTCGATCGTGCAGTGGGTGCAATGTCGTCTGTTTTGCCTGAGGCATGGTTTCGGTCCCTCCCACGCTCACGCTAACCGGGAGGCCGGGGATCGGGTAGTGGACCAAGGTCCAATACGAGTACCGCATGCCGTGGCGGCGAGATTGCCCGCGGGTCGGGGGGAGTCTATAGTGACGGCTGGATGTCGAGTCTCCCGCCTTTGCCGCGCCGCGTGTGCTGGGCCCTGCTCGCGCTGCTCTGGGTGGTGCCGTGTTCTCCCGCCCGCGCCGCCCGTGATCCGGTCCGGTCCGATGGCAGCGGCTTCTGGGAAGTCGTCGTGGGGATCGCGCTCGTTCTCTCCCTGGCGCTCCTGGGCATCCGGCTCATCTTGGAGCGGGCGGGGCGGCGGCGCGCGGAGCGGTCGCTCGGAGAGCGGCTCCGCTTCGAGACCCTGCTCTCGGAGCAGGTGGCCACGTTCAGCCGGGTGTCGGGGGCCGACGTCGATCGGGCCATCCAGCGGGCGCTTCGACAGATCGCCGATTTTCTCTCGGTGGACTGGGGCAACCTGACCGAGTACTCGGACGACAGCCGGATGGCTCGCGTCACCCACTGGTGGGTGGCCGAGGGGGTGGGGCCACCGCCGTCCGCGATCGGGTTCGAGGAGATCCCGTGGGTCGTGACTCACTTGCGCCGGGGAGAGATGGTCAGGTTCTCGACGACCGACGAGCTGCCGGACGGCGAGGCGGCGGTGGACCGGCACACGTACCGCCGGCTGGGGATCAAGTCCCAGGTCGCGGTCCCGCTGACGGTGGAGGGAACGGTGGTCGGCGCCCTCGCGTTCAGCACCGTCGGCACCGAGCGTGCCTGGCGGGATGAGTTCGTCCAGCGGCTGCATCTCCTCGGGGATGTGTTTGCCCACACCCTGTCGCGGCGCCGATCCGAGCTGGAGGGTCAGCGGCTCCGTCAGGATCTCGCCCACGTCGGGCGTGTCTCGACGATGGGAGAGCTGACCGCGTCGCTGGCGCACGAGCTGAATCAGCCCCTGACCGCGATCCTGAGCAACGCGCAGGCCGCACAGCGGATCCTCCACTCGGATGGGGCGGACCTCGCGGAGATTCGCGAGATCCTGGGGGATATCGTGGAGGACGACAAGCGCGCGGGCGAGGTGATCCACCGGCTCCGCGGCTTCCTCCGGAAGGCCCCCCTCGAGGTCTCGACCCTCGACGTCGGCGAGCTGGTGAGCCAGGTCGCGCGGCTCGTGAGCCGGGATGCCATCATTCGCAACGTCGCCATCCGGCTCGACCTGGCCGTCGGGTTGCCTCCGGTCGGGGGTGACCGGGTGCAGCTGCAACAGGTCGTTCTGAACCTGCTCATGAACGGATTGGACGCGATGCGGGAATCCAGCTCGGGCGAGCGGGCCCTCGTGCTGCGGACATTCATGGCCGGTCCGGCGAGCGTCGTCGTGGCGGTGGAGGATTCGGGCGTCGGCATCGAGGCGGCCGATCTGGAGCACGTCTTTCACGCCTTCTATACGACGAAGCCCGACGGATTGGGGATGGGTCTCGCGATCGCCCGGTCCATCGTGGAGGCGCACGGAGGGCGGCTCGACGCGCGGAACAACCCGGAAGGGGGCACCACCTTCTCCTTCACACTGCCCGCCCTCAAGGAGGCCGCGTGATCGCCTCGGCCGCGCCGCGGGTCTTCCTGGTGGACGATGACGCGTCCGTGCGCAAGAGCCTGGCCCGGCTGCTCAAGACCGCCGGGTATGAGGCCGAGCTCTTCGTTTCGGTGGCGGACTTCCTGGCTCGCGCCCCGTACGACGGCCCCTGCTGCCTGGTCCTGGACGTGCGCATGCCCGGCCTGACCGGGCTCGACTTGCAGGAGGCGCTCCGCGCCAAGGGACAACGGCTGTCGATCGTGTTCATCACCGGCTACCGCGACGTCCCGGTGAGCGTCAAGGCCATGAAAGCGGGGGCGGTGGATTTCCTCACGAAGCCGGTGGACGCGGAGACGCTCCTGGCCGCGATCCGGCAGGCGGTGGCCCGGACCCTCACGGACCGACGACGGCAGGCGCGGGTGACGGAGATCCAGGGTCGTATCACGACCTTGACCCGGAGAGAGGCCGCGGTCTTCGCGCTGGTGGTGACCGGGATGCTGAACAAGCAGATCGGGTCCGAGCTCGGCATCGGCGAGAAGACGGTGAAGGTGCATCGGGCCCGCGTCATGGAGAAGATGCAGGCGGGTTCCCTCGCGGAGCTGGTCCGGCTCGCCGACGAAGGGAGTGTGATCGCGGCCGGATCGTGACCGGCCGAGAATTGGACCAAGGTCCACTATCTCCCCCGTCCCCGTCCGGTAGGATTGCCTGAGATGTCATGGACAAGCCTGCCCGGGTGATCTCCATCGTGGACGACGATCCCTCGGTGCGCCGGGCGCTCAATCGGCTGGTCGGGTCGGCGGGCTATCTCGTCGAGACGTTCGCGTCGGCCGGAGACTTCCTCGGCTCGAGCGTGTCGACCCGCACCGCGTGCCTGGTCCTCGACATCTACCTGGAAGGGATGACGGGATTCGAGCTCCAGGACAAGCTGGAGGCCGATCGGCTCGCGATTCCGATCATCTTCATGACCGCCCACGACGATCCCGCGACCCGCGAGCGCATCGCGCGGTCCGGCGCCGCCGGGTACCTGGGGAAGCCGTTCGACGGCCAGGCCCTGCTCGACGCCATCCTCCAGGCGGCCGGACCGGCGGTCGGGGCCGCCTGAGGCATCGCCCTCGCCGAGGTCGCTACCGTCCCGCGAGCGCCCGGTTCTCCAGCCGGCTCAGGAGCCGTACCACCGGCCACAGCATCAGGAAGTACACGATCGCCGCGACCACGATGGGCGTCGGATTGTAGGTGAGGCTCTGCGCCTGACGCGCCTGGTAGAGGAGCTCGGGCACCGCGACCACGCTGCCGAGCGAGGTGAGCTTCACGACCTCCAGAGTGTTGGAGAGGAGATCGGGCAGCACGTTCCGCACCGCCTGGGGCAGCACCACGTAGGCCATGGCCTGGAGACGGGAGAGACCGGTGGAGCGCGCGGCCTCGATCTGCCCGGCCGGCACCGAGTCGATGCCCGCTCGCAAGATCTCGCCGTAGTAGGCGCCGGTGTTGAGGAAGAAGGCGATCGCCACGCAGACGAAGCCGCCGAGCTCGAGCCCGGCGAACGGCAGGCCCGCGAACAGGAGGATCAGGAGCACCAGGGGCGGAAAGGCGCGGAAGAAATCGACCCAGGCCATGAGCGGCCAGCGCACCGCCGGGTTCCTCACGCTGGCCAGCAGCGCGAGGATCAGCCCCCCGAGCAGGCCGAGCGGCACCACGAGCAGCGACAGCAGCACGGTGTTCCACAGCCCCGCCCGCACGATCGGCCAGGACGCGACGATGATCTCCGGATTGAAGAAGGTCTGGATCATCGCTTCCACGCGAACCTGGTCTCGATCCAGCGGGCCGCGACCACGACGGGGAAGAACAGCACCAGGTAGGCCGCGGCGCCCATCATCAGTGGGGAGGGGTTGTAGGAGTTCGACATCGCCGAGCTGGCCTGTCCGAGGATCTCGGTGACCGCGACGACGGTGCCGAGCGCGGTGCCCTTGGTGATGGCGATGGTCCGGTTGGTGAGCGGCGGGATCGTCAGCCGGACGGCCTGCGGCAGCACGACGTTGAACAGGGTCTGGCCGAACGAGAGACCGGTGGAGCGGGCGGCCTCCCACTGGCCCCGGGCCACCGAGGTGATCCCGGCCCAGAAGATCTCCTCGGAGAAGGCCATCAGCACCAGGGCCAGCGATAGCCAGGTCGAGACGAAGCCGGACGGGGAGACGTCGACGCTCGGCAGGCCGAAGTAGATCAGCACGATGACGACCAGCGGCGGCAACGAGCGGAACAGGTCGACGACGGCGATGATCGCCCAGTTGAGTGGCCGGATGCCGAGGCTGCGGAGCAGGGCCAGGGCCAGCCCGGCCGCGATCCCGGTGACCACGACGAGGAGGGCCAGCTCGATCGTGACCACCACGCCGGACAGGATGTCGGGCAGGTACTTGAGCATGACCTTGCCGTTGAAGAATGTGTCGGCGAAGCGGTCCCAGCGCGACACCTCAGTGCCGCTGGATCTGGCCGATGAAGCTGCGGGTGCGCTCCTGCGCGGGGCGCTCGAAGATCGCGGCGGGCGGCCCTTGCTCCACGATCGCGCCCTCGTCCATGAACAGGACCCGGTCGGCCGCGTTGCGGGCAAAGCCCATCTCGTGGCTGACCACGATCATGGTCATGCCGCTCTCGCGGAGGGAGCGCATGACCTCGAGCACCGAGCCCACCAGCTCGGGATCGAGCGCGCTGGTGGGCTCGTCGAACAGCATGACCCGCGGCTCGAGCGCGATCGCGCGCGCGATGGCCACCCGCTGCTGCTGGCCGCCCGAGAGCTGCCCGGGCGTGTGGTCGGCGCGGTCGGCCAGGCCGACCCGCTCCAGGGCGGCCCGGCCCAGCGCCTCCGCGTCGGCGCGCGGCTTGCCCGCGACCTTGCGGAGCGCGAGCGTGACGTTGCCGAGCGCGGTCATGTGGGGATAGAGGTTGAAGGACTGGAACACCATGCCGATGCGCTGGCGGGCGTGGTTGATGTCGGTCCGCGGGTCGAGCATGTCGATGCCGTCCACCACCACCGTGCCGGAGGACGGCTCCTCCAGCCGGTTGAGGCAGCGCAGCAGGGTCGACTTGCCCGATCCCGACGGCCCGATGACGAACACCAGCTCGCGCTCGGCCACCGTGAGGTCGACGCCCTTCAGGACGTGGAGCGCGCCGAAATGCTTGTGGATGCCGCGCGCGTCGACGATCGGGCGGCCCATTCGCTCAGGTCAGTTGCACCTGAGCTCGTGGGGCGTCGGATCGTAGCCCGGCATGCCCGGGACGCCGTAGCCCGGGGTGATCACCACCTCGAGGCCGTCGGCCGGCGGCTTGCGGCCGAACCATTTCTCGGACATCTTGGCGATCGTGCCGTCCTTCTTCATGCAGTCGAGCGCGTCCTGGAGCTCGGCGCGGAGCTTCGGGTTGCTCTTGGGCACCGGGGCGGCCCAGTGGGCGCGCGTGTCCTTGAGCTCGAGGTCGGCCACGAACTGCGGGTTCTTGGACGCCGCGTAGACGATGGTGGTGTTGCCGCCGAGGGTCGCGTAGGCACGGCCCGAGAGGACGGCCTGGGTGGCGTCCGGCTGGGTGTCGTAGACCTGCACCGCGAAGCCGTGCTCGGCGGCCTTGGCCTTGGACAGCGTCTCGTAGGGCGTGCCCTTGTTGACCGATACCGCCTTGCCCTTGAGGTCGCCCCAGTCCTTGATCGGCTCCGAGCCCTTCTTGATGCCGAACTGGTACGCGGTCCAGAGATAGCCGGCGGTGAACAGCATGTTCTCCGCGCGCTCCCTGGTCACCGTCGTCGGCGCCGCGATGAAGTCGTAGCGGCCGGACTGCATGCCCGGGATGAGGGTGGAGAAGCTCACCGCGTCGATCGTGATCTCCCGCTTCATGCGGCGCGCGACCTCGGTGAAGAGGTCGATCTGGAAGCCCTCGACCCCGCCGCCCAGCTTGGGCATCGCGTGCGGGGCGAAGGTGCCGTCCACGCCGGTCTTGAGGGGAGGGAGCTTGTCCTGGGCGAGCGCGGGACCCGCGTAGAGAAGGACTGCCACCGCCATGGCGGCGAAGCGACGTGCCATCATCATGAGCCTCCCAAGGGAATTGTGGTCGTGTGGCGTGGATAAGATGCCACGCTTACGCGTCAAAGTGACCATCTTCGGTGGCGACCGGCGGGCGCCGGGCCACCAGAAACACCCCGCCGGAAGCCACCACGAAGCCGATCACGGCCAGCGGGGTGAGGCGTTCGCCGAAGAGCGTCCATCCGAGCAGCGCCACCGTCCCCGGGATCAAGTAGAAGTTGGCCGCCACGCGGCCGGCGGTCCCGTTGGTCAGCATGTAGTAGTAGAGGACCATGGCCCCGATCGACACCGCGAGGACGTTCCAGACGACCGCGGCCACCGCCGGGCACGTCCACACCGCGTGCGGGCGCTCGAACACGATGGTCAGCCCGAGCGTCAGGATCGCGGCCGCGCCGAGCTGCACCGCGGTCGCCGGGATGAGTGGCACGGCGCGGCCGAAGCGGCCGAAGTAGACCGTGCCCGCCGCGAGGCCGGCCGCGCCCACGAGCCCCAGCCGGACCGCCCCCCAGGCCGCGGGGCCTTCGAACGCCCGCGGCGCCACCACCAGGAGCACGCCGACCACGCCCAGGGTCAGGCCGAGCCACTGCCGCGGACCGAGACGCTCCCCGAGGAGCGGTACCGCCGAGGCCGCGATCAGCATCGGGCTCAGCGTCTGCAGCAGGGCCATGACCGCCACGTTCTCGGTGACCATCCCGACGTGGAATGCCGAGAGGGTGACCCCGTTGACGAGGGCGCCCGCGATCGCCAGGTGATGCCAGCGGCCGCGAAGCGGGGCCAGGGACTGGCGGCGGACGGCGAGGACCAGGCCCAGCAGGGCGGCCGCGGCCACCAGCCGGATCGCGACGAAGAGCAGCGGGGATACCTGGGCCAGCCCCACGCGAGCGGTGACGAACGACGAGCTCCAGAGGAGAATGAAGGCGTACGGGGCGGCCCGGGCGCCGGCGCTAGCCATGACCGTCGCTCATCCCGCGGGGCCGCGCGGCCGCGTGTTGCTCCGCCGATCGTTGTAGACTCGGGCCACCGAGGGTGTCGGACACGCCGAGTGAGGAGGGAGACCGTGAGCACCTCGCATGACAAGTACGTGGCCCTGCAACGCCACCGGAACGCGATGCCCCTGGCGCTCGATCCCCGGACCACCGCGCTGGTGATCGTCGACATGCAGGAATACTTCCTGAATCCCGCCTCCCCGTTCTCCCGGTCCTGCGAGCGCGTCGTTCCCGGCGTCATGGGGCACTTCCAGGAGCGCGGCCGGGGAGTCGTCGAGCCGGCGCTCCGGCGACTGCTCGACTTCTTCCGCGCCCACGCGCTGCGCGTCGTCTACACCACCGTGGCCTCCGAGCTGCCCGATGGCCGCGACCTGATGCCGATCTTCCAGCAGCGCAACGCGGCCAGCCGTGACGCGGTCGGCGACGCGGCCATTCCCCCTCGAGCCGACCCGTGGGCCCGCATCGTGGCGGCGCTCGAGCCGCGACCGGGCGAGCTCGTGGTGAACAAGACGACCTACGGCACGTTCAACTCGACCGGGCTCGATCACGCCCTCCGCTCGCTCGGCGTCACCACGCTCGTGGTGGGCGGGGTGGTGACGAACGTCTGCGTGGAGACCACGGCCCGGGACGCCGCCGACCGCGGGTACGACGTCGTGGTGCTCGACGACGGGTGTGCCGCCTTCTCTCCGGAGATCCACGAGGCCACCTTGCTCTCGTTCCAGGGTCCCTTCGGCCGGGTCCGGACGAGCGACGAGGTGCTCACGCTCCTGGAGACCGGGGCGCTCTCGCGCCGCTAGTCGAAGCTCACGATCTCGATCCAGTTCGAGCCCTTGCCGGTCGGGTACTTCTCCCGCAGCGACAGGGCGCCGGTCCCGGGGTCGATCGCGTAGACCGAGATGGTGTCGGATTTCTCGCCGGACACGATCATGGTGTGGCCCTTGGGGTCGATGGCGAAGCCGCGCGGCTGGGGCTCGGTCGGCGTGGTCGAAAGATACGTGAGCGTGCCGGTGGCCGGATCCACGCCGAGCGCGCCGATCGAGCTGCCGGTCCGCTCCGCCGCGTAGAGGAACTTGCCGTCCGGAGTGAGGTGCAGGTCGGACGCCCACACGTCGTTGTCGACGTTGCGACCCGGCGAGGGCCGGGGGGCGCCGGGGCCGAGCTTGGTATCGGGCGGCAGCGCCGAGGCCGAGCTGACCTCGGTCAGCCCGCCCGTCTTCGCGTCGAGCGAGAGCGTGGTCACCGTCGCGGTCAGCTCGTTGAGCAGGTAGGCGAATCGATTGTCCGCCGACATGATGATGTGGCGCGGGCCGGAGCCGGCCTTCAGCTGCACCACCGGCGGGGTGTTGGCGGTCAGCCGGCCGGTCTTCGCGTCGAAGCGGAACTGGAAGACCTGGTCGGTGCCCAGGTGAGGCACGAAGACGAAGCGGTTGGTGTTGTCGGTGATGATGGAGTGGGCGTTGCGCGCCGTCGGGATCACCTGCCGCGGATCGGACACGGTGCCGTCCTTCCCGATCGCGTTGACGCTGACGAGGTTGCCGCCGTAGGACGCGCCGAGCAGGAAGCTCCCGGTCCGGTCCACCCGGATGTACGGGAGGCTCTCCGCGAGGGCCGCGCCCGACCGCTTGCTCAGCACGCCGGTCGTCCGGTCGATGGCGTAGGTGATCACCGCGAACGGCTTCGAGCGCACCGCCGCGTAGAGAAAGCGCCGGTCGGGGCTCACGCTCATCGGCATCACCGGCTTCCCGGCCGCGACGCGCGCGCCGGGCAGGAGGCTCCCGTCGGGCCGCAGCGTATACATCCCGATGTCGCCGTCCTCGGCGTTCGACACGTAGACGAACGTGGCCGCGTGGGCGGCGCCGGGGAGGGTCATGAGCGCGGCCAGCGTGATCCCGGTCGCGAGGCTTGCAAGGGTCTTCGCCATGTCTCTTCTCCTCTCATGGACGGTGCGGGTCGACTCTTCCGTACCACACACTCCCCCCGAAGGTGGTGACGAAGATCCAGGCCGGGTCACGGGGGTCGACGATCACGCGGTGGGCCCACTTGAAGTCGAACCCGGGAATGCGCGTCCAGGTCTCGCCGCGATCGGTGGATCGCCAGGCCGAGGCCTCGAAGCCCGCCGCGTAGAGCACGCGGGGGTCGTGCGCGCTCACCGTGACGTCGTAGACGTGCTGGTCCTGCGCGAGCACGCGGCGCCACGTCGTGCCGGCGTCGGTGGAGAGATAGATGCCTCCGTCCTCCGCGCCCTGTACGGTATTCCGCGCCCAGGCGGCCAGGTAGAGGCGGCCGGGTTCGCGTGGGTCGATGGCGAGACCGCTGGGACCGTTGACGCCGTGGGGCAGGGGCACGCGGGTCCAGCGCTCGGCGCCGTCGGTCGAGCGATACAGCGCGCCATCTCCGGCGTTGGCGAAGCTCCCGTCGTCGCTGCGGCGGGCGACCACCAGGTACAGCGTGCCCTTGGGGTCGCGGGCGAGCCGCCAGGCGAACGGCTGCTCGCCCGCGATGCCCGCGTTCTTGAGGGCCCAGCGCTCTCCCCCGTCCGTGGATTTGAACACGCCCCGCCCGAAGCCGGTGACGTAGAGCGCGCCGCCCGGATCGCGCAGGATGTGGGTCGCGGCGATCGGCGGCATGCCGGTGCTCTGCACGCGCCATGTCCGCCCGCCATCGTCGCTGCGCAGGACGCCCCCATCGTAGGTCTCGGGCGATCGACCTCGCCACATCTTCGGCCGCGGCAGGTCGTGCACCGCGCTCATGGCTGCCCACATCCGACCCCGGACGGTCGGGTCGAATTCCATCCAGTACGTGGTATTGACCCACGAGCCCGGCACCCCGCGGCGGGTGGCGCTGTACCAGCTGGCCCCGCCGTCGTCGCTGGCGAAGAGCCCGATATCCGTGTAGCCGATGAACATGTGCCGGGGATCGAACGGATCGAAGTGCACGCCGTAGCTGGTGGTGACGTCGAGACCGGTGGTTTGCCAGGCGCCATCGGGGGTGGGCGTCGAGTAGACCGCCTCCCAGGACGCCCCCCCGTCGAGCGTGCGGAGCGTACGCCCGTAGTCGGTGGCGTACACGACGTCGGGGCTGCCCGGCGCGACCGCGAGCCCCAGCGGATTGCCGACCCACTCCGCATTGAAGACCTCGGTGAGCCACGCGTCCCGAACGTTGCGCCAGACGGGCGTCCACCGGCGACCGCCGTCGATGGTCTTGGCGACGCCCCTGGTCGCGCGGATCGGCGCCCGGAGGTCCGAATAGGAGACGTACGCGACGTCGGGCTGCTGGGGGCTGGCCGCGATGGCGGTGGCGCGCCCTCCGAAGCCGGGCAGGAACGACGTTCGCCAGGAAATGCCGCCGTCGCCCGACACAAGGATCCGGCCGGCCGAGGTCGCGTAGAAGTGCGGCGGAGTTCCCGTGATGTCGGTGAAGGCGCCAGGGGAGGCGCCGCTACGCCAGCCCCCGGCCTGCCGGCGATAGATGGCGTCGGGCCCGGCCACGTACAGGCTGCGGTCGGCCTTGCTCGAGCGGGGGTCGATCCAGATCCGTCGTCCGGGGGCGGGCAGGTCGGCGGACTTGCGCCAGGTGGCGCCGCCATCGGCAGACGTCCACAGGGCGGCGCCGATCGCGAGGTACAGGACGCGGGAGTCGGCGGGATCGATGGCCAGCGCCCCGACGTCGCCACGCGGCTCGCTGCCCCCGTGAAGCGTGAGCGACGCGTGGTCGTCGCCCATCGTGATGCGGGCGACGGTGCTCGGAAGGAATCGCGCCCAGGTCGACCCGCCGTCCGCGCTGCGAAACAGCGCACCCGCCTTCGCGTAGATGACGCGCGGGTCGATCGGATCGAAGACAAAGAACTGGGCGGCCGTGCCCAGGTTGAAGCCGCGCCAGCGGCCTCCGCCATCGGCGGTGATGTAGTTGCCGGTCATGTCGCAGGCGACGAGGGCGGTACGCGGGTCATGGGGGCTGACGGTCGGGTGGAACAACGCACCGCCTCCGCCCGGACCGATGATGCGCCAGCGATCCTCCGTCGTGGCGGATCCGGTCAAGGTGAGGCCGGCGGCCAGCACCAGGATCAGGCGTGTCCCCGGGATGCGACTCATCGGCCTCCATGGTCGCACGAGGCCGGATCAGTTCGAGGGACTAGCCGAGAAGGGCGCGCAGATGATCGCGATTCATGCGCGAGATGACGCCGAGGTCGATGCCCTTGGGGCAGGCCGCCTCGCACTCGCCGTGGAGCGAGCAGGCGCCGAAGCCCTCTCGGTCCGCGGCGGCCACCAGGCTGCGGCCGCGGCGCGCGCGCTCGGGCTGGCCCTGCGGCAGGAGGCCGAGGTGGGTGAGCTTGGCCCCCACGAAGAGCGCGGCGGCGCCGTTGGGGCAGGCGGCCACGCAGGCGCCGCAGCCGATGCACGCGGCCGCGTCGAGCGCCCTCTCGGCCACCGCGCGCGCGACCGGGAGCGTATTGGCCTCGGGCGCGCTGCCCGCCCGGACCGAGACGTAGCCGCCGGCCTCCATCACGCGGTCGAGCGCGCCGCGGTCCACCACGAGGTCGCGGACGACCGGGAAGGCGCCGGTCCGGAAGGGCTCCAGGGTAACGGTGGCGCCGTCGCGGAACGCGCGCATCGGGAGCAGGCACGTGGTGGTGCCGGGCAGGGGCCCGTGTGGGCGGCCGTCCACCACGATGCCGCAGGCCCCGCAGATCCCTTCGCGGCAGTCGCTGTCGAAGGCCACCGGCGGCTCGCCGCTCGCGGCCAGCCACTCGTTCAGGCCGTCGAGCGCTTCGAGCAGGGTCGCCTCGGGGCTCACGTCGTCGAGCGCGTACCGGACGAAGCCGCCCGCCTCCCGCGCGTCGCGCTGGCGCCAGACGCGGAGCGTGATCTTCATCGGGTCCTCATCGATACGACCGCTCGTGCAGCGCGAGCGACTCGAACTCGAGCGGCTCCACGAGGCGCTCGGGCGCCCGTCCGGGCGCGGCCGGCATCCAGGCCGCGACGTGGGCGAACCGCTCGTCGTCGCGCCGCGCCTCGCCGTCGGCGGTCTGGTACTCCACCCGGAAGTGACAGCCGCAGGATTCCTCCCGGGCGAGCGCGTCGCGGCACATCAGCTCGCCCAGCTCGAGGAAGTCGGCCACCCGGCCGGCGCGCTCGAGCTCCTGGTTCATCTCGCCGGTTTCCCCGGGCACGGCCAGGTCCTGCCAGAACGCCTCGCGCAGGGCCGCCACCTCGTCGATCGCCTTGGCGAGCCCCTCGCGGCTGCGCTCGATCCCGCACGCCTCCCACAGCACGCGGCCGAGCGCGCGGTGGAAGTGGGTGGCGGTGCGCCGGCCGCCCAGGCCGAGGAGCGTCCCCACGCGCGCCCGCACGTCGGCCACCGCCGCGCGTGCCTCGGGGCCGTCCTCGGCGACGGCGCCGAGCCGCGCCCCGTCGAGGTAGCCGGCCAGCGTGTAGGGCAGGATGAAGTAGCCGTCGGCCAGCCCCTGCATCAGGGCGCTCGCGCCGAGCCGGTTCGCCCCCTGGTCCGAGAAGTTCGCCTCGCCGATGACGAAGAGCCCCGGGATCGTGCTCATGAGGTCGTAGTCCACCCAGAGGCCGCCCATGGAGTAATGCGCGGCGGGGGCGATGCGCATGGCCCCGCGGAGCGGATCGTCGCCGGTGATGTGCTCGTACAGCTCGAAGAGGTTGCCGTAGCGCTCGCGCAGCACGTCGGCGCCCACCCGCCGCGCCGCGTCGGTGAGATCCAGATAGACGCCCCGGCCGCCCGGCCCGGCCCCGCGGCCCTCGTCGACCAGCGCCTTGCACGCGCGCGAGCCGAGGTCGCGGGGAACCAGGTTGCCGTAGCGCGGGTAGCGGCGCTCGAGGAAGTAGTCGCGCTCCGCCTCGGGGATGGCCTCGGGCCGCCGCTCGTCGCCCGCCCGGAGCGGCACCCACAGGCGCCCGTCGTTCCGGAGCGACTCCGACATGAGGGTGAGCTTGGCCTGGTGCTCGCCCGTCGCGGGAAGGCAGGTGGGATGGAACTGCACGAAGCCGGGATTGGCGAAGGCCGCCCCGCGCCGGTGCGCCCGCCAGATCGCGGTGGCGTTGGAGGCCTTCGCGTTCGTCGACAGGAAGTAGACGTTCGCGTAGCCGCCGGTGGCCAGCACCACCGCGTCGGCCACGTGCACCTCCAGGGCGCCGGAGACCAGATCGCGCGCGACCACGCCGCGCGCCCGCCCCTCCACCACGACGAGGTCCAGCATCTCGCGCCGCGCCAGCACGGTCACCCCGCCCGCCGCCTCTTCCTTCGCCAGCGCGCCATAGGCGCCCAGCAGGAGCTGCTGGCCGGTCTGCCCGCGCGCGTAGAAGGTCCGCGAGACCAGCGCGCCGCCGAACGAGCGATTGGCGAGGTGACCGCCGTACTCGCGGGCGAAGGGCACGCCCTGGGCCACCGCGTGGTCGATGATGCGGGTGGAGAGCTCGGCCAGCCGGTACACGTTGGCCTCGCGCGACCGAAAGTCCCCGCCTTCCAGGGTGTCGTGGAAGAGCCGCTCCACGCTGTCGCCGTCGTTCTGGTAGTTCTTGGCCGCGTTGATCCCGCCCTGCGCGGCCACGCTGTGGGCCCGGCGGGGCGAGTCGTGGAACACGAGGCAGCGCACGCGATAGCCCAGCTCGGACAGGGTGGCCGCCGCGGAGGCGCCCGCCAGGCCCGCGCCCACCACGAGGACGGAGTGGAGGCGGCGACGGGTGGGGCCGACCAGCGCGAGCGCGTCCCGATAGCGCGCCCAGCGCGTGGCGAGGGGGCCGGACGGGGCGCGCGAGGAGAGCGCCGGCGTCATCGCAGCCATCCCGCGAGCACCGCGAGGGGCACCGAGGCGAATCCGACCGTCACCGCGGCCGAGACCAGGGCCACGACGGGACGCCCCCGCCGGGCCGCGCCCTCGGGCCAGACCCCGAGGCTGCGCACCGCGGCCCAGAGGCCGTGGAAGAGGTGGAGGCCGAGCAGGACCGCCGCGGCCGCGTAGATCGATGCGACCCAGGCGGGCCGCAAGCCCCGCACCACGTTGTCGTAGACGTGGCCGGGGAGAAAGCCCGGATGGAAGAGCCCGACGGTGAGGTGCAATAGATGGTAGACGACGAAGGCGAGGAGCAGCGCGCCGCCTGCCCGCATGGTCCGCGCGGCCACGGTGGACGCGCGCCGGGCCGGGGCCTGGTGCCGGGGCCGGGCGGCCCGCCCCGCGCGGGCGAGCGAGACCACCCCGGCCACGTGCACGACGGCCGCGACGCCGAGGCCGATGCGCACCGCCCAGAGCGCCCCCGGCGTCCGCCGGAGCGTCGCCGCGTAGCCGTCCGCCGCGGCGGGGCCGGAGAAGAGCGTGAGGTTGCCCGCCACGTGCAGGACCACCCAGAGCCAGAGCAGGAGGCCGGAGGCCGCCACCAGCGCCTTGCGTCCCACCGTCGATCGCCAGAGCCTCGCGAGCGTGTCCATGGCCGCAGTCTGGGCCCCGGCCTTTCATAAGTCACATGCATTCGCCTTTGATGGCGAATAAGCGTAACTTATCAATCGATGCACCTGGAGACCCTCAAGACCTTCTGCGACCTGGTGGAGACGGGCAGCCTCTCGCGGGCGGCCCGGCTGAACCTGGTCTCGCAGTCCGCGGTGAGCCAGCAGCTCCGCGCGCTCGAGCGGCGCTACGGGCGGCGGCTGATCGAGCGCGCGCCGCGCATCGGGGCGCGCGCCACCGACGCGGGCCGGCTCCTCTACGACGAGGTGAAGCCGCTGCTCGAGCGGATGGGCGCCCTCGAGCAGCGGCTGCGCGCGCGTCCGGACGTGGTGACCGGGACGGTGCGGGTGGCCGCCGTCTACAGCGTGGGGCTCCACACCTTGCCCCCCGCCATCAAGCGCTGCCTGGCCGACCATCCCGAGGTCAACGTGCGGCTCTCGTACCGGCGCACCAACGAGGTCTACGCGGCCTGCCTGGACGGCGAGGTCGATCTCGGCATCGTGGCGGCGCCGACGCGCCGGCCCCAGCTCGTGGTGGTGCCGCTGGGCCACGACGAGCTGGTGATCGCGGCGCCGCCCACCCATCCCATCGCGCGCCGCGCGCGCTGCCCGCTCGCCGCCCTCGACGGGCAGCCCTTCATCGGCTTCGACCGGGACATTCCCACCCGCCGTCTGGTGGACGGCCTGCTGCGTCGTCACCGCGTGCGGGTCAGCTACACGATGGAGCTCGACAACATCGAGACCATCAAGCGGTCGGTGGAGGCGGGTCTCGGCCTCTCGCTCCTGCCCGCGCCCACCCTGGTCGCGGAGGTGCGCGCGCGCACCCTGGTGGCCCGCCCGCCCGCCGAGGGGCCCTTTCACCGGCCCATCGGCGTGATCCACCGGCGGACGCGCGAGCTGTCGGCGGCGGGCCGCACCTTCCTCGATCTGCTCTCCGCCGAGCTCACCCCGGTCCGGCGGCGCTAGTGGGGATTGCCGGTCAGGGGTGGGGCCCCCACGGGGCGGCGGTCAGCAGCTTGACCTCCTGGGAGGCGAGCAGGGGCCGGAACTTCACCGCGAAGCCCTCGACGAAGTCCTTGTTGGTGAAGACCGAGGCCCAGTGCCGGCGACGGTCGGCGTCGTCGTCGAATTTCCAGAGGTGGACGAGCTGGTTGACCATGCCGGTGTCGGCCTGGAAGTAGCCGATCAGCTTCTTGTCCTGGCCGCCCTTCTGGAGCGCCGGATAGCCGAGCTCGGTGTACAGCTTGACCGCCTCGCCCATCTTGCCGACGTGCAGCGTGTAGGTGCGCATCTCGTAGACCGTCATGCGGTTCTCCTCGGCGGTTGGGGGGTCAGGGCTCGTCGGGGGCGGTGATGCCCACGAACTCGTTCAGGACGTCGGCCTGAAGGAGCTCGGCGGGAGGAAGCTCGCGCAGGATGGTGCCCTTCTGGATGAGCAGGACCCGCTTCGACAGGGCGGCGATGAACTCGAGATTCTGCTCGACGAGGAGGATCGTGAGCCCCTGCGTCTGGTGAAGGTGCTGCAGGACCACCACCAGCTCCTCGATGATCGACGGCTGGATTCCCTCGGTCGGCTCGTCGAAGAGGATGAGCTTGGGGTTGCCCGCGAGACACCGGGCGATCGCCAGGAGCTGCTGCTCTCCGCCGCTCAGCGCTCCCCCGCGCCGGTCCAGGAGGGGAGTCAGGCGAGGAAACGTCTCGAGAATCGAGTCGATCCGCTCCTCGGCCCCGCGGCCCGCGAAGCCCATCCGCAGGTTGTCGCGAACGCTGAGTCCGGGGAAGATGTCCCGGCCCTGGGGAACGTATCCGAGCCCGCGCCGGGCCCGCGCGTACGAGGGCTCGTGGGTGACGTCCGCGCCGTCGAAGACGACGCGGCCCCGCCGCGCGGGCACGAAGCCCATGAGCGTCTTGAGCAGCGTCGTCTTGCCCATTCCGTTGTGCCCGAGGACCCCGACGAACTCCCCGGAGGCGACGTCCAGCTGCACGCCGTTGAGAATGGGGATGCGGCCGTACTGGGCATGGAGGTCGGTGACACTCAGCAACATCGCTCAGCGCCCGCCGTGCTTGCCGAGGTAGACGTCCCGCACCGTACTGTCCTTGAGGATCCGGTCCATGCTGTCCTCGAGCAGGACCGCCCCCTGATGCATGACGGTGACGGTCCGCGCGATCATCTTGACGAACTGCATGTCGTGCTCGACCACGATGAGGGCGTGGGTGCGGTTGATGTCGCGGACCAGCTCGGCGGTGCGCGCGACCTCGTCGTGCGTCATGCCCGCGGCGGGCTCGTCGAGCAGGATCAGGGTGGGGTTCCCGGCCAGCACCGTGCCGAGCTCCACCCACTGCCGCAGCCCGTGGGAGAGCTGGCCGACCACCGCGTCCGCGCGCCCGGTGAGGCCGATCCGTTCCAGGGTCTCGTCGACGATCTCGCGCGCCCGGCCCGCCGGGTTCGTGCGGCGCGCCGAGAGCCAGAGATGTTCCCGGACGGTCAGCGCATTGAAGAGACTCGGCACCTGGGTCTTGATCCCGATGCCCCGCCGCGCGATGGCGTGGGTATGGTCCCCGGTGATGTCGTGGCCCTGGAACAGGATGCGCCCGGCGGTCGGCCGGAGCTGTCCGGTGAGGAGCTTGAAGAGGGTGCTCTTGCCCGCCCCGTTGGGGCCGATGAGACAGCGAAGCTCACGCTCGGCGAGCGCGAAGTTCACGCTCCGCACCGCCTCGACGCCGCCGAACCGCTTCGAGAGGTCGACGGTCTCGAGCACCGCTCCGGTCATGTGACGTCGCGGGCCCGCGGAGAGCCGAAGGCCCGGGCGCCCAGCCGGGCGAGCGTCGGCACGAGGCCGCGCGGCACGAGGAGCACGAACACCAGGAAGATGACGCCGAAGATCAGGTTCGTGTTCGCGATCTGCTGGGTCCCGAACATGGTGGTGAGGTATTGCATGATCAGGCAGCCGATGATGGGGCCGAGGAGCGTGCCGAGGCCGCCGACGATGACCCAGATGATGATCTGCGATGTCATGGCCAGACTGAAGACGGTGGGGCTCACGAACGCCCCCCAGTTGGCGAAGAGACAGCCGGCGAGGCCCGCGATGCCCCCGCCGAGCGTGAAGATCAGGAGCTTGTGGAGCCGCACGTCGTAGCCGAGCAGCTCGCACCGCGTCTCGTTCTCCCGGATCGCGATCACCACGCGGCCGAAATGGCTGGCCATCAGCGCGTGCAGCCCGAGGTACACGATCACGAGCAGGGCCATCACCAGGTAGAACATCTCGGTCGGATCGAGGACCCGGCCGGGGTCGCCGGGGAGATTCAGGGTGGGAAGCGAGGGCATCCCGTTGAAGCCGTTCAGCCGGGCCTTGCCGATGCGATACGCGTCGCCCGCGGTGCTGTTCATGAGATTGAAGAAGATCAGGGTGACGCTCAGGGTGATGACCCCCAGGTAGACGTCGCTCAGGCGACCGTAGAACATGAAGTACCCGAGGGAAGCGGCGAAGAGGGCGGGCACCACGACCGCGAGGACGACCGCGCCGGTGCTCTCGCCGAGGTTGATGGCGGTCACCGCGTACGCGTACGCGCCGAGTCCGAAGAACGCGGACTGTCCGAAGCACAGGATGCCCCCGTAGCCCCAGACCACCCCCAGGCTGAGCGCGAGGATACAGAGGGCCGCGAAGACGGTCAGCTGCAGGAGCTCGAATTCGTCGACCACCCGGGGCACCGCGAGGGCGACCGCGACCATCGCCGCGGTGGTCGCGGCGATCCCCGGATGCGGCAGACGCCGGATCACAAGCTGCCCCGGAACCACCGGCCGGTGATGCCGTGGGGGAGCACTCGCAGGAGGAGAATCGCGGCGGCCAGGAGGCCGGCCTCGCCGATCACCGGCGTCGTGAAGTACGTCAGGAGCTGGTTGACGGAGCCGAAGAGCCCGGCCGCCGCCGCGGTCCCGGCCAGGATGGCGGTGCCTCCGCTGATGACGGTGATGAACGCCTTGGCCACGTAGGCCGCGCCCACCGTCGGGAGGACGCCCGAGATCGGGGCGAGCAGGCCGCCGGCCAGGCCGCTGAGCGCGGCCCCGATCCCGAAGGTCATCGCGTAGACGCGGGGCGGGCTCACCCCGAGCGCGGCGGCCATGTCCGGATTCTCCATGGTGCCGCGCGCGATCAGGCCCAGCCGGGTCCGGCGCAGCACGACGAAGATGACCGCGAGGATCGCGGCGGCGACCACGATGAGGACCAGTCGATACACGCTGATGTTGTAGCGGCCGATCGCCACGCTCCCGAGGGGCGCGCGAATACCGGCCACCGAGGTGCCGAAGATCGTGGTCACGAGGCCGATGAAGAACAAGCTCAGGCCCCAGGTGGCGAGAAGCGTGTCGATCATGCGGCCGTAGAGAAATCGAATGATGGCCCGCTCGGCGATCATCCCGATGACCCCGACCACGAGCGGCGCCACCACCAGCATCGCGATCCAGATGTTCACGCCGTGATTGGTGGCCACGATGGCCGCGTAGCCGCCGAGCATGAGGAACTCGCCGTGGGCGAGATTGATGACCCGCATCATGCCGAAGATGACGGCGAGTCCGATGCTGATGAGCGCGAGGCCGGCGATGCCGCTCAGCACTTCGATCACCAGGATGGCGGCGAGGTCCATTCCGCGCGAATGATAGGACTCCTCTCGAGAGAGTGTCAAGCGCGCCCGAATCGCGCGGCCCGCATCCTTGACGGCCCGAATCGCGGAGGACTATACTCGGGCCTCGCAGCGCGACCACGCGAAGTTCACAACTCTCGCTGGAGGCGTCTTATGAAGACCGACCGTCGGAAGTTTCTCAAGGGTGCCGGGGCAACCATCGGCGCGCTCGCCCTCGCCCCGAGCGTCATGCGGCACGCCTCCGCCCAGGCCAACGTCATCAAGGTGGCGGGCATCCACGATCTCTCGGGAGGCCTCGACATCTACGGGCGGCCGATGGTCGACTGCCTGACCTTCGCGGTCGAGGAGATCAACGCGGCGGGAGGACTGCTGGGCAAGCAGCTGAAGCTCATCAGTTACGACGCCCAGTCCAACATCCAGCTCTACACCCAGTTCGCCACCGAGGCGGCCACCAAGGAGCGGGTCGCGGTCGTCCACGCCGGCATCACCTCGGCCTCGCGCGAGGCGATCCGGCCGGTGCTCAAGCGCTTCAACACGCTCTACTTCTACAACACCCAGTACGAGGGCGGGGTCTGCGATCGGAACTGCTTCTGCACCGGCTCCACGCCCGCGCAGAACGTGGACAAGCTGGTGCCCTACGGTCTCAAGAAGTTCGGCAAGAAGATCTACACGGTGGCCGCGGACTACAACTACGGGCAGATCACCGCCAAGTGGGTCAAGAAGTTCTGCGTGGAGAGCGGCGGTGAGGTGCTGCAGACCGACTACTTCCCCCTCGAGGTCAGCGACTTCGGGGCCGCCATCACCAAGATCCAGGCGGCCAAGCCGGACTTCATCATGTCCGCCCTCGTCGGGGGCAATCACATCTCGTTCTACCGGCAGTGGGCGGCCTCGGGCATGAACAAGTCGATCCCGGTGGCGTCGACCACGTTCGGCAACGGGCTCGAGCAGCAGGTGACGTCGCCGGAGGAGCACAACGGATACCTGGTGTCGCAGAGCTACTATCAGGAGCTGACCACCCCGGCCAACCAGGCCTTCCTGAAGAAGTTCCTGCCGAAGTACGGGGCCACCAGCAAGTACGTCACGCCGCTGGCCATCCAGACCTATCACGGGATGCACCTGTGGGCGTCGGCGGTGAAGAAGGCGGGGAGCGTCGACCGGCTGAAGGTCATCGCGGCCCTCGAGCAGGATCACGTCTTCAACGGCCCCGCGGGCAAGACCGCGATCGACCCGAAGACGCACCATTGCAGCCTCGACGTCTACATCGCGGAAGCCAAGAACCGGGCGTTCACGGTGCTCCAGAGCTATCCGCAGCAGCCGCCCGCCGATACCGCGGCGGTGTGCGACCTCAAGAAGAATCCCAACGACAACCAACAGTACGTCATCGATGTGAAGGCCTAGCGCTCGTGGCCAGCGCCAAGCTCCCCACGCCCGACGAGCTCAAGGCGGTCGGGCGGCAGCTCGGCATGTCGCTGTCCGACTCCGACGTGGAGTTCTTCCTGGAGACCATGTCGGGCAGCGTGGCCGCCTACCACGCGATCGAGGAGATGGTGGACCCGATGCCGCGGGTCAAATATCCGCGGACCCCCGGCTACCGTCCCCAGGGGGCGGAGAACCAGTACAACGCCTGGTATTACAAGAGCGAGGTCACGGGGGCCCCCGAGGGCAAGCTCAAGGGCAAGCGGATCGCGCTGAAGGACAACGTGTGTCTCGCGGGCGTGCCCATGATGAACGGGGCGTCGACGCTCGAAGGCTACGTGCCCGACGTCGACGCCACCGTCGTGACCCGGATCCTCGACGCGGGCGGGACGATCCTCGGCAAGGTGCACTGCGAGTACTTCTGCTTCTCGGGCGGCAGCCACACGAGCGCGGCGGGCCCCGTTCACAATCCGAGGAGGATGGGCTACTCGGCGGGAGGGTCCTCGTCGGGCAGCGGGGCGGTGGTGGCGGCCGGCGAGGTCGACATGGCGATCGGGGGCGACCAGGGCGGATCGATCCGCATGCCGTCCTCGTACTGCGGCGTCTACGGGATGAAGCCGACCTACGGGCTCGTGCCGTACACCGGCATCTTCCCCATCGAGAACACCCTCGATCACGCGGGTCCGATGACCGCGACGGTCGCCGACAATGCGCTGCTGCTCGAGGTCCTGGCCGGCCCCGACGGTCTCGATCCCCGGCAGATGGACGTGAAGACGGCGGCCTACACGAATGCCCTGACCGGCGAGGTCAAGGGGCTCAGGATCGCGGTGGTGAAGGAAGGATTCGGCCACCCGAGCTCGGAGAAGGACGTGGACGCCCTGGTGCGCAAGGGCGCCGAGACGTTCCGGAAGCTGGGCGCGCGCGTCGACGACGTGTCCATCCCGATGCACCTGCAGGGCGTCGCGATCTGGACTCCGATCGCGGCGGAGGGCGCGACGTGGCAGATGATGAACGGCAACGGCTTCGGCTTCAACTGGAAGGGACTCTACGTCACGAGTCTCATCGACGCGCACTCCGCGTGGCGGCAGCGGGCCGACGAGCTCTCCGACACGCTCAAGACGACCATCCTCTTCGGGCAGTACGCGCTCAACAAGTACCGCGGACACTACTACGCCAAGTGCCAGAACCTCGGGCGCAGCCTGCGGGCCGCCTACGACGCGGTGCTGAAGGACTACGATCTCCTGCTGATGCCGACCCTCCCGCTCAAGGCCACCCCGATTCCGAAGCCGGGGGCGCCGCGCATGGAGATCATCCACCGGG
>WNFK01169648.1_pt2 | contig 23115 bp, 19 predicted proteins | sample 5400281 | NCBI WGS metagenome assembly WNFK01 (sample SAMN13153350, study PRJNA577476) | soil metagenome | isolation source: 20 cm soil on Douglas fir-dominated hillslope | place: USA:California | collected 2013-09-17
GCGTCGCCGTGGTGAACGGTGTGCTGTACGCCATCGGCGGCATCCGCGACCGCGCGGTCGTCGGCACCGTGGAGGCGTACGACCCGCTCACGGATTCGTGGACGCCGAGAGCCCCGATGCCCACCCCGCGGGCGGACTTCGGTGTTGCCGTGGTCAACGGGATCATCTACACGATCGGCGGAGCGAGTGCCACTTCATCGTCGGTCGGTACGGTCGAAGCGTACGATCCGGCAACCGATACCTGGTCGACCAAGGCCGCGATGCCCACACGCCGGCTGTCGCTCGGCGCCGCGGAGGTCGGCGGCATCATCTACGCCGTCGGGGGGTCGAGTAACTCGAGTTTCTGGATGGCGACGGTCGAGGCTTATGATCCCGCGAGCGACACCTGGACCACGAAGGCGTCGCTGCCGACGGCGCGATTTGGTTTGGGCGTTGCTGCCATCGCTGGGCGCGTGTACGCCCTGGGTGGATACACACCGGTGGAGAACTACGCGAACCTCACGCCAGTCCTCGAAGCCTACGATCCGGCGACCAATACCTGGATGACGAAGCCGGCGATGCTCGACGCGCGGGTGTATATGGGCACCGCGGTGCTGCAGGGCCTGCTGTACGTCGTCGGCGGGGAGGGGAGCAGCACAGATTTCGTCGAGGCGTACCACCCCTGAACAAATCGCCACACGATCTGGCCCCGCAACCGCGTCCGTTGCGGGGCTTCTTCTTCCGTCTATCTTCCTGCCCCTATGGCAAAAGGCACCATCGGCATCCTCACCGGCGGCGGTGACGTCCCCGGACTCAATCCTGCCATCCGCGCCATCACGATTCGCGCCCTGCGCGATGGTTACAAGGTCGTCGGCATTCGGCACGGCTGGGGCGGGCTGGTCGACTACTCACGCGAGAAGGGCGCGGACAACAGCGAACAGGTTCTGCCGCTCACGGAAGCGATCGTGAACCGCGCCGGCCGCACCGGCGGTACGTTCCTACACACCTCGCGCGTGCGGCCCAGTACGCTGCCGAAAGAGCGCGTCCCGGCGCACCTCAGCGGCTACACGGAAAAAACGAACGACATCACGAAGGATGTGATCAAGAACCTCGAGCACATCGGCGTCGACGTCCTGATTCCCATCGGCGGCGACGACACGCTCAGCTACGGTAAGCGGCTGCACGATGAGGGGCTGAAGGTCGTCGCGATTCCGAAGACGATGGACAACGACGTCTACGGCACCGACTACTGCATTGGCTTCAGCACCTGTGTGACGCGCACGATCGAGCTGACGCACCGGCTGCGCACGTCCGCCGGCTCGCACGAGCGCTTTCTGGTGATCGAAGTCTTCGGGCGGTACGCAGGGTTCACGGCGCTGTTGCCAACAATGGCCGGCGCGGCAGACCGCTGCGTCATCCCCGAATACCCGGTTGAGGTCGAGCACCTGGCCGAGGCGCGACTCACGTCCCACGAGGGGATGAGCTTCGAGGGCGAGGAGACGGATATGTTCGGGCACCGCAAGCTCGGCGGGATCGGCGACCGGATCGGCACGGCGCTAAAGGAGGCATCCCCGAAGTACAACAACGGCCGGAAAATCGACGTCGTGAACCAGCGGCTCGGCTACCTCGTCCGCTCCGGCGATCCCGACGCGCTCGATTCGATCGTGCCGATGGCGTTCGGCAACCTCGCGCTCGACCTCGTGGTGCGGAAGGAGTACGGCCGGCTCGTCAGCATTCACCGCGGGTTCTACGACAGCGTGCCGCTCGGCAGCGTGACGTCCGAGAAAAAGGTCGTCGACGTTGCGAAGTACTACAACACCGAGCGGCTCCGCCCGATCTATCAGTTCGATGGCGCGCCGCTGTTCATCATGACCAGCGATTGGAAGTCGCCTCGACCCGACTGAGCAAGCGCGTCGGGCACTGAGATGCACGACGACGCACGAAGGTAACGCACCAAGTTGAAGCGAGTTACGCCGAGTGGAAGTGTGTTGCAGGACCGCTATTGCATGCAGTCCACATCCTGCTTGTACGCCACATCGTGAGTGCCGATACTCTTTTTCAGAGCATCCCTAGTGAGTCGTCTGTAAGGACATACCCGCCGCGCCGGTGAAGCGCTCGACACGCGAGGGCTGGCATATGCCTTGCGGCCCCGCCTTGGACGTTGTCGAAAGTTCTGTTCGACCCACACTGAATCACAAAGAGCGCACCGTGCAGCGCGAGCCTGGACCATTGGTCCGAGTCATGTCTCATGACGTGCTTGAGCCGTCGCCGGCACTGCCCGTCGATGTCGCGCGCCCGTCGCCAGCGTTTCCCTTGCCGCCTCTCGAAGGGCGGCCAAACATCCGCGGCAAGTTCTTCTTCGTCGGCGATCACAAGCTGTATCTGCGCGGGACGACCTACGGGACGTTTCGCGCGCGGGTCGACGGCAGCGAAGTGCCAGAGCCAGACGTCGTCGAGCGTGACTTTGCGGGCATGGCGGCGCACGGGTTCAATGCGGTGCGTGTCTATACGGTGCCGCCCCGATGGCTGCTCGACGCCGCCCAGCGTCACGGCCTGCGCGTGATGGTCGGCGTGCCCGTGGAGCGCTACATCGGCTTCCTCGCCGACAAACGGAAAGACGCGCCCGATCTTGCGGAAATCGTTCGCGCCGCCGTCCGCGCCTGCGCCGACCATCCCGCCGTCCTGTGTTACGCGATCGGCAACGAGATTCCCGCGCCGGTCGCGCGCTGGTTCGGACGCCGCAAGGTCGAGCGCTTCCTGGAGCGGCTGTATCGCGTCGCCAAGGAGGAAGCGCCCGACAGCCTCGTCACCTACGTCAACTACCCGTCCACCGAGTACCTGCGGCTCGATTTTCTGGATTTCCTCTGCTTCAACGTGTACCTCGAGTCGCAGGAGCGGCTCCAGGCGTACCTGGGGCGGCTGCACACCCTGGCGGGTGAGCGGCCGGTCGTGATGAGCGAGCTCGGTCTGGACAGCCGGCGTAACGGTGAGCATTTGCAGGCGCGCACCCTGGATTGGCAGGTCCGCAGCGCGTTCGCCGGGGGGTGCGCGGGCGCGTTCGTCTACGCCTGGACCGACGAGTGGTATCGGTCCGGCGAAGATGTGCGCGACTGGGACTTCGGCGTGACGCGCCGGGATCGCCGGCCCAAGCCGGCGCTCAGTGCGGTGCGGGAAGCGTTTGTCGACGTCCCCTTCGCCCCGACGCTGCCGTGGCCGCGCGCGTCGGTGGTGATCTGCTCGTACAACGGGTCGCGAACCCTGGCCGACTGCCTCGACGGTGTCGCGCGGCTCGAGTACCCGGACTATGAGGTCGTGGTCGTCGATGATGGATCGACCGACCAGACGGCTACCATCGCACGGCGGTACCAGTGCCGTCTCATTCGGACCCCGAATCGTGGACTCGCCAGCGCTCGGAACACCGGTTTGGCCGCCGCCACCGGCGAGATCGTCGCGTACCTGGACGATGACGCGCGGCCCGATCCGCACTGGCTCGCCTATATCGCGTCGACGTTCCTCGGCACGTCGCACGCGGCGGTGGGCGGCCCCAACCTGGCGCCTCCTGGCGACGGAGCGATCGCCGACGCGGTCGCGCGCTCGCCCGGTGGTCCGGTGCACGTCCTGCTCACCGATCGCGAAGCCGAACACATTCCCGGCTGCAACATGGCGTTCCGCAAAGCGTGCCTCGAGGCGATCGGGGGCTTCGACCTGCAGTTCCGAGTGGCGGGTGATGACGTCGACGTCTGCTGGCGCCTGCAGGAGCGCGGCTGGACGATCGGCTTCCACCCGGCGGCGACGGTCTGGCATCATCGCCGCAACTCCATCCGCGCGTACTGGAAGCAGCAGCTCGGTTACGGGCGCGCCGAGGCGATGCTGGAGCGAAAGTGGCCCGAGAAGTACAACGGACCCGGATACGTGCGCTGGGCGGGTCGTCTGTACGGTCCGGGGCGGCCAGAAGCGCCGCCGTGGCGCCGCGCCCGGGTTTACCACGGCATCTGGGGTGTCGCGCCCTACCAATCCCTCTACGAGCCCGCGGCCGGCATGCTGGGTGCCATCCCGCTGATGCCCGATTGGCATCTCGCGCTGGTGATGCTTGGCGGCGTCGCGGCTCTGGGAGTCGCGTGGTCGCCGTTGCGGTTCCTGGTGCCGCTCCTCGGCTTTGGCGTGCTGGTCTCCTTGGCGCAGGCCGGCGTGAGTGCCAGGCGCGCATCGTTTCCCACGACGCTCGACCGGTGGCGTCTGCGGCAGCGCCGTCTGCTCACGGGTCTGCTGCACCTGCTGCAGCCGCTCGCGCGGCTGCGCGGGCGGCTCAAGGAGGGGCTCACGCCGTGGCGGAGCCGCGGCGTCCGGGGCCCAGCCCCGCTGTGGCCGATCACGACGAGCGTGTGGAGCGAGCGCTGGCTTGCGCCGAGCGCACGTGTGGAGACGATCGCCGCCGCATTACGCGCCGTCGGCGCGTGCGTGCTGCACGGTGGGCCCCACGATCGGTGGGATCTCGAGGTGCGGGGCGGATTCCTCGGAGCCGCGCGCGTGCTGATGGCGGTCGAGGAGCACGGTGGGGGCTGCCAACTGGTGCGGGTCAAGGCGTGGCCCGTGATCCCGGCCCGTGGCCCGATCATGAGCCTTGCCCTCGCCGTGACGGCGGGCGCGGCGTTGCACGATCACGCCTGGAGTGTGGCGGCGGTGATCGGGCTGGCCGCGCTGCTGCCCATCATGAAGGGCCTCGAGGAGACCGTTGCCGCAATGGCGTCGGTGCTCAATGCGCTGCGTCGCGTGCGAGATACCGAGGCGAAGCCCGGTGAGTGACGTCGTCCTGTACCGGCGGGTGCTGCAACAGGCTCGACCGTACGTCCTGCATTTCGTCGCGCTGTTTGCGGTGGGGTTGCTGGTAAGCCCGGTCGCGTTGCTCCCCCCGGTGCCGCTCCGCATCGTCGTCGATAACGTCATTGGCACGCACCCGCTGCCGCCGCTCCTGCGCGCCGTCCTTCCCGCAGCGGGTGCGTGCCAATGACGTTATCGACGACGATGCGGAGAGGCGCAACAGCTCGCGGGTACACTGCTGCGCACCTGGGTTGGTGAGCGGCTGGCGCTCGACATCCGGTCCCGGATGGTCGATCGCATGCAACGGCTTTCGCTGCAGTATCACGATTCCCGCGGCACCGCCGATGCGCTATACCGGATCCAGTACGACGCGCCGGCGATCCAGAACATCCTGGTCGACGGCGCCATTCCGTTCGTGACGGCGACGATCACGTTGACCACCATGATCGTCGCCACGGCACGCCTGGACTGGCCCCTCGCGCTGGTCGCGCTCGGCGTGTGTCCCGTGCTGTTGGTTCTGTCGCGAGTCTACCGCGGGCGCATGCGGCGCCAGTCGCGTCACGTGAAGAAGCTGGAGGCGGCGGCGCTGGGTGTGGCGCACGAAACGCTTGGGGCGTTGCGCGTGGTGAAGGCGTTCGGGCAGGAAGCGCGCGAGACCGAGCGGTTCGTGGGGCGCTCGCGCGACGGCATGATCGCGCGGCTTCGGTTCGCGCTGCTCGAAGGACGTTTTGGCCTGTTCGTCGGTATGACCACCGCGGCGGGAACGGCCGCCGTGCTGTTCATCGGCGTGCAGCACGTTCAGGCCGGCATCATCACCCTGGGCCAGCTGCTGATGGTCCTGGGATACCTGGCCCAGCTGTACGATCCCCTCAAGACGATCAGCCGCAAAGCGGCAGGGATCCAGGCGTATCTCGCAAGCGCCGAGCGGGTGTTTGCGCTGCTCGACGAGCCGTCGGACGTCCCGGAGCGCCTGCGCGCCCGACCGTTGCCGCGCGCCACCGGCGCTGTGACGTTCCGCAACGTCTCCTTCAGCTATGACGGCGAGCGCCCCGTGTTGCGCGAGGTGTCGTTCGAGCTGCCGCCGGCTGCGCGCGTCGCAGTGGCGGGAGCGACCGGCGCGGGGAAGACGACGCTCGTGAACCTGCTCACCCGGTTCTACGACCCGACCGAGGGCACGATCCTGCTCGATGGTGTCGATCTCCGCGAGTATCGCCTCGCGGATCTGCGGAATCAGTTCGCGATCGTACTCCAGGAGCCGCTGCTGTTCTCGACGAGCATCGGCGAGAACATCGCCTACGGCCGGCCCGGAGCGACCACCGCGCAGATCGAGCGTGCCGCGGCGGCCGCCGGCGCGCACGACTTCGTCGTCCGCTTGCCGCAGGGGTACGAGACCCCCGTCGGTGAGCGTGGGCTGCAGCTCTCGGGCGGAGAGCGGCAGCGTGTCGCCCTGGCGCGCGCGTTCCTCAAGGACGCTCCGCTCTTGATAATGGACGAGCCGACGAGCGCGGTCGACGCCAGGACCGAAGGCGCCATCCTCGACGCGATGGACCGCCTGATGGAAGGGCGCACGGCATTCCTCATCACTCACCGCGAGCGCGCGCTCACCACCTGCGATCTGCGCCTGCAGCTCGAGCGTGGACGCCTGCTCGCCAGCGCGACGGCCATCGCATGACCGACAGCATGAGCGCCCCGATCCCCCGAGCGACTCCCTCCCGCGGCCTCACCCGGGGGGCGGTCCTGTTGGGCAACGTCGGGTGGCACGCGGCCGCTGAGGCCTGGAGCGCCGTCTGCCGAGACGCCGGAGCCCCCGACGCGATCGAAGTGCTGCGCGGTGGGAAAGAATCGGCCACGTATCGGCTGGCGGGCGCCGGCCCGCGGGGTGAGGCCGTCATCGCGCAACGCTGCACGGCCGCGCGGGCGGCGATCGAACGCACGATCCACGAGCAGGTCTTGCCGCACGTGCCCGTCACAGCCCCACGCTACCACGGGTTTCGCGAGGATGGCGACGGGTTCGTGTGGCTGTTCTTCGAAGACGTGGGCAGCGAGCGAGCTTCGAAAACCGATCCCGCGCATCTGGCCCTTGCCGGGCGGTGGATCGCGGAGCTCCACGTCGGCGCGAGCAATATTGCGGCCGGGCGAACGCTGCCCGAGGCAGGTCCCAATCGCTATCGCGAGCACCTGCACGCGGCGTGCGACACGATCCGTCCCCGGCTCGCGAATCCCGCCCTGGCCGCGGCCGACGTGCGACTCCTGAGGCGGCTGTTGGAGCGCCTGGAGCGTCTCGATGTCTCCTGGCCTCAGATCGAAGCTGCTTGTTGGGGTGTGCCAACGACCCTGACGCACGGCGACTTCCGCACCAAGAACGCCATCGTGCGGAGCGGAGCGACTGGACTCGAGCTGTTCCCGATCGACTGGGAGACCGCGGGGTGGGGCATCCCGGCGGTCGATTTGACCAAGATCGACCTGAAGGCTTACGGATCGGTCGTGCGTCGCTCATGGCCGGATGCTCGGCCAGAGGTGCTGCGGCGGCTCGCTGCTGTCGGTCGGATCTTCCTCGAGCTTGCGGCGATCAGCTGGGTCAGCCCGCAGCTCGCTTACGACTCGCCTCTCTACCTGGTGCGTCCCATGTCATGGTTACGCGTTTTTCACCGCCAACTCGGCGTCGCGGCGCGCCCGCTGCGCGGCCTGGTATGAGCCACACCATCACCTCGTTGCGCAATCTCGTGCCCGGAACTGCCGAGCCGGGCTGGCGCGAGCTGTGCGATGCGTTGGCGGGCGTCCTCAATGGCTCGAGCGCCGAGGGGCGGCCGATCGAACTCGACCGCTTGAAGTCGCGCGTCTACCGCCTCCGCGCGGGAGAGAACGGCACCGCACGTTCGCTCGTCGTGAAGCGCTACGATCCGTGGCTGGCGCGGCGAAACGAGCTGGTGTTGCGGCGGTGGTTGCCCGCATTGGATCTGAGCGACCGTGCTCCGGGCCTTCTCGCTACGGCGGTCGAGCGCGGGGGGGCCTGGGTGTGGCACGTCTACGAGGACCTCGCTGGTGACCCGCTCGATCCGCGGGACCCGGACCCGCTGCAGGTCGAGGCGGTCGTCGAATTGATTGCGACGTTGCACACGCGCGCCGCCGGCCACGCGGTGGTCCCGCAGTGCCGGCATTTCTGCGGCTCCCTGGGCGCGGGCTTTTTCGCGGCCAATGTACGCGACGCCATTGCCGTTCTCGAAGCCCTGGCGCCACCGCGCGTCGAGCCGACACCGGCCCAAGGTGAGCTGCGTGGGCGTTTGCTCGATCGCCTGTACCGGCTCCGCGGTGAGATCGACGCGCGCAGCGCGCTGCTCGAGGTGCGGGGTGGGCCCGATACGCTGCTGCACGGCGATCTCTGGACCGCGAACGCGCTCGTGTCCTCCGATCAGGCCGGGGGAGGGGGAGGGGGAGGGGGGACGCGTGTCGCGCGCCTGATCGACTGGGATCACGCCGCGGTCGGCCCGGTGAGCTACGACGTCTCCACCTTCCTGTACCGGTTTCCGAAGCAAGAGCGCTCGTGGATTCTCGAGCTGTACGCGCGTGCCCTGCGCCGGGCGGGGTGGCGGTTGCCGTCCGTGCGGGATCTCAACGCGATGAGCGAGACGGCTGAGTATGCCCGCTACGCGAATCGCATCATCTGGCCGGCCGTCGCCTTACTGGAGGAGCGTGCGGCGTGGGGTTTCGACCAGCTCGCCGAAGTCGAGCGCTGGTTCGACGCCTTGGAGCTCGTCCTGCCCGAGCCATGACGACCGTGGTGGTAGCGCCATTCGACGTCGTCAGTTTTCCCGACGGAGCCGGGCATTTTTGGGTGTACATGCAGTACGTGCAAGGCCTGCGGCGCCTCGGCTGCGATGTGTGGTGGTTGGAGCAGGTACAGCGCCGCAAGCACAAGGACGGTGCCGCGCTCGCCACGTTCCGCGCGCGGATGGCGGGTTTCGGCATGGCCGGACGCGCCCTGCTGTACACGCGCGGCGATGGCGCACGGGACGCCGGTGAAGACGCTCCGATCGAGTGGCTCGACGGCTGCGAGCGCACCGCCCGCGACGTGTTCCGGCGGGCCGATCTCTTGCTCAACTTCCATTACGGTATCGACCCGCGCATTCTGGCCGGCGCGCGCCGCACGGCGCTGGTCGACATCGATCCCGGCCTGACGCAAATCTGGATGAGCTCTGGGCAGATCCGCGTTCCCCACCACGACGTGTACTTCACGATCGGCGAAACGGTCGGCACGGCGGCGGCGCCGTTCCCCGACTGTGGCCTGGCCTGGCGGCACATCCGCCCACCCGTGTGCCTGGAGCTGTGGCCTTACGTGCACGACGCACGCTGCGAGTCGTTCACCACCGTCGCGGGGTGGTGGTCGGGGAAGTGGGTGAAGCTGCGCCATAATGGCACAGAGGTTTGTATCGACAACAACAAGCGCGTCGCTTTTCTCGAGTTCGCCGAGCTGGCAGGCCTCACGACCCAGCCGCTCGAACTGGCGCTGCACCTTGCCGAAAGCGACGGTGAGGACCGCTACCTGCTCGAGCAGCGGCGCTGGCGCGTGCGTCACGCGCGCGAGGTCGCCAGCACGCCGCAGCAATATCAGTCCTACATCCAGTGCTCGCGCGGCGAGTGGAGCTGCGCGAAGCCCTTCTTCGTCAAGCTGCAGAACGCGTGGGTCAGCGACCGCACCGTCTGCTACCTCGCGAGCGGCAAGCCGGCGGTGGTCCAGCATACGGGGCCCAGCGCCTATCTGCCCCACGGCGAGGGGATGTTTCGGTTCACAACCGTGGACGAAGCCGCGGCCTCGCTCGATGCCATCAACACCGCCTACGAGCGTCATTGCCGGGCGGCGCGCGAGATCGCGGTCCAGTACTTCGATGCGAAGCGTGTGCTGGCGGGCCTGTTGCAGGAGGCGCTGCAATGACCCCGAGGATCGCGTTCCTCCTGCCGAGCTACTCCCGGCACAGTACAAGCCTCATGCCGCAGATCGTGCGTGCCGTGGCGGACGCGGGAGCGGACGTCGAGGTCGTCGTGCCGCCGAGCGGCGCGATCGACCTGGACGCCGTCCAGGTCGATCACGATCTCTACGTGTTGCGCAAAATGAGCGGGCTGGCGCTCAGTCTGGCGGGCGCGCTCCACCAACTGGGCGCGACGATCGTCAATTCCTATCCCGCCACGGCCGCCCTGCGGGACAAGATCGTCGCCTCCCGCGTGCTGCACGCCGCCGGCGTGCCCACTCCCGCCGCGTTCGTCGCGGACAGCCCGGCCGACCTGGCTCCGTTGCTCGAGGACGGTCCGCTCGTCGTGAAGCCGTACGGGGGCGGCGGCGGCCACCACGTGCAGGTCGTTCGGACGGCCGCCGAGCTCGCCGCGGTTCCGCAACGCCCGCGCGAGCCCGTGTTCGCGCAGCGATACCTGCCGCATGACGGCCGTGATCGGAAGATCTATGCGATCGGGGACCGGTTGTTCGGCGTCAAGAAGGTCTTCCCGCGGCGGACCGATGCAGAGAAGCGCGGCGAGCCATTCGTGCTGTCGGCCGAGCTCGGCGACATCGCCGAGCGTTGCGGTCGAGCGTTCGGCGCGCAGCTGTACGGCGTCGATATCGTGGTGAGCGGCGGCCAGCCGTACGTGGTCGATATGGGCACCGCTCCCGGGTACAAGGGCGTCCCGGATGCGCCGCGCCTCGTCGCCGAGTATCTCTACGCGGCGGCGTCCTCCCTCGAGCCGGCGGCTCACGCATGATGCCGATGGCGGCGTTGCTCGCCGCACTCCAGGCGGTCGATCCCATCGCGCCTCCCGCGGCCACGCCCGTGGTACAAGCGGTGCGCGTGTCGAGCGGCCGCGTGTCCGTCATTGTGGACGGGCGCCTCGACGACGCGATCTGGGAGGGAACGTCGGGCGCGGCGATCACCGACCTCCTGCAGCGCGAGCCGGACGAGGGAGCGCCGGCGTCCGAGCGGAGCGAAGTACGTCTGGTCTACGACGGGGACGCCCTGTACGTCTCGGCGCGCATGTTCGACGCGGAGCCACAGCGGATCGTCCGGCGCCTCGCCCGCCGGGACGCCTCCACGCACAGTGATGAGTTCCGGCTGTTCGTCGACAGCTATCACGACCATCGCACGGCGTTCGAGTTCATCGTCAACCCGGAGGGCGTCAAGTCGGACGTGGTGATTGGCGAGGATGGGGAGTACAAAGACGACTCGTGGGACCCGGTGTGGCAGGCGGCTGCCGCCGTGGACTCGCTCGGGTGGACCGTGGAGATGCGCATTCCCTTCTCGCAGCTGCGGTTCTCAGGAGCGCCCGAGCAGCTGTGGGGTGTGCGGGTCGAGCGCTGGATCCAGCGTAAGAACGAACTAGCCATGTTCCCCTTCGTGGCGAAAACCGAGGAAGGCGTTGCGTCGCGGTTCGCCCACCTCGAGGGCATCGTCGACATCCCGGCACCCCGGCGGATCGAAGTGCTGCCGTACAGCTACACGCGCGGTCGCTTCTCCCGGCCCGACACGCCGAACGATCCGTTCAACACCGGCCGCAGCTATTCCGGCGGCGCCGGGGCCGACGTCAAATACGGCGTGAGCTCGAGTCTCACGCTCGATGCCACGATGAACCCCGACTTTGGGCAGGTGGAGGTTGACCCGGCGTACGTCAACCTGACGGAGTTCGAGCAAGAGCTCCAGGAACGGCGGCCGTTCTTCATCGAAGGGGCGGAGCTGTTCGGCTTCGGCGGCAATGGCGCCGGCCTCGTGAAATTCAGCGATCCACCGCAGTTCTTTTACTCCCGGCGGATCGGCGCGGCGCCACAGGGGTCGCCCACGACGGACGGCCCGTTCGAGCGCGTGCCCGAGACGACGACGATCCTCGGCGCCGCCAAGCTCACCGGCCGGCGGGCGAGCGGCTGGTCGGTGGGCCTCGTCGACGCGGTGACCGCGCGCGAGTGGGCGACCGTGGTGGATGACTCGGGGCGGTGGGTGGACAACGAAGTGGAACCGGCCACGAACTACTTCGCGGGCCGGGTGAAGCGCGAGCTGCGCGGCGGCAACACCACGTTCGGCCTCATCGGCAGCGCCGTGCATCGGGAGATCGATATTGGCGCGCTCGACGAGCTGCGCACTGCCGCGTACGACGGCGGGCTCGACCTGTTCCACCGGTGGGGCCGGAACGGATACAGCTTCGCGGCCAGCATCGGCGGTTCGCATATCACGGGTGATCCGGTCTCCATCAAGAAAGCGCAGCGCAACTCGAACCGGTATTACCAGCGCCCCGACGCATCGAGCTTCACGTACGACGCGACGCGGACCACGTTGTCCGGTCTGATTGGCGATGTGTATCTGAACAAGATTTCGGGCCGGTGGAATTGGAGCGTCGGGGCCGCGTTCGCCTCGCCCGGTTTCGAGGTCAACGACCTCGGTTTCCAGAAGCGCGTCGACCGCCGATCGGCCGGCATTGGGGTTCGGCGTCGCTGGACCAAGCCCGGCCGCGCGTTCCGTCAGGCGATTGCGTCCCTGACGCTCGCGCCGACCTGGAACTACGACGGAAACTTGATCCAACGGAAGGCCAGCGTCTACGCGTTCGGCCAGCTCCGCAACTACTGGTCAGCGGATTTTAACGCATCCTACACGGGGTCCGTCCTGGACGATCGCCTGACCCGAGGCGGCCCCCTCGCGCGCAAACCTGCCGGCTGGTCCGCCTCCGGGGACCTCTCCACGGACAGCCGCAAGAGGGTGAGCGGCTACCTGTACGGAACGTACTCCCGGACGGTCGCGGGCAGCTGGTCGGCCAGCGCTCTGCCGCAGGTCACGCTGCGGCCCAGCGCCGCCCTCGCGATGAGCATCGGACCCTATTACCTCGCCGGGCGCGAATTCGCGCAGTACGTGACGAACGTCCCGGACCAGACCGCCGCATCGACGCTGGGAGCCCGGTACGTGTTCGCCGAGCTCGAACAGCACAGCGTCGACGTGAGCCTGCGCGTGGACGCCACGTTCTCCCCGTCGCTGAGTCTGCAGCTCTACACGCAACCGTTCGCGTTCGCCGCTGACTATCGGCGATTCAAGGAGCTGCGGGCGCCACGCACGTACGCGTTTGCCGAGTACGGGCGCGACAACGGATCGACTATTACGCCGAACGACACCACGGTCTGCCGTGGGGCGGCGCCGAACGCCTGCTACGGCGTCGATCCCGACGGCGCGACAGGCCCGGCGCCGGCGTTCGCGCTGTACAACCCCGACTTCCGCACCCGCTCGGTCCGCGTGAACGCGGTCTTGCGCTGGGAGTACCGCCCGGGCTCCACCCTCTACCTGGCGTGGACCCAGACCCGATCCGGGTATTTCCCGGGCGACGGCACCTTCCAGATGGGCCGCGACCTCGGCAGCGACCTGCTCGTCGACCGGCCCACCAATGTGCTGCTGGTAAAGTTGAGTTACTGGCTCAGTCGCTGACGCACGGGCCCGGGGCCTACGGCTTCCGGGTTACGCGTAGGTTGGCGAAATGGCCACCTGAGCCGTCGCCGACCCAAAGCCCGACCGATCCGTGCGTCCGGCCGCTCAATTCGGTGACGACGAGCGCCGGCGTGCGGGCGTCGTTCACGAACACACTCACTTTCGGTCGCTCGATCACCACACGCACGTGAAACCACTGGTCGCCATCGGGCTCCGGCACGACGGCGGCCTCATATTGACCGGGGTGCTCTGAGCGCAGCCGTTGCCACGGCCAGCTCGGCTGGGAGACGTACTCCACCGCGTGGCTGTGACGGGTCGAGTCGGCGACGCGGAAGTTGAACGGCCGGAAGTAGACGGCGTCGTAGGTTTCCCCATCGACCACGCGGAACGCGACACCCACGAAACTGCTCTGCGGCGGCTGGCTCTGTCCGAGAAGGTCGGCTTCGATGACGCCGTCTCCGAAGTCATAGCCCTTCAGCCAGACCAGTCCCATCAGCGGGACGAGCGGCAGCTTGAGCGCGTGCTTTCCATTGGTGTCGACCACGGAAGCGGTGCGCCCAGCGATCTGCCAGCGCGGATCCTTGCCGACGGCGGTGACATCGAGTGTTTCCGGGGCCTGAACGAGGCACGCGAGCATCAGCAGCGGTAGCATGGCCGATCTCCCCTTTCGTCCGATGTTGTGCGAAACTCTGTCCCATGCTCAACGTGGGTCTCGTGGGCTTTGGTTTCGCGGGCAAGGTCTTCCACGCGCCCGTCATTCGCGCGGTCGACGGCCTGCGCCTCACCACGATTGTGCAGCGGCACGGTCCCCCTGACCAGCGCTATGCGGATGTGGAATTCGTCCGGAGCCTTGACGAGTTACTGACACGCAAGATCGACCTCGTCGTCGTCGCGACACCCAACACCTCGCACCACGCCATCGCGAAGCAGTCGCTCCTCGCCGGGCGCCACGTCGTGGTCGACAAGCCGTTCGCGCCCACGTTCGCAGAGGCGAACGACCTGGTTCAGATCGCACGGCAACAGCGGCGCATCGTCACCGTGTACCAGGATCGCCGCTACACCGGCGATTTCGTCACCGTGCAGAGCGTCGTCGGGGAAGGCACGCTCGGCCGTGTCGTCCTGTTCGAATCACACTTCGACCGATTCCGTCCCGAGCAGAAGGCGAACGCCTGGCGCGAGGAGCCGCTGCCGGGGTCCGGCGTGTGGTTCGACATCGGACCACACCTCTTCGATCAGGCGCTCTTGCTGTTTGGAATTCCCGACGCGATCGGGGCGGACATCCGGATCGAGCGGGATCGCGGCCGGACCGACGACGCCTTCGACGTGACGCTCTTCTACCCGCATATCCGCGCCGTCTTGCGTGTCTCGATGCTCCGGCCGCCCGTCGGACCGACCTGGCTCGTGCATGGCACGAAGGGATCCTTCGTCAAATTCGGGATGGACCCACAGGAGGCCGCGCTCAAGGAGGGCCGCACGCCCGACGAGCCGGATTGGGACGCGGACCCGCCGGAATTCCACGGCTCGCTCATCACGTCTGACGCAACGCGCACAGTGCCGACGCTCCGGTCGAGTTTCACGCGCTATTATGAAAACGTCCGAGACGCGATGCTCGGCACGGCGCAGCTGGCCGTCACGCCGGAGTGGTCGCTCGATGTAATGCGTGGATTGGTGCTGGCTGCCGAGAGCAGTCGAACCCATACCGTGTTGCCTTGGAGCGCATGAAAAAGCCTTCCGCCTACGTGCTGCTCGGTGGCCTCGTCGCCGGTTCGTTCGACATCACGTACGCGTGCACGTTCTGGTATCTGAAGCGTGGCGTTCTGCCGTCGCGGGTGTTCCAGTCGGTCGCGGCGGGGCTCCTCGGCGATGCCAGCTTCACGGGAGGATGGCGCAGCGCGGCGCTCGGTCTCGCGCTCCACTATTTCATCGCGACGTCGATGGCCGTCACGTACTACCTGTTCGCGCGGCGCTGGTCGGATCTGTGGGAAAAGCCGTTCGTGTACGGTCCGATCTACGGCGTACTGCTGTACGGCATCATGAACTACATCGTGGTGCCGCTCTCGGCGGCGAATCCCGGCTCGCGGAACCTGCTGTGGGTGCTGCTCAGCATCGCCGTGCACGCATTGTTGATCGGTACACCGTGCGCGGTCTTTGCCCGCCGCGCCATGCTCGCCTCGCGCGTCACGGTTTCACAGGTCCTGTAGACCGAGGTTATCTTGGGGGCTTGGAATGACCTCAAACCCCACGCCTCCAACTACCTGTCAGCGTTGCGGCGCGAGCCTCCCTTCGGGGACGTCGTTTTGTCCGCGCTGCGGCACCGGTATCCCCGTGCATCGTCCGTGGTCGGGACCCACGCTGGCCACGCCGTCCGGGGCCGTCCTCGAGCCGCGCCCCGAAGCGTCGGAGGCGCAGCTCGCGGCGCTGCGGCGCGCGACGCTCGGACAGTACGAGATCCTGGTCGAAGTCGGACGTGGCGGCATGGCCACCGTCTACCTCGCCCACGATCTGGCACTGGATCGCAAGGTGGCGATCAAGGTGCTCGCGCCGGCGCTGCTCGCGATGGGAGAGGGGATGGTCGAGCGCTTCAAACGCGAAGCGCGAACCGCCGCGGCGCTCAGCCACCCGCACATCATCCCGATCTACGCCGTCAACGAGGGCAACGAAGTCCTGTACTTCGTCATGAAGCACGTGCAGGGGCGCTCACTCGACGCCATCGTCCGCGACGTCGGCCAATTACCGCTCACGATGACGCAGGCGATCCTCGCGCAGGTCGCCGATGCGCTGGGGTACGCGCATCGCCACGGCGTGATCCACCGTGACATCAAGACGGCGAACATCATGCTCGATGAAGAAGGCTGGGCCGTCGTCACGGACTTCGGGATCGCCAAGGTGGTGCAGGCTCAGGGACTCACCATGACCGGCGTGACGGTCGGCACCCCGACCTACATGAGTCCCGAACAGTGCGCCACCACGGAGGAAGTGACCGGCGCCTCGGATCAGTACTCGCTCGGCGTCGTGGCGTACGAGATGTTGACCGGAACGGTGCCGTTTCAGGACGACTCGATCATGTCCATCATGTACGCGCACTTCAACCAGCCGCCACGACCCGTGACGGAGCTCCGCTCCGACTGTCCTCCCAATCTCGCGGCCGCAGTGATGCGCATGCTGGAGAAAGATCCTGCCAGCCGCTGGCCCAGCATGGACGACGTCGTGGCGGTGTGCGGCCGCCCCTCGCTCCGTCGCGATGATCCAATCCGGCAGCAGATGAGCTCGCTGGCGCGCGCCGCCGGGCATCTTGTCGGCCCCAAGACTCCATCGAGCCCGATCGCCCTGTCGCGCGTGCGGACGCGCCCCACGTTCCGCCGGCCGCGGCGCTGGCTGTGGCCAACGGTCGGCGCAGCGCTGGCTGTAGGCGGCGCGTTCGCGCTGTGGCGGCTGTGGGGGTGGGGGTCAGGGAGGTCGCTGTTGGGTCCGGGCACGGCGGCGCCGGTCGCGGCCGTCCACGATTCCGTCCCAGCGGCGGCGCGCGCTAACTCGAGCCGCGCGGTGCTGCGTCCCGAGCCGCGCGTCGCCGCGCAACGCGACGACAGCATGATTGGATCGCTGCGCACGAGCGCGCTGCGCGCCGCCCAGCGCGCGGCATTGGCGGGCGCGACGTCCGCCGATCTCAGCCCGGGCCAGACGGCGTTCGCGAGTGGGGAGTCGCTGGCTGCGGCTCGGCGCGTCGCGGAGGCGATGATGCAGTTCGCCACGGCCTCAGCGCAGTGGGCGGACGCCGAGCGGCAGGCGAGAGCGCGCCGGGTCGCGGAGTCGCCGCCGCCTCAGCCCCCAGCCCCACTCCCGGCCCCACTCCCGGCCCCGCCGCCGGCCCTGCCGCCGGCACCTGTTCCTGTCGCGTCTGTCGCGGCGGACCCGCGGCCCGATATCGAGAAGGTGATCGCGGATTACGCGACCGCCATCGAATCGCGCGACATCGAACAGGTGCGACACGCATACCCGGGGCTCACGACGTCACAGCAGGGGAGTTGGCAGACGTTCTTCGACCGCGTGCGGAATCTCAAGGCGACGCTCACCGTCGCAAACCTGAATCTCACCGCCACGACAGCCGACATCGGCGTCAGCGGCCTCTACGAATACGACAACGCCAGCACCGGACGGCCCGAGCGGCGCCCCGTAACGTTTCGCGCGACGCTGGCCCGAGACGCGGGCGGCTGGCGGATCACGGCGATCCGCTAGCCCTCGGCGTCTCGGCGTCTCGGCGTCTAGAAGTTGTATTCCATCCCGGCGGTCCAGAGCACATTCGGCCGCAGCCCGCCTCGGTTCAAAGGCCAGAGCGTATTGGCCACCAGAATGATTCCGCTGTGCGTCACGAACTTGAAGCCGAACGAGCCGTTGATCAGATCATCGCGTTCGGTGGGGATGTTCGTCGGCTCCAGGGTGCGATGGAACGGCAGATCGTAGGTGACCGTACCGGGCAGCCGCAGTTTGCTCTCGCCCACCTGCAGCTCGGAGACCACATCGACCGCGATCGCGGCCCACGGCGCCATGACGTGATCGAACCCCACCGTCGCCAGCACCGAGCTGTTCTGCGAGCTGCCGCCGCGAAACAGATACCCGACGTTGGCGTGAGGCGAGAATGCCCCGAATCGCGCCGACAGGATGCCGAGGCCGCGCGCCGCAATGTGGCCCGAGCCCAGCAAGTCTTCCGCGCTACCGGTGGGGAAACGCACGTCGGCCAGCACGGCGAAACTGGTTCGCTCCGTGCGGGTCAGGTTGACCTTGACCCGCGTGGCGATGTCGCCGACACCCGTGGCGGAGCCTTCGACGAACCGGGATGTCGAGAGTTCGGGGTTCGCCGCGGTGCCGCCGAAGAAATGCTGCGCCGTCGTACCGCCGAATGGCACGATCTGCGCGTCGCTCGTGCCGCGGAGGGTCGTCGAGACGATCGGGAGTGCCACGCCGATGTCGACCCGATCGGCCAGCCCGAACGTGACGAAGAAGGACGTGACCGTCATATCGAGGTCGAGCGCCAGCCGCAGGTCGATCACGTCGTTTTCGTGCGTCGGGACGCCGTACGGCGTACACGACGATCCGACAATGCTGTCGCAGGTCGCGCCGGTCACGTTCTCGTGCGTGAACGTCATCTCGATGTCGTGCATGTTGACGCCGCGCAGCGTCTCGAAGTGCAGGCGGTTGATGTTGGCGCCAACAAAGACGCGGCCGCGGCCGAGCGTCGGGGCGCGCTCGCCGAAGACGGCGCCGGGCGAGCCCGACGTGGGAACCGGAACGCCCGCTTCGAACCGGAAGGTCGAACCGCCGCTCGTGGCGCTGACGGGCAGGTTTCCGGCGTTCTGGCTGATTGCCGAGCTGATGAACGCGATGAGCGAACCGTTGTCGGCGTTGGCGGAAGGAACGAAGTGATCGGCATGCAGCGCTGTCGCTGAATCGGAGCCGGCCGTTCCCCCCAGGAAGAGCGGGTCCTTGCCGGCCGAGAAGATGAAGAGCTGCGAGATCTTCTCGCGGAGTCCCTGGGCTGGGAGTGGGGTACCCACCAGCGCGAGAAACACGAGACTCCACCAGATGCGCTGCATCGATTCCTCCAAGGCGTGTATGAATGACGTGACCGGACTCGAAGAGACGGGATGCCGGGAAGCGCGTCAACCCCCAAGAGTGTAGAATCGAGTATGCGTCCCTACATCCTCGACGAGCTGACGTGGAAGACCGTCCGCGACACACGGTACGACGTGGCCGTCTTGCCGTGGGGTGCGACCGAGGCGCACAACTATCACCTCCCGTACACGACGGACAACATCCAGGCTGAGGCGGTCGCGGCGCTCGCCGCCGAGCGGGCGTGGCAGCGCGCGGCCAAGGTCGTGGTGCTGCCGGTCGTGCCGTTCGGCGTCAACACGGGACAGCTCGACATCCCGCTCTGCATCAACATGAACCCGAGCACCCAGGCGCTGGTGCTGCGCGATGCCGCGATGTCCCTGGCAGAGCAGGGAATCGGAAAGCTCGTGATTTTCAATGGGCACGGCGCGAACGATTTTCGCCAAATGATTCGTGAGCTGCAGCCGCAGGTGGCGCTGTTCCTCTGCGTCGTGAACTGGTACAAGGTGCTCGACCTCAAGGGCTTCTTCTCGGATCAGGGGGATCACGCGGGCGAGATGGAGACGAGCGTGATGCAGCACATCGCGCCCGAGCTCGTGCTGCCGTTGTCCGAGGCCGGCCCCGGCGCTGCGCGGAAGTTCAAGATCCCCGCATTTCGTGAAGGGTGGGCGTGGGCGCCGCGGCAGTGGACGCAGGTGACCGATGACACGGGATCCGGGAATCCGGCGGCCTCGACACCAGAGAAGGGAAAACGCTACGTCGAGGCGGTGACGGCAAAAGTCGCGGACTTTTTCGTGGAGCTGGCCAAAGCCGACGCGTCGAAGTTGTACGAGGCCTAGGCGCCGAGCAGCTGCTGCACCGCGCGATCCGCTTCACGAATCGAGTTCCGATGGTCGCTGGCACCAGCGAGATCGGTATTCGCAAACGCAATCCGCCCGTGCGGCCGATTCCTCAGGATGTCTCTCGGCGCCGGTTGGCCATTGGCCCCAAAGAAAAACCCCGGTTGCGGATTCACGTACGCGTGGCCCCAGCGATTGAGAATGATGCCGGCGATGTCCCGGCGCGGATCGAATCCCCCAGGAGCGAACATGTCGCCGAGCTGCTCGCGGAACGCGCGCTCGTACTGCGCGAACGAAGTGCCGAGCAGCTGCGCGCGCCCCCGGCTGCCCTGTTCGGCGATCGACAGGCCGGGTTGCGCGAACAGGACCTTGATGGTGAGCACCGTCGGTGAATCGGGACCGATCGTGCGGGGCTCGTTCCCCACGAGCGCCATCTTCCGCACCGACAGGTAGTCGCCGAGCCCTCCGAACCAGCGGCAGCCGGACAATCCCATCTTGTAGAGGAAGCGCCAGTTCCGGACGGCGATGTTCGCCATCAGGCACGGCGATCGATAAAACTGCGCGTACGCGTCGCGATGGCTGGCGGGGAGATCATGGACGATATGCTTCGCCGTCCAGCTGCCGCCCGCCACGACGACCGACCGCGCGCTGACATTGTAGAGCCGATTACCCTGCGCGTACGTGACGACGACGTGCGGGGCACTCCCGGGATCGCCGGCGTGCGCGACGCGGACCACGGTGGAATTCAGCCGAATCCGCGCCGCCTGGCCGGCGCGATCGAGCGCGCGAAAGTTGACCCGGCTTTGCCACACGGCGTCGAGGGTGCGCGGACCGGCAAAAACGTCGGGGATGAGGGTTTTCACCATCAGTCGCGCGAACCCGCCGTTGCCGTCGGGAAACATCTGGTCGCCGAGCTTGTCGTCGCCGTCTTCCGGAAACTGCGTCTCGATCGCGTAGTTGCAGTACGCCGAGAGCGCGTCGGGACCCAGGTACCGTCTCGCGGCTGATGCTGTATCGCGCCATCAAGTGCTCTTCGAGCGTGATGGAGTCGAGCTGGCGAGAAATGGCGTCGCCTTCGGTCTGTGGGCGTGGGGCGTCGACGCGGCCCGTACCCCAGCGGAGCAGCTCCGCGCGCGTGGTTTCGCTGATGGGCGCGCCGTCGAGCTTCCGCCCCCACGGGTCCATCACCCACACGCCGGGTCGCTGGCCGAATTGCGGCCCGAAGTAGAAGCCGTAGTTCTGGGGCGTTTCGTACGGCGAGTGCGCGAGCGGCATCTCGGGCGACGGGCCGCGCCAGGTCTGGTAGGCGAACGCCGAGCGATCCATCCCGATCAACTCGTAGAAGCGCTCGGTGTAGCCGTCTTTTCCCGGTACCAGGAAGATCGCCGAGCCCTGGTGCGCCGTGAGCCGCTGCCCGGCGACGAGGAACTCGTTGCGCTTTGCTTCGCCACCGAAGATCGGGTGGTTATCGATGACGAGGCAACGTCCACCTTTGTGTTGCTGGAAAAAGACCGCGGCGGCGAGTCCGCTGATGCCGCCCCCGACGGCGACGAGGTCGTACATCTCGCCGGTGTCGCTGGCGGTGGCGATCCGCTGTTCGAATGCGCCCCCCCCGTCGCGCAGCGTGTGACCCGCGCTCAGGACCTCCCAGGTATTGCCGTTCGAGTGCCGGTAGTCGCCGATGCCGCCGTAGCCGTTGAAGGCGTCGGCCGGGGACGTCGTGGGCGCCTTCCCGGGGAGGAGCAGTCCGGCGCCGGTGAGCAGGACCCCGTCGAGGAAGTCGCGGCGGGAGATCGGCTCGCGCAAGCCGCGGCCTACTGTCCCGTCGCCGCCGGCGCGCTCAGCCAGCGCGCGAACCAGGCCGCCATTTCCTTATAGAAGAAGCGGCTGTCCTCGCCCTTCAGCACCCAGTGGTTCTCCTCCGGCCAGATGATCAGCCGGGAGGGGATCTGTTGGCGCTGCAACGCGGTCCAGAACTCGAGTGCGTTGTTCATCGGCACGCGGAAGTCGCGCTCGCCCACCGACACGAGCACCGGCGTATGCAGATGCGCCGCGCGCCGCATCGGGCTCTGGGTCCGCCAGAGGGGATGGTCTTCCCACGGCGGGCCGCCGACATTGCGCTCGCGATCGTAGTTGAAGTCGCTCGTCGCCCACTGCGTCTCGAGATCCCACTCGCCGGCATGGCTCACCAGCGCGCGATAGCGTGTCGTCGTCACCGCCAGCCAGTTGGTGAGGTGCCCGCCGTAGCTCGCGCCGCCCGCGATTTGGCGCGACGCGTCGAGGAATCGGAAGCGCTTGAGTGCGGAGTCGGCCGCTTCGTTCAGCTCGTTGGCCGGACCTTCGAGGGGATCGAACTGGATATCCTGCGAGAACTTCTCGCCATATCCGGTCGAGCCGGTGTAGTCGGTCATGAGGACGACATAACCAGGTGCACCGAGCAGATGCGGATTCCACCGCAGGCCAAAGTTGTCGGTCCACATGTTGGCGGCGCCGCCGTGGATCAGCACGAACAGAGGATAGGTGCGCGTCGAGTCGAATCCCGGCGGCAGCGCGTAGAAGCTGTGGATCCGCTTGCCGCGGCTCGAGGTGAACCAGAACTCACGCAGCGGCTGCCAATCGATCGTGGCGGCGCGGTCGGCATTGAACTTCGTGAGCGGCGTCCAGCGCCCCGTGACCGGATCGACTCTGACGATCTCGGGCGGATTCGTCGCACTCTCCCACACGGCGGCGATCTTGAACGCTGGGCCCGTCGTGGCGGCCGCGACCTGCAGCGCCCCGAACGTACCGCTCGTCATGCTGCCGACTTCCTGTTCCTTTCCGCCTGTCGCCGGCGCGCGGAACAAGCGCTGATGGCCCGCGTCCTCCGCCAGGAAGAAGAGCGCGCGGTTGTCGGGCGCGATCGTGTAGCTGCCGATGGAATGATCGGCGCCGCCGGTCACGGCCCGCGGAGCAGCGGCGGCCGTGCGTGGCCAGGACCACGCGACGACGCGGCGATTGTTGAACGTGTGCTCGTTGGTGGGCGTCATCACGGCGTAGAGCGTCTTCCCATCGGGACTGAATTGCGGGCCGTCGTAATCGTCCTTCCCCTGCGTAACGCGCTGCGGCTCTCCGCCCACGGCACTCACGAGCCAGAGCGCCTGTACCACATCTCCGTGTGCCCAGTCTGTACGGTTTGTCGTGGCCGCGAACACGACGCCGCTGCCGTCCGGCGTCCACGCGGCCGCGAGATCCTCGCCGCTTGTGCCGAGCTGCCCGCCGAATCCCGCGCCCTGCACGAGCTGGGAACCGGCCAGCAGATCTTTTGCTTGCGCGCCAGGCTCGAGCGCCTGCGCGAACAGATGCGGCCGCCGCTCGTCGAGCCAGTGATCCCACAGCCGAATCGGCGAGGCATCGAACACCCGCGCGTTGTACTTGCGCGCCTTGCGCTCCGCCGCCGC
>WNFK01207167.1_pt1 | contig 23104 bp, 20 predicted proteins | sample 5400281 | NCBI WGS metagenome assembly WNFK01 (sample SAMN13153350, study PRJNA577476) | soil metagenome | isolation source: 20 cm soil on Douglas fir-dominated hillslope | place: USA:California | collected 2013-09-17
GCCGTCCCGCCGACGTTCGCTTTCGCGTCCCGGCGGGATGGCAAGTGACGACCGCATTGCCCGCCGCCGGCTCCGGGGCGTACCGGGCCGCTGATTACCACGAGCTGGCCGATGCGATGACGTTCGTCGGACACTTCACGCTCGATTCGCTGCTCGTGGACGGGAAGCTGATCCGCATCGCCCTCTGGCCCGCGATGGACTACACGCCGGCAGTCGCAAGCAATCTCCGAGACGGAATTGGAAAGATGGCGCAGGTGCAGAACCGGGTGATGGGAGGCGCCCCGTACGACGTCTACACGGTGTTCTTCAACGTCATCCACGAGCCGGTCGAGTTCGGTGGCGGGCTCGAGCATGCATCGTCGCAGTACGACATCATGCCGGCGGGGCCCGACTTCGCCGCCGAGAACGGCCTGCTCGGTCCCTTCATCCGGCCGCTCTTGTCGCACGAGTTCTTCCACCTGTGGAACGTGAAGCGGATCAGGCCCACCGAGATGTGGCCGTACGACTATCACGCCGAGCAATACACGCCGCTGTTGTGGTGGTCGGAGGGCGTGACGGATTACTATGGCGACCTCACGAATCTCCGGGCCGGGCTCTGGTCCGCCGACCAGTTCGTCCGCAGCGTCACCAGCAACATCCAGCAGGTCGAAGTGGCACCGGAGCCGTGGAGCGCCGAGGACGGTAGCGTGGCGACATGGATCAACGAGGTCTACGTCAACAGCTCGCAGCTCTATTACCCGAAGGGCTCCCTGCTCGGTCTGCTGCTCGATATCTCGATCCGCGACGCGACCGACAACGCCCACAGCCTCGATGAAGTGATGCGCGCGTTGTACACGCGCTATTATCGGCAGGGCGTAGGTTTCTCGACGGCCGACTTGCTCGGCGAGCTGCGCAAGGCCGGAATGCCGGACGTCGATGGATTCTACGCGCGCTACGTCAATGGACGCGAGGCACTGCCGTATGACGTGGTGCTCGCCAAGGCCGGGTTGACGTTCAGTACGGCGGGGCGCGTGCGCGTCACGCTCACGCGCGCCGCGAACCCCACGCCCAAGCAGGCCCGGATCTGGCAAGGGGCGGGATGCGCGTCGGCGGCCGTGGCGGTCCCCTCGCCCGCGACGGTGGCGGACGTTTTACGTCGCGTGCGTGAGACAGTGCCCGGCGCGCGCGCATTGCCGGAGCGGCCCCTCGCCGCCGTCAACTTGCGACAGGTGAAGCTCACAGCGGCCGTGGCGGACGGGGACGAGGTGGCGTTGTTACCGCCGGTGGCGGGCGGATGACGGGCAGGAGTCGGTGCGCGTTAACCCCGGGGCATGGCCCCGGTGCAAGAGAGACCGCGGGGAAGTTCTGGTGCGCGTTAACCCCGGGGCATGGCCCCGGGGTTAACCCACCCTGGAGAGATGCGTGACCCATTTGACTCCGAACCGTATCGTGCTCGACGAGCTCCTGGCCGAAGTGCAGGGTCCGGAGCGTGGGGGCACGTGCGTGTTCATGGGTACGGTGCGTAACGGTCCCGAGGAGAGCGGGGTAGCGGAGATCGAATACACGGCGTACGACGCGATGGCGGACGCAGAAATCGATCGCATACTGAGTGAGACACAGCAGCAGTGGCCGGGCGTTCGCGCGGGGCTGCGGCACCGCGTCGGTCGCGTGCCGGTGGGCGAAGCCAGCATCGCGATCGTGACCGCCGCGCCGCATCGCGCCGACGCGTTCCAGGCGTGCCGCCATGTCATCGAAGAAGTGAAACGGCGCCTGCCCATGTGGAAGAAAGAGTACCGCATCGACGGGACCAGCACCTGGGTTGATCCGTCAGGAAAGGCTGTCGCCCATGGTCCGTGACACCCTGTCCCGGCCGCTCGGGAGTCTTCGCATCTCGGTCACCGACCGCTGCAACCTGCGATGCCGCTACTGCATGCCCGAGCAGGAGTACGTGTGGCTCCCCAAGGAATCGATTCTGACGTTCGAGGAGATCGCGCGGCTGGCTCGCGTGTTCGTGTCGCTGGGCGTCACCAAGTTGCGCCTCACCGGCGGTGAGCCGCTGCTTGGGTGCACGACCTGGCGATGACGACGAACGGGTTGCTGCTCGCGAAGCACGCCGATGCTCTCCGCCGCTCTGGGCTCCAGCGAGTGACGGTGAGTCTCGACACGCTGCGTCCCGAGCGGATGCGCGAGCTGGCCCGCAGTGACCGCCATGCCGACGTGGTGGCGGGGATCGCCGCCGCGCGCGCGGTGGGGTTCGAGCGGATCAAGCTCAATAGCGTCGTGATTCGCGGCGTGAACGACGACGAGCTGGCCGATCTGATCGAATTCGGGAAGGCGCACGGCGCCGAGGCGCGCTTCATCGAGTACATGGACGTGGGTGGGGCGACGGAGTGGTCGGCGGCGCAGGTGGTCTCGCAGCGCGACATGCTCGAGCGCCTCACGCAGCGGTACGGACCGATCGCGGCCGTGGAGGGCGACGATCGTTCGGCGCCGGCCGAACGGTTCCGGTTGCCGGACGGGACGACGTTCGGGATCATCGCCTCGACGACGGCGCCATTCTGCCGGGCGTGCGACCGCAGCCGCCTCACCGCGGACGGCACCTGGTTTCTGTGCCTCTACGCGGAGCGGGGGGTGGATTTGCGAGGACCGCTGCGCGACGGGGCAGGCGACACCGAGTTGGCCGAGGTGATCACCCGGGCCTGGCAAGACCGCAGGGACCGCGGCGCGGAGGAGCGACTGGCGGTCCAAGGACGCGGGGCCCTGTACGCGATCGAAGCGCTGCGGCGGGACCCGCATCGCGAGATGCACACGCGGGGAGGGTAGAGGACCCTTCCTCCTGTGGCGGGACTGCGACAGTGGCGAAGGGCTCACCGGTCCCACACGTTACAGGCAATGAAGAAGGCCGACATCGCAGTGTCGGAGGTGGGCACCTGCGGCAACGTCATTCCCGTCCACCTCGTCGTTCCCCTCATGCACGCGCCGTGACCGTTTCGTGGAGGCTCCCTATGCGTCGAGCAAGCGTGTTTCCCGTTCTTCTCCTTCTCTTCGGCTGCGGCAACGGCCTTGGTCCCGCTAGCGATCTCAGCGGCACCTGGGCCGCCACCTTCTCGTTCCCGGGCTCGAGCTTAGTGCTCAACCTCAGCCAGGACGGGGCAGGGATTACGGGGACCGGGAACTATGTGGTGGAGGCAGGTGGCGCTGGGACTCTGCAGGTTGTCGGTACGTACGCCAAACCCAACGTCAATCTCTCGCTCCACTACGACTTCGGACAGGATGTCGCTTACGTGGGGACGGTACGAGACGGCTCGCACATTGCTGGGGCGTTGGGTGACTACCCTCTTCCGCTCGTGCGCCGCTGAACGCTGGCCGCCCTTCCCGGCGGGGCTCGTGATCCTAGACGCGACCATCACATGTCCGCTCTGTAGTCATCGTCAGGTGGAGACGATGCCCACCGATGCCTGTGTGCATTTCTACGAGTGCGCGGCGTGTCATGAGATCCTCAAGCCCAAGTCCGGTGACTGCTGTGTCTTCTGCTCGTACGGTTCCTCGAGGTGCCCGTCGCGCCAGCTCGAGCGGGCTCGGTAGAATGGCTCTCGATGCCGCAACGCTTTAAAGGCGCGCTGCAGCTTAGGCAATCCCCGATGCTCCGCTACCCTGTCTCCATCATCGCGTCCCTTGCCGTGCTTACACCGGGGCAGGGGCACGCGCAGGCCACTCCCACCGCCCTGGGCCTGCGCGTCGAATACCTCACCAACCCCATCGGCATCGATGTCGTGCAGCCGCGACTGAGCTGGCGGATCGCCAGCACGGCGCGCAACACGATGCAGGCCGCCTATCAGCTGCAAGTCGCGACGAGCGAGGCCAATCTGACGCGCGGCGCGAACCTGGTGTGGGATTCCGGGAAGGTGGTCTCCGATGCATCGGTGTTTGTAGACTACGCGGGTCCCCGGGCAGCGTCCCGGACGCGGTACTACTGGCGCGTCCGGGTCTGGGACGCGGGCGGCCGGGCGTCTCCATGGAGCCCTACCGCTTTTTGGGAAACGGGACTGCTCCAGGCCACGGACTGGACCGCGCACTGGATCGGGCCTCAGTCAACCCCTGCGGATACCCTCCCATCACCATCACCCCTGCTGCGCCGCGCCTTTCGCCTCGACGACCGCGTGCGCTCGGCGCGACTCTACGTCACGAGCCTCGGCCTCTACGAGATCTATCTCAACGGCCAGCGCGTCGGCGACCAGCTCTTCACCCCGGGATGGACCTCGTACCGCCGCCGGCTCCAGTACCAGACCTATGACGTCACCTCGCTTCTCGCGCCTGGAGCGAACGTCATCGGCGCGATGCTCGGCGACGGCTGGTACCGGGGACAGCTCGGGTTTTTCGGTCAGCGCAATCTCTATGGCCGGCGACTCGCCCTGCGCGCGCAGATCGAGATCCGCTACGCAAGCGGACGCACCGAGCGCATCGTGTCGGATAGCGGCTGGAAGACCACGGTGGGCCCCGTCCTCGCCTCGGACCTCTACGGCGGCGAGACGTACGACGCGCGCCGGGAGCTCAGCGGATGGACAGCAGCGTCGTACGACGACCGTGGCTGGTCAGCCCTGGTGGCGTCGCTGTCACCGCCGGTGCGTCGCGTGCGCGAGCTGCACCCGGTGGATACCCGTCGAGCGCCGTCGGGCGAAACGTTATTCGACCTCGGGCAGAACTTCACCGGCTGGGCGCGTCTCCGCGTCCAAGGAGCGGCGGGTACGACCGTCACGCTGCGGTTTGGTGAGGTGCTCGACCGGCAAGGCAATCTCTACACCGCCAACCTGCGCGCCGCCGCTCAGACCGACCGCTACACGCTCAGCGGGAAAGGCCGAGAGGTGTACGAGCCGCACTTCACCTTCCATGGCTTTCGGTATGTGGCCGTGGCGGGACTTCCTGCGCCGGCGGATTCGGCCACCATCACCGGCATCGCAGTGTCGTCCGACCTCGCCCAGACGGGGAGTCTCGTAACCTCGGACTCGCTGCTCAACCAGCTGCAGCGGAACATTGTGTGGGGTCAGCGCAGCAACTTTCTCGACGTCCCGACCGACTGTCCGCAGCGCGACGAGCGACTCGGATGGACGGGCGATGCGCAGGTGTTCGCGCGCACCGCCGCGTTCAACATGGACGTCGCGGGCTTCTTCGCGAAGTGGCTGTCCGATGTGGCGGCCGATCAGGATCCGAGCGGCAGTGTCCCGTGGGTGATCCCCAATCCACTGGGCGGCGACTCGACCCGATTCGCGGGGACGGCGGGGTGGTCCGACGTCGCCGTCATCGTTCCCTGGACGATGTATCTGACGTATGGGGACCGGCGCTTGCTCGAGCGCCAGTATCCGAGCATGCGCGCGTGGGTCGATTACGCCCGGCGCCGAGCGGGCCCGGACCTGATCTGGAGACCGGGATGGCAGTTCGGCGACTGGCTCGCCCTGCACAGCGACGATCCGTCGTACCCCGGCGCGACAACGGGCACGGACCTGATCGCGACGGCGTTCCTGGCCCACTCCACCGATCTGGTGTCGCGCACCGCGGCGGTGCTCGGGCGCGACAACGACGCGGCTGAGTATCGCGCGCGTTTCCGGGCGATCCGCGAGGCGTTTAATCGGGAGTTCGTCTCGATGTCGGGTCGAGTGGGCGAGAACACGCAGACTGCCTATTCGTTGGCGATCGCTTTCGATCTGCTTCCAGATTCGCTGGTATCGGTCGCAGGCGGGCGCCTAGCGCAGGACGTGGACGCGCGCGACCACCACCTCACGACCGGTTTTCTCGGTACCCCCTACCTCCTGCACGTGCTCGGCGCCACCGGGCACGTTGCGACCGCATTCCAGTTGCTCACCCAGCGCACCTATCCGTCTTGGCTCTACCCGATCACCCGCGGCGCGACGACGATGTGGGAGCGGTGGGACGGCATCCGGCCCGACAGCTCCTTTGAAGATCCCGGGATGAACTCGTTCAATCACTATGCCTTCGGCGCGGTCGGCGATTGGATGTACCAGAACATCGGGGGGATCGATGTGGACCCGGCGGCGCCGGGCTACCGGCGGTCACGAATCGCGCCGCGTCCCGGGGCCGGCCTGACGAGTGCGAGCGCGTCGCTCGAAACGGTGTACGGGACGCTGCAGTCGGCGTGGAAGCTCGAGCGGCAGCAGTTCGTGCTCGAGGTCACCGTGCCGGCCAATACGTCCGCGGAAGTCACCTTGTGGGACGCCCGCGTCGATCAGGTCCAGGAGGGCGGGGTCTCGCTCAACGCACGCGATGGCGTTCGCGCCGCCCGCCAACGCGGTACCGATGTCGTCGTCGAGGTAGGCTCGGGGCGTTACCGCTTCACGGTTGCCGCTCGGTAGGTCCTCTGCTCCCCAACCACAAGAGACCATCGATGATCAGTTGATCTTGAATCGTGTTGTTCAACGTGTGCGACAGCGTCCTGTTCGTCGTATCGTACTTGTGCTCATAATCCATGTCGTTATGACCCATGTTGAGATAGATCATCTTGAAATGCTTGTTGGTCCAAACGACGGGATAGTAGCCACTGTGCCAGATCTCGTGGGGTTTTGGCCCGGTGCCCAGCGGGAAGCTGCTCGAGTCGATCGACAGCAAGATATCGATGTCGGGATTCTGCCGTAGATCCTTTTCCCATCGGTACCACTCACTGGGGGAAGAACGAAACGTCAGGGGCAGGTGCTGCGTCACCGGATGCTGGCGGTCTTCGACGCGGAGCACGGCCGCCGTCGGTCTCCACGTGTTGCTCACGTACGAGCCTGAGCCGAGAAACGTGTTGTGGTACCAGTCCCAGTTGGCCGGATACGCGGAAGGGGTCAACGTTTGAAACGCGGCTCGCTGAGCGGGATCTTCCGGCCGCGTGTCGAGAAACACCACGACCTGATACTGCGCAAGAAAATCGGCGTTTAGATTGCGCCAATTGGTCGTGGTGTCGAAACTGAAATTGTATTTCGCCGCCATTTCCGGAAACCAGCGCTCGGCCTCCCGGACAAAACTGATATGCGCCGGATCTTCCTTGGCGGTATAGAACGCGATCACGCGGAACCCCGGCTTGACGTAGTTGGCGCCGAGGCTGCGTGACCTCCCGGCGCTCTTCCGAAGAATTGCGCGTGCCGGCGCCCCCTCGTGCCCGCGGACCTTGAGCGGGAGCACGATCAAGTCGTAGTCGCCCGCTTGCACCGGGCGCAGGTCCAGCCCCTCCACGATGGGAATCCCGCGGCCCAGCAGGATCTGGTGCGTCTTGGGCGCCGGCGCGCCGAATTGCTCCGCCGAGATGTAGTCCACACCGACGAGTACCACGCCGCCGTCCGCGAGCAGCTGCGCCGCATCCGGGGCGATGTACGCGAAGTCACGATGGAACAGGGAGGAGTCCATCCAGCCGCGCAGAGTGCTCCGCGTCCGGAACAGCACGCGCTTCACACCCTTCCAGTCGTGGCGGTTCAGCTCAGCCGCGTCGATGGCCTGGACGCTGTCGGGGATGTCGATCACCCGCGCGGTACCGATCAACGGGGCGAGCGCCACCTGGTCGATGGGTGCGCCATTGGCGACGAAATGCATCGGCGCGTCGATGTGCGTCCCACTGTGTGCGCCCATCGAGTAGACCGACAGCGTGAAATTATCTCCCTTTCGCATGTCCTTCAGAAAATCGAACTTCATCGGCGCGTCGCCCTGGTATACCGGGGTCGTGGCCGGATCGAGCGTCGCGGTCACATCGATCCACGGTCCTGCGGCGTTCTGCTCACGGGGAGCACATCCCACGAGCAGGCCGAGCAACATCGTAAAGCCCAGCCCCGCCACTCCGATGATCGTCTCGGCGACAGTCCAGGTCTTGAGCGTCTGCGGCACGGTCATGTTGAAGAACTCCTTGATGAGCCAGAACCCCGCATCGTTTACGTGTGACAACACCAGCGAGCCCGCGCCCGTCGCGAGCACCAGCAGCTCGGGCGACGTCCCCGGGGTCGCCGCCGCGATGGGCGCGACGATCCCGGCGCTCGTCGTCATCGCGACGGTCGCCGAGCCGGTGGCCACACGGATGAGCGCGGCCACGGTCCACGCGAGCAGGAGCGGCGAAGCGTGCGATCCCAGGGCCACGTCGGCAATCGCTTTGCCGACGCCGCTCTCCAACAGGACCCGGTTGAAGCCGCCGCCGGCGCCGATCACCAGGAGAATCGTGGCGGTCGGCCCGAGACAATCGTTCGCGAACTTGAGGATCTGATCGCGCGTGAAGTGCTGCCGGTACCCCAGCGACCAGAAAGCGAAGAGCAGGGCCACGAGCAGCGCGATGATCGGGCCCCCGACAAAGTCGAGCCCCACGCGGAGCGTGCTCGTTGGATCGAGCGCGACGTCGGCTGCGCTCGCGCACAACATCAGGATTACCGGGAGCAGCACGGTGACCATCGAGATGCCGAACCCCGGCATCTCGCGCGCGCTGTCGCCCGCGAGCTGCGCGGCCATCGGGTTCTCCGCCGGGAGCGTGACTCGCGGGGCGATCCAGGAAGCGAAGATCGGGCCCGCCAACGCGGCCGTCGGCAACCCGACCACCATGGCATAGGCGATCGTGCGCCCGACGTCGGCCTGGTAGGCTTGGACGGCGAGCATGGCCGCCGGATGCGGCGGCACCATGCCATGCACCACGGACAGCCCCGCCACCAGAGGAATGCCGACCTTCACGAGCGAGAGCCCCGTGCGGCGCGCAATCGTGAAGACCAGGGGGACCAGCAGCACGAATCCCACCTGAAAAAAGACGGGGATGCCCACGATGAAGGCGACGAACATGATCGCCCAATGCACGCGGGCGTTGCCGAACCGCGCGATGAGCGTCGTGGCGATGCGCGCTGCCGCGCCCGACTCCGCCATCAGCTTGCCCAGCATCGTGCCGAGGGCCACGACGATCGCGATGAAGCCCAGGACCCCACCCACTCCGTCCTGGAACGCCTTCACGACCGCGGCGAACGGCATTCCCACGGCGATGCCGAGGGCGAGGGAGACGGTGATCAACGCGATGAACGGGTGCAGCTTGAAGCGCGCGATCAGGACGATCAGCGCCACCACGGCGCCGAACGCGTAGAGCAGCAATTGGGCGTTGGGGCTCACGCCGCGCGCCTCACGAGCTCGGCGACGATCGCGTCCGGCGTTTCGCGGATGTCACATACCCAGGGACGCTCGTCGGGTGCAGGCTCCTCCAATGTGGCGAGCTGGCTCTCGAGCAGCACGGGCGGCATGAAGTGCCCGCGGCGGCCGGCCATCCGCTCGGCAAGCAACGCTCGGTCGCCCGCGAGATAGACAAAGCGCACGCCGGGGTCCCCCGTGGAGCGCAGCAGGTCGCGATAGCTCCGTTTGAGCGCCGAACACGACATGACGAGGCCAGTCCCCGCGCGCCGTGCCTCGTGCAGTCGCGCCCCGATGGCCATCAGCCAGCCGCGGCGGTTGTCGTCAGTGAGCGGGATCCCCGCCGCCATGCGCTGCACGTTGTCCGGGGGATGCAGGTCATCCCCTTCGACGAAGTCGATGCCGAGCGCGCGCGCGAGCTGCGCGCCGATCGTGCTCTTACCGGACCCGCAGACGCCCATCACCACGTAGAGCCCCCGGTGCATCGTGCCCATGAAGTGGCCCCAATCCTATACCACCGACCGATTCTGGGCTATTCTGCTAGGCGTCGCGATCGGCTGATCACTTCTCGGGAGCGGCAAACGATGCAACTGGCGATGATCGGGTTGGGCCGTATGGGCGGCAACATGGTGAAGCGGCTGACCCAGGGTGGGCACGAGCTGATCGTGTACGACTCGAGCGCCGACGCGGTCAAGGCGCTCGCCGGCAAGGGTGTCAAGGCGGCGAAGGACCTCGCCGACGTCGCGAAGCAGCTCGGGCCGCGTCGCGTCGTATGGGTGATGGTCCCGGCCGGCGCCGCGGTCGACAGCACCATCGAGCAGCTCGTGCCGCACCTCACCAAGGGAGACATCGTCATCGATGGCGGCAACTCGAACTTCCGCGACTCACTGCGCCGCGCCGAGTCGCTCAAGGGGAAGGGCATCGAGTTCGTGGACGTCGGGACGAGCGGCGGGATCTGGGGGCTCGAGCTCGGCTACTGCCTCATGATCGGCGGTTCGACGGCGGCATTCCAGCATTGCGAGCCGATCTTTCGCAGCCTCGCGCAGGCCGAGGGCTACGCCCACGTGGGTCCCGCGGGCGCTGGCCACTACGTGAAGATGGTGCACAACGGGATCGAGTACGGCATGCTCCAGGCGTATGCCGAGGGGTACGAGATCCTGCACGCCTCCCAGGATTTTGACCTCCGGCTGGGCCAGGTCGCGAAGCTATGGAACCACGGCAGCGTGGTGCGCTCCTGGCTGAACGAGCTGGCGGAGCGCGCCTTCTCCCGCGACGACCAGTTGGCCGCCATCCGCGGCTACGTGGAGGACTCAGGCGAGGGGCGCTGGACCGTGGAGGAGGCGATGCGCCTCGACGTGGCGGCACCGGTCATCACGATGTCGCTGCTCGCGCGGTTCCGCTCCCGCCAGCAGGAGTCCTTCGGGGCCAAAGTGATCGCCGCGCTGCGCCACGAGTTCGGCGGGCATGCGGTGCGGACCAAGTGACGACCTTAACAGGGGGTTTGCCGCAAAAACGCCCCTCCGTGCCGCAAAAACAGCCTATCGCACCACCTGACAAAAGCCATCATAGTTGATCTCAAGGGCATCGTTGCGTGGGAGCGATCGATGGCAGACGATCCACAAGCCGGACCTGGACGTATGCGTTTGACTGCGGATCTCGTCACTCGTATCGGCGCGGTCATCACGATCCTGGTGGCCGTTTATGGGGCATATCAGAAGGGCAAATCCGACGAATCAGAACGAGCCATAGATGACCGCCGGACGAGAGTCGAAGAGTCGCGGGAACGGGTCGAGCGCTACAAGTTCGCCCTCGCGACGCTCACGGGTCTGCGCGGCAAGGACTCCACAGATCGAGGCATCTCGCTCGCGATCGCTCGACTCGCGCTCACCGACTCCGAGGCGGGCGATCTGTTCCGCGGGCTGGCCGCCTCGCCGGATTCGAGTTTGAGTCAACTGGGGCACGCTGGGGCATCCCAGCAGGAGGTGCTCAGTCTGCGGGACACGGCCACGGCGGCAAGACTCGAGCGACAGGGCTATGAGCAGATTGCGAAAGGCGAGTTCGCGGATGCGGCCGCGTCATTCGAGGGTGCGGAGCGTGCTTTCCCCACGTATCATCAAGCCTACGAGCTCGGACGATTTCTCCGCCGCACTCGCGGGCTTCCGAGCGATTCGATTCGCGCGCGTGTCCTCCGAGACTACTCCAGGTACGCGCGGCCTGCAGAACGCGGCGCCCTGTCGGGTCAGACAGTGCAGCCATGAGTAATAGTTCATCGGCAAACGGACTGGCGGCAGCCGGGACACTGTCGTCTGTCGCTGAATTAATCGATCTCCACGACTCGCTGCAGAATCACCCCCGCTGGGCGTTCGGCGGCCAGCCTCGTGATTTCGGTACACTGGTCCCTTCCTTTCAGCGGCAATTCTCACGCAAATCGCTAGGTACAGCGGAGATTATTGAGAGCCGACTGATCGAGGCGTTCCGCGTACACTACGAAGCCCTCAAGGATCGAACTGCGGATATGCCCGGTCCTCAACGGATCGCGCCGGGTTACGACCTGCGGTGCCTAAGTGTGATGCAGCATTATGAAATTCCAACCCGGCTGCTAGACTGGACATCCGACTTTTGGATTGCTCTCTATTTTGCGTGCGCCAGCGATCCGGAGGCGCAAGCAGAGCTCTGGTACTACGATCGCCGACTTTTCGACGCCTTACGAGCCGGTGTTGTTGGACCGTCGGGGTGCGGCACTGCTGCTAGAGCTTGATCCGAAAATCACTCCTCGGATGAGGGAACAGTCGGCCCATCATACGGTGAGTACGAACGTATTCGCCGATCACGCGCCGTTGCTCGTTGCACTTCAGCGCGACGCCGAACAGCCGGCGCAGGACAATGGGCCGATGCTGCGCAGGATTCTCATTGACGCTGCGTGCAAACCCAAGGCGCTCCAGTTCCTCGCGGATCACTTGAACATTACGGCCAGCACCATCTTCCCGGATGTCGTTGGCCTCGGTCGCTTTCTGAGATGGCAGTTCGAGTCGCTGCGGACAATGCTGCTCTGAGTTCACGCTCGACGCGCGCGCGACTCCTTCCCCGCGCTGGGAGAGGGTCCATGGATCTGACCAACCTGGTGGATGTCGCTATCGGCCTGTGCCTGGTGTATCTCGGCGCCAGCCTATTCGTGACCATCGTCAACGAGTACATCGGACAAGTGCTCCGGCTTCGGGGAAGGCAGCTGGCGGGTGATCTCAAGCAACTCATCAACGACGAGGGGATTCAGAAGAGACTCAAGGCGAGTCCCGCCCTGGCGCCTTTCTTTGACACGGCGGGGAGTTCCTTCAAGCGTCAGTGGAAGCTCCAGTCCTACGTAGATCCCAATGTGTTGGCTCGTCTCCTCGTGGGAGGGCTGAGCGCCGGTCAGCAGGGCATGTCGGACATCGTCAGCGCCTTGAACGCGCTTCCGCCTTCTTCCGTCAAAGACCAGCTACTGGCACTGGCCCGAAGTGTCGGGAACGACGTCAACGGTTTTGTGCGGTACGTGTCCGACTGGGTGGATCGATCGCTGACGATGCTCGGTGAGGCTTACAAGCGACGCATCCAGGTCATCAGCTTTGTCATCGGCATCGTCATCGCAATCGCGTTCAATCTGGACACGATCACGCTCGCGGGTCACCTCTACCGCGATAAGGACGCGCGCACCGCTACGTCGGCCGCCGCGCTGGAACTCGTGCGCGGCGTACCGCGCGACAGCGTCGCTGCGTGCTTGAGCGCCTCCGAAGCAGAGCGTGCCAAGAAACCTAGTTGCAACGGCCTCGTCAGCATTGCGCACGGCCTACAACAGCGTGATGGAGCGTTCGGCAAGTTGCCAATCGGTTGGCCCGATCGTTCTGGTCGCACGATCTTGCAAGCCATCGGTCTACGCTCGGTTGACTCGAGCGCGGCTCTTGACCGGCCAGCCCTCGCGCGAGTTCCGCTCGCGCTCATGGTCCTCGGCTGGGTCCTCACCGCGCTCGCGATCTCCCTGGGCGCGTCCTTTTGGTTCGATACGCTCAACAAACTCGTCAACGTCCGACACGGAATGAAACCACCCACGGTGGAGCAAGAAACCACGTGACGAAGGCTCCGCTCCACCTGACGCTAGTCTTTGTGGTGTGCGCCGCGTGCAGCGGACACCCGGGGCAGGCCGCGCCGGTGGCCGTCGTGCCGTGCGCGGTCCCTGGGGTCGGATCTCCCGACTCGGTGTGGCACCAGGTTCGGGCGTCGGGCTTCACCTTCTGCGTTCCCGCGTCCTGGCGGCCCAGCGGCCATCCCAGCGACAGCCTCGACGCGCAACGCTGGAAGGGCGAGGGAGGCTCGGTGACCTGGGGCCTCGGACGCCCAGCCATCGGCGTGACGACGCGGGGCGAAGTGAGGGGAGTCATCGTTCGCGGCACGGCCATGACGGATGCGACGGAGCGGGGGTGCTCGCAGAGCAACACGCCGCTCACCGCGGACACCGTGGTCCTGGTCATCACGCAGGTGCTATGTCGAGGCACTTGGACGACGACCGCGTGGAGCACGGCGCCGGCGATCTACGTCCAGGGTGTGACCCAGAGCGCCGAGGCCACCGAGCGCCTGCTCCTCGTGCTGCAGACAATTCGCGTCAAGTCGTCCGCGCCATGAGAGTAGCGCTCGCATCACTGTGCATCGCCGCCCTCTGCTGCCGCCAGCCCTCGCCATCCCTCGGCGAGGCGACGGCGGGCATCGACTCGTTGAACGCCCGTCTCATCCAGTCGTTCCGGAGTCACGACCCTCAGGCGTATGCCGCATTGTTTACGGACACCGCGGTGTTCGAATGGCCGGCGTTCAACACGGTTCGCGGCCGCGCTGCGCTGGCGGCGATGGCGCGCAGCAACTGGACGTCCCTGAACGACATGGATCTCCGTCTGACTGTTTCGAGTCGACGCTTCGCGCCGAATCACGCGACGGAGTTCGGCGCTTTTGAGCAGTCCTGGAATGACTCGAGCGGCCGTCGCATGAAGGAGTTCGGCAGGTACGTCGCGGTGCTGCTCCGACAAGAGAATGGCAGCTGGCTTATGGACCGTTTCTTCGGGTTCGAGGACTCGACTAGGGGCCGGAGGTGAGATAATCTCTGTCATGCACATCCGACTCGTTCTTCCGACACTCGCACTGGCTCTGACGGCCGGCACCGCTTCCGCCCAGTCCACCTTACAGCTCCGCTGGGAGCTGGTAGGGGACAGCATAACAAACAACGGCAGCGCCTCGCGGGCGGTCTTCACGCTCACCAACCGCGGCACCAAAGCGCTCCCCCCGACTGGCTGGGCGATCTACTTCAGCGCGCTCCACAGCGCGGCGCCCGGAACCGTGGGTGGCGGGTTCGCCATCGAGAACGTGATGGCCGACTTGCACCGACTCGTGCCGGCGACGGGTTTCACGGGATTGGCCGCCGGGGCCAGCATTCGCATCCCGTACGTCACGGACCTCCTTTTGAACCGCAGCTTCGTGGCGCAGGGCCCGTACGTCGTGTACGACAGCGCGAAGGATGCGGGCGTTCCACTGACCGATTTCGTCGCAGCGCCCTTCGAGCGCAGCGTGCTAACGCCCGACAGACAGTTTGCGCTCGACTCGGCGACGCGGAACATCCCCGCGAGCGAGCTAGCACCGGTCTTCCCGACGCCGGTCGACGTGACGAGGGGGACGGGCACGCTGCGCCTGACTGCCATGCCGCCCGTTGAAGCGTCCGACGACCTTAACAACGAAGCGGCGTTCGCGGCGGAGTACCTGAGGCCCTACTTCGGCAACACCCGCACGGGCGCGGGCCCATCCCTCCGACTCGAGGTCGGCCCGGTAGCGGGTCAGACCTCGGCTGAGGCGTACACCCTCGTCGTGGATCCGGCCCAGGGCGTCCGCATCGTTGGTGTGTCTCCCGCCGGCGTTTTCTACGGGCTCCAGTCGCTGCGCGGCCTGTTGCCCGCACCCACGCCACGCGCGGGCCTGACGTTGCCCGCGATCCGAGTCGTGGATTCCCCGCGCTTCGGTTACCGCGGGTTCATGTTGGACGTGGCGCGCAACTTCCAGCCCAAGTCGTCGGTACTGCGCACGATCGACCTGCTCGCGCGTTATAAGCTCAACGTCCTCCACCTCCACCTCACCGATGACGAAGGCTGGCGGATAGAGATCGCGGGCCTCCCCGAGCTGACGGCGGTGGGCGCGCGGCGCGGCTACACGCTCGACCCGCGCGGATTCCTCCAGCCCGCGTATGGCTCGGGCCCCCAGGTCGATCGGCCGTTCGGCAGCGGCTTCTTCACGCATGCCGACTACGTCGAGATCGTCCGCTACGCGGCAACGCGGCACATCGAGGTGATTCCCGAGATCGAAATGCCCGGCCACGCTCGCGCCGCCGTCAAAGCTCTGGGGCTCACCGACCCGAACGACACTTCAAAGTACGAGTCGGTCCAAGGCTACCCCGACAACGTCTTGAACCCCGGCCTGGAATCGACGTATCGGTTCATCGAGCAAGTGGTGGACGGTCTCGTCGCGATGCATCGCGAGGCCGGCGCGCCGCTCCGCAACATCCACATGGGCGGTGACGAGGTTCCGGGCGGTGTCTGGGTCGGGTCGCCGGCCGTCCAGGCCTACATGCAAGCGCATGGCCTCACGAAGGTCGACGATCTGTGGTTCGCGTTCTATGGTCGCGTGGCCGAGATCCTGAAGGATCGGGGGCTCGTTCCGTCCGGATGGGAGGAGATCGCGGTCCGGAAGACCCGTCGCGACGGGCGAACCACGCACATTCCCAATCCCGACTTCGCGTCACATGGCTGGCGCGCCTACGTCTGGAACAACGTCGCGGGTTCGGGCGCCGAGGACCTCGCCTATCGGCTCGCGAACGGCGGGTACGACGTCGTGCTGAGTCCGGTGACCAATCTCTACTTCGATCTCGCGTGGAATCCGAACCCGGAGGAACGAGGGCTCGACTGGGGAGGCTTCGTCGACGTGCGCAAGCCGTTCGACTTCATTCCGCTCGACTACTACCGGAACGCCCGTCTCGACCGCCACGGCAACCCATTGGACCCCGCGGTGTTCGCCGGCAAGGATCGCCTCACCGACTACGGTCGCGGGCACATCCTGGGGATTCAGGGGAACCTGTGGTCGGAGACGTTGGGGGGCGACGGACGCCTCGACTACATGATGGTCCCAAAGCTCCTCGGGCTCGCCGAGCGGGCTTGGGCGCCCGATCCTGCCTGGGCCACGGAGGGTGACGCCACGAAGGCCGCGGCGTTGTACCGCGAGGCCTGGTCCCGCTTCGCTAATGTGATCGGCCAGCGCGAGCTGCCACGGCTCGATCGGGAAGTCCCGGGAGTGAACTACCGGATCCCCGTCCCCGGTCTGACGGTCGACGCAGGGATGGTGCGGTGCAGCGTCGAGCTGCCGGGCTTCACGTTGCGCTACACGACCGACGGCAGTGAGCCGACCGTCCGCAGCGCCGTCGTCCGAGGTCCGATCCCCGTTGCCGCGACGGTGAAGGTCGCCGCGTTCAGCACCACGGGCCGCAAGGGTTACACGGCGCAGCTGACCGCTCCACCGCGACCGTAAGGGTCGATTCATGCCTCGACGCTCGGTGTTCCTGCTCGTAGCGATCAGCCTCGTCGGGCTGCTCGGCACCCCATCGCGCCTGTCTGGGCAGGCGCTGCCGCGCAGCAGCGCCGAGCGACAAGGCATCTCGTCCGAAGCGATCCTCGCGTTCGTCGAGCGTGCGGACAGCGAGATCGACGCGATGCACAGCTTCATGCTGGTGCGGCACGGCCGCGTCGTCGCGGAAGCGTGGTGGGCCCCCTACGACTCGGCCACGCCCCACATGCTGTACTCACTGAGCAAGAGCTTTACCTCCACCGCCGTCGGCCTGGCGATTGCGGAAGGGAAGCTGAGCCTGGACGACCCCGTCCTGAAGTTCTTTCCGGAGGACGCGCCCACCGATCCCTCGCCCAACCTCCAGGCCATGCGGGTGCGCGATCTGCTGCGCATGGCGACCGGGCACCAAACGGAGAATCCGCCTTGGCGCTGGTCGGGCGCGACGCCACCGCCAGCGCCGGATGAGCCGTGGACCAAGACGTTTCTCTCGCAGCCGGTGCCCTTCAAACCGGGCACGCATTTCCTCTACAACTCGCCCGCCACCTACATGCTCTCGGCCATCGTGCAGAAGGTGACCGGGATGACGACGCTCGAGTATCTCCGGCCGAGACTGTTCGAGCCGCTGGGCATCGATCACCCGACGTGGTTGGCCAGCCCGCAGGGAATCACGCTCGGGGCTTTCGGTCTGCTCATCCGCACGGAGGACATCGCCCGCTTCGGCCAGTTGTACCTCCAGAAGGGCGTGTGGCACGAACGGCAGCTCGTTCCGGCCGCCTGGGTCCTCGCGGCGACCACGTTGCAGGTCGCCAACGGCTCCTCCCCGCAGAGTGATTGGGACCAGGGCTATGGCTATCAGTTCTGGCGCTCCCGGCACAACTCGTTTCGCGGCGATGGAGCCTTCGGGCAATACTGCCTCGTCCTTCCCGATGTCGACGCGGTGGTGGTGATCACGAGTGGCGTCCGCGATATGCAGGCCGTGATGAATCTGGTCTGGAACACGCTGCTGCCGGCGATGCACGCAGGGGCCCTGCCGGAGAATGCCGCCGCTCAGCGCCGCCTCGCCGCGGCACTCGCCACGCTGCGCCTCCGCCCACCACCAGGGAAAGCCACGAGTCCTCTCGCCCGCGGAACCTCAGGCCGGTGGTATGCCTTCCCGACAACGTCTTGGAAATTCGCGCGCTGGCGCTGGATTTCGATTCGTCGGGATCTGCGCTGGTCGTGCGCACCGAGGCCGGCGAAACTCGGACCCCGATCGGGATCGGTTCGTGGGTGGAGAGTCGCGACGGCTTCGCCAGTGGATTGGACCGGGTGCTGAGTGTGCCAGCGCACCCGCGCGTTGCTGCCAGCGGGGCGTGGACTACGGACAGCCTCTTTACGCTCAAGCTCGCGCTGTACGAGACACCGTACTCGGCCACATTGACCTTCCGCTTCGAAGGCGACCGACTCCTGTTGGACACGGAGTACAACGTCTCATTCGGTCCCACGAAGCAGCCAAGGCTGATCGGTCAGGCCGGTCGATAGCTGGTCAACTGTCCGAGTTGTAGGCGAAGTCGGTCGCGAACCCGCAGCGCCCCCGGACCTCCCAGCGGAGCGGCGGGTCCGCCACGCGAAACATCTCCATCACCAGTTCCTGCCCCGGGTGATCGTGCCCCGGGATCCCGCACGTCACGACGCCGTCGCTTTGCGCCGCGCGCGCCGTTTTCGCGGTCACGTATTTGCCCGCCTGCATCGTCTCCCGGTTGGTGGTGTGATCGAGGGTGATCCGGGCAGGCCGCACCGCGTAGATCTCGCCGATCCCCGCGGCAAAGTTGCGCAGCGTGGTGCCTCCCGCACGGCCCAGGAAGATGTCTGAGAGGGCGCGTTGCTGCGCCGCGTTGGCGGCGGCGTCGACGTACAGGATCACCCGCCACGGCGTGCGGGGCGTGACGTGGTTCGAATAGGTGCCCGCCATCATGACCGACAGCCCGCCCAGGTCGAGCGTGCTGATGTGGCCCGCCGTGATCCGCCAGGAGAGCGCGAAGTCGCAGGTCTCGTAGCTCGACGGCCGGCCCTTCTTACGCTCGCCCTCCCAGCGACACGGGCAGACCGCCTCGCAATTACACACCTCGAAGTACGTCCCCGACACGGCCCACGACAGGTCGGACGGTACAGGTGTGTCGCGCTTCACTTGCCCATCTCCATGGTCCCCCCCGACGCGAGTCCTGGTAGGAGTTCGGGCCACCAGAGCACCACGATCGCCGCCCCCAGACAGGCGATCCCAATGCCCCGCGAGAACGACGTGCTCCACGGCGACCATTTCTCGGCGACGACCGCCGCGACGACGGCGACCATCGCCCAGACGCTGGCGGGCGCGAGGAGCAGCAGCATCGCAAACAGCGCCCAGCAACAGGCGACGCAGTAGAAGCCGTGATGCAGTCCCACCCGCAGGTGCCGCAGCCGCCCCGTCCACGACGCGTATCGCAGCAGCAGCGCCGCGGGCGTGCGGCATTGCCCCAGGCAATGGCGCTTCAGCGACGACAGCTGGTAGACGCCGCACCCCACGCTGATCGTCGCGGCGCTCGCCGTGAGCGCCCCCGCGTGCGCGAGATGCGCGAGGGCCCGACCGAACGACCAGGCGGGAACGCCGACCGCCGCCCACAGCGCCAGGTAGCCGCTCCCAAACGCCGCGAGGCCGAGCGGGCGCTGCACGTGGATCATCCGCGCGTACCGAACCGCGACGGGGAGGACGCCCGGCAGCATCATCGCCGCCATCATCGTCGTCCATTGCGCCACGAACGGCCCGAGTCGCATGGGTGGAAATGTTAACCTCTCCTGTTAGCTTTGTCCCGTCACTCCACATTCTCTGAGGTCCATGCTCAATAGGATCACAGTTGTCGGGGCTGGCAACGTCGGCGCCACGACGGCGCAACGCCTCGCCGAGAAGGCGCTGGCCCGGACGGTCGTCCTCGTGGACGTCATCGAGGGCGTACCGCAGGGCAAGGGACTCGACCAGTATGAGTCCGCGCCCATCGAGGGGTTCGACACCCGTATCGTAGGCGCCAACGACTACGGGCCCGCCGCCGGCAGCGACCTGGTCGTCGTCACGGCCGGCATCGCCCGCAAACCGGGGATGAGCCGCGACGACCTGGTCCGCACCAACGCCGACATCGTCAAGCAAGTCTCTCAGCAGATCAAGCAGCATTGCCCCAAAGCGATCGTGGTGGTGGTGTCGAATCCGCTCGACGTGATGTGCTGGGTCACGAAGCAGGTGACCGGCTTCCCGCGCGAGCGCGTGATCGGCATGGCCGGCGTGCTCGATACCGCCCGCTATCGCGCCTTCCTCGCCGAAGCCCTCGACGTCTCCGTCCAAGACATCCAAGCGATGGTGCTCGGCGGGCACGGCGACACGATGGTGCCGCTCATCTCCTACACGACGGTCTCCGGCATCCCCGTCACGCAGCTGCTCGACAAAGCGAAGCTCGACCAGATCGTCGATCGGACGCGCAACGGCGGCGCGGAAATCGTCGCGTTCTTGAAGACCGGGTCGGCGTACTACGCGCCGTCATCCGCCGCGGTGCAGATGGTGGAATCGATCGTGCTCGACCAGAAGCGCCTGCTGCCGTGCGCGGCGTGGCTGGAAGGCGAGTACGGGCTGTCGGGCATGTACTGCGGCGTGCCGTGCAAGCTGGGGAAGAACGGCCTGGAGAAGATCATCGAGGTGGAGCTGACCGCCGACGAGAAAGCAGCGCTCAAGAAGTCGGCGGACGGGGTGAAACAGACGATGGCGGCGGTGACGCTATGACGACGTCGGTCCGCGACCTCCACGAACGCGGCTTCGGCGCCACGCTGCGGCGCGACGCCTGGTGGATCGCCCCCGTCCTCACGGCGCTCGTGCTCGGCAGCTTCGGCATCTACTCCACATGGGCAGCCTGGGTCGGCGCCAACTACGAGTGGGGGCCGTACCTGTCGCCGTTTTACTCACCGCTGGTGCAGACAACGTGGTGGCCGCTCTCGCCGGCATTCTTGATTCTGATCTTCCCGTTGGGATTCCGCGCCTCCTGCTACTACTACCGCAAGGCGTATTACCGGGCGTTTTTCTTGGACCCCGTGGCCTGTGGCGTGGGCGAGCCACGGCACGGCTACCGCGGTGAGACGAAGTTTCCGTTCATTTTGCAAAACGTGCACCGATTCTTCATGTACGCCGCCGTCATCTTCATTTTCATCCTGTCGTACGACGTGTACCTGGCCACCCGCTGGCCCGCGGCGAGCGGTGGAACCCAATTCGGCGCCGGCATCGGCACGCTCGTGATGCTGGTCAACGTCATCCTGCTCGCGAGCTACACGTTCGGCTGCCATTCGCTGCGACATCTCATCGGCGGCCAGGTCGACTGCTTCTCCTGCGCCCGCGGCGGGCAGGCGCGCTTCCAGGCGTGGCGCGGCGTGAGCGCGCTCAATCCGCCTTTGCGCGATGGGTGTCATTCACGACATGCGGCTCTTCTGATGATGCTCGGAGCCGTTTTTATCCGTGCCCTAAAGGGCCGGCTCGGCGACTTCGCACGCCCTGAAGGGCGTAGAGCCGAACGTCCTTCAGGACGCGTGTCGTTGCCGAGCCGGCGCTTCAGCGCACGGATACGCGAAACTCGGGCAACCACCTCATGACTGATGTCCGTAGTCTGGACTACGACGTCGTCGTGATCGGCGCCGGTGGCGCCGGCCTCCGGGCCGCCATAGAGGCGAGCGCGCACAAGGCCAAGGTCGCGCTCGTCTGCAAGTCGCTGCTCGGCAAAGCCCACACCGTCATGGCCGAGGGGGGCGCCGCCGCGGCGCTCGGCAACGTGATGGGAGAAGACACCTGGCGCGTGCATTTCCGCGACACGATGCGCGGCGGCAAGATGCACAACAACTGGCGCATGGCCCAGATCCACGCCCAGGAAGCCCCCGATCGGATCAACGAGCTCGAGGCGTGGGGCGCGCTGTTCGATCGCACGCCCGATGGTCGCATCAACCAGCGGCCCTTCGGCGGCCACACCTACAGCCGCCTGGCCCACGTCGGCGACCGCACCGGCCTCGAGATGATCCGCGTCCTCCAAGACAAGGGCGTGCACTCCGGGATCGACGTGCACATGGAGTGCACGATCGTCCGCCTGTTTGTGATCGGCGGGAAGATCGCCGGCGCGCTGGGATACTTCCGCGAGACCGGCCGCTTCGTGCTGTTCAAGACGGGCGCCATCGTGCTCGCGACGGGCGGCATCGGCAAGGCGTGGCAGATCACCAGTAATTCGTGGGAATACACGGGCGACGGCCATGCGCTCGCTTATGATGCCGGCGCCGAGCTGATCGACATGGAGTTCGTGCAATTCCATCCCACGGGGATGGTGTGGCCGCCCAGCGTGCGCGGCATTCTCGTGACCGAAGGCGTGCGCGGCGAGGGCGGCGTCCTCAAGAACTCGACGGGTGAGCGGTTCATGTTCCGCTACATGCCCGACATGTTCAAAGGCGATTTCGCGGAGACCGAAGCGGAATCGGATGCGTGGGTGAAGGGCGATCGCAAGAAAAACCGCCGGCCGCCGGAGTTGCTGACGCGCGACGTCGTGGCGAAGGCCATCACCAAGGAGATCGCGGAGGGCCGCGGCTCAGAGCACGGCGGCGTGCTGCTCGACATCGCCTCGAAGCAGAGTCCCGACTTCATCAAGAAGAAGCTGCCGAGCATGTATCACCAGTTCAAAGAGCTAGCGCAGGTCGACATCACCAAAGACGCGATGGAAATCGGCCCGACGACGCACTACATGATGGGCGGCGTCAAGGTCGATGCCGAAACGCAGGAGTCAACGGTGCCCGGTCTCTACGCCGCCGGGGAAGTCGGGGGCGGGATGCACGGCGCTAATCGCCTGGGCGGCAACTCGCTCAGTGACTTGCTGGTGTTCGGACGGCGGGCCGGCCAGTACGCCGCGACGAAGCGGCAGGGGGGGGCACCGCCGGCGATCCCGGACGGCGAGGTCGAGCGCGCGATGCGCGAAGCCCTCGAGCCCTTTGAACAGGGCGGCGAGAACCCGTTCGCGGTGCAGGCGGCGCTCCAAGCCGTGATGCAGCGCAACGCGGGGATCATCCGCGACAAGAAGGGTTTAGAGACCGCGCTGGCCGAGCTCGAGAAGCTCAAGACGCGGACCCGGAACGTCGGCATCACGGGGAGTCGCGAGTACAATCCCGGCTGGCACACCGCGATCGACCTGCGCTCGCTGCTCATCGTCTCCGAGGCGACCGCGCGGGCGGCCCTCGAGCGCACGGAGAGCCGCGGCGGCCACACGCGCAGCGACTATCCCGACTCCGACGAGAAGCAGACGCGCGAGCAGATCGTGATCAAGAAGGACGGCGCCGGCATGATGGTGCGGCGGGAGAC
>WNFK01231363.1_pt1 | contig 23089 bp, 21 predicted proteins | sample 5400281 | NCBI WGS metagenome assembly WNFK01 (sample SAMN13153350, study PRJNA577476) | soil metagenome | isolation source: 20 cm soil on Douglas fir-dominated hillslope | place: USA:California | collected 2013-09-17
AGAACGCATGGCGCAGCCTTCTCAACGAGCTCGGCCGCATCGCGTCCATTGCCAGCCGCGACTGGGCCTACATAGGTTAATCAATTCGAAGTCTGGTATAAGTCGCATCATCCCCGCAGGCACGTCCCGCCTGGATTGGCGGACACGGCGCGGAGCCGCAGGAGCAAAGACGCCCGACCTTTGGTTTCAGCCGGGCGCCGCAACCCTTACAATCATAAAAAGAATTCGCAGCACCTCGATCATTCGTCGCGACGGCGATTCTAGCTCGTGACGCGTTCGCCGCGTCCATAGACGAGCAGCATCAGGATGATGACGAGGCCGTAGATCACCTGTCGGCCGGCCTCGGGCATGTCCATGATCGACAGGACGCTGTTGAGGAGCACGATCAGCACCACGCCCACCAGCGTGCCGAGATAACGGCCGCGACCTCCCAGGATGTTTGTGCCCCCGATCACGACCGCTGCGATGGAAGGCAGCAGATAGGCGTCGCCCATCGACTGATAGGCCTTGGTGGAATAACCGGCGAGTAGCACGCCCGCGAGAGCGGCCGCGAGACCGCAAAGCATGAAGCAGATGACGGTGATGCGGCGCGTATCGACGCCGGCCAGATAGGCCGCCGCCTCCTTATTGCCGATAGCGTAGATGTAGCGGCCGAGCGGAGTGCGTTGCAGGATTACGACGACCAGCACCGACACCGCGGTCCAGACGAACAAGGCGTTGGGGATGCCGAGCGTGCGCTCCGAAGCTAGCGTCCGCATCAGGTCGGTGGCGGTGGTCTGGGGCGCATAGCCGCCGGTATGCGCGACCATCAGGCCACGCATCACAGCATTGACGCCTAACGTGAAGATCATAGAGGGCACGCGCAAATAGGCTACCCCGATGCCGTTGACGAGGCCGACCAGGAGGCCGATGCCGAGCCCGACCGGGATGGCGAGCGGCCCACCGATCGACGTCGCCATCATGGCAGCGGCCGCCAGTGTCCAGGGCACCGACAGATCAATCTGGGCGATCAGGATGACGATCATCATCCCGGCCGCCACGATGCCGAGGAAGGAGCCGATCTGCAGTTGCTGCAGCAGATAGGTCGGCGATAGCAGTGGAGCGCTGCCGAAATGGGCGATTGTATAGGTGGTGCCCGCCACCAGGATGACGAGGATGAAAAGGGCCGCGATCAGGATCGGGCGGTCGTCGCGCGAGAGGCCGGGGCTCATCGTCGTCATCGGAAGAGCTCCAGCGTGTTTCTGACGCGCAGTACGCCCAGCGCAGCGACGCTGACTGCCGCCAGCAAGATCAGGCCTTCGAACAGCGGCTGCAGCAAAGGGGCGATGTCGAAGATGCGAAAGAAGAAGGAAATGACGCGCAAGATCATGGCACCGAAGATCGAGCCGATGGCACTGCCGGTACCGCCGAGCAGCGAGGTGCCGCCGATGACGACCGAGGCGATGGAGTTGAGCGTGTAGGCGCCGGCCTGCGGAATATCGGCATTGCCCGACGAGGTCTGGATGGCGAGGAACAGGCCGCCGCAGCCGGCGAAGAAGCCGGCGAGCGTGAAAGCCGCGATTTTGGCGCGCTCGATCGGAAGCCCCGACATATAGGCTGCTCCTTCGGCCGAGCCGACCGCATAGACGGCGCGGCCCATGACAGAGCACCGGAACGGCACCCAGACGAAGAGCGCGATCAGGACCAGGAGCACGAACGGCACCGGGATCCAGGCGAAGGGCGCAAACCAGCCTGCCGCGCCATCGTCGAAGATGTGCACCGTCGCGGCGAAATCGCCGAGCGAATTGGTCAGCGCCCAGTTGAGATCCTCGTCGATCTTGCCGCCGGGCGTCGGGCGCAGAAAGAGCGCGACACCGATATAGACCGCGCCGGTCGCGAGCGTCGCGATGATCGGCTGGATGCGTCCATAGACGACGACGCAGCCATTAATGAAGCCGGCGAGCATGCCGATCGCGACGCACGCGACCATGCCGAGCAGGATACCGTGGATCGTGCCGGCCAGCAGATAGCTCGCGAAGCACCCCACCATGGTCATCACGGCGCCGACCGAGAGATCGAGCCCCGACATCAGCACCGGCACCGTCTGGGCCATGGCCAGCATGGCGAGCGCGAAGATCTCGTCGCCATTCTGCACCAGCACAGCCGAGGAGAAGCCCTTCGGATGTGCCAGGTTGTAGAGGAGATAGGAGATGCAAAACAGCAGGATGGCGATGACGAAACCGATGTTCTGGCGCAGCCTGATGGCGAGATCGTCAAGCATGGGCGGCCCCGCCTGCGGCATAGGCCGACCTTGCGGCATCGACGTTGAGGGCACTCGCGATGATGTTGGTCTCCGTGAGCTCGGCGCCTTCGAGCTCGCGCACGATGCGCCCGTCATACATGATGGCCACCCGGTCGCAGCAGCCGATCAGCTCGTCATAATCGGTCGAATAGAACAGGATGGCGGCGCCCTGGTCGGCGAGTTCGCGCATCAGCCTGTAAAGCTCCTGCTTGGTGCCGACATCGATGCCGCGCGTCGGATCGTTGAGCAGGATGATGCGCGGCTCGGTCATCAGCCATTTGGCGATCACCACCTTCTGCTGGTTGCCGCCCGACAGGGTCGAAACTGCATCGCTCGGTGCGCCGATCTTGATCTGCAGCCGGGCGATGCCGCGCTCGACCGCGGCGCGCTCCTTGGCTCGATTGACGAAAGGCCCGGTCGAGATGGCATCGAGCGATGCGATCGCCAGATTGTCCGCGATCGACATGGGCAGCATCAACCCTTCGGTCTTGCGGTCCTCGGGCACCAGCGCGATGCCGACCGCGGGCGACTTCGCGGCCGCCGGAGAGCCGGGGCGCACCTCGCGACCCTCGACCGTGATTCGCCCGGTGACGCCACGCAGCACACCGAACAAGGCAAGCAGCAGCGATTTCTGGCCCTGCCCATCGAGGCCGCCAAGGCCGACGATCTCGCCGGCGCCCAAACCAAGCGAAATGCGGTCGAGATGCTTCTCCCAGGACAGGTTCTCGACTGCCAGCACCGGCTTCACCGGCCGACGCGGCGGCTTTGCCGGATATTGAGTGGCGATGTCGCGCCCGATCATCAGCTGAACGATATCGGCGGTCGAGCGCACGCCCTTGTCGAAGGTCTCGATATGGCGTCCGTTGCGGAACACGGAAGCCCGGTCGGCGAGCGCCTCGACCTCGTGCATGCGGTGCGAGATGTAGAGGATGGCGACGCCCTCGGATTTGAGTTTCGCGAGCATCGCATAGACCTTCTCCACGTCGGCGCTGGTGAGAGCCGAGGTGGCCTCGTCGAGGATCAGGAGCTGCGGCCGTTGGCCGAGCGCCTTGGCGATCTCGACCATCTGGCGCCGCGACAGCGGCAGGTCGCGCACCCGCATTAGCGGATTGACGTCCGCGCAGCCGATCTCGGCCAGCAGGGCCTCGGCGCGGCGGCGCTGCGCCTTGGCATCGATGAGGCCGAAGCGCCGCGGCGGCGAAGTGATCGAGATATTGTCCGCGACCGAGAGGTCGGGCATCAGCGACAGCTCCTGGAAGATGCACACGACGCCAGCCGCGTTGGCGGCCGACGGCGCGGCGAAGCTGACATCGTTTCCGGCAAGGCGCATGCCGCCGGCATCGGGTTGGACCACGCCGGCGATGATCTTGATCAGCGTCGACTTGCCGGCACCGTTCTCGCCCAGCACCGCATGGATCTTGCCGCGCTCGCAGGCGAAGTCGACGTCCTCGAGGGCGCGTACGCCGCCATAGCGCTTGGAGATGCCGGACAATGTGAGGAAGGCGCCTTGCGTCGGGACAGCATCCTGCATGGCGCGGGCTCAGGCAGCGACGGCCTGGCGGATGCCAGGCCGTGACTGAAACGTAGCCGCAATGGTCACTGGGTGTTCTTCTCGCTCTGCGACATAATCTCGGGCGCCGTGAAGTTCACACCACAGGGGAGGAACTGGTTCGGGGCGAAGAAGTTGGCGTTGAGGTCCGGCCAGTAATTCGTGCCGGGCTTGAGATCCTTGTAGGTCGCGACCGGGATCGGGATTGAGATCAGCTGCGGCATGACATTCCCCTGCAGCGCCGAGATCGCCGCCTTGGTAGCGATGGCGACAAGCGCGGGCGACTGGCCGTACGACATGCCCTTGAGGCCGTCCTTGGAGTGATCGGCGATCTGCTTGCGGAACTCGTTCTCGCCCTCACCCGACATCGGCACGAAAGCATGCTTGGCGGCGATCATCGCCTGCACGGTGCCGTCCGAGCCGCCTTGCGTGAACACGCCGTCGAAATGGCCGTGCACGGCGAGCGCATCGGCGGTCACCTTCTGCGAGGTGCCGGTGTCCCAATTGCCCACCACCTCCGTGATGATGAACTTGTTGCCGGCGGCTTCCATGATTTCGCGGAAGCCGATATGGCGGTCACGGTCGACCGAATTGCCCGGCAGGCCGCGCACCTCGAGGATATCGCCGGCCTTCTTGCCCGATTCATCTATAAGCCATTTGGCCGACATGCGGCCCATTTCCTTCTGGTCCTCGTTCACCATCATCACCTTGTCGGTGTCGAGGATGTTGTCGAAGGGCACCACCACCACATTGTTCTTGTCGGCGAGGCGGATGATGCGGTCGAAGCCGTCGGGCGCCACCGCGATCGTGATGATGGCGTCGAAACCCTGATTGATAAAGTCCTCCATGGCGCCGAGTTGCGCCGCGACATCGGTGCCGGTTGAGACGACCTTGAACTCCTTGATGTTCTCCTTGATGCCCGGCTGCTCGGCAAAGGCCTTGGCTGTCTTCACCATCTGGATGCGCCAGGTATTGCCGACGAAGCCATTGACAAGTGCGATCTTGTAGGGGCCGGGCTTCTTGTCCCACTGGAAGAACTTGGTCTTATCCGACCAGGGCTTGAAGCAGCCGGGATTGGCGCCCGGCCCGGAGACGATCTTGGGGCCTGCCCAAGCACTGACTGAGGATAGCAGGAGGCTGGCGCAAGCAAACCCCGTAATACGAAGCGTCCAATTCATGGCTCTTCTCCCTGAGCGTTCTGTTTCCGACCCTATCGCAATGCCGGGAATTGGGTTTCCCGTGCACTTACACGACTAGAATGGCACGCAAGGTGCGCTGCGCACAAGCCGAATGAAAAAGCAACGCTAGAAATCGAATCCAAAAGTAGCAAAAATAGCGATGATCGCGATGCCACGCGGAACACGCGGGGGTAGGCTGTGTTTGGGCGCGCAATAAGGACTCCGTTTTCGGGATGATCGGCATCCAATCGGGACCCCGGGACAAAGGTCCACCAAGGCGAAATAGAAAGGCGGGGTTTCGATGTGGTATGGTCAAGTCGAGGGAACGGACATCGTCGTTCTCGATGCGCGCTTCAAGGCTTGCTTCGCTGGTCACGTGCGCGTCGAGCGCTTGTGGTCGGGCGCGCGCTGGGCTGAAGGTCCGGCTTGGTTCGCGGCGGGCCGCTATCTCGTCTGGTCGGACATTCCGAACAATCGCATGATGCGGTTCGTCGAACCCTCGGGTGAAGTCTCGGTCTTCCGCGAGCACTCCAATAATTCGAACGGCAACACCGTCGACAATCAAGGCCGGCTGGTGACATGCGAGCATCTCACGCGCCGCGTGACCCGCACCGAGATTGACGGCTCGATTTCCGTCATTGCGGAAAGGTGGAACGGCAAGCGTCTGAATTCGCCCAATGACGTCGTGGTGAAGTCGGACGACTCCGTGTGGTTCACCGACCCCGCCTACGGCATCGACACCGACTATGAAGGGGATCGCGCCGGGCAGGAGATCGAGGGCTGCCATGTCTATCGTGTCGACGCCAAATCCGGCGCGGTTGCCGCGGTCATAACCGATATGGTTCGCCCGAACGGCATCGCCTTCTCGCCCGACGAGAAATGCCTCTATGTCGCCGACACCGGCGCGACGCACAAAGAGGACGGACCGCGCCACATTCGCCGCTTCGCGATCGACGCGAACGGGGCCAAGCTGTCGGGCGGCGAGATTTTCGCGGAGTCCACCGCGGGCTTATTCGACGGTTTTCGCGTCGATCGTAATGGCCGCATTTGGACGAGTACAGCAGAGGGTGTCCATTGCTATGACTTCGACGGCTCGCTGATCGGCAAAATCCTCATTCCCGAAATAGTCGCGAACGTGACTTTCGGCGGCGCCAAGCTCAACCGCTTATTCATTTGCGGAACGACGTCCCTCTATTCGATCTACGTTACGGCGAACGGCTCCAAGCTCGGTTGACGGGCGAATCGAGGGCGCTATCGCGGTCGTAACAAGGCGGAGCGCGCGGCTTTGGCCGTGCGGTCGTGTTGTCGCTTGTCGATGCGGCGGCGGGGCGGCCATGAAAGGTTCGTTCAAGCCCCGATCAGCGCTCCGATAACGAGCGTGTCCGGCACTGCCGATGATTAGTAAATCATCGTGTCCGATTCATGCTTCGTTGAGATTCTCTTATTTTATATTATTTTCCTTTCCGCAATCCGATGATATGATTGTTCTTGCGTCTGAGTAGTTGGGACCGGGCGCTCTAGCACAAACTCTCCCCGTCCCGCTTTCATGCGGGCGGGGTTTTTCTCCCCGGTTGTTGCCGGGCTTGGCGTTTGGGTTGCCGTTCAATATGTGGCGATGCACTCGCCTTAGGTCGCTCGGTGGTGAAGAGGCCGATGAAAATCTAAATTGAAAGATGATGCAGCAGAATTTTTCACTGTCTGGTGAAATGCCATGCTCATCACTTCTTGCTGCCAAATGCGCACGCGGGCTACCTGAAGGGGTAGCCCGCCATCTGTTTCGTCGCGGGAATTAAGTCGCGGCCTTCTGCCAAAGGCATCAAGTCAATGTTGATGCCTCGGAGCTGGTCATGGCTTCATGGCGCCCTGCGCACTGGTGTAGACTGCGTAGAGCGATGACGAGCCGCAGATGTAAAGTCGATTTCGTTGCTGACCTCCGAAGCACACGTTGGCGACAGTTTCCGGAATGTGGATCTTTCCGAGCAGATCGCCGTCAGGAGTGTAGCAGCGCACGCCGTCCTCGTTCGGATCGCCCCAACCCACGGAGCACCAAAGAGGCCCGGCGGTGTCACAGCGCATCCCGTCGGTAATGCTGGGCTTGGGTATTTCCGCAAAGACTTTGCCGTTTGAAACTTTTCCGGACCCGACATCCACGTCGAACACGCGGATATGCGACGGGTTGTCCGGCCCGTCCGTGAAGCCGGTGTCGATGACATAGAGCTTCTTCTCGTCAGGCGAGAAGGCAATGCCGTTGGGCTCCACTAAGTCATCGACGACGACCTTGATCTCACCAGATTTCGGATCCACCCGGTAGACGTTTTTCTTTTCCTGCTCAGGGTCGGCTTTGATGCCCTCATAATAGCCGCCGATGCCGTAGGCTGGATCGACGAACCAGATCGAATCATCGGAAGCGACAACCAGGTCGTTCGGCGAGTTCAGCTTCTTGCCATTGTACTTGTCGGTCACCCGGAATTCCGCGACGGTACGGGAATTGATGTCGACGCAGCAGTTCGATCTCGCGGTCGCCGAACTGCCACTCGATTATCCGACCTCGCAAATTGAGCCGTCCCTTTACCGAGGGCCTGGTCACCCGCCCGTTCAAGCCGAAGATCCAGTACCAAATCGCGATCCTGTCCCCCACGCATGAAGCCCTCTCGCAGGTGGCGCAGGACTTCATCGGGCTGTTGCGGAGCGCACTGCGGGGATAGGACGGCGTCCGCGAACCAACCTTCGACGCGCGCGTCGATTTGAATCTTGCACAGCGAGATGAAAAAGCCCGCCGAAGGGGGCCGTCATGTCTGCCGGTCGAGAGATTCGGTTGCGGGGACGAACGTACGTAAACTCAGCGAACCCGAGGGAGAGAAATCCGCGAGCCCCGTTCGCGCCGATCATCTAGTGAACGCAATCGTACAAGATCGTGCGCCAGCGTGGAAAAGCGTAGCCAGTGCCCAGGGAGGGTATCACACGCAACCACCGACATGATGAACCGCTGTTTGTCCTTAGTATGGTGGCGTGAATGGCCTGCTACTAGGGGAGTCCACCATCGCAGGAGCCTGTTTCCCTATTGGCGGGCAGCCTGGCTCGCTGGGTAGCATCTTTATGGCCTGCCGGAAGCCGCCGCTTGTTCAAACCCCTAGCCAGGTTCAAATCCCGGACCTGCAACCATCTCAAATTGCTATTTGAGGTGGATCAGCTTGTCAGGGTTCCGCACCACATAGATTGCCGCGATCTTGCCGTCCTCGATTTCGAGCGCGGTGGCGAAAGTTCACTATCGGCCCCGATCGTGATGAACCCGGGCAATCCGTGAGCGGACTCACATCGGGTCGGAATTCGCGGGCTTAATCCTGGCGATGGCCGCCTTAACGCCGTCCGTGATGATGGCGCGGACAGCAGCGACCGGTCTCGCCCCAGCGAGCATGCGAAACATCGCGCAACTTGTTAGAGCGAAAATGAGGTCCACGGCATCGCGTCGGGCGGCAGTCGACACCTGTTCCCCTGCTATTCGTGCGACCAGTTCCTCAATTGATCGTCTCCGACGTTCGTTGCGTTCGAGAAGCGCTTGGGCAAATTCCGAATCGATCGCCATCGCGTCATGGAGCCTGGCCACGGCTGGATCACCACCCCAGAAGTCACAGAAGATCTCGATCAACATATCGAGCCCCTTGCAGGGATTCGCCTCGACCATCGCGTCGTTGAGCCGGACAAGCTGTCCTCGTTGTGCGATGTCGTCGAAAACGGCTTCGAGCAATCCGCGCCGCGATCCGAATTGGTTATAGACCGTAAGTCGCGTCACATCTGCAGCCTTTGCGACCGCGTCCAGCGAGAAGGCTGTGATGCCGTCCTCCTCGCGAAGGAACCGCGCAGCAGCCCTAATCACGCGTTCTCTCTTTTCGGCGGCCGCCTCAGCCCGCGCCACGCTGACATAGGAACGCTTTGACACATCTTCACCTCTTGAATTTCAATAAACATAGTGTATATCTAATTATGCCACGTCCCCAAGATTAGAAATAGCGCGGCTTGCGGCCGCTAAAGAAGGAAAAAGCAATGTCCAAGATGATTTTGGTGAACCTGCCTGCGCGCGATCTCGCTGCATCGAAAGCGTTCTACGTGGCCCTTGGAGGCACGGTGAACCCCCAGTTTTCCGGCGAAACTTCGACGTCGCTCATGTTCACGGACGCGATCGGCGTGATGCTGCTGACCCACGACCACTTCGCGAATTCACCAAACGCCCGATCGGCGACGCGCGACGCGACAGCCAGGCCATGTTCGCCCTTACGGCTGTTGACCGCGACGCCGTCGATGCAACGCTGGCTCGCGCGGTGGTGGCTGGCGGCCGCGCCGATCCCAACCCGGCGCAGGACCTCGGCTTCATGTACAACCGCCACATCGAAGACCCAGATGGCTATGTGTGGGAGATCGTATGGATGAACCCGTCGGCGAACGCCTGAATCTTCTGCCACCACTCAGGGAAGATGTCATGCAACTGGCACTGGTTCTAGCCATATCGCTGCATATTCTTGCCGCCACCTTCTGGGCCGGGTCCACATTCGCATTGGCGCGGACGGCGGGAAATAGCAGCGGTCAGCTTTTCGCACCGCAATTGCTAGCGGCCGTATTCGCAATCGGTACCGGCGCCTACCTTTGGCATACGCTGCATGAAGGTTCTTTTCGAACCACGGAGCAATGGCTGGCGGCAGGCGCATGCTCCGCCATTCTTGCACTGGCCATCCAGGCTGTAGTTGTTGGCGCTGCGCTAAGACGGCTGCGCAAACCTGACAAAGACAGCATCAGGGTGCGATCGCGCATCGCCCTAGCCTATCGCGCCACGGCCTTTCTGTTCGCGATCGCGGCCGTAGCTATGGCCGCCGCCCGCTACGCCTAACGGCGTCGAACGTGCAAGAGCTCGCACCCCCAAGGAAATCCGCCATGTCAGCATCGCCAGCCTCAAAGTGTGAAAACTATGACGTAGTCGTGTTGGGCGCCGGCTACGCGGGACTGATGGCCGCGCTTCGGCTGGGTCGGCGGCGGCTTGGGCTTCGCGTCGCCTTGATCAACGCCCAGGAGCAGTTCGTGGAGCGAGTGCGACTGCAGGAAACGATGGTCGCTCCTGTCAAGCCGCGCATTGCCTCCCTTTCCGCCTATCTGGCAAGGACGCCCGTCGCTTTCATCCATGCGCGCGCGCTTTCGCTCGACCCGGCGCGGAACAAGGTCAACATCGAGGCCGATGGATCCACACGCGAGGTCGGATTCACCCAACTTATCTACGCGCTTGGCTCGCATGTCGACACCGACAATGTGCCGGGCGCTTCGCAGCACGCCTTTCGGCTCGACCCCGGCGAAGGTCTACGCTCTGCAGCGGCACTGCGAACTGCCATGCACCAGCTTGCCGGACGGCCTGCCCGCGTGCTCGCCGTCGGCGGCGGGCCGCTTTCGATCGAGGCGGCCGGCGAGGTCAAATCGACCTGGCCCGACATGGACGTGACGCTGGTGAGCGCCACGCGTGCCGGAGATTTCACCAGCGAGAAGGTTCAGGCAGTGCTCCGGCGCGATCTGGCGAGACTGGGCGTAACACTCGTCGATGATGAGCGCGTCAGCGAGATCACAGCAAACGAGGCGGTCGCGGCGACCGGACGCCGCTTCCCGCACGACGTCTGCATTTGGGCGGCCGGCATGCGCGCGCCCTCGATCGCCAGACAAGGCGGACTCGAAGTCGATGCTCAGGATCGCGTAGTGGTCGGCACGGATCTGAGGTCTGTTCCCCATCCCTCCATCCTCGCGGTTGGCGATAGCGCCCATCCCAACGGGTCAACCGGGGCTCCATTTCGACCGTCCGCGCTGACGGCCGCTGTCTCCGGCGTCTACGCGGCCGAGCAGGCCGTGGCTCTAGTTGTCGGCAAGACCATTCGGCCATTCAGTTTCTCCACATTTGCCCAGGCGATTGCGGTCGGCCGGTTCGCCGCATTGTTTCCTCTTGACGCCAACGACAACCCGATACTGATCGTAATGGGCGGACGTGCCGCTCGACGATTGCGCGACGTTCTCGTCTGGCTGGTGCTGCACTTCATTACCTTCGAGCGGCACTTGCCGGGCGTTCAGACATGGCCCGGGCACAAACGTGCGACGGCCTCCTTGGTCGGCGAGGCCGGCAGTGATGGTTCGGCCAGCTCAACTCAGCCCGGATATCAACGGCCGAGCTCTTAGTTGACGTGGCAAGAGCGGAATTTTAGCGGCGGCGCCCCTTGCGATTTTGCTTGATGTCTCGATGCACACAACGCGCAGCGGCCTTTTAGCTGCTTGAGAGATTTAAACTCCCGTTCCAATCCATCACTGGCTGCACCGGCGAGGTCTCACGCCATCTCGTGCAAATTGGCAAGCCAACATGGCGCGGAATGCCGAGAATGCCCTTGGGCAGCTCGCGGCCGAGATACACACTTTGTGCGACCGTGAGATCGGGCGCGAGAAGGATTTCCTGGTGAACCAGGACGGTGCCGCGCCGCTCCGCGTCGACCGGTCCCGTCAGCGTCACGGTTTTGCCGTCGATCCTCAATTCGCCGCGCGTCGGCTGCAAATGGCCGGCGAGCAGCTTCATGAGAGTTGACTTGCCGGCACCGTTCTCGCCGATGATAGCGTGAACCTCCCCGGGATCGACCGCCAGGCTGACATCCTTCAGCACCTCGACCGGGCCGAAGGACTTCGACAGCGCGACCGCTTCCAGCAGCGGACCTCCGGCAGTGACGGACGGCGGGGCGGCTGTCATTTTCATCCGACCTTGGTCCATACGTTTCCGGCCTTCGAAGACGCTACCGCAGCTTCGATGAAGCGCATGCCGGCCAAGCCGTCATGGACGGTCGGATAGATCGTTCCGGTATCGGGTGAAGCGCCGGTCCGCGCTACGCGGATTGCGCGCGCAGCTTCGGCATAGATTGTGGCAAAACCCTCGAGATACCCCTCGGGGTGTCCGCTCGGCACGCGGGTGACGCGGGCGGCTTCCGGCAGCGCCCCCGCACCGGCGCGGGTGAGCAACTGCTTCGGCTGGCCAAAACGGGTGAACCATAGATAATTCGGATCGGCCTGCGTCCATTCGAGCCCACCCTTGGTGCCGTAGATGCGCAGCTTGAGGCCATTTTCGTTGCCGACCGCCACCTGGCTCGCCCACAGCATGCCACGCGCGCCGCCCTTGTAGCGCAACAGGATCTGGACGTCGTCGTCGAGCAGGCGGCCAGGCACGAAGGTGGTGAGCTGCGCCAGGAGTGCATCTGTCTCCAGTCCGGTGACGAAAGCAGCGAGATTGTAGGCGTGCGTTCCGATATCACCGATGCAGCCGCCAGCCCCAGACCGCTTTGGATCGGCGCGCCACTCGGCTTGCTTGCTCCCCGAAAGCTCGGCGCGCTCCGTAAGCCAGTCCTGCGGATATTCTGCCTGTACGACACGGATGTCGCCCAACTCGCCTTGCGCGATCATGGCACGCGCCTGCCGCATCATCGGATAGCCGGTGTAGTTGTGGGTGAGGACGAAGACCTTACCGCTCTTTTCCACGAGATCGACCAGCCCCTGTGCCTCCGCCACGGTGGTCGTCATCGGCTTGTCGCAGATCACGTGGATGCCGGCCTCGAGGAAAGCCTGGGCGGCCGGCGCGTGCACATGGTTGGGCGTCACGATCGACACCGCTTCGATCCCGTCTGGGCGCTCGGCCTCGGCCCTCGCCATCTCCTCGAACGATCCGTAGGATCTTTCGGCTGCAATGCCGAGTTCCAAGGCCGACGCCTTGGCCCGGGCAGGTTCTGAAGACAGCGCACCCGCGACCAGTTCGAACTGCCCGTCGATCCGCGCCGCTATGCGATGAACGGCACCGATAAATGCGCCCTGACCGCCGCCCACCATGCCAAGTCTGATGCGGCCGCCTGTGCTGTCGTGCCCGCTTGCTTCGATCGCCATGCGAACCTCCTAAGCCAAGCCGAGCATCTTGCGGCTCGCAAGATCGTCGGTGCCTGCGCCGGCAAAATCGTCGAAGGCGCGCTCGGTAACGCGGATGATATGATGCTTGATGAACTCCGCGCCCTCGCGCGCGCCGTCCTCCGGGTGCTTGAGCGCGCATTCCCACTCCAGCACCGCCCAGCTGTCGAAATCATAGGCTGTAAGCTTGGAGAAGATGCCGCCGAAATCGACCTGTCCGTCGCCCAGCGAGCGGAACCGCCCTGCCCGGTTCGCCCAGCTCTGGAAACCACCATAAACGCCCTGCCGGCCCGTGGGATTGAATTCCGCATCCTTCACGTGGAAGGCCTTTATGCGCTCGTGATAGATGTCGATGTAATCGAGATAGTCGAGCTGTTGCAGCAGGAGGTGCGACGGATCGTAGAGCAGGTTCGCCCGCGCGTGGCTCTTCACCCGTTCGAGGAACATCTCATAGCTGACGCCGTCATGCAGGTCTTCGCCGGGATGAATCTCGTAGCAGACGTCGACACCGTTCTCGTCGGCATAGTCGAGTAGCGGGGTCCAGCGTCTTGCCAGTTCATCGAACGCCGCCTCCACAAGGCCGGCCGGACGCTGCGGCCACGGATAGATAAAGGGCCATGCCAGCGCGCCGGAGAAGGTAGCATGCGCCTTCAGGCCGAGATGTTTCGATGCTCTGAGCGCGCGTTTCACCTGGTCGACCGCCCATTCGGTGCGTGCCGACGGGTTACCGCGCACTTCAGGCGCCGCAAAGCCATCGAAAGCAGCATCATAGGCAGGGTGGACCGCGACGAGCTGCCCCTGGAGATGAGTGGATAGTTCAGTGATCTCCAATCCGGGCTGTGCCGCGACCCCCTTGATCTCGTCGCAATAACTCTTTGAGTCGGACGCCTTCTTCACATCGAACAGGCGCGCGTCCCAGGTCGGGATCTGCACACCCTTGTAGCCGAGCGACGATGCCCATTCGCAGATCGCGTCAAACGAGTTGAACGGAGCCGTATCTCCGGCGAACTGCGCCAGGAAAATGGCTGGACCTTTTATCGACTTCATGAGCTTTCCTCCCGACTCCGGCTTTTTGCCAACACGATTCGCTCAACTGCGGCAGCGGTTGATCCACAAGCAATGAAACTCGGCGTTTCAATATTGCCAGGACAGGGACGGTCCGGGGATGACCCGGACCGCCAGGAAACTTGTCTGCTAGAAAACGCCGTTACTTCAACATCTGGGCGACGTTGTCCTTGGTGACGAGATCGAGGCCGGTATAGACGATCTCCGGCACCTTCTCGCCCTTCTTGATCGCCAACAGAATGTCCATCGACTTCTCGCCCATCTCGAACGGCCGCTGGCCGGTGAGAGCGTTTGAGTAGCCGTCACGCAACAGTTCGAGCTGCATCTTGAGCGTATCGGCAACGACGAGCGTGAACTTGCCGGCGTCGATGTCCTTCTTGTTCTTGTTGACGAACGCCTTGTAGCCCTCGGGCGCGAACATCGGCCAGCCGCCCACCGGCACGATCGCACCCAGGTCCGGGGTCGCGGTGCGCAGGTCGGCCATCTGCTGAACGGCAAGCGCGGAGTCGTCATTGCAGAAGGTCGGCGAGCCTGACACCTCGACCCATTTCGAGCCTTTGAGCGCTTCACGGACGCCGTCGACGCGTTCGGCGAGGTTCTTGGCGCCGGGGCCGCCCGAGATCATGGCATACTTGCCACCCTCGGGCCTGAGCTGGGCCAGTTGCTTGCCGAGCGCGAGGCCGAAGTCCTTGTTGTTGGTACCGATGTAGGCGAGGCGCTTGGAGCCCGGCGCATCGGCGTCGAAGGTCACGACCGGGATGCCGGCCGCGGTCGCCGCTTCGATCGACTTGGTCATGGCCGCGACATCGGCAACCGAGATCGCCATACCATCCACCTTCTGGGTGATGAAGTCTTGGATGATCTGCGCTTCGGTCGCCGGCTCGTGCTCGATCGGCCCCTTGTAGATGCATTCGACATTGCCGAGTTCCTTGGCCCGCTTCAGGCAACCGTCGCGCGCCACGTCGAAGAACGGGTTGTTCATCGCCTTGGGCACCACGGCGAAACGGTACTTCTGCTGGGCAAATGCCGGGCTCGCCATGATTACGACGGCCACGGTAGCAAGAATTATTTTCTTCATAGGTTTCCTCCACGCTTTCATGCCTATCCTGAAGATCGTCTGGTTCGGGAGGCGGATAGACCGTGCCGTTGTGGCACCTTCCCGGTCAGTATTCTCAAATCATGCGCGAGCGTATCCGGTCGACCAGCACAGCCAGGATGATGATCACGCCGACCAAGGTCTGCTGCCAGTAGGAATTGACCTGCGCCAGCACGAGGCCGTTGCGGATGACCTCGAGCAGGACGCAGCCGACGATGGCGCCGAGCGGGCCGCCGATGCCGCCCGCCAAATTGGCGCCGCCGATGACTGCGGCCGCGATCACGTTGAGCTCATAGGACGTCGCCATGTTCGCGGGCGCCGAACCCAGCCAGCCCGAGATGATGATTCCCTGCAGTCCCGCGGCGAGCGCGCAGATCACATAGACCTGGATCTTGACCCGGACCACCGGGATGCCGGTCAGTTCGGCCGCCTTCTCATTGCCGCCGAGCGCGAAGACGTGGCGGCCGAACGCGGTGTGATGCAATACCATGGCCATCACCAGCGCGAGGACCACCAAATAGATGAAGGGCGCGGGCATTCCGAACAGGGTGCCCGACGTCAACCCGTAGAAATATTCGGCGTCGGGCCCGCCCGGAAAACTGCCCCTGCCGTTCGAGACGACATAGGCAAGGCCCCGCACGATCGAGAGCATGCCAAGCGTGGTCACGAACGGCGACAGCCCGAGCACGGCGATGCAAAAGCCGTTGATGAGCCCGACGATCAGCGCGGCTATGAGCCCCGCGAGGACCGACACCAGCATAATCAGGCCCGGCATGTTGGCGAGCACGGTCTTGCCGTCGGCGGCCAGGTGCACGAACAGCGACGCCCCGGGCATGTCCGGCGTCGACAGGCCCGACATCACCATCGACGTGACCATGGCGGAAAAGCACATCATCGAGCCGACCGAGAGATCGATGCCGCCGGTAATGATCACGAAGGTGACGCCAAGGGTGGCGATGGCGATGAAGGAGAAATTCTTCGCCACGTTCTGCATGTTGCCTTCGGTAAAGAAATACGGGCTGGCGAAGTGCATGACGACCAGCAGCAGCAGCAGCGCGAGCGTGACGTAAGCGGTCTGCGAAGCGAAGACGCTGCGCTGCCACCATCGGGTTATGCCGACATTGGAATAGGACACCGGTGATTCGATTGGCACGGACACTATGCCGCCTCCTTCGCGCCGGTGATCAGGGCCGTCACCTCTTCCGGACTGGTGTCGCGGATCGGCTTGTCCGCCCGCTTCTCGCCACGACGGGGCACGATGACGCGATCGCAGACCGCGAAGACATCCGGCATGCGATGCGAAATCAGCATGACGGCAACGCCCTGTTCCTTGAGGCGGTGGATCAGGCTCAACACCTGCTCAACCTGCCGGACCGAGATCGCCGCGGTCGGCTCGTCCATCATGACGAGCTTGGCGTTGGATAGTCGCGTTCGCGCGATGGCGACCGCCTGGCGTTGGCCACCGGACATCTGCTTCACGAGATGCTGCGGCCTTGTCTCGGAACGCAGCTCGCCGAACAGCTCGAGCGCGCGTGCGGCCATCGCCTTGTGGTCAAGGAAGGCGAACGGACCGAATTTCCATTTGAGTTCGCGTCCGAGGAACACGTTGGCTGCGGCCGTCAGATTGTCGGCGAGCGCGAGATCCTGGTAGACGACCTCGATGCCCACCGCGCGCGCATCGATCGGACGATAGAAATGAACCGCGTTGCCCTCGAAGCGGATCTCGCCGTGGTTCGCCGGAAAATTTCCGGCGATGATCTTCACGAGCGTCGATTTTCCGGCGCCGTTGTCGCCCATGAGGCCGACCACCTCGCCGGGCGAGACCCGCATGTCGATGCCGTGCAGCGCGCGGATCGCGCCGAAGTCCTTGCCGATGCCCGTCAATTCCAGAACCGGTTGCCCGGCCGCAGCCGCCGTTATCATGGCGGTCCTCCTGTTGATGTGATGATGCGTCCGATCATGTTCGTTCCAATCAGACGTATCGGTTGACCAGGGATTCCAGATATTCCTGACGTCCCGAACGAGGCTGCGGATCCAGTCCGTCAGCAAGCGCCTGGTCAGCAAGGTCGGCGAGCGAGCGCTGCCCCGCGAGGATGGCGCGCCCTTCCGGGCCGGCCCACCCCGCATATCGCTCGGCGAGCGGCGCCGTGAGCACCCCGGCATCTAGCATATCGGCGGCAGCAAGCAGCGCCCGTGCGCAGGCATCCATCGAACCGACATGGGCATGGATCAGGTCGAGCGGATCGATCGACTGCCGCCTGATCTTAGCGTCGAAGTTGAGGCCGCCGGTGGTGAAACCGCCACCCTTCAGCAGTTCGTGAAACATCAGCGCAAGCTCCGGCACATTCATCGCGAACTGATCGGTATCCCAGCCGAGCAGATCGTCGCCGCGGTTGATGTCGAGCGAGCCCAGGATGCCCAGCGCCTCGGCGAGCGCGACCTCGTGCTGAAACGAATGGCCGGCGAGAATGGCGTGGTTCTGCTCGATGTTGAGCTTGACGTCGGCCATGAGGTCGTAACGCCTGAGGAAACCGTAGCAGGTGGCAACGTCGAAGTCGTACTGGTGCTTGGTCGGCTCTTTCGGTTTGGGTTCGATCAGGATCGGCCCCTTGAAGCCGATCTTGTGCTTGTGCTCGACCACCAGCGAGACAAAGCGGCCGAGCTGGTCGAGTTCGCGCCCGATGTCGGTATTGAGCAGGGTCTCGTAACCCTCGCGTCCGCCCCAGAGCACGTAGTTCTGGCCGCCCAGCCGATGCGTCACCTCGAGTGCCGCACGGACCTGCCCGGCGGCGTAGACGAACACCTCCGGATCCGGATTGGTTGCTGCACCAGCCACGTAACGGCGGTGCGAAAACAAATTGGCCGTTCCCCAAAGCAGCCGCATCTTGGCGGCCGACATCTTCTGTTCGAACAGATCGGCAATGGCGTTGAGGTTCTTGACCGACTCGGCAAGCGATCGGCCTTCCGGCGCAACGTCCGCGTCGTGGAAGGTAAAGAACGGCACATCGAGCAGGCGAAACAGCTCGAATGCGACATCGGCCTTGGCACGAGCAAGCGCCATCGGATCATCGCCATGGTGCCAGGGCCTGAGAAAAGTCTCGCCGCCGAACGGATCGCTCCCGATCCAGCCGAACGAATGCCAGTAGCAGACGGCGAAGCGCAAGTGATCCTCGAGCCGCCGGGCACGCACGATGCGGTCCTTGTCGTACCAGCGGAAGGCGAGCGGTTTGTCCGTCTTAGGACCATCATAGGCGACCGGCTCGGTGGTTGCGAAGAAGTTCGTTGATGCGTTCACGCGGACAACTCCTTGAGCGCGGGATAAAGTTTTCGCCACCGCCGATAGGCTTCATCGTAGGCGGCCATCGTCGAAGCGCGCGGCAGGAAGCTCGCGAGCCGGCTCGGACGGGTGCATACTTTCGCTGGCTCTTCTCGTGTGGCTGCCAGCCGGCCGAGCCGCGCAGCTCCGAGCGCGGCACCGACCTCGCCCTCCTCGACGCGGTGGACCGGAATGCCGAGCACGTCGGCGATGATCTGCGCCCACAGCGCCGAGCGCGATCCGCCGCCCACGAGATCGATCTCCGCGATCGCAGGACTGGAGCCGCCCATCGCAGCGAGGTTGTCGCGCACGGCGAAGGCCACACCTTCGAGCACCGCCTGAACGATGTCATCGCGTCCGGTTGCGCTGCGCAGACCGACGAAGGCGCCGGCAGCCGTGGCATCATTGTGCGGCGTGCGCTCGCCGTCGAGATAGGGAAGGAATTGCACCGGGCTCGGCCGTTCGACGGCCTCGCCGAGCGGGGCGAGCAATTCGGATTCAGGCGTTGCCAGAATGCGAGCAAGCCAGCCAAGCGAGGCGGCGGCCGACAACATCACGCCCATCTGGTGCCACAGGCCGGGAAGCGCGTGGCAGAAGGCGTGGACCGCCGAGCGAGGTGCCGGCGCAAACCGCTCCGTGACGCGGAACAGCACACCCGAAGTCCCCAGCGACAGGAAGGCATCGCCAGGCGCAATGGCGCCGAGTCCGATCGCGCTGGCTGCGTTATCGCCGGCGCCACCGGCGACCACCACGCCGGGTGCCATGCCCCAACGCCGCGCGAAGTCGGCAGATAGAACCGCACTTGGTTGGCTGCCTTCGACCAGTCGCGGCATATGGTGGAGACCGAGCCCCGTCGCTTCCAGGATCGTCTCGGACCAGCAGCGCCGACCGACGTCGAGCCAGAGCGTTCCGGCCGCATCCGACATGTCCTCGACCATCTCGCCGGTCAAGCGGTAGCGGACATAGGCCTTGGGCAGAAGAACGTGGGCTACTCTTGCGAAGACATCCGGTTCGTGCCGCGCCACCCACATGAGCTTGGGAGCTGTGAAGCCCGCCATCGCAAGATTGCCGGAGATCGCGTGCAGCGAGGGGCACCGCAGTTCGAGTTCGGCGCACTCGGCATGGGAACGGCCGTCATTCCAGAAAATGGCCGGGCGCAGCGGCTGGCCGTCGGCACCGAGCATCGTGGCGCCATGCATCTGGCCGGCAAGGCCAATGCCGCGAACCTGCGCGGTTTCGCGCGGATGCGTGGCAGCGAGATCGTCGACCGCATCGATCGCCGCGTCGACCCAGGCATCCGGGTCCTGCTCGGACCAGAGCGGCGCAGGATGCGACAGCGCAAGCTCGCGCGATGCCGCAGCGACGATCGCGCCAGCGTCATTCACGAGCACGGCCTTCACACTGGACGTGCCGATGTCCATCCCCAGATACACGAGCCTTCCTCCCTTTCGGCTCCCACGCGGCGTGCGAACGGCGTCGCCTTTCCCGCAAAGAACCGGCTTCTTGAGCTTGGTCTGCCGCTCCGAACCGCCTTATGGCGGTGCGCGCTACGGCAGATTGTCCCTCATCACGATGTCGATCCGGATATTCTCCTGTTCACTCAAGATCGGCTCGCCTCGGGCGAGCGCGAGCAGCACGCGGATGGCGGCCCGCGCCTCATGCCCGGGGTTCTGCGAGATGGCCGCATCGATCACACCGTGCAGGAGCAGCTTGCGCGTCACGACAGTCACGTCGTGCCCGACGAAAACCACCTGCTTCTCACGCCCGGAGTCGATCAGCGCCTTGGCAACGCCGGGCGTTCCGGCGCCGACATTATAAAGACCGGCAATGTCAGGATGATCGCCAAGCAACCTCATCATGAGGTGTTCTGAGCGTTCATCCGCGTCGCGCCCCTCTAGAACGGGTAACACATCCAGTTGCGGAAATTCGGAGGCCATCACCTGATTAAAACCGAAGATGCGTTCGGCATGGTCACGCAAGCCTTGCGAACCGGCGACGATGGCGACCTTCCCCCGACGAGGGCCGACCAGCCGCCCGACCAGCGTGCCGGCGGTGCGCCCGGCAGCGATGTTGTCGATGCCGACATAGTGATGGCGGCGCGAAGACGGCACGTCGGACACCAGCGTCACGACATTGGTGCCGGCATCGACAAGATCGTTGATGGCGGCGCGGACGCTCGGATGATCGAGGGCCACGACCGCCACACCATCGAAGTCGCCGGCGAGGGATTCAAGGGTGGCCGCGAGAGCGGCAGGATTGAACACGTCGGTAGCGACCATCTCGACTGCAAGGCGACGGGCCGAAAGCCAGGTCGACATCTCGCCGAGATAGGACTGGATCTGCTGCATGAACAGATTCGGCCCCGACGGCATCACAAAGGCGAAGCGCCGTGCTCGCCCGCGAGCCAATTCCGCCGCAGCGACATGGGGTTGGAATGCGTTCCGCGCGATCGTCTCCTTCACGCGCCGTACGGTGTCCGGTCGCACGCCGGCGCGATTGTGGAGGACACGATCGACGGTTGCGAGGCTGACGCCAGCCTGGCGCGCAATGTCCTTGAGTGTGAGCGTTATGTTCGCTTCTCGCTTCTCCATCCCGTTACGCTAGCAGAGGCCATATGAGGTACGCAACTCATTTTGAGGGTACGGCCGCCGACCATCGCTCTGCGAGGCCGGCTTCCGAAGGCAGGACACCGCACCAGATCCCACAAGCGCTCAGTTTGGTAAGCGCCAGAGCGCCGTTGTGTAGGGCATCATGCAGTCCAGCCATTACACCTGCCGGCGTTCGAACCTGTGCGAAAGGTTGGCGGGAGAATTTGTCTCAAAACTGCAGGCGATGGCGGGCGAGCTTTCGGCCATGCTCCGGTGACAATGCATGTTGGTCCTGCAACCACCTGGACCGGCATCGCTCGGCAAGTCAGACGGCGCCCGACGCGAAGGCGAATTTCGCGCACAATGGGGCTGGCCGCGATGGAGTGAGCGAAAGCGATCGCAGCAAATCGTAGTTTCCGCGGAAGAAAATCGTGCCGCTTGGTAGCGGGGGAGGAACCCGAACCCCCGACCTTGGTATTGTTCTTTAGCGATCCGTCGAAATAGTCGCCACACTGATCGCGCAGATTGCCCCATTTGCCCGCCTCAATATCCAAATTTACGACGCGCACGTAGTAGACCTGTATCAATGGGTCTGTGCGCGTTATCTCGTTGGCGTGAAGGGCGCAGATACGAAAGCAAAGCGCGATTTGAGCTCGGCATTCGACCGCATCTCGGAACAGATCACCTGACTTCCAGCCCAAAGATCCGTGTGGAGGCCGACTCGAAAAACAAAATTCACTTTATATTTTAACAGGATCTGGCGGAGAGAGTGTCAGTCAATCCCCATTGAAAGATCAAGCATTTCTGACTTTCTTAGGCCAAAAACCACCATTTGAGCTACAGCCGAAAACTGGCGTTTCGCCTCTCCAATCTCTTCATGGAATCCATCGTGGCTTATCCAAGTAATGGCCCAGTCAATTTCCGGCGACGGCGGGACGGTGCGGTCACGCTCACCGTGCCTCGCGGGCTCGTCACAAGCTCCAATTCCAGACGCGGGATACTACGACTGGCGGAAGATTTCGGGACTTGAAGCACCTTGGCGGCCTCGGTCAGCGTTTTGGTGCGGGATGTCATCAGAAATAGACGGATCGCGACTTAAGCAGGCATCCCGCTTAGTCGCGATCAAAGGAAACGAATATCGGCCGGCGGTTGATCAAAATGATCATGGCGGCCATCGACATATCGGATTGGCGCTGCCGCCAGTTCGTCGGGATCGACGCCGTCGAGCAATGGAATTTGGATTGCGTAGAACGCGCCGCCCATGGCTTGGAGTTCGCCGCGCGCAGGCGTACGAATGCCACAAATTTTGCAGAAGTGAAATTGAATCGTCGATCCGGCGCGTCCCGGCGGCGTCCACCGATAGTCCGCCTGGGATTCGGCGCCCGCGATGAGACGAAAGCGATCGGACCTCGCAAAAACCAGCCAGGAACGAGCCTTGGTGCAGCTTGAGCAGTTGCACTTTATCGTTCCCTCGGCGATGTCGACGTCAGCTTCGAACCGAACCGCGCCGCAGTGGCAGCTTCCCGTGTAGACTTTCAACGTCATTGGAACGATCTCCTGTGTCATCTCGACCAGTTCGACGATGGTTGCACTCCTGTTACGTCGCCCGAGCGACACGGGATACGCGAAGGCCTGGTTTCTGTGTCGATCGCGCCTCTGCCGAGCTACGTCTCTGCAACATCGACGGAAGCAGCTGCCTCAAGAACCCAAGGGCACTTTATGTAGTCGGTGATGCGCGCGATGCGGTCGTCGGCCACAACAGCTCGAATCACTGAGAAGGGCGTCAACCCGTCTGCGTCATCACGCAGGATAATGACTACAGTTTCGCCATCCACTTTGCCAAGCGTCATGCGCCAGGGGATGATGGGACGTTCATACTCGACGAAATAGGGCGAGTCAGCGAGGCGTCCCGCGAAACAGTCGGCGACGCGCAGGCGCGCATCGGCGCTGGCGAGTTCGCGCACGCCGTCCCAGTCCCGTCGATTGAATCGGTCCACGTAGAGGCGGAGCACTTCCAACACCTCCCCTTGCGCTGCCAACTGGGCCTGGGGCGCGTCGGGCAGGGC
>WNFK01175282.1_pt1 | contig 23080 bp, 20 predicted proteins | sample 5400281 | NCBI WGS metagenome assembly WNFK01 (sample SAMN13153350, study PRJNA577476) | soil metagenome | isolation source: 20 cm soil on Douglas fir-dominated hillslope | place: USA:California | collected 2013-09-17
GTGATCGACGTCACCGGCTGGGGCGGCAAGACCAAGACCTATGAGCTGCAGGTCGATTTCAACAAGCTGATCGCCTACGGCCTGACGCTGCCGCAATTGCTGCAGGCCGTCGGCAATTCCAACATCAATGTAGGCGGCAATACCGTCAATATCGGCGCGCAATCCGCCGTGGTGCGCGGCGTCGGCCTGATCCGCTCGATCGACGATCTCGCCAATACCATGGTGTCGCAAAGCGGCGGCAACCCGGTGCTGGTCAAGGATATCGCCACCGTGACCGTCGGCGAGAAGCCGCGGCTCGGCATCGCCGGTCTCGATCAGGACGACGATATCGTGCAGGGCATCGTGCTGATGCGCCGCGGCGAGCAGAGTTCGCCGACGATCTCGCGGGTCGAGCAACTGGTGGCGTCGATCAACAACTCCAGCATCCTGCCGCCGGGCGTGCGGATCGAGCGAATCTATGACCGCAAGGATCTGATCGACATCACGACCGCGACCGTGCTGCACAACATGGTGCTCGGCATTCTCCTGATCGTGCTGCTGCAATGGATTTTTCTGGGCGACCTGCGCAGCGCGCTGATCGTCGGCGCCACGATCCCGTTCGCGCTTTTCTTCGCCGTCATCATTCTGGTGCTGCGCGGCGAATCCGCCAACCTGCTGTCGGTCGGCGCGATCGATTTCGGACTGATCGTGGACGCCACCGTGATCATGGTGGAGGCGATTTTCCGCCGGCTGTCTCAGACCACAGCACTTTCGGAAGCCGAGCAGAGCCATATCTCCTATGACACCACGATGGGGATGAAGAGCCATGCCATCCTCTCCGCCGCCGCCGACGTGTCGCGCTCGATTTTCTTTGCCGCCGCCATCATCATCGCCGCCTTCCTGCCGCTGTTCACGCTGAGCGGCGTCGAAGGCAATATCTTCGGGCCGATGGCGCGGACCTATGCCTATGCGCTGGTGGGAGGGTTGATCGCGACCTTCACCGTGACCCCTGCCTTCAGTGCGATCATTCTGCCTTCGCATTTGCACGAGACCGAAACCTGGATCGTGCGGCAGTTGACCCGACTCTATCTGCCGGTCCTGCACTGGGCGGTTGGCAACCGCAAGCTGGTGATGGCGGGCGCCGCCAGCCTCGTGGTCATGACCATCGTATTCGGTCGCCTGCTCGGACTGGAATTCCTGCCCAAGCTGGAGGAGGGCAATCTCTGGATCCGCGCGACCTTGCCGCCGACGATCTCGCTGCAGGAAGGTAACGCCTACGTCAACCAGATGCGCAAGTTGATCCGAAGTCGCCCCGAAGTGGAAGCGGTGGTGTCGCAGCATGGCCGGCCCGACGACGGTACCGACGCCGCGGGCCTGTTCAACGCCGAGTTCTTCGCGCCGCTAAAGCCGGTCAACGAATGGCCTGATACCCATGACAAGGGAGAACTCACCGCGCAGTTGCTGGCGCAGTTGCAGGATAAATTCCCCGGCGTCGAGTTCAATTTCTCGCAGTACCTCCAGGATAACGTTTCCGAAGCCGTCTCGGGGGTGAAGGGCGAGAACTCGATCAAGCTCTATGGCAACGATCTCCAGGCGCTCACCGACACCGCCAACAAGATCAAGTCCGTGCTCGCCACCGTGCAGGGCGTTACCGACCTGGCGGTGTTCACTTCGCTCGGCCAGCCCACCATCCAGATTGATATCGATCGCGCCAAGGCGGCTCGCTACGGTCTCACCCCCGGGGACATCAATGCCACCATCAAGGTGGCGATCGGCGGCGACAGCGCCGGCGATCTCTACGAACCCGGCAGCGACGAACTTGCGGATCGGCGCGGCGGGCCCGAACGGAACGATCACGCAGATACCTTTAAGCGAAGTCGCATCGATCAACCTGGTCTCCGGTGCGGCGTACATCTATCGGGAGCAGCAGGAGCGCTATCTGCCCATCAAATTCTCGGTGCGCGAACGCGACCTCGGCAGTGCCATCCGCGAAGCGCAGGACAAGGTCGCGACCCAGGTGCAGTTGCCGCCGGGATCGCGGGTGGAGTGGGTCGGCGAGTTCGGCAATCTGCAGGACGCCATCAAGCGGCTGTCGATCGTGGTGCCGATCAGCCTGGCGCTGATCGCGGTGCTGCTGTGGTTCAATTTCGGCTCGATGATCGACACCCTGCTTGCGATGAGCGTGATCCCGATGGCGATCTTCGGCGGCGTGCTCGGACTTCTGATCTCGGGTATCCCGTTCAGCGTATCCGCCGCGATCGGTTTCATCGCGCTGTTCGGCATCGCCGTGATGGACGGCATCATCATCCTGTCGCAATACAATCAACTGATCGACGAAGGCTTTGACCGGGTGAGGGCGGTGATCCGCACCGGCGAACTGCAACTGCGGCCGGTGCTGATGACCTGCGTCGTCGCCGGCGTCGGGCTGTTGCCGGCGGCAATGTCGGCCGGGATCGGGTCGCAGGTGCAGAAGCCGCTGGCGGTCGTCGTGGTCACCGGCATGATGCTGGCGCCGCTGGTGATCCTGGTGACGCTGCCGGTGCTGATCTCGTTCTTCTCGCGCCGGGCGCGGTAAGCGGCGGGTGGGCACATGCCCATGCTTCTTGCCCACTCCGATTGTGGTTGACGTAACCTGACGGCCGTTCCTTGATTGCAGCCGGGTATGAAACCGCAGGGAGATCGCCATGCGGGCTGAAGAACGCCAGGGTCGAACCGCCGCAACCGCCGATCGGATTCTCGGCGAAATCCGCGATTACTGCCGCGCGACGCAAACCGCGGAATCCACATTCGGACGGCGCGTCGTCAACGATGGCAAGCTGGTGTCGCGCCTGCGCGACGGCGCCAAGATCACCACCGGCACCCTCGACAAGGTTCGCGCCTATCTGTCCGAGCATCATGGCGCGTCGCCCACCGCGCGGAGCCAGCCATCTCCGGCCGTCAAGCCGATGAACGGTGCCGTCGCCGCGCCCGACGCGGCGCCCGCCGGCTTCCGGTTTTTCGACAACCGGCAGAAATATCTGCTGTTCGTCTCGACCTGCAGCGAGAAGACCGAGGTCGCGAACAGGATTTCGCTCGAACTCGGCAATCTGCAGCCGACGCCGCCGGCGCTTCGGATCTTCGACGCCGGTGTCGGCGACGGCACCGTGCTGTCGCGCGTGATGCGGTCACTGCACGCCCGCTTCCCGACCATGCCGCTCTATGCCGTGGCCAAGGAAATCAGCTACGAGGACGTGCGGCTGATGCTCGAAAAGATGGCGGACCGCCTGTTCGAACATCCCGCCACCGTGCTCGTCATCACCAATCTCTATTATGCCGAAGCGCCGTGGCTGACACCGCGCTCGGCGACATCGGCGCAAAGTCTGATCTGGAAGGACGTCGCGCTGTCCGGCAACACGGCTCACGGCTTTGCCGAGCAGATCGGCGAACTCGAAGGGTTTTTGGCTGAAAACTGGCGGGCGGGGATCAGTCCGATCACCGGCAACCCGGTCTATACCCGGCCTATCATCCTGACCTTGCGGCGGGAGGACCATTCGTTCCTGCTCGATCCGATCATGCCGCGGCCGGGACGTGTGATGGCCGATTACGATCTGGTCATTGCCTCGCAGCCCTATCGGGCGCGGGCAAGCGTCGAGTTCAAGGCGTCAAAGGTGGTGGCGCCGCTGGTCCGGTCGCTGCGGCCCGGCGGCCGGCTGATCGGCATCCATTCGCACGGCGACGACCCGGGCATGGAGATCATCGACGGCGTCTGGCTTGCCGATAATCCGTTCACGTCGGATCGCCACGCCATCCTGCGGCAGGTCAAGCACGAACTCGGCTCGGCGGCGCGGCACTACAATTTCAATGCATCGTCCGACGCCCGTTCGATCTTCCGCTATCGCATGCACACGCTTCCCGATGAGGTGAGCGGCCCGATCGGAACCTCGACGCTATTCGCCGCCTGGAATGCGGCGATCTATGTCGCGCAAATCGAGGATGTCAGGCTGTCGGAGGTGGTTCGCGACGGCCGTTACCTCGAAGCCACCGACCGGGTGCTGAAGAAATACGGCGGCCTCTGGTTCAACGATGAAACCTATGTGATTTCGCGCCGCCGCGCTTAAGGCTGATCCCAAAAGATCATGCCAACAAGTCCCGGGAGTGAGATGTGACCGTGACCGATCATGTTTCGTCAGACGAACTCACTTCACTGCTCGCGTCGGCCTCCGTCGAGGTGTCCTCGCGCGGGCATGAGTTGCAGGAGTTGCGGGATAATTTCCGTCCGGGCACGGATGTGACGATCACTTTCCTGCCCGGCGACAATTATCGCCACAACGTCGACACCGCTTCCGCGCTTCGCCGCGCCGGTTATAACCCGGTTCCGCATATCGCCGCCCGCGAGATGGCGAGCCGCGACGCGCTCGACGATTTTCTGGCGCGGGCGCGGGGTGAGGCTGATGTCACGCGCGTTCTTCTGATCGCCGGCGATGTGGCGCTCGCAAAGGGCTCGTTCAGGTCAAGTCTCCATGTCTGCGCCAGCGGACTGATCGAGGCGCATGGCATTTTATCCGTCAGCGTTGCCGGCCATCCCGAAGGCCATCCTTATCTGTCAGCCGCGAACGCCTTCAAGGGACTCGAAGCATGGCGGGACTGGGGACAACAGACAAAGATCCGGGTCGATGTGGTGACGCAATTCTGTTTTGAAAGTCCGCCGATCCTCGGATGGATCGGCGAACTCGATGCGCGCGGCATAGGCCTGCCGGTGATCGTCGGTCTCGCCGGTCCGGCGACGCCGGCCACGCTGACGAAATTTGCGCTTCGCTGCGGCATCGGCAATTCGATGCGGTCGCTGCGCAGCCAGATCGGCCGCTTCGGCCGGCTTTTGACGGATACCGGACCGGACAATGTCATGCGCGGTCTGCAATCGGCGCCCAAAGCTGCGACGGCGCCGATTGCCGGATTCCATCTGTTTCCCTTCGGCGGGTTGCGCAAGGCCGGTGGCTGGTTGCGCAGCTACCCGCGCGAAACGCTTCGGCAGATGGAGCAGGCGGCTTCAGGAGCCGGCGCTCAGAACCCGTAAAGCCGCGCCGGATTGTCGACCAGGATCGTTTTACGGGTCGCCGCATCCGGCGCCCACACCGGGAGTTGATTGAGCAGGCGGCCGTCGTCGATCTGAAACAGCGGCGTCACCTCGGTCGGCTGGCGCCCCGGCGGCGTCACCGAATCCGGATGCGGCCAATCGGTGCCCCAGACAATGCGATCGGCATTCGCGGCAATCAGCGCGCGGGCGAGCGGGGCTGTGTCGGCAAAATCGGGACCGAGTTTCGAGGCCCGATAGGCGCCGGAGATCTTCACATATGCCTTGCCCGTGCGCACCAGCTCCACGAGGTCGGCAAAGCCCGGCTGCTCCACACCGAGAGCGGCCTGCGCGCCGCCGAAATGATCGAATACGACCGGCACCGGCGAGGCGGCGACGAGGTCCTTGATCGCCGAGATCATCGACAGACTCGTGAAGAGCTGGATATGCCAGCCGCGCGCCTTGACGCGCTCGACCGCGGCCTGAAAACGCGGACGGCCGATGTTAGGATCGTTGACGCCGCCGGTGGCAAGATTGAGCCGGATGCCGCGGATGCCCGCCTGGTTCATGGCATCGAGATCGCCCTCGGGCGTCTTGTCATCGATCACGGCGACGCCGCGCGCGGTCGCGCCGCGCGCCTTCATCCCGAACAGGGTTGCGGAGTTGTCGGTGCCATAGACGCTTGGCGTGACGATCACGACGCGCTCGATGTGCAGCGCCTTGTGCAGCGCCGACATCTCTTCGGGCGACGCCAGTTCCGGCGTGTAGACGCGGCCGGCGAAGAACGGAAACTTGGCGGGGTCGCCGTGGATGTGGGTGTGGCAGTCGCAGGCGCCTGCGGGTACGTCGAAATTCACCGGCGTCGACGGCTGCGCCGCGGTCGCAAAGATGGTTCGGTTGGGCATGGCTACTCCGGCCGCGATGGAGGCAAGCAGAATACCGCGTCGCGTCAGCATGGTCTTCTCCCTTGTGCGTTTTTCGCGCTTTTGATGTTGCGCTTGAGGACAGAATAGCAGGTTACCCCGCCAACGCACGCGCCGCGCGTGTCAGGGCGGCATTGTTTTCAGCCCCGGCTCCCGACGGCAGCAATTTGCCGTTCTCCAGCCCGATCCGCGTATCGAGCTCAAGCCGAAGCGTTTCGCGACAGAAAGGCCACGTCGTGTTTCCGATCCCGTGCAGCATCCAATGTCACAAGACCTGCCAGGGTGATCAAGCCGCGCAGTCAGTGACTCCCGCGCTTGACGCTCCCATGATGTGAATGCGGCAGCTTTTTCATGGCGCTGGTTTCAAATCATTGCCCCGACGGCGTGCGCAACCCGTGCCAGGCGTCGCGCACCTGATGGTAATGCACCTCCGGCAGGTAATCCGGGGTGTTGAGCGCCAGCGTCTTGACGTCGAGCCTTCCGATGGCGCTGAGCAATGTGTAGGACGCGATCACGCGATCGCGCTGCGCGCCGATCAGCCGCGCCTTTGCTGAGATCAGATCCTGTTGCGAGTTCAGCACGTCGACTGTGGTGCGCTGGCCGCCCTGCGCCTCTCTCTGCACGCCCTGCAATGCGACCGTGGCGGCGCGCACCTCGGACTCGGAGGCCGTGACCGCGATCTTGGCGCCTTCATTGGCGACCCAGGCGCCGGTGGCCGCGGTGCGCGCCTGGTTGCGAACCTGATCGAGCACCAGCCGGCTTTGCGCGGCGAGTTCCTTGGCCTGCCGGGTCTGCGACGCCCCGGTGCCGCCATCGTAGATCGGCGCTGTCATCTGGCCGAGGATCGAGGCCTGATTGGTCCCGAACGTGCCGAGCGTGGGATCGGCATCCTTGCTGCGGCTGGCGTTACCTTGGACGGTGATGGTCGGCAACAGGCTGCTTTCCGCGACGCGGATGGTGGTCGAGGCGACATCGACGTCGAAGCCCGCGGCCATGACAGCCGGATGTTGCCTGAAGGCCATGTCGGTCGCCTCGTCGCGGTTACGCGGCAGATAGCGGTCCACGGTCTCGGCCGGCCTCAATTGTGCCGGCGGATTGCCGATCACCTGGGTGTAGGTCGCCTGGCTGATGGCGAGACTGACCTCGGCGGCGTTGAGATCCGCAAGGCCGCGATTCAGCCGCGCTTCCGCCTGCGCGGTGTCGGTCGGCGTGACGTCGCCGGCGTTGAGGCGCTTTTGGGTGATGCCGAGCGTTTCGCGCAAAAATGCGACATTGGAACGCTGCGCTTCGACCAGCGACTGATTGGCCAGCACGTTCGTATAGGCCGTGACAGCGTCGAGCAGCACGCCCTGTCCGACATTGCGCAGGGCCTCGCGGCCCGACTGCACCTGCAGTTCCGCCACGCGCACGCTGTTGGCGGTCTTGAAGCCATTGAACAGCGTCTGCGTCACCGTCACCCCGATGGTCCAGGGCTTCAGGGAGGCGGATTGGAAGGTATTGTCCGGCAGCAGGTTGCGCACCGCCTGCAATCCGCCGCTGAGACTGGCGATGATCTGCGGCCGGTAGCCGGCGAGCGCCTGCGGCACATTCTCATCTGTGGCGCGTTGCCGCGCCCGCTCGGCGTTGAGCTGCGGATTGGACTGGTAGGCCTTGGCGAGCGCTTCGGGGAGGGCCTCGGCCCTCGCGTCGGTTGCGGCAAAACCGGCGCAAGCCGCGACGCCAAGACAGATGCCCGATCGAAGCACGCGCCTTGCCATCTGGCCAAACCTACCGGCACTCCCAACCATCTGATCCCGCTGCGACCCCGTCGTCCGCCCCACCGGCGGCTTCGAAGATCTACCTGTTTAGAGGCCGCTGCGGCCACAGGCAAACCGTCGCGCGCGGAAATGGCGCGCTTTCCAGCGTTTCGTGATGGGTGTTGCGCGAACGACCTATTTGCTCGGCCGATCAAGAACCTGTGACAACTTCCCGAATCAGGGGACAAGGTGCTGAAGCGGGCCGGGGAGTAAACCGGCCGATGCGCTTCAACCGAGTTCCTCGGCGATCGCCTTTCGAACCTGCGGCCGTTCCGACATCCGGCGCCGGTGGTCGATGACCTTCGGAAACCGGGCGGGGTCGACGCCATCCTGCTCCAGCCACTGGGCCATCGTGAACAGGTAGGGATCGCAGATCGTATAGGTTTCACCCATCACCCAGGGCCCCTCCAGCATGTATTCCTCGATCAACTGGTAATACGACGCCACCGATTCCGGGACCTTGCGTTGCATCGCCGCGATCGCCGAGGGATCGTCAGCCCAGCGATTTCCGCGCATGCGGTGGGAGTGGGCCACGTGCAGCGTCGCGCACAAATAGCTGTTGAAGGCCTGCACCTGCGCAAACAAAAACGGATCGCCGAGCGGCGCCAGCTTCGCCTGTGGAAAACTCTGCGCGATAAAGGCGAGCATCGCTGGCGTCTCGGTCAGGATACCCCTGTCGGTCACCAACGCCGGCACGCGCCCTTTGGGGTTGATGGCGAGATATTCCGGCTTGCGCTGTTCTTCGGCGGCGAAGCTGATGCGCACCGTTGAATATTCGGCGGCAGCATCCTCGAGCGCAATATGCGAGGCCAGCGAACAGGTATGGGCCGCATAATACAACTTGATCATGGTGAGTTCTCCTCGAGGCATGCCCCTCAATCGGCGACGCCTTCGATGATAATGAAATCGGCGTCGGCGTATTTCTGGCGAATGGCCCTCGCGGCCTGATATTCTGGACTCTGATAACACGCGAACGCCGTCGCGCGATCCCTGAACTCGACCACGACGTTTCGTTCGCGGGCATTTCCTTCCATGGTCTCAAACTGTCCGCCGCGCACGATGAAATTTGCGCCGAATTTCTGGAATGCCGGACCGGCCGCGGCCAGATATTCGGGATATCTCTGCTCGTCCCGGACCGAAACGCGCACAATCCAATAGGCCTTTGGCATCTTGTTCTCCCTCGGTGTTTCCTTCACGGCAGGGGGTGGCAGAACCATCGCCCGCACCGCCGTCTTTACCCACGCCAATCGATCATATAAAATGAATAATTATGATATAATTGATCTCATGGAGAGATGAATGGACCTCTCAGACCTGCTGATCTTCAGCGCCGTGGTGCGCGAAGGCGGCGTGACGCGCGCGGCGGAGCGGCTGCATCGGGTTCAGTCCAATGTCACGACCCGCATCCGGCAGCTTGAAGAGGATCTCGCCGTTCCGCTTTTCATTCGCGAGGGCAAACGCCTTCATCTCGCGCCGGCAGGCCAGGTGCTGCTCGGCTACGCAGAGCGCCTTCTCGCGCTTGCCGATGAAGCGCGCGGCGCTGTCCGGGACGCCAAACCGCGCGGGACGTTCCGGCTGGGTGCGATGGAAAGCACGGCGGCCGTCCGGTTGCCGGGGCTGCTCAGCGAATACCACCGGCGGCATCCCGGCGTCGTTCTGGAACTCCGCACCGGCAATCCGCAGGTGCTGGGGGCCGCGATCCTGGCGGGCGATCTCGACGCAGCCCTGGTCGCGGAGCCGATCGCGGACGCGCCATTCGAGAAGGCATTCGCGTTTGACGAAGAGCTGGTGATCGTGGCGTCAGCCAATCATCCGCCGATCGGCAGACAAGGTAGTTTGCCACGGACCATCATCGTTTTCGAGCACGGATGCCCGCATCGAAAACGGCTCGAAGACTGGTATGCAAGCCGCCGGGAGATGCCGGAGCGCACCATCGAGCTCGCGTCGTATCACGCCATGCTGGGATGCATCGTCGCCGGCATGGGGATATCCCTCATCCCCAAAAGCGTCCTGACGACGTTCCCGGAGCGGAAGCGTTTGAGCGTTCACCGTCTGGCCCGCGCCGAGAACTGCGCGCAAACGGTGCTGATCTGGCGCAAGGGCGGGGGTTCGGCGAACGTCATGGCGTTGCAGGAGATATTGCAAGGCCGCAGTTCGCATCTTCATCAAAAATCTAAATAACCGACGTGGAAGTATAATACTTTCAGTTACTAACGTGCGATTCTTGGGAGATTACCGGATATTCCGGTTCGAGTTGCGCCAAGCGGAATATTCATGCCGAAAAAATTCACCGACCCCGACGACATCGCCGAGGATATCATCCGCGATGTCGGAACCAATCTGGTGGTCGGGTTGCCGCTGGGGCTCGGCAAGGCCAACCATATCGTCAACGCGCTCTACGCCCGCGCTGCCGCCGACCGCACGATCACCCTGACCTTGCTTTCGGCGCTGACGCTGGAGAAACCGAAACCGTCGAATTTGCTGGAGCGGCGCTTCATCACGCCGGTGATCGAGCGCCTGTTCGGCGGTTATCCCGATCTCGCCTATGCCGGGGCGCTGCATGCGGGAGTGCTGCCGCCTAATATAAAGGTGATCGAGTTCTTCTTTCTGGCCGGCCGGTGGCTGCATGTGCCGCTCGCGCAGCAGCAATATATCTCCGCGAATTATACCCATGCGTCGTCCTACCTGCTGGCGCGGGGACTGAACGTCGTCACGCAACTGGTGGCCAAGCGCGTCGTCGACGGCGTCACGCGCTACAGCCTGAGCTGCAATACCGACACCACGCTGGATATATTGCGCGCCCGCAGCGAGGGCCGCGCGTCGTTCAAGCTGATCGGGCAGGTCAATTCCGAGCTGCCGTTCATGCCGGGCGAGGGCGACCTGCCGGCAGAGCAATTCAGCGCGGTACTCGACAGTCCCGAGACCGATTTTCCGCTGTTCGCGCCGCCATCCGAGCCGATCACCGACACCAAATACGCCATCGGCCTGCATGCCGCGGGCCTCGTGCGCGACGGCGGCACTTTGCAGATCGGCATCGGGCAGGTCGGCGACGCGCTGGCGCAGGGGCTGATCGTGCGCCATCGCGACAATGGGCAATTTCACGCCGTCATGAAGCGGTTGGCGCCGGGGTCCGAGCCGCTCTCGACCCTGGAAACCGGATCGTTCGAAAAGGGACTCTATGGCGTCAGCGAGATGCTGTTCGAGGCATTTCTCGGCCTGATCGACGCCGGCATCCTCAAGCGCGAGGTCGATGGCGTGGGGCTCCACGGCGCGTTCTTTCTCGGGCCGAAATCCTTCTATCGCGCGCTGCGCGAGATGACGCCGGCGCAACTCGCCCGCATCCAGATGACGGCGGTATCCTTCACCAACGAACTCTATGGCGATGAGGATTTAAAGCGCCGCGCCCGTGTCGACGCCCGCTTCGTCAACAACGCGATGATGGCGACCTTGATGGGATCGGCGATTTCCGACGGCCTTGAAAACGGTCAGGTCGTGAGCGGCGTCGGCGGCCAATATAACTTCGTGGCGCAAGCGTTCGCGCTGCAGGGGGCACGCTCGATCCTTGCGCTCGAAGCGACCCGGCAGGCCGGCGCCAAGGCGCAATCCAATATCCGCTGGAGCTATGGCCACGAGACCATTCCGCGGCATCTGCGCGATATCTTCGTCACTGAGTATGGCGTCGCCGATGTCAGGGGAAAATCCGACGCCGAAATCATCGCGGCAATGCTCGGGGTCGCCGACTCCCGCTTTCAGGTCGAGCTGGCGCGGCAGGCCAAGGATGCCGGCAAGCTGCCGAAGAATTTCGAAATTCCCGCTGTTCATCGCGAGAATTATCCCGAGCGGATTACAAGCGCGCTGAAGCCGGCGCGCGAAGCCGGTCTGCTGCCGCAGTTTCCGTTCGGCAGCGATTTTACCGATGTCGAGCAGCGGCTGATCCCGGCGTTGCAATTCCTGCAGGACGCGCAACGCGCGCCGCGGCATTTGCCGGGACTGTTGTGGCAGGGTTTTACGCGTGCACCGGATGCCGCCGATCAGGAATGCCTGGCGCGGCTCGGCCTCGACCGGCCGGCGACACTTGCCGAACGCGCCTACCGCGCGTTGGTCAGCGCGGCGCTGGTGAGGAGTCGTGCTGGATAATCTCTCGTCGTCCCCGCGAACGCGGGGACCCATAACCACCGGCGGTTTTGATAGCGGAAGGCGTCTGCTACATCGCCCCAACGAAGGGCCGCGGCGTATGGGTCCCCGCGTTCGCGGGGACGACTCGCGGCGGGACCTGCGCCTCTACCTATTCTTGTTCACCGGCTTTCGCTTCTCGATGAACGCCGCCATGCCTTCGGAGCGATCTTCCAGCGCGAAGGTCGCGTGAAACAGGTCGCGCTCGACGTTAAGCCCTTCGGACAGCGGCGTTTCGAAGGCGCGGTTGATGGCGCTCTTGGCCATCTCGGCCGCGGGCCGCGACATCGAGGCGATTTTTTCCGCCATCGCCAGCGCCTCATCCATCAATTTGTCCGCCGCCACGACGCGGCTGACGACGCCCGAGCGCTCCGCCTCGGCGGCATCCATCATTCGCCCGGTGAGACACAGGTCCATCGCCTTGGATTTGCCGATCGCGCGCGTCAGCCGCTGGGTTCCGCCGATGCCGGGGATGGTGCCGAGCGTGATCTCCGGCTGGCCGAATTTCGCGGTGTCGGCCGCGATGATGATGTCGCACATCATCGCCAGTTCGCAGCCGCCGCCCAGCGCGTAGCCGCTGACGGCGGCAATGGTCGGTTTGCGGCAGCGGGCGACGCGGTCGGCGCCGATCGCGATGAAATCGCTGGAAAACATGTCGATGAAGGTTTTCGGCTGCATTTCCTTGATATCGGCGCCCGCGGCGAAGGCCTTTTCGCCGCCAGCCAGCAGGATGCATCCGATCTTGTCGTCGGCTTCGAGATCATCGATGGCGGCGGCGATTTCCTTGAATACGCCGAACGACAGCGCATTGAGCATTTTCGGGCGGTTCAGCGTGATAATGCCGACTCCGCCTTTGCTATCAACGATGATGTGCTCGAACGTACTCATGGTCCACCCCGTGCCTGATCTCGCGGGCAATGTGCCCGCTGGCGGGATGGGCTTCAAGTGGGACTAGTCCAATGCCGGGGCGAGGCGACCGCGCTCGTCCCGGCATGATGGCAGTTCTTTACGCCATCAGCATGCGCGCGGCGGACGCCATCGTCAGCAGCGCGCCGAAGCCGATGAAGATTTTCCCGATCAGCGAGGCCTGGTCCCAACCGGAGCTTTCGTCGCCGCTGGCGGCCGACGTGTCGGCCATGGCCACCGCCAGGGTCGGCGCGGGTGGCGCGCTTGCGGGCAGCGTGCGATCGACATCGTTGAGCTCATCGGGGGAGGTCACTTGGGTCTCAGCGGCAGGCTGTGCATCACCGGGATTATTCGGCGCGGCCTGCACAATATCGTTGGCTCGCGCGGACATGGCCCGGGCGTTTCCAGCCATCGGGCTGTCCGGCGTGCCGGCGGCTGCCAGTTGCGCATTGGCGTTGGCCACCGACGGCGGGATAGCGGGCGAGGTGCCAGCGTTGTCGGCCGCTGCATCGGGTGCATCGGCTTTCTTCGTGGTGGAGGATTTCAGCGCCATCTTGTCGTCTTTACGATGCGCGTGCCTTTTCCAGTCACGCGAGCCGTGCCGGGTGTATTTGCGGACCGCAACGCGCTCCGTCGCAGCGCTGTCCTTGTCCGAGCTTGCCGCTTTCGCGTCTGCCACCGCATTGTCGTCTGCCGCTGCCGCCGCGGGCAAAGGTCCCGCGAAACATACAAACAACCCTGTCGCTAATATCACTACTGACCGCCCGCCGGCTTTGATGGTCATTGGTAATCTCCCCATTGGCCAGCCCCGAGAAGCCGCAATGAGACCTCACGGCATGTCCGTAACGCGGCAGAAAAAGGGAATTTTCGGACGCGCGCAGGCGAAAGCAGGGCGGCGATGCCTCGCTAGACGTGTGGTTCTGCACAGGCGGCAACTCTTGCGTTCGCCGCGATGGGTGCCAGCGGGAGCAATCGATGTTATGAGCCTGCTGGCGCGCTGGATCGAAGCTCGCCCAAGGCGCTCATCACGACTTCGTGATTAATGCCTCCAGACGTAACAAATTGAAACATAGGCCGAATTGCTAGGTGGGAGCGCGCGTGCGCGAACGTGACGAGGAATGGACCGGCCTGATGCGTTCGGCCATTTCGGGGGACAGTGCGGCGTATCATCGTCTGCTCAAGGCCGTCACGCCGGTGTTGAGGGCGGCTGCGCGCCGCGGCCTGGCGCGCGCAGGGCAACCTCTCGATCAATCCGAGGACGTCGTGCAGGACATTTTATTGGCGGTGCATCTGAAACGGCATACCTGGGACGCCAACGCGCCGTTCGCGCCGTGGCTGTTCGCGATCGCACGCAACAAGCTGATCGACGCGCTGCGCCGCCGTGGCCGACGGGTTTTTGTCAACATCGACGATTTCGCCGAGACGCTCCCGGGCGAACCCGCGGCCGAGACCGCGCCTGCCAGCGAGGTCGCCGCCCAGCTTCAGTCCTTGCCGGCGCGCCAGCGCGACATATTGCAGTCGATCGCGGTCGACAGCGCGTCGATCAAGGATACGGCGGCGAAATTCGCGATGAGCGAGGGCGCGGTGCGGGTGGCGCTGCATCGAGGGCTTGCCAGCCTCACCGCCAAATTGCGGGACCAATGAGAATGGAAACCGATCAGCTCATTCGAACCCTCGCCGCCGATAGCGCACAGCGCGCCCGGCCGGTCGGCTTCGTGCTGGCGCTGGCACTGCTGGCCGCGGCGCCGCTCTCGGTGGCGATTTTCTTCGCGGAGTTGGGCGTCAGGCCCGATGTCATGACCGCGATGCGCAATCCGTTCTTCGACCTGAAATTTGCGGTGACGCTGGCGCTGGCGATCTCGGCCATCGCCGTCAGCCTGCATCTGTCGCGGCCGGAAGCCTCGCTGCAGGGCTGGACATGGCTGCTGCTGATTCCGGCAGGCCTGCTCGTCGCCGGGATCGGCAGCGAGATGATGATGCCGCAGCGGCTGCCGATGATGACGCGTCTGGTCGGCAGCAATTCGCGGGTGTGTCTGATCGCTATTCCGCTGATGTCGTTACCGCTACTGGCGGCGGCGCTGATCGGTCTGCGTCACGGCGCACCAACGCGGCCTGCCGTGGCCGGCGCCATCGCCGGACTGTTGTCGGCGGGGTTGGCGGCGACGCTTTACGCCTCGCACTGCACCGACGATTCCCCGCTGTTCGTGGCGACCTGGTATACGATCGCCACGGCGCTGGTCACGGCGATCGGCGCGCTGGCAGGATCGAAAGTGCTGCGGTTTTAGAACTCCCCGTCGTCCCGGCGTTCGCCGGGACGACACTGAGTTTGAGGCTGTCGCCCGCTCACGCCGCAGATGGCGCGGTCTGCTGCATGCGATGGAAGCGCAGCACCTGCTGCGCGGTCGAGGTCCGCAGCCGCTCGTAGGTGGCCTTGCATGCCGCAAGATCGGAGCGGTCCAGGCCTGAGAGATCGTCGCGCATATTGATGATCGCCTCGACGGTCGGCCACGACATTCCCGAGACCTTCGCCAGGATCATGACGCCCTCGGCGCGGGTTTCCACCATCATGTCCTCGGCGATCGACACCGACACGTTGGCGAGTGCTGCGATCGCGGCGTTGGCTTCGTCGAATTTGCCGGCTTCGGCAAACGCCGCCACCTGATGTTCGTCGAGCCGGCCGTCCTCGTAAAACGACTTGACGAGCGCGTGGGCAATCGCGGTTTCCTGGCTGATGGCCGACGGCGCGGAGCGCGCGAGCCGCGTCGCCTCCCGCACCGCGGTTGGCACTTCGCCTGCCTGCTGGGGATGAGCGACCTCGAGCCGCGCCCGCACCGCTGCTGAGGCCTTCGCGATCAGTTTCAGATAGAGATGCCGCGGTATAGTCGGCCGCATGCCGAGGCAGGTCGCAAGATCGTCGTCCTCTTCGGCGCGGCTGACCAGCCGGGTGAAGCCGCGCTCGGAAAATTCCGCGCCGGGATTGTTGACGGTGCTATGGATCACTTGGTCGTCGCCGCGCAATACCAGCACGTCGGTCACCGCGCGGCTCAGCACCTTTCGCAGCGAAATCGCCATCAAATGCGCCTGGCTCTTGTTGCGCGCGGTTTCGATCAGCGCCTCGTCGTCGAGCCGCTCCGATCCGGACAGCACGGGAGCTGCGACCTCGATCAGATCGTCGAACGCCAGCGCGCGAATGGTGAGCGGCGGCGCGTTGCTGATCGGCGCGAGACGATTGGCGAGCAGCGCCTTGGCGGAGGTCTCGATGTGATCCATCAGGCATTGGAAAACGTCGTCGAACAATCCGATCTGTTCGTCGGAGTAATCCACGGCGCCGTTGATAAAAAGATCGGTCACCCGGCGCAGGGTTTCGACCCGGCGCGCGACGGTTCCATGTGCGAGCGTGGTCTGCAATTCGTCGAGCAGACTTTCGGAAGTGGCGGCGGATTTCAAACTCATAAACTCTATCCTGGAGCGTTCGGACGCTTAAGATTGGCGACGTTTTCTTCGTCGCCGGAAATGGACCTGGCTGGATCAGGCGCCGACGATGCGGTTGCGTCCTCGTGCCTTGGCTACGTAGAGCGCGCTGTCGGCGCGCGCGAGAAATGTATCCGGGTTTTCATGCGGTCTCAGCATCGCGACCCCGGCGGAAAGCGTTACCTGCAAACCGGGCGAGAATGCGCTCCAGTCGAGATCGGCAACGATCGCGCGCAGCCGGTCGAGAAGTTTCAGGGCCTCGTCTTCGGGCGTGTCGGGAAGCACCAGCAGGAATTCCTCGCCACCGTAACGGCCGAACCTGTCGATGTGACGGATGTTCGCGAATACGGTGATCGCGAATGTCCTGAGCACTTCGTCGCCGGTGGGATGACCGTAACGGTCGTTGATGCGCTTGAACCAATCGAGATCGATCAGCGCGATCGCGCAGGGCGACTTGAGGCGACGGGCGCGGGCGATCTCGTCATCCAGCATCCGCATAATGCAGCGGCGGTTGAACGAGCCGGTCAGCTCGTCGAGTTCGGCGAGTTCCTCGATGCGCTTGTTGGCCTCGCTGAGTTCGACGCCGCGCCTATAGAGCCTCTTGCGCATCGCGTCGCCGTAAAGTCCGACGAATGCGCATTGTCCGATCGTGAGAACGAAGCACAGGCCCGCGGCAACGCGCTCGGGGGCCGTCGCCACGGGCATGCCGATGGGGGCTTGCGTCAACAGAAAGATCTGCAGCACGGCCATCGCGGTGAGCGTCCACGCGATCGCCGCCTGGCGCGGCGTCATTCGCAGCGCGCCAACGCCGAAAATAAGAAACAGGACGTTCAGAAAGGCATAGCCGATCTGGGGCGCCGCCAGCAGAAACCCAAGCTGGATGGCGACGTGGCCGGCGACTTGAAAAACCGCGAGATAATGGTCTTCAAAACGATCGTTGACGTGGGTTTCCGACAGGATGGCAAACGCGCCAATCAGGGTCGCGCCGCACAGAAAGAAAGCCGATGGCATCAGCATCGGAATGGTGCCGGCATGAGCGTAGATCAGCAGCACGGTTGCACCGAGCGCATAGCTTCCGATCTGCACCGCCAAGGTTTGCCGGCGATGGACCAGGCGGCGCTTCAACACATGCAGCGGCAGCCTGTCGTCGAGCGCGACCAGGCTGTCCGAACTCTGACTTTGAAGCGATGAAGCTGCGCTGATCATGTCTGCCGTCGTGGGTAAATCCGGGGGAACTTTAGGGAGAAAAGCCTTTAGGTTTGGTATCTTTCGGCGCCGATTCCCGGCCGTCCGAGACGGCAATGGCCTTGTTTCGCAATGGAAATTAGCCGGAAATGGATCAGGGGACGGCTTTGGCCGATGTGGGCGAGGCGGGGGCCGGACGCTTAGGAGGCAGGCAGCCGCTGTTCTGCGCACCAAGCCTTGATAAGGTAGCCGGCAACCGCGCGGCGTGAAGAAAGCATTTCGTTACTATGGCAGGAATTTCAGGGCTTCATTTGTTCCCGCGCTCTCGATGGCTGGCAAGCCGATGGTGTCTGTGCGATAGATCACAGATGCCGGAACCTCTCGACAATTTGAAGAATCTTGCCTTTTTCATCGAACCAGCCGGCACCCAAATCCGACAAACCTTGCGAGACGGCCATTGAGTGCGACACAGGCGGCTTCGGATGACGTCCTGATCGCTCGGATCGCTCAAGGCGACCGGCTTGCCATGCAGGTGCTGTACGGAAGGCACCATGTCAGGGTGTTTCGCTTCGGGCTCAGGCTCGTGCGGGACGAACAGGTTGCGGAAGACCTCATCAGCGAGGTTTTTCTCGATGTATGGCGTCAGGCTGGCAAGTTCGAAGGCCGATCCGCGGTTTCCACCTGGCTGCTGGCGATTACGCGATTCAAGGCCCTGTCTGCGCTGCGTCGCAGAAAGGACGTTGAACTGGACGACGAGGCCGCCAATGCAATCGAGGATACGTCCGACGATCCGGAAGTAACGGCGCAGAAGAAGGATACGGGTGTCGCGTTGCGCAAGTGCCTGACGGCGCTTTCGCAGGACCATCGGGAGATCGTCGATCTCGTCTACTACCACGAGAAATCCGTGGAAGAGGTGGCCGAAATCGTCGGGATACCGGAAAACACCGTCAAGACGCGCCTGTTTTATGCGCGCAAAAAATTAGCCGAACTGCTGAAAGCAGCCGGTGTGGAACGAGGTTGGCCATGATGGCGACGAGCAAAAAAATACTGGAGCAAGAGCCCAGTGAAATAGAAATGCTGTTGCCATGGCATGCGGCAGGCACGCTGAATACGCGCGATGCCCGCCGCGTCGAGGAAGCGCTCGCCCGCGATCCCGAGCTTGCGAAGCAATACGCCGTGATCCGGGAAGAATACGCCGAAACCATTGATCTCAACGAAAGCCTCGGTGCGCCTTCGGCGCGCGCCATGCAGAAACTGTTCGCGGCGATCGATGGCGAACCGGCGCGCAAGCCTTCGGCGTCGTTCAATATTTCCGCAGGGATCTCCGGGTTTTTCGCAAGGCTCTCGCCGCGGACGCTGGCCTGGTCGGCGAGCCTGGGCGCGCTGGCGTTGCTATTGCAAGCCGGTGTGATCGGCGCGGTGCTGATGAAAAACCAGAACGCTGCGTTCCAGACGGCGTCGTTGAGCACGAACGAGCCTCTCACCCGCGATCTGTCGGTGGGAGCGCCGCCGCCGCGCGCATTGGTGCGGTTCGCGCCGGACGCACGCATCGCCGACATCACCGCGCTGCTCGACACCTATCAGGCCTCGATCATCGACGGCGCCAAGGGCGGCATGTTTCGGCTGCAATTCAACAATAGGGCGTTGTCGAAGGATGAATTCGCCGGTCTGTTGCGCAAGCTGCAAGGCGAGAAGATTGTCAGCCTCGCGGTGGCCGCGCAGTAAGCCGCTCGGCTGACACGGTTGATTCCACTTAAAACCCGAGGCCTCATGGTCCAACATCGTGCCGACTGGCGGTGCAAGACGCGACGTGTGGCGCGGGCGTTGGCAATAGCGGCGCTGCCGCTTACGTGCCTCGATGGCGCGGCGGTTCACGCGCAAAGCGTCATGCGCTCGCCCAGCATCAACGTCGGGGCGCGGGATCCCAGTATCGATACGACATCGCGGATCAATCCGAACATCGGCAGGATCGTTACCGGAATCGACAGAACCACACCCAGGCTTGCTCCGGCCTGCAGCTACGCCTATCGCGACAGCGCCGGCGAATGCCAGGGGCAGCCTGTTACGTCGGCCGGAGGCGGCGGCGGGACCGGTGGTGGCGGGGGCGGTAGCAAGTCCGTCAAAAACAAGAACGACGGCCCGCGCCGCAACACTTCCTTGACCGCGCTCAACCTGCGCACGGTCGCCAACGAACTGGTGGCCGAGATCGACGGCTCGCTGACCGACGCGCAGGCCGATGAACTGGCGCGGCGTCACCGCCTCGAGCGCATCGCATCGCAGAATTTTCCGCTTATCGGCGGCACCATCGGCCTGTTCCGCATCGTCGACCGCCGCCCAGTGGATACCGTGCGCCGCGAACTCGCCGCAGACGCCAGCGTTCGCTCGGTGCAGCCGAACTTCCGCTATCTGCTGCAGGACCAGAAGGTGGCAGTGACCGAAGGCGATCCCGCCCAATACGCGGTCGCGAAACTCCGGCTGCCGCAGGCGCACACGCTGGCCCATGGCGCCAACGTCACCATTGCCGTGATCGATTCCGGAATCGACATCCGACATCCGGAACTTGCGAATGCGATCGCAGACAGCTTCGATGCGCTCGGCAGCAAGGAAGGTCCCCACGTTCACGGCACCGGCATCGCCGGCGCAATCGTGTCGCATGCGCGGCTGATGGGAAGCGCGCCGGCGGCTAGGATCCTGGCGATCCGCGCCTTCGGCGTGGCGCCGAACGGCGCGCAAAGTACCTCGTTCGTGATCCTGAAGGGGCTCGATTACGCCGCGGCCCACGGCGCGCAGATCGTCAATATGAGCTTTGCCGGGCCCAAGGATGCGCTGATCGAGCGCGGCATCGCCGCCGCGGCCGCCAAGGGCATCGTGATGGTCGCCGCCGCCGGCAATGCCGGCCCGAAATCGCCGCCGTTATATCCCGCCGCCAACGCAAGCGTGATCGCGGTCAGCGCCACCGACGCGCAGGACAGGCTGTTTGCGGCATCGAACCGCGGCGGCCATATCGCCGTCGCCGCTCCCGGCGTCGATATCTTCCTGCCGGCGCCGGATGAAAAATATCAGATGACGTCCGGCACCTCGTTTTCCGCTGCTTATGTCAGCGGTCTCGCGGCCCTGATGCTGGAGCGCAACCCCGCATTGAAGCCAAGCGAAGTGCGCGCGATTTTGATGAAAACGGCCCGGGATCTCGGCAGCCCCGGCCGCGACGACCTGTTCGGCGCCGGCGAAGTCGATGCGTTTGCCGCGGTTTCGGCCGTCACCGCTGCACTGGCGGTGCCGGTCGCGGCGGTCTCGGACCGTCAGGAGGTTCCCGTCACCAGGGATTTGAACCCGCCGGCTGCCGCCATGGCGTCCGACAACATGGCGTCCGACAAATCGGCCGTCCAAGAGGCCAATCGGCCCGCCGCTCGATAATTCGCCGGAAAATACCCTGCGAAAAAAGTTAAAAAAATCGCAGCTCGCTTTGAACGTCCGGCGACCCACCCGCGACTTATGTGTGTGGGAGCGGTCATCCCTCCCCATCGAGGCTGTATTCGGCGCGAGCGCCCATCCACCCCAAGCGCCCTTATAGCTTGACCCGTCCGGTTGTCCCCCCGGACGGGTCTTTCGTTTTGGCGCCATCGGGCGCATTCACGCGATGAAATCAGCGGCCGTGCAGGCGCGTTGCGAATCCGCAGCCTCCGCAGCACCGCCATGCGGCTGCGCCGGTTGACTGTCGAGAGGGAAGAAAACTCCGCACCTCTACGATTTTTTGCCGGGGCCACGCGTTCAGCAAACATGCTTGCTGGACAAGATAAAAGTTTTCCACAAAATATATCGTGTCACGTCACTGATTCGTGCCTGTTGCGTCCGCGTCCGTTTTTCTCCTTGCGGGCTGGTTCATGACATATCGAACAGACGTGGCACGCGGCCGCGACGTCGTTGCGCGCTGGTGCGCCCTTGCCGAGCAGCGGCTGGAATACCTCACTGAGCTGTTCGAAACCGGCCGCTGGCGCCGCTATCACAGCGAACGCGCATTTCTCGAAAACATCCAGGAAGCCAAGATCGCGGTCGAGATCTGGCGCGATCTGTCGACATCCGAGGCCGCCCGCGACAATTTCGCCGTCGACGTCTCTTGGCTCGGCCGTCCCCGGACAGCGCTGCCGCGCGACATCTGGCCCAGCCACGGTCATCGCTTCACGCCGCAGCGGCCGCCGATCCCGGTCGAACCGCCGCGGCCGGATGCTTCGATATCGGCGCAAACGGTGCAACTTCGTTCAGCCGAAGCGTCTTCAGCGCCGGTCTCGAAAGAACGCGCGATTGCTTCGAGCCTTGAGCCAGCCTTGGAGCCGGCCTTGGAGCCGGCCTTGGAGCCGGCCTTGGAACCAGTCATGGCCCGAGTGGGCCCCATCATGGATAAGCTGACCCGGGACATTGCCGCGATTACGGAACGCTATCCGTTGCTGCGGAATGTGATGTGAGGCAGTCCGTCGCCCCGCGAACGCGGCGACGACGTCGCGCTATCTTCTCACTGCAATTGATGCCGAGGACCGCCGCGCGGAGCTTCGTCGGCAAGTAACTGACGCTTCGGTGCAAGACTCGCATTTTTCAACTACAAATTGTTAACGATTTCAACGAAACATGGATGATGCCGTGCAGCCCAAACATGCACGACAACTACATTGTGACAGAACGAACAGCGTTAGAGTCACTCGGTCATGCCCTATGCAATTCTGGTCTCGGCGCTAGGAGCCATTATCTCGACCGCGATCGCCATGTTCGCGATGCACTCCTGGTCAGCTACAAAAATTGCGCCGTTCGTGGGTGCCATCCTGGGCCTGATTGTCGGCATCGCAGCGCTTAGGCTCCGCGGCCTGCCGCTACGCGCTACGCTGGAAGAATATCGGGCCGCCGGAGGAGGCGAATCTGTAGGCAGAATCCTTTCGCTCTATCTGAAGATTGCGCTTAACACCTCGATTGTCGTTTCCGTTGTCGAACTACCCATTTTTCTCATCGACCGGGCCGCCGGATCATATGTGTTTGTGGCAGGCTTGATGGTGATTATCGCCTACACGGTTTATCGGGTTTGGAGTTCGAACGATCCGCGTTTGTTCAACATTGATCTCGACGTGTTCAACATCGCCGGCGCCGCAGGCATGTTCATAATGTCAGGGGGACTTTTGTATGCGGCATTCAGAGGTTGGCATGACCTAATGCCGAATACGACTGTTCCCGATTCAGACCTCATCAAGGGCGTATTCGTTTGTAATGCGTTCGGAGCATTCACCGCCCCGGTGATTGCCGTCTTTGGACTGAACCTTTCTCATCGTCTTGCTAAGTTGATGAGCACGCAGCAGCGCTGACGACATCGCCCTTTATTTGCATTGACGATGCCTTCCTGGCTCAGTTCCTTCTCACCGCATTCGTCCCGATCACCACTTGCGCAAACCGTTGCGCGCCCTCAGCGGCAAGATCCGGCGTGATCGCGCGGGCGTGGTCGAGGCCGACCACGGCACCGCGCGGCGTTTCCGAAATCATGTTGTTGTTGACCAGCGCCGTGCCGGCGCCCGGCACCACCGAGACGCCGACGCCGACGAAGGCATTGCGGATCACATTGC
>WNFK01063623.1_pt2 | contig 23040 bp, 23 predicted proteins | sample 5400281 | NCBI WGS metagenome assembly WNFK01 (sample SAMN13153350, study PRJNA577476) | soil metagenome | isolation source: 20 cm soil on Douglas fir-dominated hillslope | place: USA:California | collected 2013-09-17
GTGTTGGTGAGCTTGCCGTCGACCCGCTCGACCTTGAGGATGTAGACGTTCTCGGTCGGGTTGCCCGACTCGTCGAGCTTGATCGGCCCGCGCGGATCCTCGACCGTCTCGCTCGCCTTCCGGATCGCGGCGAGAAAGCGCTCGCGGTCCTCGACCTTACCGTCGACGATCTTCGCCGCCTCGGCGACCCAGCGGCCGGCGCTGTACATGATCGCGGTGAAGTACGCGGGGGTCTTGCCCACCTTGGCTTCGGCGAGCTTCAGGTACGTCCGGTTCGCCGGCGTGGTGAGGGTCGGGGCCCAGATCAGCGCGCCGACGGTGCCGACCGCCTCGTCGCCCAGGTTGCGGATGACGTGCTCGTCGGTCATGACGCCGCTGCCGATCAGCGGCAGCTTCCCCTTCAACCCGTACTCGGCGTACTGCTTGATGAAGCGCACGCCCTGCGCCGCCACGAACACGGCGCACACCGCGTCCGCGTTCCGGTTGATCTGTGTCAGATACGGCGCGAAGTCGAGGACGTTGAGCGGCACCCAGATCTTCTGGACGACGCGGCCGCCCTGGTCCTCGAACACGCGCTGGAAGCCACCGATCTGCTCGTGGCCGAACGGGTTGTCCATCGCGACCGTCACGACTCTCTTGTACTTGAGCACGCGCGCCGCGTAATCCCCGAGGGGATGCATCGGCTGGCTCGCGGCGAAGTTCGTGCGCAGGATGAACTTCGACACGTTCTTCTTCGTGAGATCGTCGGGCGTCGTCAGGTAGAGCGTGGGCAGCTGGTCGCGCTCGATCGGCGGGATCAGCCCGTAGCCGATGTTCGACAGGAGCACGCCGGTCAGCACGTGGACGTGGTCCTGGGTGACGAGCTTCCGGTACTTCGCCTGCGCGACCGCCGGGTTGCCCTCGTCGTCTTCCTCGATCAGCTCGATCTTGCGGCCCGCCGTCTGGTACCCGATCTGCTCGAAGGCCAGCTTGAGCCCCTCGAGCATGTCCTTGCCGGCCTGAGCGAAGATCCCGGTCATCGGCGCCATGAAACCGACCTTGATCGTGTCCGCAGCCACGGCGACATCGGCGCCCGCCGCGACACACGACGTCAACACGAGCGCCGCCAGGGTCCTGCCCAACCACGTGCCTGTCCGATCAGCCATGAACGATCTCCTGAGAGTGTCGAGTGCGTGCGATCCGGATCATGCGCGCGCACCGCGCTCGCGCACGAGGCGGGCGAGGCGGTCGGGTGAGAGCGGCAGCTCGGTGATGGCGACGCCGAGCGGCGCGAGCGCGTCGGCCACGGCGTTGGCGATGGCCGCCCCGGCGCCGGAGCTCCCGCCTTCTCCGACGCCCTTCACGCCGAGCGGATTGAGCGGCGTGGGCGTCTCTTCGAGAATCTTCACGATGGTGCTCTCCGGCATGTCCATCGCCGTCGGGACCAGATAGTCCATGAACGTTGTCGTGAGCGGTTGTCCCTGGTCGTCGTACACGAGCTCCTCGAAGATCGCGCCGCCCAGGCCCTGCGCGAGCCCGCCCGTGATCTGGCCGTCGACGATCATCGGATTGATCGCGCGGCCGACGTCGTAGGTCACGACGTACTTGCGCACCGTCACGCGGCCGGTCGCCGGATCGACCTCGACGCCGGCCACGTGCGTCCCGTACGGGTACGTCATCTTCGGGGCCTCGAAAAAGTGCGCGGCGTAGAGTCCGGGCTCCATGCCCGGCGGACCGGGCACCGCCGCGCGGGCGAGCTGCCGCAAGGTGACCGCGCGCTCGGGCATCCCCCGCACGTGAACCTTGCCCGCATCGAGCACGAGATCGCCGGCGTGGGCTTCGAGCAGTGACGCCGCCACCCGTAAGATCTTCTCCCGGACCTTGCGGGCGGCCTCGAGCGCAGCCGGGAGCGCGACCGCCGCACCGCGGCTCGCAAACCCGCCGATGCCGAACGGCACCCGCGCGCTGTCACCGTGGACCACGGTGACGTCCTCGGCGTCGAGGGCCAGTTCCTCCGCGACGACCTGGGCCAATGTCGTCTCGATCCCCTGGCCGACCGCGGCGACACCCGAGTAGACGACCACCTTGCCGGAGCCGTCGACCTCGACGCGCGCGTATTCCCACGGACCGAGCCCCGCCTTCTCGAGCACGCATCCCAGGCCGATCCCGAGATAGCGGCCCCGCGTGCGCGCTTGCGTTTGCTCGCGGCGCATCGCCGGGTAGTCCGCCGCCGCCAGCGCCTGCTCGAACGCTGATCGATAGTCGCCGCAGTCGTACACGGTGCGCTGACCCAGCGAGGCGCCACCCACCTCGTAGGGCATCTCGCTGGTGTCGATGAAGTTGCGCCGCCGGACGTCGGCGGGATCGAGCCCGAGCTCGGCCGCCACGCGATCGATCAGGCGCTCGCGGACGAACGTGCCCTCGTAGCGCCCGGGCCCGCGATAGGTTCCGGTGGGCGTCTTGTTCGTCATCACGCACAGCGCTTCGCACTCGTAGTTCTGGATCCGGTAAGGCCCCGGCAGGAGCGCGATCGTGAGCTCGGGGACCACGACGCCGTGTGTGCGAATGTACGCGCCGAGGTCGACCATGAACCGGTCGCGCAGGGCCACGATCGTGCCGTCGCCGCGGACCCCGATCTCCACGTCGTGATACTGCTGGCGTGAGTGGTTGGTCGCCATCAAGTGCTCGCGGCGATCCTCGACCCACTGCACCGGACGGCCCAGGCGCATCGCCGTCCACGGCACCATGAAGTCCTCGGGATAGAACTCGCCGCGTACGCCGAAGCCGCCGCCCACCTCGAGCTCGATGAAGTGGATCAGGTGCTCGGGATGGCCGAGCAGGTCGGCGAGAACCCGGCGGTTGAAGTGCGGCACCTTTGCCACGCCCCAGAGCGTGAGCACGCCCGTCCCCGGGTCGTGGCCGGCGGTGAGGCCGCGCGTCTCCATCGGCACGCCGGTGTGACGCTGGATGGCGAAGCGCTCCGTGATGCGCCGCTCGGCGGACGCGAGCGCGCTCGACCCGTCACCGGCGCGCGTCACCAGACGTTCGATGACGTTGCCGCCGGCCGCCGGATGAAGAATCGGCACGCCCGGATCGCTCGCACGGCGCGCGTCGGCGACGACCGGCAGCGGCTCCCAGTCGATCTCGATCAGCTCGAGCGCGTCCTCTGCGAGATAGCGGCTCGAGGCGACCACGAAGACGATTGGCTCACCAACGTAGCGGACGACCCCGGTGGCGAGCGGAGGCTGCAGACACGCGGTCGGGCCGACCCCGGCGCGCTGTCCAAGCCTCACCGGAATGCGCGGGACGGTCCCGAGATCGTCCGCGGTGATCACCGCGAAGACGCCGGGGATCGCGCGCGCCGCCTGCGTGCGCACCGCCGCGATCCGCGCATGCGGATGCGGCGAGCGCAGGACCGCCGCGTGCAGCAGGCCCGGCACGCGCACGTCGGCGGCGTACTTGCCGCGCCCCGTCAGGAGGCGGAAATCCTCCTTGCGCAGCATCGGAGTGCCGATCACGCGATACTCCGCCGCGCTCTCGAGACGCGCCGGTGTGGTCATGGACGCAGGTGAAAGATCTGCGCCGCGTTCCCGCCGAAGATCGCGGTCTCGGTCGCCGGATCGAGGCCGGCCTCGCGCACGACCTTGAGCGGATCGGGGTCACCCATCCAGAACGGATGGTCGCTGCCGAGCATCACGCGATCGTGACCGACCAGCTGGACGAGATACCGCAAGGCCTCGGGCCGCTGGACGAGCGTGTCGTAGCGGAAGCGCCGAAGATAGCGACTGGGAAGGCCGGCGTTGTCCACGCGCGCCTCGGGCCGCGTCTCGTGCGCGCGGTCGAAGCGGCCGATGTGGTACGGCAGAAACCCGCCGCCGTGAACGAGGATCACGGAGAGCGCGGGAAACCGGTCGAGCGTGCCGCCCAGAATCAGGCTCGCCGCGGCCAGGGTCGTCTCGAACGGATAGCCGACCAGATTGTGCAGGTAGTGGCGCCCGAACCGCTCGACCGCTTCGAGCAGGAATGGATGCAAGATGACCGGCGCCGCGAGATCCGCGGCCGCCTTCCAGAAGGGATCAAAGGCGGCATCACCGACCGGCCGGCCGAGCGCGTTGGGATCGACCATTGCGCCGCGCAGGCCGAGCTCGCGCACGGCGAAGGAGAGCTCCGCCGCGGCCGTCGCCGGCTCTTGCAGCGGGACCGTCGCCAGGCCCTGATGCGCGCCCGGCGCCTCGCGCAGGGCGGCGGCGAGCGCTTCGTTCTGCAGCCGGCTCCACGCCGCGCCCTGTCCCGGCGGCAGCGAGTAGCCCGCGACGTCCATCAGCGGACCGAACACGGCGGTGTCGATGCCCTGCGCGGCGAAAAACTTTGCGTGCAGGTCGAGTGTGTAGAGAGCCGGGAGCAGCGGCCGGGTCGGCGGCTCGTCGCCGATCTGCAGGCGCACCCCCTCGCCCGGCAACAGGCGTACGCCGTAGGTGTCCGGGTGGCGCCGAACCGTGTCGAAGGCGCCCGGCGAGATGTAGTGCGCGTGGACGTCGACGATCACGCCGTCAGTCGAGCAGTGCCTTCCGCTGGCCGCCGTCGAGCGTGATGATCGCCCCGTTCATGAAGCTGGCGCGCGGTGAGGCGACGAAGACCGCGACGTTGGCCACTTCCTCGGGCGTGCAGATCCGGCCCAGCGGGATGCTGCGCTCGGCGCGGCCCTGCGCCTCCTCGACACTGATCTTTCGCATGCGCGCGATGCCGCTGATGAGCTGCCCCCAGCGCTCGGTCGCCACCGGCCCCGGGTTGATCGCGTTCACCAGGATGTTCTGCCGGCCGTACTGCTCGGCCAGCGCGACCGTCATGGCCAGGTCCGCGGCATTGGCCGCACTCGGCGCGAGCTCGATCCCGATCGGCTTGACGCCGTCGTTGCCGACGATGTTGACGATGCGGCCGCCGCCCTGACGCTGCATGTGCGGGATCACCGCCTTGATGCACCGGACGTAGCCCATGAACTTGAGCTGGAGGGCCTTCTGCCAATCCTCTTCGGTGAGGTCGAGGATCTCGCCGCCGGGCGCCGCGCCGGCGTTGTTGACGAGCACGTCGATCCGGCCGAAGCGCGGCACCGGTCGCCTTCGTCAGCTCCTGGGCCGCCGCGTCGAGCGACGCCTTGTCCCTGGCACAGATCGCGACCCGGACGCCCTCCTGGGCGAGCCCGCGCGCGACCGCCTTGCCGATGCCCTTGCTGCCGCCGGTGACCAGCGCCGCCTGACCCTTCAAGCCGAGGTCCATATGAGACTCCTTCGTGCGCGGGATTGACGGAGGCGAGTCTATCAAATATTGATAGGCACGCCTCGGCTGCGCGACCCGTGGCCGCACGAAAGGAGCTTCCATGGCGAGATACTTCGAGGGGACCGATGCGCAGAAGAGCCGCGCGTATTCGCCGGCCGTCGTCACCGAGGGCGGGCGCATCGTCTGGCTGGCCGGGCAGACCGCGACGGTAGACGGCGACGGCAAGGACATCTCGGGCGACTTCGAGGCGCAGACGTACCGCGTGTTCGCGCTGATCGACCAGACGTTGCGGCGCGCGGGCGGCTCGCTCGCGAGCCTCGTCACGATGACGGTATTCATCAAGGAGCCGCGCCACGGCGACCGCTTCGTCGAGCTCCGCCGGGAGAAATTCCCCGACGGACGCTACCCGGGCAGCGCGCTGATCACCGTGACGAACTTCGCGCGACCCGGCATGGAGATCGAGATTCAGGCCGTCGCGGTGATCGGCGACCGCGCTACTTGACCGTCTTCTGAAGCTGCTTCGCGTGATCGAGGTGCGCCGCGACGACGCCCCGCACGCTGGTCAGCAGGCCCTTGAGTTCGCTGTTCTGGGCGTTCGGGATCAGCGTGTCATCGAGCGCCTTGAGCACCGTTTCGTGGTAGCCGACCTCGTTGTCGACGTAGGCCTTGTCGAACGCGTCGCCGTTGAGCTTGGAGAGCTTCGCGCGCGCGTCCTGCCCGCCCTTCACGAGCGCCTTGCTGGTGTCATTCTCCTTCGGCGTCACCTTGAGCTTGCCGACGAGATCGCTCGCCGCCTTGATGGCGCCCGAATGGTCGGTGACCATCGTCTGGGCGAATTGCTTGACATCGGCGCTCTTGGCCTTCGACAGCGCGAGCTTGCCGGCGTCGACGTCGACCTGGTTGGCGGCCACGGCGACGGCGGCGATCTGAGCGTCGTCGATCTTCGGCTGGGCCGACGCCGACATCGCCGCTCCGAACGCGAACGCCGTCGCGATCGCGAGAACACGAGCTGTGCTGGTCATGGTGTCCCTCCACCCGAATAGAGCGTGAGCGGCGCGCCGGGTGACGGGACCTCTCACTTCACGACGAGGACCCCTTTCATCGTCGGGTGAAACGTGCAGGTATACGGGATTCGTCCGCGCTCTCGGGCGACGAACGACCACTCGGCCGAGGAGTTGATGCTGCCCGAATCGAACCGGCGCCCGTCGGCGGTCACCGTGTGGGGCACGATGTCGCGATTCACCCACACCACCGTGTCCCCCGGTGCGACCGTGAGCTCGGGCAGGGCATATGCCATACCCTTGATTTCGACGCGATATGCGCCGCCGCCCGCCTTCTCCTGACAGCCACCCAGCACGGTGAGACCGGCGGCCAGCAGCAGGGCGGCGAGCTTCTTGTTGCCCATGGTTGTCTACTAGAGTCTGGTGACCGGCCGCACGTGACGTCGGACGAGCCTGTCACCTTTCCGGTGGTGGCGACTCTAATGGAGGAACCATGCTGGGCCCCGCGCCATCCGTGCACGCGCCCGATTCCGACGATGCGCTCGTCCACCGCATCCTGGCCGGCGAGTCGGCGCTATTCGAGCACATCATGCGTCGCCACAATCAGCGGGTATTTCGAGCGGCGCGGGCCATCGTGAAGGACGAAGCCGAGGCCGAGGACGTGATGCAGGAGACCTACACGCGCGCGTTCGCCCATCTCGCACAATTTCGCGGCGAGGCGCAGCTCGGGACCTGGCTGGTCAGGATTGCGGTGCATGAGGCGTTCGCCCGGGTGCGCAGGCGGAGGCGGCTCGCCCCGCTTCCCCCGGACGACACCGTGGAGGCCTTGTCGATGTTTGACCGTCCGACGCCGATCGACCCCGAGCACGAGGCCAACAACGCGGAGCTCCGAAGGCTCCTCGAGCGCGCGATCGACGAGCTACCGGAGACCTATCGCACGGTCTTCGTCCTGCGCGAGGTGGAAGGCCTGTCGACGGCCACCACGGCCGAGTGCCTCGGCGTCAGCGAGGAGGTCGTGAAGACGCGACTCTCGCGCGCTCGTCTCAAACTGCGCGACGGGCTCTACGAGCGGGCCGGCGTCGTCGCGAGCGCCGCGTTCACGTTCGGAGCCGAGCGCTGTGATCGTATCGTGGCCGCGGTGCTGCCTCGCCTGATCGGCGAGCGCACCGGCTGACCGGGGCGCCCTTCCCGGCCGGCCGCTAGGGCACCAGCACGATCTTGCCGTGGTGGCCGTTCTCCATGACCGCCTCGTGCGCGCGCGGCGCCTGTGCCAGCGGCAGCTCCTGGTGGACGACCGGCCGCAAGGTGCCGTTGCGCAGCCCCTCGACGAGCGCCGCGTGGATGCCGGCGAGCTGAACCGGTGAGGCGTGGAAGAGCGCCACGCCCAGGATCGCCGCGTTCTTGTTCATGGCCAGGCGCGCGTTGAACTCGACCGAGCCGCGGTTGCCGATCACCGCGATGCGCCCGCGCATGGCGAGCGCGCCGAAGTCTTTCTGGAGATTCACGTTCGCGAGCATCTCGAGGATGATGTCGACGCCCTGCCCGCCCGTGAGCTTGACGACCTCGTCCAGGTAGCCCGGAGCGTTGTGGTCGAGGACGTGGTGCGCGCCCTGCTCCGCCACCATGCGTCGCCCCTTCTCGGTGCCCGCGGTGCCGATCACCGTCAGGCCGCGCGCCCGCGCGAGCTGGACGCAGGCGATGCCGACACCGCCGCTGGCCCCGTGCACCAGGACCGATTCGCCGGCCTCCCCGTGCGATCGGTGGAACAACGCATGAAACGCGGTCGCGTACGGAACGTTCATCGCCGAGCCCTGGGCGTAGTTGACGTTCCCCGGCAGCTCGTGGATCTGCGTCTGCTCGCAGAGCGTCATCTCGGCGTACGCGCCGGAGATCGAGCCGCCCACGTAGACGCGATCGCCCTTCTTCACGCGGGTCACCGAATCGCCGACGGCCTCGACGACGCCGGCCGAGTCCGAGCCGGGCGTATAGGGAAGCTTCGGACCGCGGTTGTCGGTGTTCGCGCGCAAATAGGTATCGACCGGATTCACGCCGACCGCGTGATTGCGAACCAGCACCTGGGTGGCGCCGGGCTGGGGCGCGGGAATCTCCTCGATCTCGAGGACCGACGGGCCGCCGTACGCCGAGACGCGGATCGCTTTCATGCGCTCTCGCTCCTTGCTGAGGATCGTGGAACCCACTGGATCGAAGAAACCTCGCCGAACTCCCGCCAGAGCTTGCGCCAGGAGTCGCCGCCGTCGTCGCTGCGATAGAGATAGCCGTAGCGGCTGGCCGCGAACATCGTGTCGGGCGCCGCCTCCGAGATCGTCACCGTCCAGACCGCCGAGTTCGGCGGCACCGGAAACTTCAGCGCCTCCCACGTCACGCCGGCGTCGCGCGAGCGGACCACCGTGCCGATGCGGCCGGGCGTGGAGTCGCCGAGAGTCAGGAAGACCGTGCGCGGGTCACCGGGCTTCACGGCGATGCCGCGCGGATAGTGCCAGGGGAAGATTTCGCGGGCGCGGGCGGCCTGCCAGCTCTTACCGTCGTCGGTGCTGCGCCAGATGTCGTCGTTGACCACGGTGAACACGGTCTTCGGCGGGCCCTCGATCACGAGCACGTTGTGAACGTCCTGGTTCTGGATCTGGCCGTTCAGCTTGCTCCACGTCTCGCCGCCGTCGGTGCTGTAGCGCACGCCGTCCACCTCGAGCCCGACCCACACGTTCCGGTCGTTGGTCGGGTCGACCGCGATGCCGGTCGGCCGCGGCACACCCACGTTCGGGCATTCGTCCGCGATGTCCACGCGCAGCTTGCCCCAGCTCTTGCCGCCGTCGGTCGATCGGAAGATGCCGGGCGTGCTGGGCGTGCCGGTGCCGGCGAACATCACGGACGGATCGACCGGGTCGATGCCCATGCTCCAGACGACCGAACCCTTCATCGGGTTCTCGAGCAGCCGCCACGTGGCGCCCCCGTCGTCGCTCCGGTAGAGCCCGAAGTCCGTTCCGGCAAACACGACCTCGGGACTCCGAGCATCCGCGCGCAGCATGCGCACGATGCAATCGGAGTGCATGCCTTGGCGCACGCCGGCGCGCGTCCAGCTCTCCCCATCGTCGGCGCTCATCATCACGCCCTGACCGACGGTGCCGACCAGAATGTTCCCTTTATCCGTCATGATCCACCTCCGTCCGCAGTGCGCGCTGCCGGCGATCGCGGGGCTCGGGCCCCGCCCGCCGAGGCGCGCCTATGATTCGGACGATTCGGCTCGTGAAACGCCCAGACTATACACCGCTCGCGACAGCCCGGCGGGCCTCGGCGATTTCAGCCGGCGCCGCGTTCGCGCCCGGGAATTCTCGCTCGGCACGCTTGTACCAGCCGCGCGCGTTGTCGAGATCACCCTCGACGATGTGCACGATGCCGTGAATCCACGCTGCGAGGGTCGACTTCTCCTTCTGGACGATCTCGTGCGCCTTCTTCCAGTCGCCCGCCGCCAGTAGCTCGACCGCCTGCCCGAGAGATTCGCTCATGTTGTCCTCCTCTTGCCCCCGTATCCGGAAAGATCCTCGCCGCGTCGTATCTGGACCCGCCCCCAAGCTTCCGGAATTGTTACTTTTTCCTTCGTTCACCGGCGGACCTGCGTCGTAGCATCGAGAGTGATGGCCTCGTCATGATTCCAGTACTTCGTAACCTCTCGCGACACTCCGATCAAGCGACGAATGGTACGGTCGCGGTGCTCGGTAACTACGGTAACTCCAATATCGGCGACGAAGCCACACTGACCGCGATCATCGAGCAAGTCAGGCGGCGCCGACCCAATTCGAAGATCATCGCGCTGTCCGTCGACCCGGACGACACGAGGGCTCGGCACGGCGTGACGGCGCTGGCGGCCTGGGGCCGCAACCGGAAGCCACGCCCCGCCGAGGCCTCGGCCCCTCAGCGCTCACGCCTGTCGATCTGGATGCGAAACGCCCTGCGGCCGTTCGCGTCGATCGTCCGCGGGCCGCTCGACTTGTTGGTCTGGTTCGGCGCGGCCGCCGACGAGGTGATCTTCCCGCTCGCGTGCCGCGCGGCCATGAGCGGAGTCGACCTCTTGATCGTCGGCGGCAGCGGGCAGATCAGCGATCAGTTCTCCGGGCCGTGGAACTTTCCCTACCGTCTCCTGATCTGGGTTCTGGCCGCCAAGCTGGCGGGCGCGAGGGTGGGCTTCCTGTGCGTCGGTGCGGGCTCGATCACGGCGAGCCTCAGTCGCACCTTCCTGAAGACCGCGCTGTCGCTGGCCGATCATCGGTCGCTGCGGGACGAGCGCTCACGACGGATCGTCGATGAGCTCGGCGTCCGGCGGCCGAGCGTCGTCGCCGCCGACGTCGTGTTCGATCTCGAGGCCGCGACGGCGCCGGCCGTCATCCGCAGGCCGTCGGATCCTCCGCGCGTCATCGGACTCAATATCTTCCCCTATCACGCGCCGTTCTACTGGCCGGACGCCGACCCCGCGATCTATCGCGGCTATCTCGACAACACCGCTGAGTTCATCGGGTGGCTTGGCCGCCATCGCTACGTGGTGCACCTGTTCCCCACGCAGCTCCGTGCCGACCCTCGCGTGATCCGCGATCTGACGGCGACGCTCGAGGCCAAGGGCATCCGCCTGCCGGCGACGCAGCTGCTCCACGCCCAGGTCACCGACGTGGAGAGCCTCGCCGCGACCATCGCCGCGGTGGATCTGGTCATCGCGACGCGGTTCCACGCGCTGGTGATGGCGCTCCGCGCAGGCACGCCGGTGCTCGTGCTCTCCTCCCAGCCGAAGACCGACGACCTGATGGCCGCCATGGGCCTGTCCGCGTACCGCGTGTCGATCGATCACATGGAGATGGACTCGCTGACCGCGCGCTTCACGTCGCTCGCTCAGAACGCCGCGAGTGTGCGCGAGCAGATCAGGAATCGAGTGCGCGAGCTCCGGCGCGAGGTGGATGAGTGCCTGGATGGACTGCTCGGGGTGCCTCGGTCGGATGCGGATACCGGGCCGATCCCGGTGCGTGTGTCCTCGCCCCGTGCCGACACGCGGCTCCTGAACCGCCCGCCGGAACGCCCCCGCTAGAGGCTCGGCGCCGACGCGCGACCGAGCACGTCCTCACACCACGCCGCCGCCGAGAGCAGCGGCGCTTCGGTGAACGCGCCGCTCACGAGCTGGATGCCCAGCGGCAAGCCTGATGTCGTCAGGCCGCAGGGCACCGTGATCGACGGCAATCCGGAGATCGACCACGGCAGCTGGAAGCTCGCATCGCCCGTCGCCATGCCTTCGGGAGCAGGCGTCGGCGTGGTCGGCGTCAGCAGCACGTCGTAACGCTCCAGCAGCGGGCTCATCTCCCGGCGGAACTGGCGCCGGATCCTCAGCGCGCGCACGTAAAGATCACCGGGAATCAGCATGCCCATCTCGATCGAGCTCCGGATCGCGGGCCGATAGAGATCCGCCTTCAGAGCGAAGCGCTCGGCGTGGACGCTCGCGGTCTCGCTGCGCATGATCACGTACGCGGCGGCGGCCACCGCGCGAAACGTCGGTGGCAGCTTGGCCTCTTCGATGTCCGCGCCGGCCCGGGCGAGCCGGTTGACCACCTGCGCGGTGGTGTCGGCGACCTCCGGCGTCGCGCGCTCGAAGAATTCGCGCAGGAGGCCGACGCGCGGCGCGCGCCGCGAGGTCAGCGCCGCCAGAAAGTCGGGCACCGGCGCGCGCGACGAGCTCGCGTCCTCGGGATCGTGGCCGGCGGTGATCGAGAGCCCGAGCGCGATGTCCTCCACGCTCCGGGCCATGAGCCCGACGTGATCCTGGCTGTAGCTCAGCGGCATCACGCCGCGTGTGCTGATACGGCCGAACGTCGGCTTGAGACCCACGAGCCCGCAATAGGACGCGGGGCGCACATTCGAGCCGATCGTCTGGGTGCCGAGCGCCAGCGGCACCATCCGCGCGGCGACGGCGGCGGCCGAGCCGCTCGACGAGCCACCCGGCGTGCAGGCGACGTTCCACGGATTGCGCGTGGGCGCCGGATCGGAGGTCGCGAACTCCGTGGTGTGGAGCTTGCCGAGCAGGATGGCGCCGGCCGCCTTGAGTCGCGCCACCGAGGTCGCGTCGTGGTCGGGGACGAAGCCGGCCATCGTCTTCGAGCCGGCCTCGGTGCGAAGCCCGGCGCTGTAGAAGATGTCCTTGGCGCCGAAGGGTACGCCGTGCAGCGGACCGCGGAACGTCCCGCGCGCGGCCTCGTCGGCGGCCTGCCGCGCCGCACGACGGGCGCCGTCGTGGTCGACGAGCACCCACGCCTGCAGTCGACCGTCGATCCGCTCGATGCGCTCGAGCAGGGCCTCGACCAGGTCCACGGGCGACAGCACCTTCTCGCGGATCGCCCGCGCCGCGTCGATCGCGTCCAGGGTGTGCAGGCTCATGGGACGGGCTCGCCGTAGAAGGCCGGCTGCTCATCGTCGCCGACCGGAAACGTCGCCAGCTCGGTCATCCAGCCCGCGACGTCCTCGATGGTCCGCGCGAGCTCCTGGGTGCGCGCGGCGCCGAATCGCCGCTCGGCGGCGACGCGAAGCCACGCGGCATACTCGGCGCGCAGTCCCTCGCGGTCCATGGGTCACCTCTTGCCTGGGAATCATCTCACGCCGGCGAAGTCACCGGCTCTTGAGCTTTACGTCCTCATACGGCGCCGAGAAGGCGTAGCCCGCGATGAGCCCGATCCCCGACTCTTCGACTCGTGGCCCCAGGCCACCGAGCCCGGCGTTCAGCCAGATCGGCGCGATCATGGCCTTGTCGTGGATGAGCTGCTGGATGCGGTGCAAGGTGGCCTCGCGCCGCTTCGGGTCGAGATCGCTCGCCTGCTCCAGGAAAAGCCCGTCAATGTCGGCATAGCTTCCGTAGACGTAGGTGCCGCCGGCGGCGACGAAGGCTTCGATTCGCGTCGCGGCGTTGCCGAAGGCGCCGCTGCCGCCCTGGATGAGGCCCTTGAACTTCCGCTCTGCCCAGCCCCTGAAAAAAGCCACGCGCTCGATCGGTCGGAGTCTCACGCGGATGCCGGCCGAGTTCAGGTAGTTGACGACTGGCTCGCCGACGTACGCGATCGCGGCGTCGCAGAAGTAGTCGCCGGCGTCGAAGCCATTCGGGTAGCCGGCCTCGGCCAGGAGCTGCTTGGCCTTGGCGGAATCGTACGAATAGCCGGGCGGCTGCCAGTAGAACTCGAAGCTCGAGGGAACGATGCTCCAGGTGATCCGAGAGAATCCCAGGGAATCGGCCTGGTTCATCGCCTGCCGGTCGATGGCGTAGTTCGCCGCCAGGCGCACGCGCCGATCGTGCCACGGTGATTTCGGATCCCACTGGTCGGGGAAATTGACCCAGAAAGTGGCCTGCCCCACGTTCGGCTTGAGGGTCAGGCCCGGGCTGCGTCTGATCTCCTCGGCCAGGGCGCCGCGGATCGCGTAGGCGATGTCGACCTCGCCACGCTTCAAGCTCGCCAGGCGCGTGGCCTCGTCGGGAATCGATCTCAAGACAAGGCGCTTCACGTTCGGCGTCTTGCGCCAGTATTGCTCGAAGGCGTCGACGACGAGCTCGACACCCGGGGTGAACGAGACGAACCGGTATGGCCCGGCGCCGATCGGCGCTTTCTTGAACCCTTCGTCGCCGACCTTTTCGACATACTTCTTGGGCACGATCCAGCTGGCGCCGGTCGCACCCACGTAGAACGTCATGAAGTCGGCCCACGGCCGCTTGAGGCGGAAGCGCACGCGTCCGGGATCCGGCGTCTCGACCGCGGCGACGCTGTCCTTGAGCGGCTTGGCGGAGGCCCCGCGGTAGCGCTCGAACGAAAACTTCACGTCCTCGGCGGTTACCGGCTCGCCGTTGTGGAACCGCGCGCTCTTCCGCAAGACGAACTCGTAGACGAGCCCGTCCGGCGTCATGCTCCACGACTCGGCGAGGCTCGGCGTCATGGCGTTGCCCGGCAACGGCTTCAGCACGGCGTCGTGCAACGCGTAGAGCACCATGAAGGGCGTGATGATCCCGGAGGTCTCGGCCGGGTCGAACCACGTCGGGGCGAGCGAGATGTGAACGGCCCAGGTCATCTGGCCAGCGGGCGCATCAATCGCCGCAGCGCGCGGTGTGGCGCCGACGACCGTGATCGCGAGGACGAGCAACGAAGCGAAGAGGCCTCGAACATGTCTCATGACGGAAGCCTCCCTGTATTGAAAGTTGTTATTTGCTCTTGAGCTTCACATCCTCGTAGGGCGCCGAGAACGCCCAGCCCGTGATGAGACCGAGACTCGACTCGGCCACACGCGGACCGTGCGCGTGGATGAAGCCAAGCTCCCAGACCGGCGCATACATGGCTTTCTCGTGCATGAGCTGTTGGATCCGGTGCAGGGTCGCTTCACGGCGCTTGCGATCGAGCTCGCCGGCCTGCTCGCGAAAGAGCCCGTCGATGTCGGGGTAGCTCCCGTAGACGTACGGTCCACCGCCAACCGTGAACACCTCGAGCCGCGTGGCCGCGTTACCGAAGGCGCCGCTGATGCTGTAGGCCACGTTCTTCAGCTTCTTCTCCTGGTAGGCCTTGAAAAAGGCGGCGCGCTCGAGCGGACGGAGCTTCAGGCGGATACCGACCGCCTGCAGATAGCCCATCAGCGCCTCGCTCATCGTGGCGGTCGGGGGCTCGCACCAGAAATCGCCCGCGTCGAACCCGTTGGGATAGCCCGCCTCGGCGAGAAGCTGCTTCGCCCGGGCCGGATCGAACGGATAGGCCGGCGGCTGCCAGAAGAAATCGAAGCTCGCGGGAATGATGCTCCAGGTGATCCGCGAGAACCCGAGCGTGAGGGCCTCGTTGACGGCCTGGCGATTCATCGCGTGGTTGGCGGCCAGTCGCACCCGCCGGTCGGCCCACGGGGACTTCGGATCCCACTGGTCGAGGAACACCAGCCAGTGCGTCGACACAATGGGCGTCGGCTTGAGCGTGAGCCCTGGTGTCCGTCGGACTTCTTCGGCGAGCTCACCCTGGAGCAGGTAGATGACGTCCGCCTCGCCCCGCTTGAGCATCGCCAGGCGCGTGGCCTCGTCCTGAACGGACTTGATGACCAGGCGCTTCACGCTCGGGACCTTCCTCCAGTACTGCTCGTGAGCCTCCAGCACCAGCTCGATGCCCGGGTTGAACGAGACGAAGCGATAGGGGCCGGCGCCGATCGGCGCCTTCTTGAAGCCGTCGTCACCCACCTTCTCGACGTATTTCTTGGGCACGACCCAGCCGGCTCCCGTGGTGAGGCTGCCGTAGTAGGTCATGAAGTCGGGCCACGGCTCCTTGAGCTTGAAGCGAACCCGGTGCGGATCGACGACTTCCACGACCGGCACGCGCTCGTGCAAGAGCTTGGACGCGGCGCCCCGATACCGCTCGAACGAGAACTTCACGTCCTCGGACGTGACGGGATCGCCGTTGTGGAACCTGGCCCCCTGCCGCAGCACGAATTCGTAGGCGAGGCCGTCCTTCGAAAGGCTCCACGACTCGGCCAGGCTCGGGGCCATAGGGTTGCCGGGCATCGGCTTCACCAGCGCGTCGTGGAGCGCGTAGAGAAGCATGAACGGCGTGCCGATCCCCGGCGTCTCGGCCGGGTCGAACCATGTGGGCGCCAAGGTGATGTGCGCCGCCCACGTCATCTGCCCGGCGGGCACGTCCGGCGCCGCGCCGACGGACGGCGCGACCGCCAGCACGCTGGACAGTACGAGCAGCGATATCAAACGGCGCATGGCCGCGCCCCTAGACCGGCTCGGTCCGGCCCCACACGACCGCCAGAACCGTGGCGCCGTTCTTCGTCGTCACCGAGTGCACGCAACCGTTCGGGCGGTAGTTCATGTTGCCGGTGGCCACCGGCCCCGATTCGTCGGCGTTCGCGCCCTCGATGACGAAGATCAGCTCGTCGCCGACGTGACGGTGGAGCGGCAGCTGGGCACCGGGCTCGAACTGGGCAATGATCGCGCGCCGCTCCGGGGTGCCGGTCTTGTCCTCCCAGATCCGCTTCTGGCGCACACCCGGCCGCGCCTCGATCCACGGCAGCTCGCTCACCGCGAAGACCTGGGACGCGGGCCCGCTGCTCCGCTGCGCGAGCGGCTCCACGCCCCCGGTGATGATCGCCAGGACCGTCGCGCCGTTCGGCGCCGATACGGTATGGACACAGCCGTTCGGGCGATAGCCCATGTTCCCGGCCGTGATCGTACCGAATTCGTCCGAGATGGCGCCCTCGATGACGAACACGAGCTCGTCGCCGACGTGCCGATGAAGCGGCAGCTGGGCGCCCGGCGCGATCCGGGTCATGGCCGCCCGGCGCTTGCTCTCGGCGTGCTCCCAGATGCTCTTGCCGCGAACGCCGGGCTGGCGCTCCTGCCACGGCAGATCGCTCAGGGCGATGATCTGCGATAACGGAGTTTTCGTCGTGCTCATGGTGTGTTCTCCTGGCTCACGTTGCGTCGTGCCGGGAGAGTAGCGCGCGCCGTGGCGCGGGTCAACGCAGGCCCCGGCCGGTGCTACTTCGCCTTGAGCTTCAGATCCTCGTAGGGCGCCGAGAATGCGTAGCCCGCGATGAGCCCGAGCCCGGATTCGTCGACCCGCCGGCCGACGCCGTTCACGAACGCGAGCTCGTACATCGGCGCGACCATCGCCTTCTCCGCGACGAGCTGCTGGACGCGGTGGAGCATCGCCTCGCGCTTGGCCCGGTCAAGCTCGGTCGCTTGCTCACGGAAGAGGCCGTCGACGTCCGGGTAGCCGCCGTAGGCGAACTGGCCGCCCGAGACCGCGTAGGCCTCGAGTCGCGTGGCGGCGTTGCCGAAGGAGCCGCCGATGATCTGGACGAGGTTCTTCAGCTTCTTGTCGGCGATGCTCTTGTTGAACGCGGCGCGCTCGAGCGGACGAAGCTTGGCGCGAATCCCGACGCCCTGCAGATAGCCGATCATCGCCTCGGCCGCGTCAGCCGAGGTCATGTCGCAGAAGTACTCGCCGGCATCGAAGCCTCCGGCATACCCGGCCTCGGCGAGGAGCCGCTTGGCGCCCGCCGGATCGAAGGCGTACGCGGGCGGCTGCCAGAAGAAATCGAACGAGCTGGGCACGATACTGAACGTGATCCTCGAGAGCCCGGAGGTCCGGGCCTGGTCGATCGCGCGCCGGTCGATCGCGAGATTCGCCGCCAGCCGGACACGGCGATCGTGCCACGGCGACTTCGCGTCCCACTGGTCGGCGAAGTAGAGCCAGTGGGTCGACGGATAGACGGCCTTCAACGTGAGTCCCGGCGTGCGCCGCACCTCGTCGCCGAGCTCGCCGATCATCGAGAAGGCGATGTCCGCTTCACCGCGCTTGAGCGCCGCCAGCCGCGTCGCCGGGTCCGGGATCGTTCTCAGCACCAGCCGCTTCACGCTCGGACTCTTGCGCCAGTAGCCCTCGAACGCTTCCAGGACCATCTCGATCCCGGGTGTGAAGGAGACGAACCGATAGGGCCCGGCGCCGATCGGCGCCTTTCGAAAACCGTCCTCCCCCACTCGCTCGACGTACTTCCTCGGAACGACCCAGCCGGCGCCGGTCGCGAGCGTGCCGTAGAACGTCATGAAGTCGGGCCACGGCTGCTTGAGCCGGAAGCGCACGCGCGCGGCATCCGGCGTCTCGACGGCGGCAACCTTGTCCTTGAGGCCGCGCGCGAAGATGCCGCGATAGCGCTCGAAGGAGAACTTCACGTCGTCGGCGGTGACCGGATCGCCGTTGTGGAACTTCACCCCGCGGCGCAGCACGAAGTCGTAGACGAGCCCATCCGGCGAGACCGACCACGATTCGGCCAGGCTCGGCGCGAGCGGTTTGCCGGGCATCGGCTTCACCACGCCGTCGTGCAGGGCGTAGAGCACCATGAACGACGTGATGATCGTCGTCTCGGCCGGATCGAAGTAGGTCGGCACCAGGGTCGTGTGGACGGCCCAGGTGATCTGGTCCGGCGTGTCAGGGCCGGCGCCGGCCGCGAGCGCCGGCGCCAGCACCAGCAGCGCGACGACGACGGTCGCCAGGCGTGTCATCGCGCGAGCTGGCGCCCGATGAAGTCGCGCATGAGCGCAATGGCCTTGTCGTTGTCGGCGCTCGCCTGCCCGATGAAGCCGTGGCGGGCGCCCGGGAAATGCACGCGCTCGATCGCGCCGGCCGCCTGCTGGTACGCCTGGACGAACGCGTCGGTGATCGCCGCCGGCACGTTGTCGTCGAGCCCCGGGTGCGCCAGCCACACGGGCGGCAAGGTCCGCGCTTCGCGCGCCGCCGCGATGCGCGTGACGCTCGCCTCCGCCATCTGCGCCTCGTTCAGGAAGTAGCCGTGGTGGGCGGCGATCAAGCGAGCGGCGTCGAAGCCCGAGCCGTCGTTCTGCCGGCCGACCACGTAGCGGAAGCGCGCGAGCGGATCCGCGACCGGGTAGAGCGCCAGCACGAACGCCACCGATTCGTCGCCGGGAGCCGCGTCGAGCGAGCCGTCGGGCGCGACGATCGGCGTGCCGGCGAACTCGGGCGCGCCGGGCTTGAGCGCCGCGAGCAGCGCCAGCTGGCCTCCGCTCGAGCTCCCCACGATTCCGACGCGCCGGGGATCGACACCGAGCCGCCGCGCGTGCGCGCGCACGTAGCGCACGCCCGCCGCGACATCCGCGCTCGCCGCCGGGTGCTTGGCGGCCGAGCCCTGGCGAAAGCCGAGCGAGACGACGACGAGGCCCGAGGCCGCGAGAGCTCGGCAATGGAGCGCGCCGGTCACGTGATCGCCGCGGCTCCAGGCGCCGCCGTGCACGTCGACGAGCGCCGCCAGCGGCGCGTCGAGGTCACCGGTGGGTCGATAGATGCGCGCCAGGAGCTCCTGGCCGTCGGGTTTGGCGAAGGGTGCGTCCACTTCCTCGACTTCGTACGGGGCGGCCTGGTCGAATCGAACTTTCATCGATGCTCTCCCGGGTATCGTTCTAGACCTTCCATCAGTCGCGAAGGGCGGGCAAGACCTCGGCGGTGAATCGCTCGAGCTGGGCGAGCTGGTCGTCGCCCACGAACCGGATGCAGAGATCGCTGACGCCGGACGCGGCGTAGCGACGGAGCGCGGCGATCACCACGTCGGCGGGGCCGAGCCCCATCGTGCCGCGCGAGTGCACGCCCCCGCCATAGTAGGTCGCCAGGAATTCGGTGGTCACGCGCTCGGCCGTGCGCGGATCGTCCTCCATCCGGACCGTCGTATACACGCAGAGCTCGAAGCGCGCCCCCGCGCGCCCGTGCCGGGCCAGCGCTTCTTCGGCGCGCTCGCGCACGAGCCGGCACTCCTCGGCGTGGACGTAGGTCGTGATGATCCCGTCGCCGAGCCGGCCGAAGCGCTCGAACTGGGCGGCGAGCATCTCTCCGCGGTTCGCCGCGGTGATGAGGACCGGTGGTCCGGCCGGATTCCAGGGAAGCGGGCCGATCGTGTGGTCGGTCAGCTCCACGTCGCCGTGACGATGGGTGACCGGCTCGCCGCGCCAGAGCATGCGCCAGATCTCGACGTGCTCCTCGAGCCGGCGGACGCGCCGCTTGTGGTCGGCGCCGCACGCCGCCCACTCGCGCTCCGCCGACGGCAGGCTCCAGCCCACGCCGAGCCCCATGACGACACGTCCGCGCGAGATCTGATCGACGTTCGCGATCTGGTGGGCGAGCACGACGGGGTGGCGCAGCGCCGGCAACAGAACCGCCGTCCCCAGCCGCACGCGGGCCGTGATCCCGGCCAGATAGGCCAGGGTCGTGAGCGGCTCGAGCCGTGGCTTCGCGACGATGCTATCACCGACCCATACGGCGTCGTAGCCGGCCCGGTCCGCGTGGCGCGCCATCGTCCAGCACTCCTCCACGGGAGGCCGCTCAGCCGACTGCATGACCACACCGCGGGTCGGAATGAGGACGCCCAGGCGCATGGCGGGCGCTAGTGTACTCCGGCCCCTCAGCCGAGGAGCTTGCGAAGCGAGCCGAGCAGCCGCTCCGGGTCGAGCTCGAGGTCCGTCCGCCGCTCGGCGATCCGGCCCTTCTCGTCGACCAGCACTACGAGGCTGCCGTGGACGATTCGCTCCCGCGCGACGGCGCTGAGTCCGAAGGCGCGAACCACGCGGCCCACGTCGTCCGCCCCGCCGGTCAGGAAGTCCCAGCTCGCCAGATCGATGCCGTAGCGATCGGCGTAGCGCCGCAGCACGTCGGGGCGATCGGTGGCGGGATCGAGCGTGATCGAGACGAAGCGCACGCGCTCGGCGAGCTTCTCGGTGCGGACCCGGCTCTGCGTTCGCGCGAGCTGCGCGGTGATGAGCGGACACGCCTCCGCGCACGTGGTGAAGACGAAGCTGACCACGAGGACGCGCCCCCGGAGATTGCCGGACTTCACGATCGAGCCCGCCTGATCCACGAGCTCGAACGTCGGCATCATCTCCCCGCGTTCCCTCGAGCAGGCGGACAGGAGCAGGAGCGCCGCGAGCAGCGCCGCGGGGGCTCTCACGCCGCGGCCACCGGCCACGCGGGAGCGAGGCCCCTCGCCCGGGCGACAATCGCCAGCACGATCAGCGCATAGCCCGTCGGGATCAGCACGGGCTCGAGGCGCTGGAACCACAGGAGGGTGGTCGCCGAGACGCCGGACACCGCGAGCAGCACGCCGAAGGAGCCGAGGCCGCAGTGGGTGAGCGAGGACACGCTGGCGCCGAGCAGACCGACGATGCCGGCGCCGCTCAGTGAGCCCACCGCACCCCAGCGTGTCGCCAGACCGCCGATGCCCAGGTAGAGGCCGACGAGCGCCGAGAACGAGACGAAGAACGCGAGGCTCGACCACGTCAGCTCGTAGCTCCACACGGCCACACCGAAGACGTGATGGCGCCGCCCGTACTCGAGCAGCGGCTCGCGCCCGATGAGCGTGACGGCATCCGTCCTCGACGGGGTGAGCCGCACGATGCGGCGCGCGTTCTCCCACGCCGGATAGAGCCGCACGTAATTCGGCGCGCCGCCGAGACCGCCGACCAGGATGACGAGGATCAACGCTTGATAGACGGCGAAGACGACCAGGGTCGCCGCCGCCACCATCCAGCGCCGCTCGGAGATTCGCATCCCCAGCGCGCGTAGCGCGCTCACGGCCGCGGCTCGATCCACGCGCGTCCGCTTTCCTCGCGAACCTGGGCGAGCACGCGCGCCTTCAGGGACATGAATTCCGTGGTCGCGATGACCTCGGCGGGGCGCGGCCGCGGCAGCTTCACCGGTATCAGGTCGCGGATCTGACCGGGTCGCGCCGTCATGACCGCGACGCGGTCGGCGAGGAAGATCGCCTCGTCGATGTCGTGGGTGACGAAGAGCACCGTCGTCCGCACTTCGCGCCAGACGCCGAGCAGCAGCTCCTGCATCGTCAGGCGCGTCTGGGCGTCGAGCGCGCCGAACGGCTCGTCCATGAGCATCACGCGCGGCCGGTTGACGAGAACGCGGGCGATGCCGACCCGCTGCTGCATGCCGCCGCTGAGCTCGCCCGGGTAGGCGCGCTCGAAGCCGGCGAGGCCGACGAGATTGAGATAGCGCCGAGCCTGGGCGGTCCGCTCGATCGATCCGATCCCGCGCATCTTGAGCCCGAACTCGACGTTGGCGAGCACCGTCTTCCACGGAAACAGCGAGTGCTGCTGAAACACCATCCCTCGATCCGCGCCCGGCTCCACGACCGGCTCGCCGTCCACCGTCACCCGCCCGACCGTCGGCGGCACGAAGCCCGCGACCGCGTTGAGCACGGTGGTCTTGCCGCAGCCGGACGGGCCCAGCAGCGCCACGAACTCGCCCGGCGTCGTCATCAGGGTGAACCGGCGGATCGCCTCGACCCGCCGGTCGTCGCGCCCGAACACGATGCCGAGGTCGGTGATCTCGATGCGTCCGGTGCCCATGCCGTTCCCCACGGGCGTCACGCCCCGACCTTCTCGCGCCGCGGCAGCCACGGCATGCGGCGGGTGCCGACCAGTCGGATGACGAGGCTCGACAGCATGCCGAGCACGCCGATCGTCAGCATGCCGACGACGATCTGCGAGTACTTCACGATGCCGTAGGCGACCCACGTGAAGTAGCCGACGCCGAACCGTCCCGAGATCATCTCGGCCGAGATCAAGCAGATCCACGACACCCCCATCCCGACCGACAACCCCGGGCGGTGCGGCCCGCGCCCAGGCTCCTGGCGGCGCGCACGAGCTGCCGGTCGATGCCCTCGACGCCGTGGATCGTGTTGAGCACGATCGGGAAGAACGCGCCCAGGGTCGTGATGAACACGATGCTCGACCGCTCGGTGGGCCAGAGCATGATGCTGATGGGCACCCATGCCACCGCCGGGATCGGACGGAGCAGCTCGATGGGCGGAAAGAGGAGGTCCTCGGCGAACGCGAACCAGCCGATAACGAGCCCGAGCCCGACGCCGACCACCGTGGCGATGGCGAAACCGAGCCAGATGCGCTCGAGGCTGGCCAGGATGTGCACGTAGAAGCCCGCACTGCTGAAGAGCGCGATCGCTTCCGCGAGGACGTCGCCCGGCGCGGGGATGTTCTGGAAGCGCACGTAGAGGTCGAGGTCCCACAGGGTCGCGACGTGCCACGCCAGCAGGAAGAGCCCGATCGACAATGCGCGCAGCGCGGGCCGCCGCCAGCCCACCAGTCGGAGGGGCTCGGCCGTGCTCACCGGCGCGGCCGGCGCGCCGACGAGTGGGGCGGTGGCCACTACTTGGCGGCCCCCAGCTTCTTCGCTTCCTCGAGCGAGAGGACCTTGCC
>WNFK01027870.1_pt1 | contig 22994 bp, 23 predicted proteins | sample 5400281 | NCBI WGS metagenome assembly WNFK01 (sample SAMN13153350, study PRJNA577476) | soil metagenome | isolation source: 20 cm soil on Douglas fir-dominated hillslope | place: USA:California | collected 2013-09-17
TACCTCGACGACGAGGACATCGACGCGCTGTTCCGGCTCTCCCTGCCCGGGGTGGACGAGCTGATCGGCCTGGTCGAGCTGCGGCGCCTCTCGCGCGGCTTCGACGAGGTGGTGGTGGATACCGCGCCGACCGGACATACGCTCCGGCTGTTGTCGATGCCCGCCACGCTGGCGAAGCTCGCGCAGGTGCTCGAGGATCTGCAGGCGAAGCACCGGGCCATCGCCCGGTCACTGCGCGGCTCGGTCCGGCGGGACGCCGCGGACGCGCTGATCGAGGAGCTCCAGGCGGACGCGAGCGCGCTCGAGGCCCAGCTCCGCTCCGCGGGCGCCGAGCTCCACTGGGTGACGCTGGCGGAGGACCTGGCGCTCGCGGAGGCGCGAGACGGGATCGCCGCGCTGCGCGGCAGCGGCCTGCGCGTGAGCCGGCTGATCGCGAACCGGCTGACGCCCGAGCCGGACGGGCCGTGTGCGCTGTGCACCGCGAGCCGCGCGGACCAGGCGCGCGTGCTCGCCGAAGCGCGCGACCTGGACCTCGCCATCCAGGGCGTGCCCGACCAGGATGAGGAACCGCGGGGCCTCCGGGCGCTGGAGTCGATCGCCGACGCCCTCGCGGCTCCGTCGATGAGGATCGCCAGCGCGCCCAAGGACCGTGGCTCGAAGCCGCCGCGGTCGCCCAAGCCGGGCGAGCCCGCCTGGCTGGAGGAGATCGCTCCGTCCGGCACGCGCCTCTTGTTCTTCGGTGGCAAAGGGGGCGTCGGGAAAACCACGGCGGCAGCGGCGGCAGCGGTGTCGATCGCGCGGACGGGAACCAGGGTGCTCTTGCTCTCCACCGACCCCGCGCACTCGCTCGGCGACGTGCTCCGCATGCCGGTCGGAGACGAGGAGCGCGAGGTGGCCCCCAGCTTGCGCGCGCGCGAGCTCGATGCCGCGCGGGCGTTCAGCCGGCGCCGCGATCGCCACCGCGCCGCCGTCGAGGAGCTGTTCGCCTCCCTGCGCGGCGGCTCCGCGTTCGACGCGCCCTACGATCGCGCCGTGCTGGAGGACCTGATCGAGCTCTCTCCTCCCGGCCTGGACGAGCTGTTCGCACTGCTCGCCGTGATCGAGGCGCTCGCGCGCTACGATCTGGTGGTGGTGGACACCGCTCCCACCGGCCATGCGCTGCGGCTGCTTGCGCTGGTCGGCACGGCGCGCGAGTGGGTCCAGACCTTGCTGCAGATCCTGCTCAAATACCGCCGCGTCACCGGCCTCGGCAACGCGGCGCGCGATCTGACCGACACCGCGCGCGAGCTGCGCGCGCTGCAGGAGCTGCTGCACGACCCGGGCCGGGCCCGCTTCGTGGCCGTGACCCGGCCGGCGGAGCTGCCCCGCCTGGAGACGGTCCGCCTGCTCGCGGCCCTCCGCCGGCTCCGGGTCCCGGCCCCCCTGGTCCTGGTCAACGCGAGGACCGGACCCGGCTGCTCCAGGTGCCGGAGGGCCGCCGCCGCCGAGGAGCGGGAGATCGCCGAGCTGCGTCGGATCCGGCGTGGCTGGGCTATGCTGGGCGGGCCACGAGTATCGCCGGGTCCGCGTGGCCCGGAGGAGCTGGAGCGCTTCGGCAGCACCTGGACGAGCCTGCCATGAGCACTGCGACGTACCTCTACTGCCTGTTGCAATCGCCTCGCCAGCCCTCGCTGCGGGCAATGCCGCCCGGACTGCCCGGCGCCGGAAAGCCCCGCGCCATCGACGCGGGCCGGGGTCTCTGGCTGGTCGCTTCCGATGCGCCGCTGGATCGCTACGGCGAGAAGCCGATCGAGCGGGGTCTTCAAGACCTGGCCTGGGTGTCGTCGGTGGCGGTGCCGCACGAGGCCGTGGTGGAGCACCTGGCGAAGAACGGTACAGTCGTCCCGATGAAGCTGTTCACGCTCTTCCGCTCCGACGAGCGCGCGCTCGAGCACGTGGCGAAGGAGCGCAAGCGCATCGACCGGCTGGTGGAGCGTATCGAGGGCCGCGAGGAATGGGGCCTGCGCGTGCTGCTGGACGAGCTGGCCGCGCTCCGGCGGGCGCGCGACGAGGCGGGCGTCGATCGCGCGCGCGACCGGGCGGATGCGCTCTTCGATCTCCTCGCCGCCAAGGCCGACGACGCGCGCCGGCGCCCTCCGCCGCCCGGCGAGGTGGGCAAGCGCGTGCTGCTCGACGCCGCCTTCCTCTTGCCGCGCAAGAAGTCGAAGGCGTTCCAGGCGCTGATTCGCGGCGAGGCGAAGAAGCTGGCCGACCGCGACTACCAGCTCACGCTGACCGGCCCCTGGCCGGCGTACACGTTCGTCACCGAACAGGAGGCGAAGTGAGGAGGCGGGCGCGCACGGAGGCGGAAGAGATCGTCGACCGGGCGGATGCGTCGCTGCTCGAGATCATCGATCACGTCTTGAACAAGGGCGTGATGCTGCAGGGGGAAGTGATCCTCGGCGTCGCGGGCGTCGATCTCATCTACCTGCGGCTGAACGCCTTGCTCTGCGCCGCGGACCGGCTCCTGCCGCGCCGGGAAGGAACGTGATCGGGCTGTACGCCATCGCCCGGGGAGCGCCGCGGGATGCGATCGGCGCGCGCGGGGAGCGCGTGCGCATCCTCGCGCAAGGAGCGGTGGAAGCGGTTTGCGGGGATCCGCCGCCGCCGCTGTCCGCGGAGGCCCTGCGCGCGCACGAGGCCGCGGTGCGGCGGATCGCCGACGCCGCGCAGGCCTGCCTGCCCGCGCGGTTCGGCTCCTGCGCCGACGACGACTCCTCGCTCTCCGCGGCGCTGGTGGCCCGCGAGGCGGAGCTGACCGAGGCGCTCGCGCTGGTGCGAGGCCGCGAACAGATGACCTTGCGCGTCCACGGCACGCCAGGGGCGAGCCCGTCTTCCGGAGGCCCTGGAACCCGCTATCTGGAGGAACGAAGACGCGCCCAATCGCTCCCGGAGCTCGAGCCGCTCCGCGCCGCGCTGTCTGGCCTGGTCCGGGCCGAGCGGGTGGAGCGGCACACGGAGCCGGGCCTGCTCGCGAGCGTCTACCATCTGATCGATCGCGGCTCCGCGCAGGCCTATCGGCAAGCGGTCGAGAGCACGCCCCTCCTGGGCCTGCGCGTGACATTGAGCGGCCCCTGGCCGGCCTGGTCCTTCGTCCCGGAGCTTTCGCCGTGAAGAAGAAGGGCGTCGTCGCCATGCAGGTGCGCGAGCTGGAGGCGCTGCGCAAGGAGGTGGAGCGCCGGGCGGCGAAGGCGCCCCGCTGGAACGCCGATCCCAAGGACGTGCAGAAATCCGTCGCCCGCCTGGTGCTCGCCCTGATCGAATTCTTGCGCAAGCTCTTGGAGCGGCAGGCCATCCGCAGGATGGACGCCGGGACGCTCACGCCCGAGGAGACGGAGGCGATCGGCGTCGCCCTGATGCGACTGGAGGAGACCGTCCACGACCTGGCGCGCCGGTTCGGGCTGAAGCCGGAGGACTTGAACCTCGACCTCGGTCCGCTGGGCCGCCTCATCTGATACGGTCTCGCGATGCTGCTCGCGCTCTTGCTCGCGGCCGGTCCGATCCCCATCGACGTGGTCGGCTTCTCGCCCGACGACAAGTACGTGGCGTGGATCGAGCACGGCGTCGCCGAGGGATCGGGTTTCCCCTGGGCGCGGCTGCACGTGACCGAGGTGTCGCGCAGCGCCGACGCGAGCGCTCCCGTCGAGATCAAGCTCGACTCCGGGAAGGACACCGACACCGAGGACGCCGCCGTGAAGCAGGCGCGCGCGGCGGCGGAGGGGGCGCGCTCCAAGCTGCGGGTAGCGTCCTGGGCGGCCCCGCGAGTGATCCAGCACGACGAGAAGGGCGAGCTCAGCGACCACACCGGCGCGCCGATCGGCACGCTGCAGATCGAGCAGCGCGTGGCGAAGGGGAAGTCCTCCTGCGAGGAGCCGTTCCGGCCCCTGATGCTGCGCCTCGTGATCCTCTTCCTCGACGACGACCGGCCGGCGCGGCTGGCCGAGGAGAAGAAGCCGCCCAAGGACCGGGCTTGCGCAACCGACTGCGCGCTGGCCGGCGTCTTTGCCCACGGAAAGGCCGCCCTGGCGTTCGCGCGCTGCGGTGTGCAGGGGTTCGAGGGCCCCGGCGCCAGGTACTCGGCGTACACGGGGACGTTGCCGTACGGTCTCGACGATTACGAACGCGGATCGGTCAGGTAAATTGTTGGTGTCGGCCAACCGCGCGGGCCCTTTTCATTTAATGAGCGAGGGCAGGTGAAAATCGCGCGCCCCCGCTTCCGCGATCTCGTCCGCTGGGTCGGTCTCGCGCTGGCGCTTGCGCTGCTCGCCAAGCTGCTGCTCGGTCCGGAGGGCGCCGCCGGCTTCTCGCTCTTGCAAGGATCGGGAGCGTGACGGCATCTCCGGACGGTCGACGCCTCCCGCACCCGTTGGACGGAGCAGGAGCGCGCGCCCGGCCAATGACCCTCATCGCGGCGCCTTGATCAACCCCCGCAGCGTCTGCAGCGTATCCGCGTCCTCTGGCTTCTTGTCCGTCCGCCAGCGCGCGATCCGCGGAAAGCGGACGGCCACCCCGCTCTTGTGCCGGGTGCTCTCGGCGATGCCCTCGAAGTGCAGCTCGAAGACGTGCACCGGCTCGACCGCCCGCACCGGGCCGAACCGCTCGATCGTGTGTTGCCGGATCCAACGGTCGAGCTGGTCGATCTCCTCGTCGGTGAGCCCGGAGTAGGCCTTCGCCACCGGGACCAGCTCGCCCCGGTCCCAGAGGCCGAAGGTCAGGTCGGTCATCAGGGTCGCGCGGCGGCCGTGCCCGGGCTGCGCGTACACGAGCACGGCATCGATCGCATAGGGCTCGATCTTCCATTTCCACCAGTCGCCCCGCGGCCGGCCGTGGCGGTAGGGGGAGAGCCAGCGCTTGAGCATCAAGCCCTCCACGCCGCGCTCCCGCGCCTGCTTGCGCAGCTCGCGCAGCTCGGCCCAGGTCCCGCCCTGGACCTCCGCGGAGAGCGAGAGCAGTTGGCTGCGTCCCTCCAGAAGCGCCGCGAGCTTCTCCCGGCGCTCGCGCAGGGGCAGGGCGCGCAGATCCGCGCCGGACAGCTCCAGCGCGTCGTACGCCATGAACGCGGCCGGGGCCTCCGAGAGGATCTTCGGCGTGAGCTTCTTGCGGCCGATGCGCCGCTGCAGCACCGAGAACGGCATCGGCGCCCCGCCCGAGAACGCCAGCACCTCTCCGTCCAGCACCGTCCCCTCGGGCAGTGCCGCCCAGACGCCGGAGAGATCCGGAAAGCGGTCCGTGATCAGCTCCTCGCCCCGCGACCAGAGAAAGGCGCCGCCTCCGCGACGGACGATCTGCGCTCGGATGCCGTCCCACTTCCACTCGACCAGCCATTCGCCCCGCTCGCCCAGGGCCTCCGGCTCCTCCTCGAGCTGCGTGGCGAGGAAGAACGGATACGGCCGCGAGACGTCCGCGTCGCCGTTCTCGGGCGCGATCAGGGCCGCGAACGCCGCCGCGGAGGGCTGCCAGGCGCCCATCAAGCGGTGCGCGACGCTTGCCCGAGGGAGCCCGGCGTGCTGCGCGAGCGCGCGGATCGCCAGCGTCCCCGACACGCCCACGCGCAGCTCTCCGGTGAGCAGCTTGTCGAGCAGGTAGATCTCGCGGCGATCGAGCGATTCCCAGAGATCGAGCACGGCGCTGCGCTTCTCCTCCTCGGAGGCAGCGCGCAACGGGAGCAACCGATCCTCGATCAGGCGCGCGAGCGGAGGGGGCTCGGCGAGCGCCCCGCGTCCCTGCCGTTCGGTGTCGATCAAGAGCGCGATGGTTTCGGCCAGGTCGCCCGCGGCGCTGTACGACTCGCCGAACAGCCAGTCCGGGACCCGGGCCCGCTCACGGCCCCAGGACGCCAGAAGGCTGGGCGCGATCAGCCGCTTCAGTCGCAGCCCGGTGAGGAAGAACAGCGCCCAGGCCGCGTCCGCCGGCGGCGCCTCGGCGAAGTAGGCCTGCATGGCGGCCACCTTGGCGTTGGTGGAGGTGGTGGCATCGAGCGCGTCGTAGAGGGCGGCGAAACGGCGCACCCGGAATTCATCTCATAACTGAGCTCGCGAATGTTCAGGCTCAAGCGTAACCGCCAAGCCGCCTTCGGCGGCCGCGGTTAGCCCCACGGCAGCGCGCGGACCACCGCGGCGCTGCGGGACAGCCGGCGCGACCCCGCACGGGGCTAGTCCCACGGCAGCGCGCGGACCACCGCGGCGCTGCGGGACAGCCGGCGCGACCCCGCGCCGGGCTAGTCGCCCTCGGGATCGGCCGGCTGGGGCGTGCCGATCGGCGCCGCCTGGAGGGCGGCGGACTCGCCCAGATAACGCACCAGGGTCTCGCGGTGCCCGTGGGTGGCAAACACCCGCTCCGCGCCCGTCTCGCGGATGCTGCGCAGCAAGCCGGGCCAGTCGGCGTGGTCGGAGATGACGAAGCCACGATCGAATCCCCGGCGGCGGCGGGTGCCGCGGATGCGCAGGAGCCCCGAGGCGAACGCCTGCTCGAAGCTGCGGAACCGCTTCATCCAGGGAGTCCCCCGCGCGGTGATCGGCGCCAGCACGAGCTCCCCGGCGAGACCACGCTCGTCTCCGACCGGCTGCGTCGGGGGCAGCCGGACGCCCTGGTCGCGATACACCTGCGCGAAGGGCTCCACCATGCCGTGAACGCGGACCACGCGATCCGTGAGCTGCCCGATCTCCGCCAGGAGCCGCTGCGCCTTCCCCAGCGCATAACAGAACAGGACGGACGTCTTGCCCGCGTTGCCCTGCCACCAGGCGACGATCCCGGCTGCGACCGACCGCGGATCGTCCCAGCGGAAGAGCGGCAGGGCGTACGTGGCCTCGGTGACGAAGACGTCGCAGCGCAAGGGCTCGAACGGCGCGCAGGTCGGATCCGCCTCGCGCTTGTAGTCGCCGGAGAGCACCCAGACGCCCGAGCGGCCTTCGATGCGCACCTGCGCCGAGCCGAGCATGTGGCCTGCGGGATGCAGCGAGACGGTCACGTCGCCGATCCGGCGGCGCTCTCCGTAGGCGAGCGTCTCCACCCGCGCTCCTTCCAGGCGCCTGCGCAAGAGCGCCGCCGTCCCCGGCGTGCAGAGATAGGAGCCCGAGCCGGCCCGCGCGTGATCGCCGTGCGCGTGCGTCAGCACGGCGCGCTCCACCGGAGCGAACGGGTCGAGGTGGAACGCCCCCTCAGGGCAATGGAGACCCTGCGGCGAATCGACGATCACGCGAGGGTGGAGTCTACTCCAGCGGCGCCGCCTCGCCCGTTTCCGCGGGAACGGCCTCGCGCGGAACGCCCGATGCCTTCAGATCCCCGGCCATGTCCTCCATCACCACCGCGAGATCCTCGAGCTCTTCCTTCGCCAGCATCTTGCGGACCTTGGGGAAGAGCTCCTTCTCCTCCTCCTCGACGTGGTGCTCGATCTGCTCCTTCAGCACCTTGACCTTGGCGTCGAATTGCGGCTCCTCGGAGGACAGCTCCATCAGGTCCGCGATGATCCGCTTCGCCGCGAGGTGCTCCTCCACCGCCTCCTGCAGGAGCTCCTCGGTCCGCGCGCTCCTGGTGGCGGGGTAGAAGTGCTTCTCCTCGATCGCGGTGTGGACCGCCAGCGCGTCGGCGATCTGCTCGAACAGGTCCTGCTTCGCCTCCTCCTTCGCCTTCTCGATCTTCTTGAACAGCGCTTCCACTTCCCGGTGCTGCATCTTCAAGAGCTCGATCGCGTCCATGGAACCTCCTCGGTTTGGAATCCGCGCGAGAAGTTGAGGACTGGACTCGGGGTCCGCAAACTCCCGACGACTTGCCGCTCCCTTGCCGCCCTGCTCGACTGGACCAGCGCCGGTGTGTACGTTCGCCCCATGAAGCGAGCCGTCTGCATCCACGGGCACTTCTACCAGCCGCCCCGCGAGAACCCATGGATCGAGGAGGTGGAGGTCCAGGACTCGGCCGCTCCCTTCCACGACTGGAACGAACGGATCGCCGCCGAGTGCTACGGGCCGAACGGCGCTGCCCGGCTGAAGAGCCCCAACGGGCGGATCTGCGACATCGTCAACAACTATCTCCATCTCTCGTTCAACTTCGGCCCCACGCTGCTCGCCTGGCTCGAGCGGCAGATGCCGGAGATCTACCGGAGCGTGCTGGAGGCGGACGCGCGCACCGTGCAGCTGCGCGGGCACGGCAACGCGATCGCGCAGGCGTACAACCACGCCATCCTCCCGCTCTGCAACGACCGCGACCTGCGCACCCAGATCCGCTGGGGCGCGGCGGACTTCCGGCACCGGTTCGAGCGCGATCCCGAAGGGATGTGGCTGCCGGAGACCGCCGCCGATCTAATGACCCTGCAGGCGCTGCACGACGAAGGAATCGCGTTCACGGTGCTCTCGCCCTACCAATGCAAGAGGATCCGCCCCCCTGAGGGCGAATGGCAGGACGCGGCGGGGGCCCGCTTCGACCCGACGCGGCCCTATCTGCTGAAGCTGCCCTCGGGAACGAGCTTCCCGGTCTTCTTCTACGACGGACCGATCGCGCGAGCGGTGGCGTTCGGCGAGGCCCTCGGCAACGCGGACGACCTGGTCGGCAGGCTCGAGGCGGGGTTCTCCGACGCGCGCAAGCACGACGAGCTTCTGGCGGTGTCGGTGGACGGCGAGACCTTCGGGCATCACCGCAAAGGGGGGGACGAGGTGCTCGCCGGCGCGATCCGAAAGCTTTCGCAGCGCGACGACATCCACCTGGTGAACCTGGCGCAGGCGCTCGAGCTCTTCCCTCCCACGCACGAGGCGGAGATCTTCGACGGCTCCTCCTGGAGCTGTGCGCACGGGGTCGAGCGCTGGCGGAGCGACTGCGGATGCTCCAGCAGCGGCCAGCCCGGGTGGCACCAGCGCTGGCGGGCGCCGCTGCGCGACGCCCTGGACGCGCTGCGCGACCAGCTCTCCGCGCTCTACGAGCGGGAGGGGGCGCGGCTGCTGCGGGATCCCTGGCAGGCGCGGGACGAGTTCATCGAGGTCGTGCTCGATCCCGAGCGCCGCAACGCTAGCGCCTTCGTCGCCCGGCACGCGGTCCGCGAGCTCGGCGCCGAGGACCGCATCCGGGCGCTGAAGCTCCTCGAGATGCAGCGCCAGACGATGCTGATGTACACCAGCTGCGGCTGGTTCTTCGCCGAGGTCTCGGGGCTCGAGACCGTCCAGATCCTCAAGTACGCGGCCCGGGCGCTCCAGCTCGCGCGCGAGGCCTCCGGGGCCGATCTGGAGGCATCGTTCAAGGCGGCGCTGGAGCAGGCGCCCTCCAACCTGCCCGATCGTGAGAACGCCCGGCGCGTCTACGAGCAGGAGGTCCAGCCGTCCGTCGCCACGCTCGAGACCGTCGCCGCGCACTACGCGATCGCCGGCCTGGTGGAGGATTTCCCCCGCCGCGCGCGCATCTTCTGCCACGAGGTCCAGACCAGCTTCCGCCGCCGCGAGGATGCGGGCACCGCCGCGCTCTCGGTGGCCCGGATCGAGGTGAAGAGCCTGATCACGCAGGAGGAGGTGGACCTGGCCACCGGCGTGCTCCACTTCTCCGGCGCCGACTTCCGCGCCGGCGTCCGCCGGTACGACGCGGAGGTGTTCAACCGCAGCGCGGATCGGCTCTTTGAGTCGTTCAACCGGCTCTCGCTCGCCCAGGTGGTGCGGGAGATCGACCGGGAGTTCCCCGGGCGCGAGTACACTCTGCGCGACCTCTTCCTCGACGAGCGCCGCGAGGTGGCGGGCCGGCTCCTGCAAGAGACGATGGCGCGCTACGAGGGCGACTATCTGCAGATCTACGAGGCCAACCGGCGGCTGATCGACTTCCTCCGCGAGATCGATTCCCCGGTGCCGCGGCCGCTCCAGGTGGCGGCCGACGTGGCGGTAACGCACGAGGCGGTGGACGCGGCGCGGCGGCTCGCAGTCGGCAAGCTGGACCCCGGGCTTGCGCAGGGCGAGCTTTTGGCGCTCTCGCAGGTGGCGCAGCGCCTCGGCGCCCGCATCGATCTGGAGGTGGTGCGTGGTCCCTATCTCGCCGCCGTCCGCAACTTCTTCGAGAGGGCCATGGCCGGCCGGAAGGAGGCCGCTCTGCACGCGGCCGACCTGGTCACGCTGGCCATGCGGCTCGGCATGCACCTCGACCTCTGGAGCATCCAGAACGCGTTCTGGGCCACCGTCCGGGCCGGCACCTGGCCGCACGACAAGGAGTCGCTGGCCCGGCTCGCGCACGCTCTCTGGTTCGACGATGCCGTCGTGCTCGCGCGCGTGGGAGGGCGCCGCGAGCGGGCTTCCGCGTGACCACCCCCATCCAGGACCATGCCGTCGTGGGCGACTGCCGATCCGCGGCGCTGATCTCGCGGACCGGATCGGTCGACTGGCTCTGCTGGCCGCGGTTCGACAGCCCCTCGCTGTTCGCGGCCATCCTCGACGAGGACCGGGGCGGCCGGTTCTCCCTCGCGCCCCGGCCGCCCTTCCGCTCCGAGCGGTCGTACCTGGGAGAGACCAACGTGCTCCGCACGCGCTTCTTTGCGGCCGGCGGCGAGCTCACCCTCACCGACTTCATGCCGGTGCGCTCGCGGATCGAAGAGCAGCGGCGCCTGCATGGAGGACACGAGCTGGTGCGCATCGCCCGCTGCGAGAAGGGCGAGGTGGAGCTGGAGATCGTCTTCGATCCCCGGCCGCAGTACGCACTGCTGAAGCCGGAGATCCGCGCGCTCGGAAGGCTCGGCCTGCGCGTCGAGACCGGACGGGGTGGCCTGCTCACGCTGATGACGGACGCGCCGCTTCAGACCTCCGGCCGCGCGCTGGCACGGCTCCGCGCCGGCGAGCAGCTCCACTTCTCGCTCGGCTACGCGAGCAGCGCGCCCGCCACCCTCGCCCCGCCGACCGCGGAGCGGTGTGCTTCGGTGCTGGAAGAGACGCTCGGGCTCTGGCGGGGATGGGTGTCGCGCACCCGCTATGAGGGACCCGCGCGCGCGATGGTCGTCCGGAGCGCGCTCTTGCTCAAGCTGCTGCAGTACGCGCCGTCCGGCGCGATCGTCGCCGCTCCCACCACCTCGCTGCCCGAGCGCCCTTCAGGGGACCTCAACTGGGACTATCGGTTCTGCTGGCTGCGCGACGCGGCGCTCACCGCCCGCGCCCTCTTCGGGCTCGGCCACACGGCCGAGGCGGACGCCTTCCTGAGCTGGCTGCTCAACGCCACCAGCCTGTCGCTTCCAAAGCTGCGCGTGCTCTACGATCTCCATGGGCGCCAGCCTGGCCCCGAGCGCGAGCTTCCGCATCTGGCCGGACACGGCGGCGCGCGGCCGGTGCGAGTGGGCAACGCGGCGAAGTCCCAGGTGCAGCTCGACACCTACGGCGAGCTGATCGAGGCAGCCGCGTACTTCCTGCGCAGCGGCGGAGAGATCGATCGGGCCGTGGCGGCGATGCTCACGAGGCTCGGCATCCAGGTGGCCCGGGGCTGGTCCGCGCCGGACGAAGGCATCTGGGAGATCCGGGACGTCCCGCGCCACTTCACGCACTCGCGGGTGCTCTGCTGGACCGCGCTGCAGCGCCTCTGCGAGCTCTGCGAGAAAGGTCATCTGCCCGTCGCGCTCGCGGCCGGCTTTGCTCGCGCGCGAGACGAGATTCGCGCGGAAGTCGAGACAAAGGGGTGGAGCGAGCAACTCCAGAGCTACACCAGCACGCTGGCCGGCAGCGACGTGGACGCGAGCCTCTTGCTTCTGCCCTGGTATGGGTACTGCCCGGCGGACGCTCCGCGCATGCGCGGCACCTGGCAGAGGATCCGCGCCCGGTTGGAGATCAAGCCGGGGCTGTACCGCCGCTACTACGGCCCGTTGACCGAGGGCGAGGGAGCCTTCGGGATCTGCAGCTTCTGGGCGGCGGAGTACCTGGCGCTCGGCGGGGGGACCGCCGAGGAGGCCCAGGCTCACTTCGATCTACTGCTCGGATATGCCAACGACGTCGGCCTGTACGGAGAGGAGATCGAGCCGGAGAGCAGGGGCGCGCTGGGGAATTTTCCCCAGGCGTACACGCACGTGGGCCTGATCAACGCTGCCCTCTCGCTGCGCAACCGCCTGGAGCTGGGCAAGCACGAGGCCCAGCGCGCGCGGGTGGAGTTGACCGAGGCGCGCCAGTGAACTGGCCCCTCTCGCTCCTGGCCGGCTTCGTCGGCACCCTGGTGCTCACCTCGCTGGAGGCCGGGGCGCAGCAGCTCCACCTCACGCGGATGAGCATGCCCTACCTGCTCGGCGCGGCCTTCACGCCGAACCGCGACCGGGCCAAGGTGATCGGGTTCTTTACCCACCTCTTCAATGGCCAGGTCGCGGCGCTGATCTACGTCGCCATCTTCCACGCGATCGGCGGCAGCGGCGCGCCGCGGGGCGCGGCGATCGGTCTGGCTCACTCCGTCATCGTGCTCCTGGTCGTGGTCCCGCTCCTGCCCGCCATCCACCCGCGCATGGCGAGCACGCACCAGGGTCCCACCGATCTGCGGCAGATCGAGCCGCCGGGCCCGCTCGGGCTGTACTACGGCGTCTCCACCCCCGCGATGCTGGTGATCGCGCACGTGGCCTTCGGGGCCGTAGTCGGTTGGCTCTACCGCTTCAAGTGAGCCCTCGCTTGCCGCGACCGCGCGGCTCGCGACATATCTTCAGGCGCGTGGCCTTCCTGAACATGCCCATCCGGGCCTTCTTGAAGACACTGGCCAAGCGGATCTCGGACAACGCGGTCACCGACCGGGCCGCCACGCTCGCGTACTATTTCGTCTTCGCGCTCTTCCCCTTTCTCTTCACCCTGGTCACGCTGGCCGCGTACCTCCCGGTGCAGAACCCGATCCAGGACCTGATGGCCCGGCTCGATCCGTTGATGCCCGAGGAAGCGATGGCCATCATCCGCACGCAGCTCCACAGGCTGGCGACGCTGCAGCGGCCCCGCTTGCTCACCTTCGGGCTCCTCCTCGCGGTCTGGAGCGCCTCCCGCGGGGTCGATGCGCTGCGCACCGCGCTCAATCTCTCCTACGACGTGAAGGAGTCGCGTCCGTGGTGGCGCGCGCAAGGAATGGCCATCGGGATCACCGTCGCCACTTCGGCCCTGATGCTCCTGGCGATCGCCGGGCTCGCGCTGGGCAGCAGCGCGGGCCTCTGGCTGGCGTCGAAGCTGCACGTCGACCAGTTCTGGCTGCTGGTCTGGGGATGGTTGCGGTGGCCGATCACCGCCGCCGGCGTGATGCTGGTGCTCGCGCTCCTCTATTACTTCCTCCCCGACGTAAAGCAGGAATGGCGCTACGTGACCCCGGGCTCCCTGCTCGCGACCTTGCTCTGGCTGCTGATGACCTGGTGCTTCTCGGTCTACGCGGAGAACTTCGGCAGCTACGACAAGACCTATGGCGCCATCGGCGGCATCATCGTCCTCGTGACCTGGTTCTACATCAGCGGCTTCGTCTTCACCCTCGGCGGCGAGGTGAACGCGCTCCTCGAGCACGCGTCCGCCGGCGGCAAGGCCAGGGGCGCGCGCGCCCGAGAGCGCGGCGCGGACCCAGCGGCGGCTCTGGTCGCGCTGGCGCAAGTCGCCCGCATGACGAGCGTGCGCAGGCCCCCGCGGCCGCCAGAACGGCGCATCCCGGACCTCCGCAACCTGCCTGAAATCGAACGGATCGCCTGGCCTGTCGGAAACCGCTCGTCTGCTTGCCCTCGGGGCTTCCGGTGCACATGCATTGCCGGCTACGCCTTCGATGCGCACTTGCAAGCGGAGAAGCCTCCCATGTCTGCCTGCACCCTGGAGCGAGAAGTGGATGGCAGCACCGCCTTCTTCCGGATCTCCGGAACGTTCGACGGCGCGTGTGCCTGGGACCTTGCCGGCCGATTGGACAAGGAACCGTTCTCCCAGGTGGTGGTGGATTTCTCGCAGGTGACCCAATTCGTGGACTACGGGATCGCCATCCTCGCCACCGCGATCATCGCCTCCGACAAGCACGTCCGCCTCCAGCGGTTGCGCCAGCACCAGGAGCGGCTGTTCAAGTACTTCGGCGTGGATCCCGCGGATGCGCCCTGGGACCGTCCTCCGCCTGCCCTGCCGGGGACGCCGGCAGCGAGCGTCGAGAAAGAGGTCGCGTAGCGATGCCCCGGCCGATCTGGAGCGGATCGATCAGCTTCGGATTGGTCAGCGTGCCCGTGAAGCTCTTCTCGGCCACTTCCCCGAAGGAAGTGCGCTTCCACATGCTCCACGACAAGGACGGCGGGCGGATCCAGCAGAAGCGGGTGTGCAGCATCGACGGCGCAGAGGTCCCCTGGGAGCACGTGATCAAGGGCTTCGAGCTGGGCAAGGGCCGGTACGTGACGATCGCGCGGGAGGAGCTGGAAGCGATCGGCCCGCGCGCGAGCAAGGCGATCGAGATCGAGGATTTCGTCGAGCTGTCGCAAATCGACCCGATCTACTACCAGAACACCTACTACCTGGTGCCGGACCGGGGGGCGAGCAAGCCGTACGCGCTGCTCCTTCTGGCCATGAAGCGCACGCAGAAAGTCGGCGTCGGACGGTTCGTGCTGCGCACCAAGGAGTACCTCGCCGCGGTCCGTCCGGTGGGCGATGCGCTGGCGGTCTCCACCATGCTCCACGCCGACGAGGTGGTCTCGCGCGACGAGTTGGAGGGATTGCCGGACGGGCACGGCAAGCCGGGCGAGCGCGAGCTGAAGATGGCGGAGCAGCTGATCGGGTCGCTCGCGACCGCCTTCGACATCCGCAAGTACAAGGACGATTACCGGGAGCGGCTGCTCGCGCTGCTCGAGCGCAAGGCGGAGGGCGAGGAGATCGTCGCGGAGGCCCCCGCGGAGGAGCCGCGCGGCAAGGTCGTGAGCCTGATGGACGCCCTGCAGAAGAGCCTGGCGGCGGCGAAGCGGGGCGAGCTGCGAGAGGTCGATCAGGTCCGGCACCGGCCCGAGCCCGGGCGCCGCACGGCGGCGAAGGCGGCGCGCGCTCCCCGCAGGAGCACGCACGCTCCGCGCAAGAGGAAGAGCGGGTGACCTCTTCGCAGGAGGTCGTGATCCACGGCAAGCGCCTCAAGCTCGGAAACCTCGACAAGGTCTTCTACCCGGCGACGGGATTCACCAAGGGGCAGGTGCTCGACTACTACCTGCGCGTCGCGCCCGCGCTGCTCCCGCACCTGCGCGATCGGCCCCTCACGCTCAAGCGATATCCGGACGGCGTCGAAGGGCCGCATTTCTACGAGAAGAACTGCCCCGAGCACCGACCTGCATGGGTGAAGACGGCGCCGGTCTGGAGCGATCAGAACGAGCGGACGATGCAGTTCTGCCTGGTGCAGGACCTCGCCACGCTGGCCTGGGCGGTCAACCTGGCGGACCTGGAGATGCACGTGCCGCTGCACCGGGCCAAGGACCTGGACCAGCCCGACAGCGTCGTGTTCGACCTGGATCCTGGAGCGCCGGCCGGCCTTCTGGAGTGTTGCCAGGTCGCGGTGATCCTCCAGGACACCTTCGAGCGGCTCGGCCTGCGAAGCCTGGTCAAGACGTCCGGATCGAAGGGGCTTCAGCTCTACCTCCCGCTGAACACCAAGGGGAGCTACGCGCAGACCAAGGCGTTCGCTCGCGCCACGGCTGAAGCGCTCGCGGCCAGCCAGCCCCGGCTGGCGGTGTCGAACATGAAGAAGTCGCTGCGCGGCGGGAAGGTGCTGGTGGACTGGAGCCAGAACGATCCGCACAAGACCACCGTCTGCGTCTACTCGCTGCGGGCGCAGCAGCGGCCCACGGTCTCGACGCCCGTCGCCTGGGAGGAAGTGCAGCGCTGCCTCGCGGCGCGCGATCCCGCGCTGCTCTCGTTCCAGGCGCAGGACGTGCTGCGCAGGATCGAGGAGCGCGGCGACCTCTTCGCGGCCCTGCTCGCGCTGAGACAGGAGCTGCCCCGGTTCGGGCAAGAAAAAGGCGGCCCCTCGCGAGGCCGCCGCAGATCCGCTCACGCCCCCCGGAATTGACCGCTCGTCAGACAGCAGCGCTGCCGCGCCGGAGCACGGCAAAGATCAGGCTGATGACGGCGAGCACCAGAAGGATGTGGACCCAGGCGCCCATGGTGGATCCCGACACGAGGCCGAGAACCCACAGCACGAGCAGGATGACGGTGATGGTCCAAAGCATGCCCTACCTCCTTTGCAGCAAAGGTAGGTTCCGCACCGTCGGGAGGCGAGCGTGCCGCCAGGAGAGGGCGCGAACAGGCGCTCGCCGGGTCGGGGGAGGGCCTACAAGGGCTCCCTTGCCGCGACCCTGGGACCGCGTGGGAACTTCTCTCTGTCGTGCTGCGCAAATCGCTCCGCACCTCGATGGTGGAAGGCGCTCTCGCGGAGTTGGTCGGCGCCTGCACCTCCGGCGGAGTCCTCACCGCCTGGGCGCTCTATCTCGAGATGCCGCCGGTGCTGATCGGAGTGTTGGGCGCGTTGCCGTTCACGGCGCAGCTCGTGCACTTGCCCGCCTCCTGGTTCACGCGCCGGCTCGGCGGCCGGAGGGCAGCCATCTGGACCACCGGCATCGCGCGCCAGAGCGTGCTGCCGCTCGCCTGCCTCCCGCTGCTCCCCTTCGGGCTGCCGGTGAAGCAGGGGATCTTCCTCGCTTGCGCCTCGGTGAATGCCGCGCTTTCGGTCGCCGGCAACAACGCTTGGACGTCGTGGATGGGCGACCTGGTCCCGGGAGCCGTCCGCGGGCGCTATTTCGGCCGCCGCTCCGCCCTCTGCGCCTTCGCCGCCACCTGCGCCGCGCTCGCCGCGGGTCTCGTGCTCGACCGCGGGCGCAACCACGCGCAGGCCGGCACCGCGCTGTGCGCGCTCACGCTGCTCGCCTGCGCGACGGGCGCGGCCACCACCCTCCTCTTGTGCCGCCAACACGAGTCGCCGGACGCGCTCCCGCCGCGCGCCGCGCCGCTGGGCGAGGCGCTCGCGCCCATCCGCGACACCCGCGCGCGCAGCCTGCTGGCGTTCCAGCTGGCCTGGAGCGCGGCCGGAGGAATCGCCGCGGCCTTCTACCCGCTGCACATGATCGGCAACCTCCGCATGGGATTCGCGCGGATGGCGATCTACACCGCCGCGGTCGCCGCCTTCCGGATGCTGGCGGCGCCACTCTGGGGCCGGACGATGGATCGCTCCGGCGCGCGGCCGGTTTTGGTGGCCAGCGCCTTCGGGCTGGGGCTCTCGCCGTTCCTCTGGATCTTCGCCACCGGGGATCGGCTCTGGCCGCTCGCGATCGACGCCGCGCTCAGCGGCGCCGCGACCGCGGGGCTTTCGCTCGCGACGTTCTCCCTCCCGCTCGCCCTCTCGCGGCCTACCACGCGCGCGTTCTATGTGGGCGCGCTCGCCGCCGCGGGCGGGCTCGCGGCGGGGATCGGCTCGGCCGCGGGCGGGGGCCTGGTGAAGTTCTTCCCCGACGCATGGGCGCTTTTCGGGCAGCCGCTGACGTCCGCGCACGCCCTCTTTCTGGTGGGCGCGGCAGCCCGGCTCTGCGCGGCCGGCCTCGCCCTGCGCGTGGACGAACGGCCGGCGGCGGAAGTGGTGCGGTTGCCGCAGCGGGCGGAGCCCGCCCGTGCGAAGCTGTCGGCGTGAGCTTCGACTGCCAGGCCTGCGGCGCCTGCTGCTGCAACACGGACGAGAACCGGGCCGAGAAGTACATCGACTACGTCGAGGTCACCAAGCGCGCCCTCCTGCGCAAGCATCCCGCGCTGCTGCGCAAGCTCACCGTCCTGAACGCCAAGGGAGAGCTCCACATGCGGCTGCGCGGCGCCGAGCAGCGCTGCGCGGCGCTCGAGGGACGGTTGGGCGTGCGCGTCTCTTGCACCATCTACCAGCTGCGGCCGGCGGCCTGCCACCGCGTCAAACCCGGCTCGCGCGAATGCCGCCGCGACCGCCGCGAGCGCGGGATCGAGTAATCTGCGCGCGGACCACAGCCGCGCTGGACCGACCACGACCGCTTTGCCAAGGGATGCGCGCCTTCGGCGAAAGGACGCTCTCATGACGCGCTCAAGCCAGGCGGCGCCTACGTCGTGATCGACTCGAGCGCGAAGGACGGCGCCGGCCTGTCGTCGACGAAGGAGCTCCACCGCATCGACGAGAGCGTGGTGAAGGACGAGGTGCAGAAGGCCGGCTTCCGCCTGGATGCGCAAGGGAGCTTCTTGCGCAACCCCAACGACCCGCGAGACTGGAACGCGTCGCCCGGCGCGGCGACGAAAGAGGGCAAACGGGGCACCAGCGACCGGTTCGCGCTCCGGTTCGTCAAGCCTGCCTGAACGGCCTGGCCAGCACTTCCTCCACCTGCGCGATCAGCTCGGCGGAGCGGAACGGCTTCTGCAGCCAGCGCACGCCGGGCTCGGCGAGGAACGCCCGTCCGGCGGCGGTCCCCGCGCCGCCGGTGATGACCAGGAGCCGGCCGGGCAGCGCCGCGTCGAGGCGCGCCAGCTCGTCGCGGACCCAGACGGCGTCGCCGTCCCGCAAGTTCAGGTCGGAGATGATCACGTCCCAGCGCTCTCCCCGGGCGATGCGATCGACGCTGGCGCGGGCGGAGTGCTCCACTCCCACCTCGTGCGCCGCTCCCTGCAGCGTGCGCTGGACCATCTGCGCCACCAGGGGCTCGTCGTCGATCACCAGGATCCTGGACACACAATCTCCCGAAACATGCGCCATTTCACTCGGTTGCGGCTCCTTGAAAGCTTGCCACGACCTCGCTGCGCACGGAACATGCGAGGTGGAGGTGTCCTTGCGCACATTCGCCGCAGTCCTGCTCCTGGCATCGGCCGCCGCAGCGGAGGATCGGGTTGCCGTGCTTCCCCTCGAGGCCCGAGCAGGCACGCTCAGCGCCGCGGACGCAGCCGCGCTGACCGCCGAGATGCGCGCGGCCATCCGGGAAGCGCTCGCCTCCCACGGATACGAAGTGGTCGCCGCGGAAGGTTCCGACGCGAAGGCCGCTCTCGACAGCACCGGAGCGGTCGCCGTCGTGCTGGGACGCGCGACCCGGATGGAAGGCGCGACCGTGATCGGCTTCGGCGTGTACAAGCCGGAGTCCTCCGCCCCGGCCTCGCTGCTCCGCGTGATGGGGATCGGGCTCCCGCAGCTGAAAGCCGACGTGCGCGCCAAGCTGCCCAAGCTCGTCTTGTCCGGCCTCGGGCTCGCGGCGGCCACCGCCGACCCGAAGCCCGTTCCGGGGACTTTGAAGATGCCGGTTGCGGTGACGCCCGCGCCGCCGCCCCGAGCGCAGCCCGCCCCGGCGGCGCAGCCGCCAGCGGCAGAGCCGAGGGCGCAGCGGGCGCCAAGGCCGCCTCCTCCCGACGGTGAGGATCCGCTGGTCACCATGATCCGCGAGACCACCGCCGACATCGAGGCGCTCCGCGGCCTCCGGCGCAAGCAGAACCTCAAGGTGCAGATCCTCGACGAGAAGCTGTTCTCGGCGGCGGTCCGCGAGCGCGCCAAGAAGGAGATGACGCCGGAGGTGGTCGCCGCCGAACGGGCCCGCTGGTTCGCGTTCAACCTGGCGCCGGCCGCGGCCGATCCCGCACAGGTCCTTTTGGACGTGCTCGACGAGCAGGTGGCGGGTTTCTACGACCAGTTCGAGAAGCAGCTGATCGTCCGCAAGGACCCGCCCGCCTCCGCGGCCAACGCGATGGGGCCCGACGCCCTGCGGCTGGTCCTCGCCCACGAGATCGAGCACGCGCTGCAGGACCAGAACTTCGGCATTCCCGATCTCGCTTCCCTCCCCGACGACGACGCGCGGCTGGCGCGCAGCGCGCTCTACGAGGGTGACGCGATGGCGGTAATGACCGCCTACGGTGCCTTGCGGGCGAACAAGCCGGTCAAGGCGTCGATCGCCAACGGCGCGGCGATGCTCCGCTCGGTCGACACGCAGACGCTCTTGCGCGTGAGCGGGAAGTCGCCGGAGCTGCTGCACTCGCCGCCCGTGCTCCGCGAGGAGCTGGTGCTCCCCTACGCGGGAGGGTTCGCGCTGGTGGCCGAGGCGTACAAGCGCGGCGGGTTCGCGCTGGTGGACAAGATGTTCAAGAACCCGCCCGTGTCCGTCCACCAGATCCTTCATCCCGAGGCGTACTTCGCCGGCGAGCGGCCGGCCCCGATCCCCTTCCCGCAAGCGCCTGCCGGAACGCGCGTGATCGTCACCGGGCGCATGGGCGAGCTCGGGACCCGGATGGCTTTGGAAGCCTGCGTCGACAAGGAAGTGGTGAAGGAGCTCTCGCCGCGCTGGGCGGGCGATGCCTACGCGATCGTGGAGGGTCCCAGCAAAGGCATGATCTCGCTGCTGTGGACCACAGCGTGGTCGGGCGGCGTGTCCGGAAACGTCGTCAACCTCATGAAGCTCGTGCAACCCTGCTGGCAGGAGCAGGCCGACGGGAGCCCCACTCCCCTCGGGTGGTCGATCGCCAATCCCTCCAGGATCGGCAGCTCGGGCGAGTTGGTCGCCGTCGCGCGCGGCAGCATCGATCTCGGCGCCGCCCTGTCGCGGCAGCTGGCCGTTCGCGTCGCGCCGCTGCCCCCGGTACCGCCGCTGGGCGACGTCCCTCCGCCGCCGACGGTACAGCCCACGCGCGTCGACAACGGGCACTTCGTCAGCCCCCGCCTCGGTCTGTCCGGCGACATCCCCGAAGGCTACGAGACCGATTCCAGCAACCCGATGGCGGACCTGGCGATCAAGAAGTCCGGCGCCGGCGGAGCGACCGTCTCGTTCGTCGCCGAGTCCCTTTCCGGCGACTCGCTCGACGCGTTCTTCCAGTCCGCGTCCGCGCAGATCGCGGCCGCGCAAGGCAGCCGCCTCACCTACGTCGGCAAGTCCAAGCGGATGCTCGCGGGGGCGCCGGCGGAGGAGCGCGCCTGGGCGATCGAGAACGCCGGGATGCAGCTGCGCATCGACGTCGCCCCCTACTGCGGCGGGAAAGCGGCGCTCGCGATCCTGCGCCTGGAGGGCGGCCTTGCAGTCCGGGCGACCCTCGACGACTTCGCGACCTCACTCCAGAAGACCGGGGTGGCGCCGGCCTGCGGGGACCTCGAGTAGCCCTACCAGGCGCGCAGCGAGACGCTGCCCAGCCGCTCGACCTCCAGCGCGATCTCCATGCCCGGGCGGAGCGCCTCCGCGACCGTGGCCGCGCCGGCGAGCACGATGCTGCCCGCGGGCAGCGGATGGGGCAGAAGCTCGACAAGTTGGACGAGCGACTCCAGCGGGTGCCCGGAGATGGCGGTCGAGTCCGCCTCCTGGGCGAGGCGGCCGTCCACGCTCATGCGCATCGCCAGGCCGCCCGTGTCGCGCGGATCCTGCACGGGACCGAGCACGAACTTCCAGGACGAGCAGTTGTCGGCGACCACGTCGGGCAGGGAGAAGTACTTGAAGCCGGTGAAGCGGGAGTCCAGGATCTCCAGCGCCGGGGCCACGCCTTGCAGCGCGGCGAACGCCTCGCTCCGGGAGAGGTGGCCGGAGAGCTGCCGGCCGGTCACGAACGCGATCTCCGGCTCGACCTTCGGATGCACGCCGTCGCCGACGCGCAAGGAGCCTTCGACGCGCATCGCATCGGTGAGCACGCCGTAGATCGGCAAGCCCAGGCTCATCTGCGCGCGCTTCGCGGCCGAGGTGAGCCCCATCTTGTAGCCGACGATCTTCTCGCCCCGGGCCAGGCGAAGCGCGATCCCGCGCTCCTGGATCCGGTAGGCCATCTCCAGATCGAAGTCGCCGTGCGTCTTCCCCAGGGGCGCGATCTCGCGCCGGCCGAGCAACGCCTCGTCCAGTTCCTTCGCCAACCGATCGACGTCGACCATGGCGCGGCGAGCTTAACGCAATTCGTGAACCGGCCACCGGCTCCTCTCGACGCACCCTTGGGAAGGGGGTAAAGCTCGGCCCGATGCAGGACATCCTCAACTTCATCGAGGGACGGCACGAGCCCGCCGCCTCCGGCGAGTGGCTCGACGACGTCGATCCGGCTACCGCCGAGACTTACGCGCGCGTCGCCAGCTCGGACGCGGCCGACGTGGACCGCGCCGTCGCGGCGGCGGTCCGCGCCTTCCCGGAATGGTCCACCACGCCGGCAGCGGATCGCTCGAAGGTGCTGCGCCGGCTGGCGCGCCTGATCGAGCGGGACCTGGAGGCGCTGGCGCGCGCCGAGTCGATCGATTCGGGGAAGCCCATCGCCGCCGCGCGAGCCACCGACATCCCGCGCGCGGTGCAGAACTTCGACTTCTTCGCGGACGCGGTCACGCAGTTCTCCAGCGAGGCGCACCCGACCGACGAGGTCGCGCTCAACTACACGCTGCGCCAGCCGCTGGGCGCGGTCGCCTGCATCTCGCCCTGGAACCTGCCGCTGTATCTTCTCTCCTGGAAGATCGCCCCCGCGCTGGCGGCCGGCAACTGCGTGGTCGCCAAGCCGTCGGAGGTGACTCCGATGACGGCGCACCTGCTCGGCGGGCTCTGCAAGGAGGCCGGATTCCCGCCCGGGGTCTTGAACATCCTGCAGGGGCTGGGGCCGCGCGCAGGCGGTCCGCTCTGCGCGCACCGCGACGTGCGAGCGATCTCCTTCACCGGATCGACGCGGGTCGGCGGCGAGATCGCGCGCGAGAGCGCCACCTCCTTCAAGAAAGTCTCGCTGGAGATGGGCGGCAAGAACCCGACGCTGATCTTCGCCGACGCCGACCTGCGGGAGGCGGTGCCGCAGGCGGTGCGGGCGGCGTTCTCCAACAGCGGCCAGATCTGCCTCTGCGGCTCCCGCATCCTGATCGAGAAGTCCGTCTACGATCGGGTCCGGGACGAGCTCGTCGAGCGTGTCCGAGCGCTGCGGGTGGGGGATCCGCTGGACCCCGCCACCGAGCAGGGCGCGCTGGTCTCCCGGCAGCACTTCGAGAAGGTGATGGGCTGCTTGTCGCTGGCGCGCGAGGAGGGCGCGCGCCTGCTGTGCGGCGGGGAGCGCGCCAAGGTCTCCGGCCGCTGCAACCGCGGCTTTTTCGTGCAGCCCACGCTGCTC
>WNFK01230897.1_pt1 | contig 22954 bp, 18 predicted proteins | sample 5400281 | NCBI WGS metagenome assembly WNFK01 (sample SAMN13153350, study PRJNA577476) | soil metagenome | isolation source: 20 cm soil on Douglas fir-dominated hillslope | place: USA:California | collected 2013-09-17
GCGAACCTCTTCCTCAGAATGCCCGATCTCGCGCAGCACCTCGGCCGAGTGTTCGCCAAGGAGCGGACCGGCGCGCCCGATGCGCGCGGGCGAGGAGCGCAGCCGCAGCGGCGTGCTCAGCGCGCGGACGATCCCGAGTCGCGGGTGCGGCAGATCGACGAAGAAGCCGCGCGCGTGCAGGTGCCGGTCGGCGAACACCTGCCCGTAGTCCTGGATCTCGCCGCATGGGACGCCCGCTTGTCGCAGCAATCCGAGCCAGTGGGCCGCCGGCCGCGTCGCGGTGACCTCCTCGATCAGCGGGATGAGCTCCGACTTGTTCCTTTGGCGCAGCGTCCCGTCCGCGAAGCGCGGGTCGCGCTCCAGCCGCTCGAGACCGAGCGCGGCGCAGAACGCGCGCCACGTCGGAACGGTCGTCGCGCCGAGCACGAAATGCGCGTCAGCGGCGCGCACCGCCTGGTATGGACCGACGAGCTTGTGGGCCGACCCGGCGGCGCGAGGGATCTCACCGGTTGTGAAGAACTGCCCCGCCTCCCAGACCGCAAGGGACACCGACGACTCGTACATCGAGATGTCGACCAGCTGCCCCCGGCCGTCGCGCTGACGCACGCTGAGCGCGCCGAGGATTCCGATCGTCGCGTACAAGCCGGCGGCGAGGTCGGAGATCGACACGCCGACCTTCACCGGTGTTCCGCCCTCCTCGCCCGTGACGCTCATGAGTCCGCTCATCGCCTGGACGATGATGTCGAGTGCCGGGCGGTCGGCGTATGGGCCATCGAGACCCCAGCCGGTGACCGCCGCATACACGAGGCGAGGATTCGCATCGAGCAGAGCCTGCGGCTCGAGACCCAGATCGCGCATCGTGCCCGGCCTGAGGTTTTCGACGATTACATCGGCGCGCTCGGCGAGACGGCGGAAGATGTCGGCGCCGGCATCTTGCTTGAGATCGAGCGCGACGCTCCGCTTGCCGCGATTCAGCCGCACGAAGTTTCCGCTCTCGCCATCTACGATCGGCTCCAGCCGGCGCGACAGATCGCCGCCCCGCGGATCCTCGATCTTGACGACATCGGCGCCGAGATCCGCGAGCTGCATGCCGCAGAACGGACCAGCCATGTAATTACCGACCTCGAGAACGCGGATCCCTTCGAGCGGCGGCGGCGGCATGCGCGAAGTCTAGGGAGAGATCTGGCTCAGCACTCTCCCCATCGCTCCGCGACTTTGCTATCGCGAAGTCTCCAGACACCGGACACACCGTTGCGGCCACCGATGATCCAGACATCAGGACCGGTGGCGAACACACTCCGCAGATCGCATGCGGTCCCAAGGTCCAGACTCCGTTTCGTGAGCCGATAATCCACACGTCTTGATCCACGACGAACACGCTCGTCAGCGAGCACGTCGTTCCGAGGTCGATGCGGTTCACGACGGTCGGTTTCGCAGGGATCGCACTACCGGGGACGACGAGAGCGCCGTCGACGGTGAGCACGACGCCGTTATCGCCCACGGTCCACGCGGTCGATCCCACCATCGTGATGGCCCGTAGCGGAGTGTCGATTCCGGACTCGATCTTCGACCATGTCAGACCGGAAAGGGCGAGGATCGTCCCGCCGTCGCCCACCGCGACAACGGTCTGGGCGCTCGGGCCCGCGACACCGCGGAGCACGACGTCGACGCCGGTCTTCACCTGCCGCCATCCCGCTACCTCGAGTCGGTAGCTGATCCCCTGGCTTCCGACGGCCCATCCGGATTGAAGACCGAAGACGACAAGCGCGTTCAGATCCTCTTCAAGGCCGCTCGCATACAGCTGCCACGTCCCGCCGAGCAACAACATGACCGTGCCCTGCGTCCCAACGGTCATCGCACCCTGTGGCATCGCCGCCACGCCGCGCAGATCATCGAGCGTCACGTCGAAGGCCTGGATCTGACGCGCGCGGTCGTCGATGATCAAAACCGCGCCGACCGGTCCGACCGCGTACAACGTCCCTGCGTCACACGACGTCGAAGTGAGGGTGCGGAGCGTGCTATCGACCTGCGTCCAGTCCTTTCCGTTGTAGCGGACAAGGCCGCCACCATTCGAGACGACCCAGAGCCCCTGGTCCGTCGCGCAACCACTCGAGAGCGTCTGCCGGAAGACGGACGGATCGGTCGTCGGCAGCGGTGTCGGCGTCGGGATCCTCGGCGTTGGCGTCGGTCGCGGTGTTGGAGTCGGTCGCGCGATAGTGCCGACCGCCAGTCCCCCACCGATGGCAGCCACGACGAGCAAGACCGCGATGATCGCTGCGTAGCTGAGCGGCAACGACGTGCTTGTGCGCGGCCCCTCGGGAGCCCGCGGCCCATCGGGTGCCTGAGGGCCGATGAACTCCGGTCGCTTCGGCGGGCCGCTGTCGCTCGGTGGGGTCGTCGCCGTCACATCGCCTCGAGGCGGCGGATGCGCTCGGCGATCGGCGGATGCGTGTCGAAGAGCCCGTCCATCGCGCGCGGCGCGTCCTTCAGAGGGTTCGCGAAATAGAGGGACGCGGTCGCCTTGTTCGCGACCTCGAGCGCTTCCGTGTCCGCGGCGATCTTGCGCAGCGCGCTCGCGAGACCGGGCGGATATCGCGTGAGCAGCGCACCGGAGGCATCGGCAAGGTATTCGCGCTGCCGCGAGACGGCGAGCTGGATCACTGTCGCGATGATGGGCGTGAGGATCGCGAGCGCGATCGCGATGATCAGGATGATCCCGCCGCCGCCACCACGATCGCGACCGCGCCGCCCGCCGCCCCACGCGAAGGACCGGAACATCCAATCCGAGAGGAGCGCGATCGTACCGACGAGCACGGTCACGAGAAGCATCACGCGTATGTCGTGATTGCCGACATGCGAGAGCTCGTGCGCGATCACGCCTTCCATCTCGGTGCGGTCGAGCTTGTCGATCAGGCCACGCGTGACGGCGATCGATGCGTGCTTCGGATCACGGCCCGTGGCGAACGCGTTCGGCGCGGTGTCATCGATCAGATAGATACGCGGCGGGGGGATGCCAAGTCCGATCGAAAGGGTCTCGACAATGTTCCGGAGCTGCGTCTCCTCCCCCGGCGCGAGCTCGCGCGCCTGGCTCTGCGCGAGGACGAGCTTGTCGCCGGCGAAATACGACGCAGTGGCCGAGACGCCGGAGAGACCGAGCGCGGCCGGCACCATGGCAACGCCGCCACCCGGCGCGAACACCTCGCCGACGACGTAGCCGAGGGCGATGAGGAGGCCGGTGAACACGGTGATGAGCGCGACGGTGCGCCAGCGGTTCGCGGCGACAGCGTCGTAGATGTTGAGCCGGGACTGCGGAGCGGCCACTCGGGTTAGCTGAACGACACCTTCGGCGCTTCACGCTGAGCCGGCTCGGTCATCTCGAAGTACTGCTCGGCGGTGAAGCCGAACATTCCGGCGAGGATGTTCGTCGGGACCGTCTGAATGGCGGTGTTGTAGTCGCGCACGTTGCCGTTGTAGAAACGGCGCGCGAAGGCGATCTTGTCTTCGGTGTCCCTCAGGTTCTCGGAGAGATCCTTGAACTCCTGTACGGCCTGCAGCTGCGGGTACGCCTCAGCGACCGCGCGCAGATTCACCAGGGCGGCCCCGAGGGCGGTCTCCGCCTGAGCGCGCTGCTCTGGGGAGCCGGACTGCGCAGCCGTGATGGCGGCGGCCCGCGCCTGCGTCACCGACTCGAAGGTTTGTCGCTCGTGCGCGGCGTATCCCTTCACGGTCTCGATCAGGTTGGGGATAAGGTCCCAGCGCCGCTTCAGCTGGACGTCGATGTCGGCCCACGCTTCACGCACGCGCTGGCGCATCGTGACCAGACGGTTGTAGAGGCCGATGACGAATACGACGATGACCGCGATGACGACGAGCGGGATCAGTATCTCCAAGGTGTTCTCCCCTTCTGAGCTACGGCACGGTCAATCATGACATCAGCGGAGCCAGCGCCTCCTCCAACTGCCGCTGGCGCTCCATCCCGGCGCGAAGGCGCGCGTGGGCGGCCGGTCGAGGCCGAAAGGTTCGGCCGATCGGCGAGCGCACCGCGGTGATGTCGGGCACCGCTCCGATGCGCTCGAGCGCGGCGATCGCGGCGCCGCGTGCCGACCCCTCGCCCGCGCCGCTCATGAGCAACGGGCGATCGATCGCGTCGGCGAACAGCTGGATCAACCACGGCAGCGCGAGGAGCGTGCCGCCGGTGGCGATGACGCGATCGATGCCGGGCATCGCGCGGCTCGTGACCTCCCACAGGCGCGCCACCCGGTAGGCGACGCCCTCGACCATCGCGCGCGCGACGTCGTCGGCCGTCGTGCCGAGCCCGATCCCAGCGACCGCGGCGCGCGCCGCGTCGTTCCACGTCGGAGTGCGATCGCCGGCGAGGAGCGGGAGCGCGATGAGCGGTCCTTCCGCGGATGCAAGGCGGAGCGCGCGCGGCACGTCGACCTGCGGGAACGTGCGTTTCACCCAGCCGAGCACGTTCCCGCCACTCGAGAGAGCGCCACCGGTCACGACGCGACGCGCGTCGAGCCGATAGGTCCATCCGCCCTCCACGATCGGCGGATCGTCCGTCGCGTACACGGATCGCATCGCGCCCGACGTCCCGAGGAACAGCGCAGCCGTGTCGCGACCGACGGCACCCGCCCCGACATTGGAGCCCGCACCGTCGCCGATCGCCGGCACCCACTTCGCGTTCGCGAGCGCGGGCCAGCGGCGCGCGAAGGTCGGAAGCAACCCGGTAAGCGGCGCGTCGTCGATCGGCGACAAGGTCTCCTCGCCGATGAGCAGATGCGACAGCAGCGGACGATCCCAGCGGCGGGCGCGCTGGTCGTACAGCCCGGTGGCGGACGCCATCCCGTGTCCCGCGCGCCTCGCGCCAAGGACGCGGAGGTACAGGTACTCGCCGAGCGACATCCACCATTTCGTGCGCGAATACGCATCCCCCTCGTGCTCGCGGAGCCATCGCAGCTTGGCGGGCAGGTACGACGCATGGAGGACGCACCCGGTGCGCGAATGCGTCGCCACGGGGTCGAGCTCGCGTCGCAGCGCGGCCGCGGCGCCGCGTGCGCGTGTGTCGGCCCAGGTGAGCACGCGGGTGGTCGGATGGCCGCTCGCATCGACACCGAGAAGGCTGTGCCAGAACGTTGACGCGGCGACCGCGGCGATGTCGCTGGAGCGGCGGCCAGCTCTGGCGAGCACCGCGTCGATCGCGCCGCACGCCGCGCGCACACGCTCGTCGGCGTCCACGGTGACCTCACCGTCAGGGGACGTACGAACGGGCCTGTCGGCGTGCGCGATACACGAGGCGATCGGCCGTCCGCGCACATCGAAGAGAAAGACGCGCAGTCCCGACGTGCCGATATCCAGCGCGAGCACCAGCGGCGAACGGGCCTCGCGTAGCGGGATCGCCAGCGGCTCGCGCAGCACGGCGCGAGTATGCGCGGCTAGGCCGTGGCCGAGCGGATGATCGGCGGGCGCGTGGCGCGCGGCAGGCGGAGTCGGACGAGCGAGCCGAGTGTCGACGGACTCTCGATGTCGAGCGACCCACCGTTCGCCTCCATCAGGAGACGCGCGAGCTCGAGACCGAGAAAGCGGTCCGCTACGGCCACGGCGCGCGGGTCGTCAGCGCGTCCGGGGTCGTCGAAGAGGGCGCGATCGTCGACGCGCAGCGGCACGCGAGAACGGTCGCTCACGTCGACCCACGCGGACTGCGCGTCGACCCGTACCGCAACGTTCACGTACTCGGTCGAGTGCTGCAGCGCGCTACGGACCACGCTCTCGATCGCCTGCCGCAAGCGGTCGATGTCGGCATCGACGATGGGCGACTCCGCACCGAGCGTGATGATCACCCGCTGCTTGTCCGCGATCGCGCGCACCGCCTCGCGAACGATCTCGTTCAGGTCGGAATGCTTGCGCGTGAGGAGCAGCCGTTCGCTCTGCAGTCTCCCGAGCGACACGAAGTCGCGGGCGAGGAACTGCAGCTCCTGCGCGCGCCGCTGGAGCTCCTGCACCGCGGCGTGGTCCTCGGACTGCGCCGGCGTGCTGCGGTCCAGCTTCTTGGCGAGCGCGGCGATCGCTTCGACCGGCCGAGGCAGCTCGTAGTCGAGCACGCGCAGGAAGTCCTCACGCTGACGGTCGACCTTGGCGAGGCGCGCGGTACTGGTGCGCTGCCGATCGAGCAGCAGCGCGATCGCGATGAAGATGACCAGGCGCGTGAAGGCGTTCCAGATGGACGCTGGCAGTGACACAAAGCCGCGGTTCACCGAATCGGCGAAGAGCCACGCGAGAGCGCCGGCGATCGCGACGATCACGCCCGGTCCGCGGCCGACGAACCAGGCGGTCACGACGACCGGGATCAGATAGAAGAGCGAGAATCCGATCTCAGGGCCGGTCAGAAGATCGACAAGGCAGATCGCGGCGATCGCCACCAGCGATAGCGCAGTCAGCGATATCTTGCGGCCCACGATCAGGCGAGCAGAGCGCGCACCGCCGCGGCGATGTCGCGTGCGGCGAGCCCGGCCGCCTCCAGGAGTTCGGCGGGCTTTCCGGATGTCGGCATGTCGCGCACCGCGAGATGCCGCAGCGCGACGTCCTTCACGCCAAGCGAGACGAGACCCGACACGACCGCGTCGCCGAGGCCGCCCTCCGGCCAGTGGTCCTCTACAACGACGACCCTTCCGCCCGTTTCTCGCACTGCCTTCGCAATGCCCTTGGCGTCGAGCGGTTTCACGGAGTACGCGTCGATGACCCGGATCTTCACACCGGTCTTGGCGAGATCGTCCGCGGCCTTCAGGCTCTCGTGCACGGTGATGCCGGCTGCGACGACCGTAACGCGATCGTCACCATCGCCGCCGCGCACGACGCGGCTCCCGCCGATCGGGAACTCGTCCTCGGGCCGATAGAGGACCGGAGTGTTCGCCCGCGTCGTCCGGATGTACGAGATCCCACGCAGGTCCGCCATCGCAGCGACGAGCTTCGCGGTCTGATTCCCGTCGCACGGATAGAGCACGGTGCTGCCGTGCACGGCGCGCATCATCGCGAGATCCTCGAGCGCCATCTGCGACGGACCGTCCTCGCCGATCGAAACTCCGGCGTGCGATCCCGAGAGACGGATGTCGGCGCGCGAGATCGCCGCCATTCGGATGAAGTCGTACGCGCGCGTGAGGAACGCGGCGAACGTCGACGCGAACGGCACGAAGCCGACGACCTGCATCCCGACCGCGACGGCGACCATGCGTTGCTCGGCGATGTACATCTCGAAGAACCGATCGGGCGCGGTCTTCTTGAAATCCTCCGCATGCGTCGAGTTGCTCACCTCGGCGTCCAGCACGACGACGTCCGGGCGCGCCGCGCCGAGCGCGGCGATCGCGTCGCCGTAGGCCTTCCGCGTCGCGACGGGGTCGGTGTAGCGCTTCAGGTCCGGCGCCTTTGCCGCTGGGCGGGGCGCGGGCCGCCAGGCGGGTGGGCTCGGCACTTCGAACGCGCGTGAGGGCTCGTCGCCGATCTCCGCGAGCGCCTGTTTCGCCTGCTCCGCATCGAGGGCCTTGCCGTGCCAGCCGGGCCTGTCCTCGAGGAACGAGACGCCTTTGCCCTTCACCGTGCGGGCGACGATCGCGGTGGGGCGAGAGGACGAACGGGCGCGGCCGAGTGCGCTGTCGATCTGCGAGAGATCGTGGCCGTCGATGACGATGGCGTCCCAGCCGAACGATCTGATGCGCGCGGCATACGCGTCGGTGTTCCACTCGAGCTCGGTCGGGCCGCGCTGGCCGAGGCGATTGATGTCGAGGATCGCCGTGACGTTCTCGAGACCCTCATGACCGGCGAGGTCGAAGCCCTCCCAGATCGAGCCCTCGGCCGACTCGCTGTCGCCAACGAGGATCCACACGTGGAACGGCGCCTTCAGCAGCCGCTTGCCGGCGAGAGCGATACCGACGCCGATCGGCAGACCTTGCCCGAGCGACCCGGTCGCAACGTCCACCCACGGAAGGATCGGCGTGGGATGTCCCTCGAGGCGCGAACCGAATTTGCGGAACGTCAGGAGCTCCGCGTCGTCGATCGCGCCGGCCGCGCGGAACATCGCATACACGAGCGGCGAAGCATGGCCCTTGGAGAAGATCAGGTGATCGTTCGCGAGCGTGTCAGGCCGGTCGAAGTCGTAGCGAAGATGACCCGCAAGCAAGACCGCGATGAGATCGGCCGCGGAGAGTGATGAGGTCGGGTGTCCGGATCCTGCGGCCGTAGAACATCGGATGCTGTCGGCGCGGAGCTGTCGAGCCAGCGAACGGTATAGATCGAGGCGCGTCGCAGCCTCGCTCACGGTCGCCACGGTCACACGGTACCGCAGGAACAGCCTCCGGAACGAATATCCTCGGTCGCACCACGGGGGTGACGGCATGGAGATCGGGCTCTACGGCTTGGGCCGGATGGGCGGCAACATGGTCACGCGGCTGGTACGCGGGGGGCATACCGTCGTCGCGGGAAATCGCAGCCCAGGGCCGGTCGACGAGGCGAAGACCGAGGGCGCGGTCGGCGCCTACTCGATCGAGGAGATGGCGAAGCAGCTCAAGCCCCCGCGCGTCCTGTGGTCGATGGTCCCCTCCGGGGACGTCACCGATCACACCCTCGATGAGTTCGCGCGATTCGCCACCAAGGGCGACGTCCTGGTCGACGGGGGCAACTCGTACTTCCGGGACTCGATGCGCCGCGCCGAGAAGTACAAGGCGCTCGGCCTCGACTACCTCGACGTCGGCGTCTCCGGAGGCATCTGGGGTCTCGACGTGGGCTACTGCATGATGGTCGGCGGCGAGGCGCGCGCGGTCGAACGTGTGAAGCCGGCGCTCGACACCCTCGCACCGCCGAACGGTTGGGCGCATTTCGGGAAGAGCGGCGCGGGCCACTTCATCAAGATGGTCCACAACGGGATCGAGTACGGGATGATGCAGGCGTACGGCGAAGGCTTCGAGCTCATCCACGCCAGCGACTTCGACATCGACATGAAGCGTGTCGCGAGTGTCTGGATGCAGGGCAGCGTCGTTCGCTCGTGGCTGCTCGAGCTCGCGGAGCGCGCATTCGAGCAGGAAGGCCCGGACCTCGCGAACATCAAAGGCTGGGTCGCAGACTCCGGCGAGGGACGGTGGACGATCCAAGAAGCGATCGCGCATGACGTGCCCGCTACGGTTCTCGCGCACTCGCTCTTCGCCCGATTTACATCACGACAGGACGATTCGTACGCCATGAAAGTTGCGGCCGCGCTGCGCAATCAGTTCGGGGGCCACGCAGTCAAAAAGTGAGACAGCCTGCGCGACGAGGCGGCGTGCGGCGTGACGAGGATGTCGCGGCGCTCCTCGAGCGAGCGCCTGCGCCCAGCCGGCCCGAACAGCACGCGCGACCTGAGCAGCGGGCCGGCGTAGCCAGCAGCGAGCGAGAGGAGGGCCGCGACGTCAAGTCACGCCGCACCCCGCCGGCTCGCGCGGGCTAAGCGAACATGACCACCACCACCATCACCAATCCGCTTCGCGACCGCACGAAAGCTCATGCCGGCGCTGTACAACCTCGCGCTCCAGCATCTCTTGCCGGCATCGTTCGCCCTCATCGGCTCCGCGCGTCGCCCGATGACGGCCGACGCGTTCCGCGCTGAGATGCACGATGCGGTCGCGGAATTCAGCCGCACCCGGCCGATCAACGAAGAGGTGTGGGCGACGTTCGCGCACTCCATCGACTACGTCGGGACGCCAGACGAGACCGGCTACGACCAACTGCGTGACGTGCTCGCGCGCACCGACAAGGAGATCGGCGCGAACGGCAACCGTCTCTTCTATCTCGCGACTCCGCCGGCGGCGTACGAGCCGATCGTCCGCGCGATCGGCGCACACGGGCTGCGGGGTGAGAACGGATGGTCGCGCGTCGTGGTGGAGAAGCCATACGGCCACGACCTGAAGAGCGCGATGCAGCTCACGGGCGTCGTGCAGGAGGTCTTCCGCGAGGACGAGGTCTTCCGCATCGATCACTACCTGGGTAAGGAGACGGTCCAGAACCTCCTCGTGCTGCGCTTCGCGAACAGCATCTTCGAGCCGATCTGGACACGCCAGTACGTCGACCACGTGCAGATCACCGCCGCGGAGTCGCTCGGGATCGAGGAGCGCGCCGGTTATTACGACAGCGTGGGCGCGATGCGCGACATCGTGCAGAACCATCTCTTGCAGCTGCTGGCGCTCGTCGGCATGGAGCCGCCGGCGGCGTTCGACGACCGGTCGGTGCGCGACGAGAAGGTGAAGGTGCTCCGCGCGCTGCGACAGATCGCGCCGGACGACGTCGGAGCGCTGACCGTCCGCGGCCAGTACGGTCCTGGCTTCATCGACGGCGAGCGCGTCGTCGGCTACCGCGAGGAGCACGGTGTCGCCCCCAACTCGCAGACCGAGACCTACGTCGCGCTGAAGTGCTTCATCGACAACTGGCGCTGGGAGGGGACGCCCTTCTACATCCGCACGGGAAAGCGGCTCCCGAAGCGCTCCACCGAGATCGCGATCCGTTTCCGGGTCGCGCCGCATCGCATCTTCACGCGCGAAGCTTCCGAGGACCTCGACGCCAACGAGCTGGTGATCCGCATCCAGCCGGACGAGGGCATCTCGCTCACGTTCGGCGCCAAGGTGCCGGTCCAGGGGCTCCGCATCCGCTCCGTGAACATGGACTTCGGCTACGGCGAATCGTTCATGGTCGATGCTCCCGACTCATACGAGACCCTCATCCTCGATGCGCTCCGCGGCGACGCGACCCTCTTCACGCGCCGCGATGAGGTCGAACAGCAGTGGTCGTTCGTCGACCCGATCCTGGCGGGCTGGCACGAGGGCCGGCAGGAGCTCGCGAGCTACGCCGCCGGCGCGTGGGGTCCCCAGCAGGCGGACGCGCTCATCGCGCGTGACGGACGCAGCTGGAGACGGCCGTGATCGACGAGGCGTTCTGGGGCGCACGGGCGACGAGCATCGACGCGCTCGACCGCGAGCTGGCGCGCCTACGCCGCGCGGCGGTCGCGCACGCGAGGGAGCGTGGGCAGACGCTCGCGCGGGCGTCGGTGCTCAATCTCGTCGTCTACGCCGAGCGAGAAGTGCACGCGCGTCGTGCGGCGCGAACGGTCGCGGACCTCGCGCTCCGCCATCCGTCGCGCGCGATCGTGCTGCTCGGCGACCGGGGCCGCGACGGCGTCGTCGCCTCGGTGCAGCTTCACTGTCATGTGCCCGAGTCGGACGGCGCGCAACCGGTGCTCTATGAGCAGATCCTGGCCCGCGTGCGAGGCGACTTCGACGAGCGCGTCGCGAGCGTCGTCATTCCGCTGCTCGTACCCGACCTGCCGGTGTTCCTCTGGTGGACGGGCACCCCGCCAAGCGATGCACGGCATCTCGACGACCTCGTGACGCTGGCGGACCGCTTCATCATCGACTCGGCCGACTTCGCCCGCGCGGACCGGACCCTCCCAGAGGTCGCGCGTCTTGCGCGGCACCGCGTCGCGATCACCGATCTGAACTGGGCACGGCTCACCCACTGGCGCGAGCTCATTGCGCAGTTCTTCGACGTGCCGACCTGGCGACCGTTCCTCGACGGGATCACCGGCATCCGCGCAGGCTTCGCCGTCGACATGGACGGCCGTGACATCCACCCGTCGCAGGCGCTCCTTCTCCTCGGGTGGCTCGCGTCGCGCCTCGGCTGGCGCCCGATCGAGTCGCTCGCGCCATCGGAGGCGGGTGGCCTGCTGTTCCGCATGAGCCGCGCAGACGGCGCGCCGATCATGATCCGGCTGCGACCGCGCTTCGAGCGCGGCCTCGACGCAGGTGATGTGTCGGGCGTCCGCATCCAGTCCGCGATCGGCGGCGACACGGCGGAGTTCGTTATCAAGCGCGCGCCCGATGAGCGACACGCGACCGCGACCGCGATCATCGCTGGGGTCGTGCGGGCCGAGCGCGTCGTGCCGCTGCCCGCGCTCGGGATCCGCGAGCTGCTCGGCGAGGAGCTGGCCATTGCGCGGAACGATCACGTCTACGAAGTCGCGCTCGCCGCCCTGATGGCGCTGGCCTGAGCCGGGAAGGCCATGACCGACATGTCAGCAAAGGATCCCGCTGCGAAGGGCGACGACGAGAACGAGGGCCGGCTCCTCGCCGGCCGCTACCGTCTGACCACGCGCATCGACGAGGGCGGCGCCGGCGAGGTATGGCAGGCCCGCGATGAGCGGCTGGATCGTGACGTCGCGATCAAGCTCCTTGGCGCCAACGCCGACGAGGCATTCCGCGAACGTTTCGCGGACGAAGCGCGACGCGCGGCGTCGGTGCTGCATCCGAACGTCGTCACGGTCTTTGACGAGGGCCGCGACGGCGCCGACGCATTCATGGTCATGGAGCTCGTGCGCGGACGGACCCTGCGCGATGTCATCGCGGACCGGGGACCGCTGCGCCCGCACGAGGCGGCGCGCATCGTCACGCAGATCGCGGCGGCGCTCGACGCCGCGCACGAAGCGGGCGTCATCCACTGCGATGTGAAGCCGGCGAACGTCATCGTGGACCAGCAGGGCACCGCGAAGCTCACGGACTTCGGGATCGCGCGCGCTGCCCGCGGCCCGCGCGAGCACGAGCTCATCGGCACCGCGAGATACATCGCGCCGGAGCGTATCGAGGGCCGCGCGCCGACCGAGCGGAGCGACATCTACAGCCTCGGCCTCGTCGCGTACGAGCTTCTCGCGGGTCGACCGCCGAACGCGGAGATGGAGACGGAAGACCTGCTCCGCGTTCGGCTCGATGGGCGTGCGCCGTCCCTTCGCTCCGCACGCGTTGGCATCAGCGAGGAGATCGATCGCGTCGTAGCAAAGGCGCTCGCGCGAGACCCGCAGGCTCGCCACGCGAGCGCGGGAGCATTCGCTCGCGAGCTCCTGGCGGCATCGCAGCGGGACGACGCGACCGGTGTCCTGCCGCCGGTGACGCGGCCGCTGCCGAGCGGCGGACGGCGCGAGTTCCACATCGACACGACCATCGCGCTCCTGGCCATCGTCGCCGTCCTCGTCGCGACGCTCGCGATCTTCGCATCGTTCCAGGGCCGCGCGGTCGACCGGCCACCCGCGAGCGGCGCGCCTTCGTCGCCGGCCGCCGGCGTCACGCCGAACGTCGTCGGGAAGGACGTGGACGAGGCGGGCCGGCTGCTGATCGCGGCCGGCTATCGCTCCCCGGTGCCGTGGCAGGTCGATCCGCTCGCGAGCGGCACGGCGTGCAGCGTTGCCCGTCAGGAGCCGGCGGCCGGGACCGCGGTTCAGTCCGGTGCGACCGCGCGCCTCTTCCTCGTTGGTGGCAAGGACTGCGGCGGGAAGTCCAAGGACTGACGCTGGTGGCGACCGGAGTGAGGTCTGACACGGGGCGCGTGCGGGATGGAAATGAAGACCGCTACCTCGTGCGCGAGGAGCGGGGCATCACGCTCCTCGCGGTGGCGGATGGCGTCGGTGGATCGAGCGGCGGCGAGATCGCCGCCGACGCCGCGCTCGTCGAGCTCGGCGCTCGTTTCTTCGGCGCGCCGGCGGATCGCGCGACGAGCGACGCGCTCGCTGAGGCCATGCGTGACGCGAACGCCGCTGTGCTCAAGGCCGCGGCGGCATCCGGCCACCACGATGCCGCCACCACGGTGGTCGCCGCGGCCCTCCGCGATGAGCAGGCCGTGATCGGCAACCTCGGCGACAGCCGCGCGTACCTCATCCGCGACGGCGTGTGCCGACAGCTCACGCAAGACCACTCGGGCGACATCGAGCACGCGATCACGCGCTTCGCGGGCGACCCGCGTGGTATCCAGCCCGACATCTTCGTCGAGAGCCTGCGCGCCGATGATCGTTTGCTGCTGTGCAGCGACGGTCTCACGCGCCACGTCACCCCCGAGGAGATCGCGAAGGCCGCGACCGGCGAGGACGTGCGCGACGCCGCGAACGCGCTCGTCGATCTCGCGAACGCGCGCGGCGGCCAGGACAACATCACGGTGGTCCTGCATCAGCCGGGTCGGCCGGTGACGATCGCGAGCGCAGCGGGACGAGCCGTCGCATTCGTCGTGTTCGCGCTGCTCATCCTCGTGACCGTCGGCGGTGCGATCGCCGTCCTCTTCGCGGCGAGCTCCGTGCCTCCGCTTCGCCTTCGCCATCGCCGACCGCCACGCCGACGTTGGAACCGTCGCCGAGCTCAAGCCCCTAAGGGGGGTCGCAGGGGGTTCTCCCCCTGCGATAACTAGATCCCGATCCGATCCAGGAGCCGCCGTGCGGCCGGCGCGCCGATCGCCACTCCCACAGCACCGATCAAGACCGCGCCCTCGATGAGCCAGGCTCCGATGACCGTCGCCTGCGCGAAGACGTTGGCGCTGACGGGCGTCGGACACGAATCCGTTGGGTAGAAGGTCGGGTCGTAGTGCCAGGTCGGCAGGATCTCGTAGATGCTCCCGATCGTGCCCGGGATCGGGAGTCCCGACACATACGGATAGAAGATGACGAACGCCGCCGCGGCCACGCCGATGAAGATCAGCACCGCGCGGCGCCGTCGTTCCCAGATGACCGCCAGGATCGCGGCGAGGCAGAGCAGATAGAACGGCAGCACCGTGAAGAAGTGGTAGAAGAACAGCACGCGCGAGATCGGGATCCAGGCCACGTACTGCGCGAGCATCGCGAGCGACAGCACGCCGAGCGACCACGACCGTGTGCGGATCGCGAGCGCGATGACCAGCGCCGCGGCCGGAAGTGCCGCCCAGAACAGGACGATGTTGCCCGCGTCGTAGATGTAGCCGTTGTTCCCACCGGTGCTCGCGCCGAAGTACCAGTACACCGGCTTCAGATCGAGTGGCCAGCTCCACCACGGTGAGCCCGCGCAGTGCGGCGCGGTGAGCGAGCTGTGGTACCAGTACATCTGCTGCGTGAGCTCCCACAGGTTCCAGCCGTATGGCGCGGTGGCTCCGCCGAACCACCGGACGTAGCTGCCGAGGTAGACGGCGAGCGGGATCACCAGCGGCCCGCCGGTGCCAGGTCGGCCGCGTTCGTACGCGAAGGCCGTCACACCGACCGCGAGGACGAACACGCCACCGAGCGTGTACGCGGCGGCCCACTTCGACGCGAGGCCGAGTCCGAGCAGCGCGCCCGCGATGAGGACGTCGACCGCGGCCGAGCGCCTCCACGCTCGCTGCGGCTCGCCGACAGGGGCCCGTCCTCCTGTATGCGCAGCGACGATGAAGTACCAGGCCGCGACGATGAATGTCGCCACGTAGATGTCGTTCATACCGATGCGCGCCTGCGCGAACATCGATCCGTCGAGCAGCACCGCGGCGCCAACGAGCCACGGGATGAGCGGCGACGCGAAGAGACGGCGCGCGAGCAGGACGAGGAAGAAGGCGAGGATCGCGCCGAGGACCACACCAGGGAGCCGCCACGCGATCGCGTGACGGCCGGTCTCGATGCGCTCGGCGCCGTCCGCGCCCGCGACGAGGAGCTTGTCGTCATCGTTGTCGAAGGCAAGGAGCGAGCCCGACACCGGTATCGAGGCGAATGGCGACGCGCCGTGCACCTCGACGACAACGACACGGCCGGCGTCGAGCGCGTACAGGAACTGCGTTCGGGGCACGAGCACCAGCGCGGTGGCGCCGGACGCGAACGTGCCGGTGCGCGCGTTGCCCAGGGTGACCGAGTCGCGCTGGCCGTTGGGCAGCTCGTACACATCGAGCGATGGCGCATCGCTTCGCGCAACGAACAGCCGGTTCGGCGCCTGCGCGTACGCGATCGCGCGGCCGGGGCCGCCGCCCGGCAGCTGTCGCGTCTCGGAGCCGGTCGCGGGATCGACGACGTGCACGTCGCCGCGCGCATCGAGAACGTAGAGCTCCGTTCCATCGGCGTTCGACGTCGCGGCCACCGCGCCGAGCCGCGAGACGACCGGCGGCGCGTCGATGGTCGTGTAGATCGCCACGCCCGTCGCGGTCGCGACGACGACGCGGCCGCTCGACTCCAGGAGCGCCGTGACCGGTCCGCTGACGGGCAGGGTGGCGCGCGCGATCTGCGCGATGCTCGGCGACTCTTTCAACGGACTCTGGGAGAGCTCGGTATCCGTCGCCCAGATCGCGCGGTCCTGATCGAGCACGATCGCCCGCACCCCGAACGCGCCCTTCACGAGATCGCGAGGTGCGGCGCCGTCCCGCCCGCTCAGGCTGATGAAGCCGTCGGAGGTCGCGGACGCACGCGTGCCGTCCGGTCCGACCGCGAAGGCGACGACGTTCGGACGCAGCGGCTCACGACCGACGACGCGGTCGTCCCCGAACGCGAGGATCCCGAGCGCCATGATCTCCTTCGCGAGATGCGGATGCGTCCATTCGTACGGGTCGCGCTGCGCGAGGAGCTCGAACGCGGTACGCGCGTGGTAGACCTCGTCGAAATACATGTCGCGCGGGTGATCGAGGCGGTAGCCGCGCGTGAGCAGCATGGCCAGCGCGACGAGCAGAGCGATCGAGACATCGCGGCGCGTCGGTGCGCGACCGGGACCGAGCGCTGCCGGGAGGCGCCACGCAGCCCGCGGCTCGGCCGCGGCCCGCGCGGGCGTCGAGGCCGGCGCCGCCTGGATCGAGGGCTCGAGACGCGCTTCGCCGCGTACGAGCCGCCATGCGATGAAGCTGGCGGTGCCGATCATGAAGAGCGCGATCGCGATCTGGCCGTCGCGCGAGAACAGGCTCGTCTCGAGCCATGGCGGCGACCTGAGGTCGTTCTGCGGATAGCGAGTGAACGCGAAGCGGGAGCAGCAACACCAGCGCCGGGAACAGGTATCGCTCGTGCGCGCGCGTCGGCAGGAAATAGAACGCGCAGGCAGCAAGCGTTCCCGCGGCGAGGAACGTGGCGGTGTCGCGGCGCCACCACAGCGGCACGCACGACAGGAGCAGTCCGATCGCGACGAGCGCAACGCCGGATGCGACGAAGGCATCGTCCGGCTTCCAGAAGTCGCCGACGATCGACCAGATGTTGAATGCGTAGAGCGACGTGTAGGGATAGGTCTCGGCCGCTTTGGTCACGAGATCGAGGAGCTCCGCGGGCCCGGACCTGAATGGAACGGCAAGAGCGAGCGCGGTCGCGACGCCCGCGAGCGCGACACGCCCGAACGGCTGCCACCGCCGGGACTGCACCCCCTCGATGAGCACGGCGGCACCGATGACGACGGCGCCGATGCCGAACTGCGGTTTCACCATCGCCGCGATGGCCGCGAGCGCTCCGGCGGTCGCCCAGCGGCCGCGACCCGCGGCCACGAGCGCCGCGAAGAGCGGAAGCGAGCCGACCGAATCGATCTGACCCCAGTAGGGGCCGGCGAAGATCGCCGCCGGCGAGACGGACCAAAGTCCCGCGGCGAGGATCGCGCTCCCGCGGCCCGCGTGACGCCACGCGAGCACGGCCGCCCACGTCGCGATGGCGACGTCGGCCGGAATGCTCGCGGCCTTCACCGCGAGGCGGAGCAGCTCGCCGTCCAGGATCGCGCCGAGGAACCAGAGAACGTACAGATACGCAGGCGGGTAGTCGCTGAAATAGTCGGGCGAGTAGAAACCGCCGGGCGCGACCTGGACCATGTGCTCGGCCCACGCCTGGAATGTGCTCACGTCGGTCGGGAAGCCCGGGGAGCGCAGCGTGAGCAGGCGTACCGCGACGCCGATGGTGATCAGGCCGGCGATCGCGAGGTGCGCGCGGCGGTCGGCCTGCGGAGGCGAAGCCTCAAGGGGGGTCGCAGGGGGTTCTCCCCCTGCGATGAACGGCGTTGCTGGGGGTTCGCCCCCTGCGATGGATCGGCGCGTCACTGCCAGTAGTCGAAGCGCGTGATCGCGATCGTCGCGTAGAGATTGATCGCGATCGACAGGACCACGACCACCACGAAGAGCCAGGATGGACGCGAACGCCAGGTTGCTCCGCTGCGCGCATCACCGACGAGTGCGAGCGCGATGAGGAACGGCTGCGCATCGATCGAGAAGCGATAGCCGAACTGCTGGAAGCCGACGGTGCCGTGGAAGACGTCCGGCACGAGCGCAAGCAGCGCGGCGAGCGCGACCGCAGCGATGCCGACGTCGCGCCTCACCGCGCGCATGCCACCGAACAGCCAGAGGAACGCAGGCGTCGTCAAGAACAGCGCCATGCCGATCCCCCGCGGTCGAAGGAAGAACGGTGTGCCCTCCACGAGGTCCGGCGGCTCGAGGAAGATCGCATAGAAGTGGCGCGGAAGATAGAACGGCGAGAAGAGGCCGCGCGTGAAGAAGACGTCGCCCTGGGTGAGCTGCACGTAGCCGACGTCGAAGAGCGAGCCCCAACGCAGCAGGTCGTAACCGAAGTAGACGAGCGCGAAGGGCACGCCACCGAGCACGACCAGGGCGAACGTTCGGAGATAGGGCGTTCCGGCGCGACGCGCGAACAGGAACGCGAGCGCGGGTGCGGCGGCCGCCACGGGGAGGCGAGCGAGGGCCGCCAGGCCGATGCACGCCCCGACCAGCCACGCGCGCTCGCCGCGGGCCGCGAAGAGCAGCGCGGCCGAGAGGAACGGCATCGCGACCGCATGCGCCGCGTACCACGCGCGTCCGTCGACGCTCGAGAAGAACAGCGTCGTCCCGAACGTCGAGAGGATCGCGCCGGTGATCGCGACGGCGCGTGGCGCGCCGAACGCCCGAAGCGCGAGGTAGAGGATCCCCGCGGAAACGCCGCCGAGGATGCGCGAGACGAGCACCTGCGCCAGCGCCGTCGGTAGCACCGCCGCGAGCGGGATCGCAAGGATCGCCGGCAGTGGCGGATAGACCACGCACCATCGCTCCACACCGCAGGACACGAGCTCGTTGAGCCACGGCGGCGCCTCGCCCAGCGACCACTGGCCATTCAAGAGCGCCTGCGCAAGGCGTCCGTAGTAGTCGTAGTCAGTGAGGAGGCCCAGCCCCGCGACGAGGTAGACCGCGGCACCTGCGGCCGCGAGCGCGATCGCGAGCCTGCGGTCGCTCCAGGTCATCCCGACGCAACACGCTAACCTTGCGCTGCGTTGGCCGCACGACTCGGACCATGAAGCAGGACCCTGTTAACTCATCGCTTCCCCTGGATGGTTCGGCCAGCGGACCCGACCCACTCATCGACATCGTCATGCACTTCCCATTCCGCGCGGCGATCACGATCGCCGATAACGCGAGCCGGGACGGTACGCTGGCAGTGGCCCGGGGTCTCGCGGCGGACCTCACGCGGGTCCGCGTGTTGCACCTCGACGCGAAGGGCCGCGGACGCGCGCTGCGCGCGGCCTGGCTTCAGAGCGATGCGCCGATCGTGGCGTATATGGATGTGGATCTCTCGACCGACCTGGGCGCCCTGCTCCCGCTCGTCGCGCCGCTGATCTCCGGACACAGCGACATCGCGATCGGTAGCCGTCTCGCACACGGAGCGCGCGTCACGCGTGGTCCGAAGCGCGAGATCATCTCGCGCGGCTACATGCTGATCCTTCGACTCGCACTCGGTGCGCACTTCAGCGACGCGCAGTGCGGCTTCAAGGCGGTACGCACCACGATCGCGAAGCAGCTGCTGCCGCAGATCAGAGACCAGGCCTGGTTCTTCGACACGGAGCTCCTCATCCTCGCGCAGCGCGCCGGCCTGCGGGTCCACGAGGTTCCGGTCGACTGGACCGACGACCCCGACTCGCGTGTTGCGATCATGCGCACGGCGATCGAGGACCTGCGCGGTGTCTGGCGGTTGCGTTTCGGAGCGGGCCCGAAGCGCTGAGCGCTTAGCTCGACCCCTGCCCCGGCGGGTCGTCGGGGAGCGACTGGATGAACTCCTTGAAGACCGCGATGTTGTCGTCGTCCTCGTTCTCCGCGGAGATAGCCGAACGATCGAGCACCGCGTCCGACACGAGGATGCGCGCCTCGCAGCGAACCGCGAGCGCGATCGCGTCGGAGGGCCGGCAGTCGATCTCGACCTCGCGCTCGCCGAGTTGAAGGAAGAGGCTGCCGTGGAAGACGCCGCCGCCGTTGTCGTCCGCGACGAGATCCTTCACGACGATGCGCGTGATCTCGACGCCGAGCTTGGTGAGCACATCCATCATCAGGTCATGCGTGAGCGGGCGTTCGCTCGCGATCCCGGCGATGCGCGTCGCGATGCTGTGCGCCTGGTCCGCGCCGATCCAGATCGGGAGAAGACGATTCGTCTCCTTGGCCTGCAGCAGGACAACGTGCTGGCCCGTGAGGACATGCACCCGCACCGACTCGACCGTGCATGGGACGAGCATCGCCCTAGGCTACCTCCGTCGCCTGCGTCCGGTCATCCGAAGCGCACACGGCGTGCCGTATCGGCGCGACGGAAGAACGCAAGAAGGAGCAGGCCCGCGGCGAAGCCCCAGATGTGCGCGAAATACGCGACCTGCTGAGCGGCTGCGTGTCCGCTGAGGCGCAGCTCGGCGATGCGGGGAGCTCGACGATGGTGATGAACAGCCCGAGGAATACGAGCGTCGAGATCCGCGCGGTGGGGTACATCAGAAGATAGGCGCCGAGGACGCCCGCGATGGCACCCGACGCGCCGACCATGGGCGACGGTGAGATGAGACCCTGGCCGATCGCCGCGACGATCCCACAGAGCAGATAGAACACGAGATACCGCGCGCTGCCGAGGCGGTCCTCGACGTTGTCGCCGAAGATCCAGAGATAGAGCATGTTCCCGATCACGTGGAGCCATCCGCCGTGCAGGAACATGTGCGAGATGAGCGGCACGAACGTGTCGACGCCGAGATCGCCCGCTGCGATCCGTCGGGTGAACTCGAGCCAATCGAACGAGTAGCGCTCGTAGAACGCGTCGAGCGCTCCCGGCTGCCGGCTCAGATACACGACGTAGATCCACGCCACGAGGTTGATCGCGAGCAGGAGCCGGTTGACGATCGGGGTGCTGCGTACGGGATTCGCGTCCCGTAGCGGGATCAACGCGCGATGCTCGTGGCGACGATCTTCGTCCCGTGAAGTGTGTAGGCGACCTGCAGCGATTCGGACACGTAGAAGCCCGCGGCGGGCGGCAGGCCGGGTGGCAGCGCGAACCGCGCGAGCTCGCGACCCTCACGCGTGAGCTGGACGACGAGCTTTCCCACGGAATCGAGCACGTAGATCGAGCGCTGGGCGTCGATCGCCTGGATCGCGTTCGCGCGCGGCGCCGTTCCTTCCCAGCGCGGGACGAAGTCGATCCGCGCGGCCGTCGTCACGAGCGCATTCCGCCGGAAGCGCTGCACGTCGCCGGCAGACGTCACGATCCATACGTCCCCGTCGATCGCCAGCGCACGCGCGGTATTCGGTGCGAGCGGCGTTGACAGGTACCCGATGGCCGGTCGGAACTGCGAGCCGTCGTTCGACTCGTGCTTCCACAGCTGGCCGGTCTCGCTGTCGAGCACGTAGAGGTTGTTCGTGAACACCGCGATCGCCGCGGGCGTCTTCCACTTGTCGCGGTCCGCGGGCGTGACATCGGCTACCTCATTGCCCTCGGCCCGCCAGAGCTTGCCGGCGTCATCGAGCGAGTAGACGGCGAAGTCCTGGAGCGCGACCTGTACCGGCGAGCCGACGCCCTTCACACCGCGCTGGACCACCGGGCCCTGCTGGATCGGATCGCCGAATACTCGCCACAGCCGTCCGGACCCGGGATCCGTGACGTAGAGCCCATTCACGTTCCCCACGACCTGCGCGAGCTTCGGGCCGGTCGCGAATTCTCGGCCTCAGCGAAAGATGACTTGCTGGCCTCATCAAGCTTGGCGGTCGCCTGTGTCAGCCTTTCGCGCGCTCCATCGGGATCCGGCGTCGTGCGTTCGACCAAACGATGCGCCGACGCGACGAGGTCCTCCGCGCTCACGACGCCGAGCTGGTAGTTCCGTATCGCGCTGTTCGCTTCGTAGTCGCGATACGCGAGCGCGCCGACGCCGCTCGCGGCGACAAGCAGCAACACCGCGAGCGTTGTCATCGCGCGGCGCTGTCGTTTCGAACGGGACCGCGCCGTGTCGGGATGTCTGGGGAGGGCCGCGCCGCGCCGCGGCATGAGCTCGAGGCCGACCGCGACCCCCTTGGACGCGGCTGATGTCACGGGTGTCGCGGCGCCGCGCAGCAGCCGTCCGAGGCTCTCGCGGATCCCGCCCAGTCCGTCGAGGCGCGACCGGATGCTGTCGGCCATCGCGACGTCCTCGGGCCGCAGGATCGGTGGTGGCTCGGGCGCGATGCGAACCGCCGCGCTCCCAGCCTGGGCGACCTCGATGAAGATCACCGCGTCACTTCCGGTGACGCCGTCGGCCACTGCGCGGTTGTGGATGTGCTCGGCGGCCGACCGCGGGTGGAGCGTCACGGCCGCGTTCTTGAGCGCCTCCGCGCCGAGCCCATCGACGAGCGCGGCGCTCGCGAGGATGACGGTGTCGCCAGCCTCGATCGACTGCCGCCACACTTTCGGCAGGACGTCGGCGTCGACGCCGAGCGATGCCGCTTCGCGCGTCGTCGTCCGATGCACGAAGTCGGCGAGCTCGCCGGGCTCATCGCCTGGAAGGAACAGGCGAGCGCGCCGCACGAGGAAGACTTGTGCGCCGCCCACGCGCGACGTGTAGAGCTCGTTGTTCACGACGACGGCGCAAGCGCACTGGAGCGTGATGGATCCACGATTCTCGCGAAGACGCTGCGCAGCGCGGCGGTTGGCCTGGCGCAGCGCGCGCCGCAGCGAGACCTCGATGCCCGCGGACAGGTCGTAGTAGTACTCCTGACGCGTGAGCTCGGCGACCTCGCGAGCGATCTTTTCCGCAGGGCCGGGCGGTGCGCACTCGAACAGCAGGTAGAGCCGGCCCTTGGTGCGTAGGGTCGCGCCCGTATCCGGCTCGCTGACGAGGATCACGTCGGCTCGGCTTGCTCGCACGTCCGCCGTGCTGCCGACCGTCGTCACGAAGCTCAGCTGTGGCATCTATTCCGAGTGTCCCAGACC
>WNFK01018878.1_pt1 | contig 22950 bp, 27 predicted proteins | sample 5400281 | NCBI WGS metagenome assembly WNFK01 (sample SAMN13153350, study PRJNA577476) | soil metagenome | isolation source: 20 cm soil on Douglas fir-dominated hillslope | place: USA:California | collected 2013-09-17
ATAGTTAAGCGGGGCTGTGCCGGAGGCAGTGACCGAGAAGGTTGCCGTCTGCCCGGCGGTGACGGTCTGGCTTGCCGGTTGAGACGTGATCGAAGGCGCCGCCGGGGCGGCGTTGACCGTGAGTGTGGCAGCGTTGCTCGTCACCTTGCCTGCTGAGTTGCTAACCGCCACGGTGAACTGGGCGCCGGTGTCCGCGGTCGTTGTAGCCGGTGTTGTGTAGCTCGCTGAAGGCCCGCTGCTGACAGCTGCCCCATTCTTGAGCCATTGATAGCTAAGCGGGGCTGTGCCGGAGGCAGTGACCGAGAAGGTGGCCGTCTGCGCAGCGGTGACGGTCTGGCTCGCCGGCTGAGTCGTGATCGAAGGCGCCACCGCAGGCGCACTGTTGAAGACCACGTCTACCCAGAAGTTTGCTGATAGGTACGTAGACCTGGGAAAGACGCCAGGGCTGGCGTACACCCCGTCTGGGGTGCCACTTCCATTTTGAAGAGCATGCAAAGGTGGATTATTCACTCCTGAGGTCGCGAAATAGTTCCAGTTGACACTCCAATGCCCGGTCGTGGTCTGGTAGGAAGCCACGTAGACAGTGTTCGCTGTGATAGCCACCGGGGTCGAAAAGCTGGCCTGCTGCCAGCCTGAAGATGTCTCCCCGCTAAAAGTCACTGTGGCCAGGAGAGCACCTGTCTGGCTCCACAGGTGGCCTAAATGGAGGCCAGTGTTGGCCGCACTCTTGTAAAAACGAATGGCAGTGATGGTGCCGCTGGTGTCCGCCTTAAACGAAACCCCAAGCTCGGCCGACCCCCTGAACCCACTATCAAACGTCGCCGGCACAATCGTGCTCGGCCAGATGGTTTGCTGGGCTGCGGCGTTAGCGGCGCAGGCCAAGACAACAGCCAAGCCCAACAGTACTGCCCCAACATATCTCAGGAACTTTGTTTTGGAAATTCTTCCGCTGGCGTCTCCCCTGACCCGGTAGAAATGACGTTCCGCTATGATCATGCCATATCTCTCCGGTAGGTTTGCCTGGCTATTCGGCAGCGCCGATCGCTTGGCTTGGATTTTGTGGCGACAAATCTGCTGCGGTCTCTGCGTTCTGAAGACTCTTGCACAGTTTCAGATCGGCATGCCCCGACCGAGATTCGCTGCACTTCTTAAAATTCCGCCTACAGTCGGGACGGTATGCTAGTCGCGTTTCTGGCAGTATCGGCAGGGAGATGATTCCCGCGTCAGACCTTTGGCGTCGCGGACGTCTCCTTTCGTCCTACACAAGTACAGGTCCTACCTGTCCCATAGCGCAAAGAGAGATGTCCGGGTTAGAGGAAAAACCTGAAACGGAATTAAGGGATTAGAGCAACTGCAAAGCCAGTCTTTGCCGGATTGCCTGCGGAATTGAATCTGCTAAGCGGTAGTAGTGGAGGCAATGACAACGAGCCGAATCTCTGGGATGGTGGCACCAGTTGTACAAGATGCACAGAGCCAATCCGGCGCATCGGTACTTCATCTCTATCCCGAGTTTTTGAAGACCCTGCCTTTCGGAATGGTCCTCTTGCATCTTGATAATCCTCAGGACGTTAAAACCTGCCGAATCATTGACCTCAACCTGGCGGCTGCAGAAATCACCGGGTCTACTGTGGAAGGTCTTTTAGGCAAGACACTCGCCGATTTCCCAAAGCTTCTGGAAACGCCATTCCTTGACCAGTGGCTGATGGCCTTTCGTTCGAAAGAAGCAAGAGATCTGGGAGAGATCACTTACGGTGATGAGCACGTTCATCAAGGCACTTATTCTGTCCGGCTTTTTCCACTCCGCGAAAATTACCTTGGCGTCCTAATTGAGAATGTTGCCTATCGTCAGCGCGCAGAAGAAGCGCTTCGCGTAAGCGGGGAACGGTTTCGGCAGTTAATCGAGGGCGTGCAGGAATATGCGATCTTCGAATTGAATTCGCTCGGCTATATCGTCAGCTGGAACGCTGGCGCCGAGCGTCTGAAAGGTTATAGGACGGAAGAGATTATCGGAAAGCACTTCTCACAGTTCTACGCGCCGGAGGATGTACAAAGCGGGCGGCCGGAAAGTAACCTGAGGCAGGCAGTGCAAAAGGGGGAGTGTGAAGACGAAGGCTGGCGAATGCGCAAAGACGGTTCCCGTTTTTGGGCTAACGTCGTCATTACCGCGCTGCGAAACGCGGATGGAAGTTTGCAGGGATTCGCCAAAGTCACCCGGGACATGACCGAACGGCATGGGAAAGAGGAGACCCTTGCAAGGGCGAAAGATCTGTTGGAACTCCGCTTCGAACAACGGGCAGCCGTTCTTGCGAAAGTGAACCTCGAACTTCAAGAAGAAATCGCTGGGCGCGAACGCATCGAAAGAGAACTTAGGAGGTCGCTCGAGCAACTTCGCGCGCTAGCGGCGCGCCTCCAGTCTGTGCGCGAGGAGGAACGCACGTTGGTGGCACGAGAAATCCACGACGAGCTCGGACAAGCTTGCACGGCGATCAAGATGGACCTCGCGCTGATCGGCCGCAAAGCAACCAAGAGACAGACTCAGCTCCGGGCCAAGGTCGACGCTGCCATGCAATTGGTGGATGAAATGATCTTTACGTTGCGGAGAATCGCCTCAGAGCTCCGCCCGAGAACCCTGGATGATCTGGGACTGACCGCCGCGCTGGAATGGCAGGCACAGGAGTTCGAGACCCGCACAGGGGTTCGCTGCGTTGTCGCATTACCGCAGGAACAACTTGCCCTTGATTCCGAACGTTCGACGGCCATTTTTCGCATCTTTCAAGAATCGCTAACCAATGTGGCGCGCCATGCTCAAGCCACGCGGGTTGAGGCACGTCTAGAAAGGCAAGATGATCAACTCATTTTGCAAGTTCACGATAACGGCAGGGGTTTTGATGCCGAGCAAGCGAAGGGGGGCAGGTCTCTCGGCCTTGTTGGAATGCAAGAGCGCGCTCTCTTACTCAATGGAGAGCTTAAGATTGACGGAGTACTTGGTTCCGGAACAACTATGACGTTGCGGATTCCGCTTCCACGCTCGATCTTGCCGCGGAAAGAATCGTGATGAGAATTCTTGTTGCTGACGACCACGCAGTCTTTCGCAGGGGACTCAGGGAGACTCTTAGTGAAGCATTTTCCCGGGTGACCTTCGGGGAAGCGAAAACCGCACAGGAAACGCTCGAGTATGTACGCCGCCAAGAGTGGGATGTCATCATTCTGGACATCAGCATGCCCGGAAAAAGCGGGCTTGACATCTTGGATGACTTGCATCGTCTGCGGCCAAAGCTACCAGTTCTTCTGCTAAGCATGCATCCAGAACAGCAATATGCCCGACGTGCCCTCAAATTAGGCGCAGCAGGTTACCTGACGAAAGAGAGCGTGCCGGAGGAGCTCAAGGAGGCAGTTCGGCGGGTGCAGGCCGGGGGCCGCTACGTAAGCGCGACTTTAGCCGAAAAGTTAGCCTTCGACTTGCGACGAGAAGCCGACTCCCCAGTTCATGAACTCTTGTCAGATCGTGAGTTTCAGGTGCTTCGAATGATCGCCTCGGGCAGGACCGTCAAACAGATAGCCGGGGACATCGCACTCAGCGTGAAGACCGTCAGCACCTATCGGGTGCGGGTACTGGAGAAGACGGGGATGAAAACCAACGCAGAGTTGATTCGCTACGCTCTTCAGACTCACCTAGTGGATTAAAGAGGAGCGGATACTTGGTCTCGAGGCATGGGCGCCCGTGATTTTTGTTTTGAACCTCGGGCCTCTCCACGTAAGACAACCACGGTCACGGCTACTTCACTTTGTCCTACAAGAGATTCCAGTTTCCACCGGATGTATTTCTGGGCGAATTTGTCATTCTCTAGACATGGGCGCACGGGTCTCGAGAAGGAGGAAGATGAGAGTCTTTATCGCCGATGATTCTAGGGTAGTCGTGGAACGCCTGGCCGACCTGCTGCGGGAGGAGGTGCCCAGAGCGCAGCTTGTTGGACATGCAGGCGAGGTGTCGGAAGCAGTGCGGTGCATACAGAAAATGAGGCCAGACGCCCTCATTCTCGATCTGCAAATGCCCGGGGGTAGCGGTCTCGATGTTCTCCGTGCTATTCGCACAGACTTCCCGCACCTCTATGTTCTGATTTGCACGAACTACCCGTATCCCCAGTATCGCGAGGAATGCTTAACTGCCGGGGCGAATTTCTTTCTTGATAAGTCTGCCGAATTTGAAAAGATCCCCGCCATCCTCCGTGAGTTGATCCAGAAAGAGACTAAGATTCCTCCGACCGCACGCTGAGCGGAATGCCTCGGGCTTTTCTCAAGGATCGACTATGCATCCCTGCAAGCGCACAAGTGTTTACCGACTGCTTTCGCGTCCGGATACCAGCGACAATTTCCTTCCGACCTACAACTTCAGCGTGGCCGGGGGAGCTCAAGACTGTGGGAATGGAAGGTTGGATTCACGTCAAATGGGCGCCGCTCACTTGGTCCGACCTATGCTCCGTGCGGCAGTTCATGCAGTACTTGGCAAGCCGCGGAGGCCGACTTTGGTCGCGCCCTCCTTTTATGCCGCGGCCCCAGATGACACACGTCATGGCACTCCCAATAAGGTTGATTAGAAGGAAAGGGAAGTGCTATTGGCCTTCCACCGCCGAAGCGGTGCGTTAACCTTCTTGGCAATCAAGTCCGAACGCGGATGTAGCGGCATCGGACCGTTTAGTACGATATACACGTCAGGTCTGCCAGAAAGGTTTTGTGAAAAATCGGAGCGAAAAAAACCGACACATCTTACTAAGACCAGAGCCGATAGAGCCATGAGTGGAGCTTCGCCTGAGCCTCCGGAAAAGGACCAGCAAGTTTCGCATCGCACACTTGAAGGCTGGCAGGCTGGTTTGCAGAGCTCCTTTGACCAGGCCGCGATTGGCATGGCCTTTGTTGGTTTGGACGGTCACTGGCTCCGCATCAATTCTGCACTGCGACAGATCGTGGGCTACTCCGAAGAGGATCTGCTAGCCACCAATTTCCAGAGCATCACGCATCCCGATGATCTAGCTGCTGACCTCAACTATGTCCGCCAAATGTTGAGGCGAGAAATTCGTTCCTATCAGATGGAGAAACGTTATTTTCACAAAAAGGGACATGCGCTCTGGGTGTTATTGAGTGTCACCCTGGTGTGCGATGCCGATAACAATCCTCTCTTCTTCTTTTCCCAAGTCCAGGACATCACCGAGCGCAAGCGGGCCGAAGAGGCCTTGCGCGAAATCGACGAGCGATTCCAGGCGTTCTTGAATAACAGTCCGAGTCCGATTTTTATCAAAGATACCGAAGGCCGCTACGTCATTGTAAACAGACGATTCGAAACAGCGCTCCGCGTTCGCCAAGAAGACATTCGAGGCAAAACAGACGCGGAGGTATTCGCGCCGGGACAAGCTGCTGCCTTTCGAGCCCACGATCTGCAGGTGCTCCGCGCGGGTGCTTCCATGGAATTCGAAGAAGTGGCCCAGCATGAGGACGGTCCGCACACGAGTATTGTGTGCAAGTTTCCACTTCTGGACGCGGAGGGGACAGTCTATGCCACTGGCGGTATTGCCACCGACATTACGCAACGAAAGCTCATGGAAGAGGCGTTGCGGCGGTCTGAAGCGCGCTATCGCGAGTTGCTTGACAACACGGCATACGGCATTTACCACTGTGCGCCAGACGGCCAGTTGCTCGAGGCCAACCCCGCACTGGCGAGCATGCTCGGATACTCTTCAAAAGAAGAACTCCTGACTCTGAACTTGGCCAATGACATCTATCGGAATCCGGAAGATTGCGCGCGATTATTCCAACTTAGTCGCCAATCCGGGCGCTTAAGGGAAGCTGAGGCCGTGTGGAGACGCAAGGACGGCAAACCGATAACCGTCCGCATCAATGGTCGAACTCTGCGAGATGATAGGGGCGAATTGCTAGGAGCTGAAGGCATCGTCGAGAACCTTACCGAGTGGCGGGAGTTGGAAAGACAGTTTCGACAGGCGCAGAAGATGGAAGCAGTTGGGCGGCTGGCCGGCGGAATTGCGCATGACTTCAATAATCTACTGACCGTCATCAGCGGCCATACAGAGATTCTGTCGAGTCTCATTGAACAGGACGAAAGACCACGCCGAAGCGTCGAGCAGATCGGTAAAGCGGCGGGTCGAGCCGCTTCTTTGACACGGCAGCTTTTGGCTTTCAGCCGGATGCAGATTCTACAGCCGAAGGTGCTCGATCTGAATGTTGTGGTGGCGGAGTTGAGCAAAATGCTGCCCAGCCTTATTGGCGAGGACATTGGACTCATTTTTGCGCCAGAACCGAAACTGGGGCGGGTCAAAGCCGACCCGGGGCAAATCGAGCAGGTCATCATGAACTTGGCCGTGAATGCTCGGGATGCCATGCCGCAGGGTGGGAAACTCGTGATTCAGACCAAGAACTTTGCGATGGATGCCGACTACGCGCGCACACATCCGCCTGCGATCCCCGGCCAATACGCCATGCTTACAGTAAGTGACACTGGCCACGGAATGGATGCGGAGACGCAGAGCCGCATTTTCGAGCCCTTCTTCACAACCAAGGAGCAGGGAAAAGGAACGGGGCTTGGATTAGCAACCGTCTATGGCATCGTCAAGCAAAGTGGCGGGTTCATCTGGGTCTACAGCGAACCTGGCCAAGGGACAAGATTCGAGATCTATCTCCCACGCGTGGACGAGCCGATTGCATTGGCGGTGCCTGGGAATCATGGGGTTGCGAACTTGGCTGGAAGCGAAACGCTCCTGCTTGTGGAAGATCAAGAAGATCTTCGGGGTTTGGTGGGAGGGTTTTTGCGGGAGAATGGCTACACGGTGCTGGAAGCGAGGGATGGCATCGAGGGCTTAGAAGTCGCTGAACAGCACCACGGGCAGATCCAACTACTAGTAACCGACGTGGTCATGCCGAGGATGGGAGGCTGGGAATTGGCTGAGCGATTGCTTAGTCTTCGCCCGGAACTGAAGGTACTTTATTTATCCGGGTACTCAGAATACTCCGTCGCGCACCACGTCGCTAAATACCGCCCCGGGACGCTCCTTGAGAAGCCATTTCCAATGGTGATGCTGGCACGAAAGGTGCGCGAAATACTGGAGCAGCCAAATTAAGCGGTTCAACGAGAAGAATCGTTCCAACCTCGAAGAACACCTTGAGCTCACGTTTAACGCGCTTCCCACCGCACTAATCGAGATTAAGGACGCTTGCGTTTTCTGGCTTTCATCGAGTACATAGCCACATCAGCCTTCCGCAAGAGGGCTTCGATACTTTCACCGTCATGGGGATAAACTGCAACGCCTATACTGACAGAAATCACCGGTCCCATCCCGTCATGGGCAATGCTGTCGCAGATACGGTGCGCCACCTGGCTGACCGCCTCTGCGCCTGTTTCCGGCAAGACAACTGCAAACTCGTCACCGCCGTAGCGCGCCGCCGTATCGAGTGCAGTGCTAAAAGGTAGAAGGGCGGGCCTCGTCACTTCCCAATTCGCATGACACTGGTGCGACATCATCCGCTGCTTGACGTATAACGTGTTGCGTAGTATTCTGTGCGTGTGATTCAGAGCTTTGGCTCAAAGGAAACTGAGGATCTCTTTCACTATCACCACCGCAGGCGGTTCCGTTCCATCGAACGGGTCGCTTTGCGGAAATTGCTCCAAATTCACGCTGCGACGGAGCTACGTGTTTTGGCTTCGCCGCCTGGAAATCAGTTGGAAGCATTGCGAGGCAATCGGAAAGGGCAGCACTCGATTCGGATCAATGATCAATGGCGAATCTGTTTTGTCTGGCGTGAGGGCCATTGCTACGATGTGGAAATCGTCGACTATCACTAGCGGGAAGAAAAGATAAATATGAGCAAGTCGGAAGGGTTAATGCCTCCTGTGCATCCGGGTGAAGTCCTCCGTGAGGACTTTATGAAGCCGCTCGGCCTGACAATCAACAGGCTTGCACTCGAACTGCACGTGCCTGCTACTCGCATCGGTGAAATAGTACACGAGCGGCGCCGAATCACGGCGGAGACTGCGCTGCGCCTGGCACGATACTTCAACACGAACGCCGAGTTCTGGCTGAACCTCCAAACTTTCTTTGATCTGGAACTTACAAGGCGTTCTGGCAAGATCTCCGAGATAGAGCGTCAGGTGCACCCTGCGCCTGCCTTGGTGTCCTGAAAGCTCCGTGAAGGGCACATTTCTTGTCGATTCACATGAGCAGTTTGCCCGGCGGACGCATAGGACAAACTATGGATGAGCTCGTACAAATTCGGATGGCCGTCAGGGTTATGGCAACGTTCTTGAAGGAGAAATAATGGTTGTTTGCTGGCCTGATGAAGTCGCCTGAGTTTAACAGTGAACAAGAAAAAACTCGTTTACATGACACTATGATTTTCTGGAAGCAAATCATGAGAATGCAACTTCATAAACGCTTGAATGCAAGAGAGTTGGCTCCCCGGGCTAGATTCGAACTAGCAACCCTTCGGTTAACAGTTGCGGCGCTCATCTTTGCCACCAGGTGCGATGGTTTGCTATAGCGTTGATTCTTCGCCCTACTATGGGCGATTTGCTCGCCTTTTCCATTGCTACCAAGTGCGACAGGTTTTGATGCAGGGCAGGGCACAGCTCCTTGATCCCGTGGCACCTGCCTTCTAATAGAGCGGCACTGGTAGTCCCTATTGTTTGCCCCAAGGAGAAGTATTCGGCGCAGGAGACTGGCAGAAATAGTTCTTCAGCGTCGTCCGCGTAGCGCATTCAAGCTCGAACAACCGGATCAGCGCGCGCTGAAAGGACAAGAAACAGGTGTACAATTGCCGCGTTTTCGAAGCCAAGGAAGAGGAAATTCCGGCGGTCAATGTCGATTCTGCTTGGGCTAAAGCTATGAATAAGAGAACTTTTATCAAGCTCTTCTCTGCGGTGATGGCAAGACCGGCTATCTCGCCTCTGTTGGCCTGGGCGACAAAGGACAAACTGAAGAACTGGGCGGGCAATCTCGAATACAGTACTGACCGCTTGTACTCCGCCAACTCGCTTGAAGAGGTGCGGAGTTATGTCAAGAAACAGAACAAACTAAAGGTTCTGGGAACGCGCCACTGCTTCAACAACATAGCAGATAGCACGGATAATTTCCTATCCTTGAAGTCGATGGACAAGGTGGTTGCGTTGGAGCCGGAGGCGCGCACCGTGACAGTCGATGCAGGCATGACCTACGGTCAACTCTGTCCGCTCCTCCATAGCAAGGGCTTTGCGTTGCACAATCTGGCCTCGTTGCCCCATATTTCTATAGCTGGAGCGTGCAGCACCGCAACACATGGTTCGGGCGAAAAGAATGGCAACCTCGCAACGGCGGTCTCAGCACTTGAAATCGTCACGGCGGCCGGCGAGGTGGTTAAACTGTCCCGCCATCGAGACGGCGAAGCGTTTCTGGGAGCCGCTGTCGGGCTTGGTGCGCTTGGGGTCATCGCAAAGGTCACGCTCGATATTCAGCCAACCTACATGGTCCGGCAGTACGTGTATGAAAACCTGCCGCTCGGTGAAGTGAAAGACCACTTTGATGCTATCGAATCAAGCGCCTATAGCGTCAGCCTGTTTACTGACTGGCGGAATCAACTTGTCAGCGAAGTTTGGATCAAAAGCCGCGATGAAGAAGGGCAAGCGTTTGATGCAACCACGGAATTCTTCGGGGCGAAGCGTGCTACCAAGAATCTGCACCCCATTGCTGAACTTTCCGCCGAGAACTGTACGGAGCAAATGGGCGTGCCTGGCCCTTGGTACGAACGGCTGCCGCACTTTCGCATGGGCTTCACGCCTAGCGCTGGTAAAGAGTTGCAATCGGAGTACTTCGTGCCCCGTCAGCATGCGGTCGAAGCAATTCTGGCGGTTGAACGACTGCGCGACCAGGTCAGTCCGCACTTAATGATTTCGGAAATTCGTACGATTGCCGCCGACAATCTATGGCTGAGCCCCTGTTACGAACAGCCTTGCGTAAGCATTCACTTTACCTGGAAACAGGACTGGCCAGCGGTCAGGAAGCTGTTGCCGGTGATTGAAAAAGAATTAGCTCCATTTAAGGCTCGGCCGCACTGGGGAAAGCTGTTTACGACGTCGCCGGCGGAGCTGAAATCTATTTATCAGAAGCTGCCCGACTTTATTCAATTGAGCAAGAAGTACGACGCGCAGGGCAAATTCCGCAATGAATTCCTGAGCACGAACGTCTTCAGCAGTTAATCCTTGTTTCCGTCCCGTCAGGCCGTCTGTGCCAAGCAGTATTGGCGTGGCTAACCCCCAGACAGAATCTGGGGAGTTCAGCAGAGTCGTTCTCGAACCCTGCGAAGCTTTTTCCCTCGCGCCGTTTACACAATCCAGGCAGATTACAGCCACTATATCAACTTTACTTAGCACATATCAGGTTGTAAAAGTATTTAGCGCCAAGCAGAGGGCACGATGCCTCCACATGCGATTTGTTCGTCCTCAACCTGTGACTTCGGCCGCGAGCTCCAGGATATGAGAACCGGAACACGTACAGACACTCCTGAACGGTGCCCCTCCGAAGTAGTTTTCCGACTGCCCTTAACCTTGGGTAGAGAAGGGACAGGCGCCCGAAAAGCTGATTGCCGCGAGGCTAAGCAACGGCGTCGTAGAACGCTCGCGACCTGTCTACCCCTATCCAATCCTGGCACGTTATTCAGGAAGCGGACGATCCGAAGCAGGCCGAAAGTATTGTGCCGTCCAGACACTAAATTTGCGCTCACACGTCGTGCTCCCTTGTATTGTTGTTTGATGGGCCCAGTCACAGGGTTTTGAGAAAGGCGATCGGTGCTTTGCGGTCGCCTTCGGATAACGTCAGGCTGCTCGATTGTGCCAGAGTACGCCGTGATCCCGGGTCTTACGGTTCGGAGAAAAACATGAATCGACGCGAATTCGTAGGGTATGCGGGTCTTGCACCGCTCGTGGCTTCTAACGGCTGATCTCAAAGGTGCCGGTGCAGACAAGCCGTCCATTTTGCTTCCTGATAGTGCTCGCGTGTATGACATCGGGCGCGGAGAAGCGCGCATCCTCATTTGCGGATCGTGACTCAATCGTCGGCACTCGGAAGCCGAACGGGAAACGAGACACCATATGCGATGCTGGTATCGAATACGGTACGATGGAGGCATTATGGATACTGCGCGGAAGATTACAGTGGAGGTACCGCGGGTGCTTCTTGAAAAGGCGCAGCGAGCTAGTGGTACGGGTGTCACCCAGACCGTCCGCACGGGGCTACAGCTGGTTGCCGCGTCCCGGACTTATGCTCGCCTGCGGAAACTCCGAGGCAAGGTTCGCTTCTCGCGCACGCTGGCGGAGCTGAAGGCCGACCGGTGATCGCGGCCGACACAAGTAGTTGGATTGCCTTTCTGGAAGGGAGCAGTGGTCAGGATGTACAGCTGCTCGATCGTGCTTTGTCGTCTCGGGGACGCCCTGATCGCCCAGAGCTGTATCGACCAAGGCATTCCTCTCATCACGCGGGACCGGGACTTCCACGCGTTCACCGAGGCTGCAAAACTCAACCTTGTAGTTGGGATCGGGACACACCGACCTTGACCTCGTCCGGACGGGCCGGGACTCCTCGTCTAGTCATAGCAGGAGATATCGGCCCTGTTGGGGTCCTTGGATCTCGAATTCCGATTATCTTGACCCCAAAAAACTAGCTGGCGAGGTGGCTTTTCCCCGTTACACCTGAACCCGTTCGCGGTTCACTAAAACGGCGCCAACCCGCTTTCCGCGTGGAAACAACCTAAGGCACAATAAGCATTTCTTATCGGTCTAAACGCTACCATCGAGGTCGCACTTTTCGGTCTTGCCATCGGCGTAATTGACGCAGGTTAGTTTCTTTTCCATGGCCCATTTAGGTTTCCGGCACGGCCAACTTTTGTTTGCCGACTTTGCGTGGTGTCAACGAGGTGCACCCGTTGAGTGCTCCCCTGCGTCCGGCTCTTTTTCGCGGACAATTCTCATTGCTACACCGGTCACCCTGCCTACGATTTCTGCCTGAGTGGGATGGTCAAATCGGCGAACGTCCTGGTGGGAATGAGGGTGGGGAATTACGATCAGCTGCCCCCGGTCCAACTGACACCAACTGCAAACATAACCATTTCGCAGTTCCACGAAGTAGATGGGACGGTCAAACTCCGTATTCCATTTCTCGGTGCTGATCTTTCTTTGATTTGCGTCAATCTCCACAAGCGAACCGGGACGGATGAGTGGAAAGAGCGTGTAGTCTTCCAGCCCGATATAGCCGTATACGGATTTACGCAAATCCAGATGTTGCAAGAAACCCACGGGGATCTGATCCCACTTTTCCACGACTCGGGCAAGCAGATTTGTTTTCTCCAATCGAAATTCCGGCTTAAACTGCGTCGGCAATGACACATTCTCGGTCTCCAGATCGGACCCGATGTCCAACAGATGCGTTTTGGGAACACCGATTGACGTGCGATAGCGGCTTAACTCGCCAACCGGCACTCCGTAATATGAAGTCAGTTCCGTGAATCTTCGATTGTAGATAGCGCTGAGCGTTTGGAGCTTGTAAATGCTGGGAGTGAATTTTCCGTTTTCGATGTCCGTTACCCAGGCATGGGAAATGTGATACTCCTGGTTGTGTCTTTCCTCCGCAATCCCCTGGCTCTTCTCCTCCACGTCGCGTGTGGTCAATCCAAGGCTTTCGCGCAGTGCCTTCAGGCGCTCTCCGGCACTCGGACTCGGCTTCCGTGCGTCCATTGGCGGGTAATCCTACGCTGGTGGCTCGTCCATGTCCAGCCACGTAACTCTTCATCTATCCATACACAGGTTTAGTGCAGACTGTTGAAAACCTCGCGACTGGTCGCAATTGCGGCCACTGTAGCGATTGTTTGCACCGTGGGCGGAATCTTGGCTATACGGCCAAAGATTAATGTCCCTTTGAATGGACCGGGCCAACCAAGTACGGCAAATTCTTTCTACTAGAGGCTTAACTCTCTACCGCGTATGTCAGCAGTCCGCTGAGATCTTCGGCCGTTCCTCCCGGTTCTACGTTCCCCACAACTTATACTACGACTTCTGCAATCCTCCTTTGATCCCCACGATTCACCAAATTATTGCCCTCAGCCATATCACAAACTACCGGTTGTACGACTGGCTAGCAGTGTTCGGATTCGACCTGGACCAAATTTCCCGGCTCCAGCTGTTGATTCCCAGGCAACGAACAACTCTCTTGGACTCGTCTGTCTATGACCTGTACGCATGGATTCCGTGGTTTGCCGAAAGGCTCAAAGGAGGACTGGTACCACCGATCGCTCCACTGGGACAGTTCCTGGGGTCGGCAGCGCCTAGACGTGCAAGGGAATTACTCACGCTGAACAAGAGAAAATTTCTTTATGCCAAGGTCGGCGAAGAAGACGTCCACGCGTTTCCACACCTTGCGCCCGGCAGCATCGTCAGAGTGGATGAACGGCGTTCCGAAGAACTGGTGGCAGACGCGAAGAACAATGCTGAAGGACGGTTTTTCCTTGTGGAGCATGGCCTCGGATTCACCTGCTCGCAACTCGTGGTGCTCGGAAAAGACGGGATAATGCTGCATTCGCCGCAGCAGCATTGCGCACAACTCGAGCTAAGGCTAGGCAGGGAAGCCCGAATCCTCGGGGTGGTGGACGCCGAAATTCGGCCAATTACGCATCATCAGACTGTCCGAATGCCGCACCGATCGGCCGCTCTTCTAAAGCGACAACATCTGTTCGCGCCAAACGTTCAAACCAGTCTCAAGGATCTTCTCAGGCTTTCTCGTTTGCGCGTGGGACTGTCCTTCAGGGAGGCATCAGGCATGAGCCGGTGGGTTGCGAGCACACTCTCGGACGAGCACTATTTCGCGGCGCCAAGCACTCTTTCCGACTACGAGACGCTTTCGGTCCCGCCACGGCACATCCAAAAGATCATCACGCTGTGCGTCTTGTACTGCATCGACTTCCGCGAATTTTTGCGCGCCTCCGGACTCCCGTTAGACTATGAGGGCCGCGATCCAATCCCCGACGAACTTGTTCCTCGGCAGTTGCCCAAGCAGAGCCACGGTCGCGTCCCAAGCGAAGAAGAAAGCCGCCAGCGTCACGGACTCCTAGACTCGCTCATGAAGCAATGGGAAGAAATTCCGCTTTTCCTCAGACATTCACTCAACGAACTTACCGGCCTCAAGAACTTCTCTCGTTCCGATGTGTTCTGGGTCGGCGGAGATAAAACGCCAAGCCACCGTTTGCTGATCAATGCCACTTTTGTTGCCGTTAATCGCCGGGTCAAAAAACCCGCCCAATCCACGGCCAAGGTCGTCCGCGAAGCACCTCTCTACCTTATTCTCAAACGGGACGGCAGCTATCTGTGCGGATGTTGTACCTTGCAGCAGGACAGTCTCGTCGTCCACGCCTATCCTGGCGGGCCGATCGGCACGCAACAATTTAGGAATGGGATTGATGCGGAGGTAATCGGACAGGTAACGACGATTCTAAAGCGATTTCTTTGACGAACCAAACCGATACTGATCCGGCGTATCTTCGACCGGATTGTGAATGGTCTTGCACGCAGGCAGCTTGTATAACGTCAGTTCTGCAAGCTGAAAGACTTGCGCAGGGAGACTGCACGGATTAACAAAGTCATCGAAGAGGCCTTCGAAGAGGTTGACCCCGAGATGCGGGCCCCGGTGATACTGGATTGATCCTGGACACAAACGCTCTTTCTCCCGCCGCAGAGGAATATCCAGGTGTCGTGGAGATCTTGGTTGGCGTTCCGCAGCTAGCACGGTGCCCGCACTGGTATCGCCGAGCAAGGGTTGGAGCACCGCGATTGCCTTCCAATTGGTAACCAGCCGTGCGCTTCTTGATGCGGTCCACCTGCGGGCCGGGATCCTCGCCCGCAGGCAAATTGGCTTGTAGCGTGCCGAAATAGATCTCGTGAGATAGGAAGCCGCTGGGGTGCAACGTCACACTTGAGCCGAGCACAGCACGCGGTTCGATGCGCAGAGGAAATTGATACACGCTTTCGACGCCCGTCGTGGGATCGACAGAAGCCAGATAAAGATCTCCGAGATGCATGCGGAAAGATTCTCCGCCGTCCAGAGAGAGGGCCACTTCCGGAAGCCGGGGCCGCGAGCCTTCGCGAAAGCTTCGCGGTGGAGGAAATTCGCTGGCCACGGCCAGATGCGGCTCACTTTCATCCTCACTCACTGGGAAACCCCGTTTGATCGGTTCGAGTTGGTTGCGTTAGCGTCCATCGACGCACTGTCGGTGGTAAGATCTCAAATCTCACTCTCTGAACTGAAGGCGATGGGCAAGCCGTTTATCAATGTAATGCTCGGTAGGTAACGGCGAACGAATGAGAAAAGACAGCGATAGAGTGCAACACGGGAATTACACAGGAAGCCGACGGGGAAACCGCTGGCAGAGAAAACTCAAACCACGGGGTCGCATGGCCCCGCCACCTAGCACATGGCGCGGTAGGTCAGAACAGATCTCGCTCGATCAAGTGGGCTGAGAAGCAAGAAAAATTCCAGCCGAAGGAGATGTGTTTTTTCTTGACTTCTCCCTGCTCTTTATAGAACTTATCGGGACTTAGCCGCGTTGTCGAGGAGGCTCGTTCACTGTTGATAGGATGTGCCGATAGCGCGTATCGCAGGGCCGCCGGCAGATTCCCCGGAGCTTGCCATCCTCTTTCAGAGGGAATACGTTGTGACTATCGGCCTTTTCTCTCAGGGTCCAACCGACAGTCACATCCGGGCCGTCGCGCGGTTGTGGCGGGAGGGTGTCATGGCACTCAACATCACCGACAACAGGATAGATGGCGTCATCGTCGTCCATCTCAGCGGCGCTATATTCTTTGACGAGGAATCGACATTTCTGCGCGTTCATGTGAAGGCCTTGTTGGACAAATCCCACCAAATCGTGTTGGACCTAGGGAATGTCACTCGAATCGATAGCAGCGGGTTGGGGACTCTTGTGGCTCTCTACGCATCGGCCGGGAAGGTCGGCGGTGACATCAGGCTCGCCAACCTCGGCAACCACATAAAAGAGGCACTGCGGATTACAAGGCTCGTGACAGTGTTTGACATATTCGACAGCACAGAAGACGCCGTCGCATCTTTCAATAGGGCCACAGCAACAGGGTAATCATCGTTTAGCACCACCCAATTATGTGATGCCTCGTTAACGCGCTATCGGCCATATGATCTTCAACGACCGGTAACCCATATCGGGGGGCGGCGGTCCGAAGTTGCGGGCAAGTGGATTGAAAGCCTCGGAAGGGTTTTGAAGGAGCGTCCGCACAACCTACGAAACCGGCCTGAGTTGGCTAACGATCTCGGTTAACCACGCTTCTAGTAGTGACCGCTGGTCGGGCGTCATGTCTGTAAAGGCAAGGCCCATCCCGAATCTCGCGTCGCAGTAGACTACCTTGGCCTTGGTCTCGAAGACGCCCTGATCCCTGAGAATCCTCAACACGACCAGCGTCCCCTCGGGGTACGGATTTAGCGAGTCAACATAGCAGCCCCCAAGGCCCAGTTCTGAGGTACGCCCTGAAAGTAGCGTTCCGGAGTTCAGCTCAGTCACCTCCGCAGATGCGACGAGCGGGCAGCGCCGGACGGAACGCTGTTTAGCTGGTTGCAAAGGCTTGTTTCTTTGGACCATCGAGCATCACTTATGCAAAACAATCTCACAACAATAAGCTTGTTTGGTTGTCCACGGCACCGTTACTTTACTGGCCTTCCCTTCAGCGTTTTTTGAAGCAGCTCAATCAGAGCGGTTTCAGAAGTGCCTTGTTCAAATTGTACAATTATTACAGGGGCTCAAACTCATCGAGCATGGCACGATACTGCGGTGTCTGGCCGAATGCCTCCAACTTCTGCTCCCAGTCAAGTGGAACAAAACCTCGCTGACTAGACAATTCCAGAGTGGCTCTCAAGGTTTGTATATCGGCAAGATTCCTCAAATGCTGTCGCAGAAAGATCGCAAGAGCGCGTCTTTGGTCGGGCGTCATGTCAACCAGCAGCATTCAACGTCTGAGAGTCTAACAAAGAAGCTGCTGAATCCAATCGCTGACTGTCCCCGCTCAGGTGAGCCACTTTATAACTGTTGGAAGCAGGCATCCCAGTAACTAGTGGGATGACGGAGGAGCGGGAATTCGCCATCCTGTTTGCCGCAACGATTCTGGCTGCGCGGAAGCTTATTGACATGGACCCGAACAAACTGAATATGGCGAAGGGATTTTATGTAGACCGCGCCATCGATGATGCTGTGTTCATCCTCGAACGAATCGATGCGAGATGGCCTACAATTGTGAACACATTCGCTGCCAAGGACTGATATAACGTTCGAAGGTACGAGTGGATTATTGAGGTTGGAACTGGCGCACGGTCATTAGTCTCCTTTGAATCAATTTTAGTCTTATTGAAGAAGCCGGCAGGCAGGCGAGATTGGAACACCCTGGATTGAACATCGCCCTTCATCCTTTCAAGATCGCTGACATCGCAAGCGAGTTGAACAGAAACCGTGAGAACGTTTACAAGTCTCTGCGAAGACTGGAATCTGTCGGAAAGGTAGGGCGAGGGCAGATTCGGTGGGAGCCGGTTTAACAGGTAGAGATTGCGGTAACACTCGACCACGGCCCGGAGAGCCCAACACCCGCATAGTTTGTCTTGCAATCGCAGTACCGTGCTAGGCTCTTCGAATGGCTACACCAGAACCGAAACCGTGCAAGCGTTTTGGCCACCAGAAGGCTTGGACAACAGCTTTCGAAAAGCATCTGCCGAAGTGTAAAGCCTGCCAAGCTGTTATTGCCTATGTTGTCCGTGAGTCCGAACTCAGCATGTATGTGTAGACATCGAAACTGAGCGAGTATGGCATTCAAAGTTTGTGATAGAAACCAGTTCGTCGTGCTTGGATGACTCGGATTTGGGCGGCCCACTAAACGACTTCAGCACCTCGGGTATTTCCGCCTCGTTTCCAATCGCTTGACAAATATATCTATATGGGATAGGTCTATCGTAGTTAACGGGAAAAACGACGTCGGAGTAAGGAGAACCTCATGATTATAGGCGAGCGACTTCGCGCACTCCGCGAAGAAAAGAACCTCTCCCAAGGCGACATCGAAAAGCGTACCGGCCTGCTTCGTTGCTACATTTCCCGCGTAGAGAATGGTCATACCGTCCCGGCCATCGAAACGCTGGAAAAAATGGCCCGGGCGCTGGAGCTTCCGCTCTACCAACTCATGTACGATGGCGACAAACCGCCCGAGGCTCCTACTGCAATCACTTCGAATGGCGATGGGCCACAAATGCGGGGGCTTCGGGGCAAAGAGGGACGCTACTTGCGGAAGTTGGCAAGGCTTCTCGCTAAGATGAACCCCGACGACCGGAAACTGCTTCTGCACACGGTCCAGAAAATGGCCAGTCGCTAGTCACGATCTCGTTTGCCCATGTCGGTGATGCTGATATTCTGGCGTCGCTTCCACATGCGAGTATTCAGTTCAAGTCATCGTTCTGCCTGAAGTAATAACCACGCGCTCCCCTGTTTCCTCATTTTGAATGATGTACTCGCCGGGCCATAACCGTGCGAGGTCTCTGGCGCTCTCTGTTGCGTCTTCGAGGGTTTGCGCTTTCTCTACAAAATGCAGGCTTCCGTCGCCCAGCACTTTGAAGATGCTAAAGGGTAGGGGCATCCAAACTCCAGATGGGGACGACCTAGTAAGGGGGACAGTGGAGTAATTATCGCATCAATTTAGTGAGTTGGGTACTTATCGGGCACTACGCTACGACTGTAAAGCCGTCAATGAAGTGCACTCGAAGCGCGTCACCAGGCGCGAGTGCCTGTGACAAGCTCGTCCACTTAGCGCAAAACACGTAACTCCGAAGGTGGGACTAGGGCTTCAACTTTAGAAACGTCACCCCGTATCCGCCCAGTGTCACCGAGATTTTCTGCGCGGGCGTGATGTTCAGGGAGGCCGGACCGCTAGTCGCGTTCGTCTTCGCGTCAATTGTTATCGACGTCACACCAGAGAACGTCCCCAAAGCCGAAACATCCACAATCGCAGTTCGCGGATCCCCCGTGCCATTATTGTCCGTGGATGCATGCACTGCACGATCCACGACCATAACGATCACAGATCCATCGCCATTCTTTGTCCCAAGAATCTCCGCGCTCGACGTCTCCGTCACGATTAATTGCAAAATGTTTGGCCCAGGAAAACCCAGCGTCGAAGGAAACATCTGCCCCAACCAATAGTCCACCCAGAAGCTCAGATACGTGCTCCCGGTGCCGTAATCCACCTCGCCATACTGCGGATCCGCGCCATAGTCCCAGTGGTACAGCGCCTGATTGCCGGCTTTCCCAAGTTGTGAAAAAACGTAGGGCCGCCACGCCGCAAAAAACGTGCTGGTACCGCGTGGATCCAGCACGAACTTCTGCGCCGGAATACAATTGCTCATTCCATTACCGTTATCATAATCTGCGTTCACGTTATTTTCGGTAACCCAAATCGGCACGTTTTTCAGATCCGCTCGCGTTCCCAATTCCTGATAGACGTAGTTGATGTATTGGACCATCTGCGGTACGCGATCGAACAACGTGGTATCCACGTCTCGCTGGTTGCAGGTTGGATAGAAATGCGTCGCGACGACATTCACCTGTGCATTCACCCCTCCGCTGGCCGGAGGTGCGACGAACGGCGGCAGGTCCGTAGTTGGGTCTGCCACGGAAAGTTCCATGGCGGAAATCTTGATCGTGCTGTCTACGCTGAGCATCGCCGGAACCAGCGTGTTGTAAAGCTGTATGTACTCGCTCGGTGTCATGCCGTTGATGTTGTATTCGTTATAGATGCCCCACCATGTGATCTGGTGTTGCGGAGAGCTGGGTGAAACGAAATTCTTCCCGCCCCAGGTGAAACCGCCCTTGTTATAGTACCTGACCAAGTTCGCACTGTAGTCGGCGAAAGCCTGCACGCTTGCTGTGCTAAAAACAAAATGTCCGCTCGCCGGATCATTCAGAAAGGCGGGCGCCGCCGCGATTTGAAACTCCGGGCTGTTATCCCCAACGGTCAATACCGGCTGCACAATCGCATCCAAGATGCTGAAGTCCCAGTCCGTCGCGGACCCGGTATTGGCCTTCATTGGGACGGCTTGGCTGAGCCCCTGCAGGCGAATGTGTTGCGGGCCCAGTTTGTTCAGTAGCGCCGGCTCGGTGGCCGCGTGATTTTGAAAGAACTGATAGTCCCACTCCGCCGGCTGGAATGACGTGGAAATGAATTGTTCGAACTTCCCGCCAACCCCCAGGGTCGTATCCACACTATTCCCAATGGACGCCACGATTGCAATCACCAAGACAAACGACTGGCTCGTGGTCTGAGTCCCGTTCGTCGCTACAACACTCGCAGGGTACGTACCTGCCGGTGCCGCACTCCCAGCGACCAAAGAGAGTGTTCCGCTGAATCCGCCGGCGACGCGAGCAAATTGCGAAGTGACGCCGCTGGGCAAATTGCTCGCCGCTACCGAGACCGAGCTTCCCGCGTTTGCGCCGCTGACGGTCACATTGACATTCCCCGGCGTTCCGTCCTGAGGCGCAACCACCGTGCTTGTAGAAAGCGACACCGTAAGCGGTCCGGGAGGCGTCCCTGGCCCGCTGCTGCTCGATCCGGCGCCACCGCAACCTGTCATGAAGACCGAGGTCGCCAGCACGGCCCCGAGGGTCCCGCTCGCGAGAATCCGTAAAGGCTTCATGCCACACCCACGCACTTCGGACTCTTCGTAGTGGCCTTCATCAAAGGCCCGAGGTATCTCACTTCGTCCGTTGCACGTACCAGCATAGTAATCGAAAATTCTCCGCTTCACCAACTAGCCTAGACCCCTTGTATAACGCAGAAACCGGAGTAACGCCTTCTGAAGTCGCATTACCGGAGATGTGAAGTAACACTTCATGTCCGGATAGCGCGTTTTATCAGGCATGTGAAAACAAAAACAGTAAGCACCCCTAACCCCTGTCCTTAAACTGGTCTTCGGTACAAGCGACGGTTTGCCCTCTGCATGCTAGCCTACCCTCATGGCGGATTCTGCACCAAACGAGTTCCGTCGGCGTTACGCGCGCCCTGGCGAGCTCGATACTTCGATTCTCGAAACACATTCAGTTGAAAAGCGCCCGGAAGTGCCGCCAAACCCCAACCTTAAGCCCCCCACTCCTTCTACCGGGACTGTCGAATCAAAGGCCATTCTCTTACGGCAGAGCATCGAGCTGAACTCCAACCTCAAGAGCCCCGTGCCTCTAACAAGGAGGGTTGAATCAAAATCAATTCCATTGCGCGAGAGCGAGCTGAACCCCAACCTCAAAAGCCCCGCGCCCCCAACGGGGATGGTCGAAGCAAAATCACTTCAACAGCGCCCGGCCGTGCAGCCAACCCGCAGCAACAAAACCTCCACGCCTCCAACTGGGATTGTCGCATCAAAATCAATTCCATTACGCCAGAGTGTCGAGCTGAACCGTAAAAGCCCCACCCCCCTGACCGGCGAAGGCGCAATCAGCAGTAAGAGAGCAGCGCGTTTTGAACTTTTGCCAGACCAGAAATCGCGGTGGGGCCGGATGGGCCTGAGCGCCGTCGGACAATTGGTCACCCTGGGTTTGCTCCTCTTGAGTCCCATGGTTTTTCCGCAGACGATGCAGACCGCGCTGAAATTTGATGTTGTGGAATTGATGCAGCCGGCAACGGAAATTCCCGCCCCCACCGCAACTCCCCCGCCCCCACCGCGCCCGAAGATCAAGCCAAAGACTCCGCCACGGCCGCCAGAGATCAAGCCGGAAGTGCCCGAACCACCCCCAATGTTGCCTCATTTGAGCCCCAGGAAGAGAAGCCTGTGGAACTCAAGCCGGTTCTTACACAGACAGAGATTGTTCTGAAGACGAACGAGCCAAAGCCCCCAAAGGAAGATGTGAAGATCGGCAATCTTAGTTCGGGGGGAAGTCCTGCGCCAGCGACCGTGGCCGCTCCTGCGAACAAAGTGCAGACCGGCGGCTTTGGCGACCCGAACGGAATCCCGGGTCCCGGAAATCCAAACCGGGCTGGGAACATCAACCGAGCCGGCTCGCCTCAGCTGCCCGGCGGTCCCGGCTATGGCAATGGAAGTGGCGGTGCTCAGGGCGTACGCGGCACGGTCGCCTCCGAGGGCCCCAGGAAGAGCGCGCCCGTCACTGGCGGGGTGACCGCCAGTGTCAACATCCTATCCATGCCGAACCCCGTCTATTCCGACGAAGGGCGCACTCTAAGAATGGAAGGGGACGTCGTGCTGGAGGTGGTCTTCCTCGCCTCGGGCCAAGTACAAGTGACTCGCGTGGTGAGCGGCCTAGGCCACGGTCTCGATGAAGCAGCTATCCAAGCGGCAAAACAGATACACTTTAGGCCCGCGAAACGCGACGGGTTGCCGGTTGATTCTCCCGCTCGTGTCCGGATTGAGTTCCGTTTGGCCAAGTAAGCTTGGGGCAGCGACGTGAGGAAGATACTGGCAGCCATGCGGTCCTAAAATCTTCAATGCCAGCGGTTCGCCCGGCTTGCGCCTTGTTCATTAACATCGCGACGGGCACCCTCATGGTTCTCTCAATTCATTGATCCAACTTTGTAGGGTCAGCTGATCGTCTTGTTCCATACGTGTGAAGATAACTCCCATCGAGCCGGCCCGGCCGAGCATTAGCGGGGAACTTTAGCAGCGAACACGTCGAAGTCGCAGCCAAGCTGCGAAGCTGTCCACGCAGGAGGTCACTCGGACCATTCGCAAAGACATCAGCGGAAGTCGGCGAATTTGCAGGGCGAATGGGCGAAGCCTACAGACCAATTGTCTTTCTTACCGGACAACCTCAAGTTGGATCCTAAAGAATGGCACAGAGCATCCTCCCCCCTGACCTTTATGTCATCCGACTCGACAA
>WNFK01060848.1_pt1 | contig 22942 bp, 24 predicted proteins | sample 5400281 | NCBI WGS metagenome assembly WNFK01 (sample SAMN13153350, study PRJNA577476) | soil metagenome | isolation source: 20 cm soil on Douglas fir-dominated hillslope | place: USA:California | collected 2013-09-17
CACCCAGGTGATCGCGCGGCACGTTCACCATCTCGTAGTTCTCGGTATTCATGAACGTGAACTCGTCGCCGGAGCGGTAGAGATATTGCAGGGGATGATGGTCGAGGTCCGCGCGGTCCACCTTGTCCTCGGAGCGGAACCGGTTCTCCACCTGGCTCCCGGTGACCAGGTTGACCATCTTGGCGTGCACCATCCCGCGCCAGTTCCCCGGCGTCACGTGGAGCACGTTCGTCACGCGGCAGGGCTTCCCATCATGCAGGATGACCATGCCGACCTTGATTTGAGTTGCCGGAATCACGGAAACATCTCCTCAGGGATTGCAAAACGGATTGGCAGCCTGTGAGTATAGTGGAAGCTCAAGCCTCCGGCAAGCCGGCCACCGACGTGCCGACCTTGTCGCCGGGCGGCCAGTTCACCGCGCCTTGCCGGAGTCCGCGGCGGCGGCGACCCTTTCGCACACGCGCGCTAGCCAATCGATAAACGGACCCTCCGTCACTCGTGTTTCCGGGTCCTGATGAGGCCAGAGCGCGAAGAGACGGATCCCACCAGGAGGATCCAGCCGCTCCCGATCGGCGGCGTAGGTGGAGTCCGCCGACCTGACCTCTTCAGCGAGGGATCGCTTGGGAGGACGAGCGAATACTGCGTACCCGGATGGCGGATGTGCGGACTCCCAGGACTCATCACGCAAGAGCAGTAGATAGCGATCGCGAACGGCCAGGAGAGGACTGCCGTTCCCAACATGTACGATTAAGGGACCGGATTCCGTTTCGGGCCAGAATTCGAAGAGATTCACTCCGCAAGCACTGAATGCGTAGTACCCGGCCTTGTCCCTTCCCGCTCCCTTGTGAGCGAAGGCGACGTACCGCCTGCCCTGGCGGAAATCCAACGCTTCATCCGTCGTGATTTCTTCATTGCCAAGTCGCCCGCCGACCTGCGCGAGAACGAGCGCGTCCTTTGGACCTTTCCCCTTGATGTAGTGAATCTCGCTGAAGTGATGCCGGGTGATGATGGTCCCCGCACCCCTGACTACCTCGCTACGGTCGAGAGTCCCTGCGAATATGAGATCCGCCCATTCGATGTCGGCCTCGAACGAGCCCCGCGCGCATTCCCCGGAGCAGGGGGGTACGTAGATCAGCGAGAGCAGGAGAATCGTGAGCCCGCCCCAGACACATGCGCGCATTCTTACCCCTGCTTCGCTCCGCGAGACATCGCAAACGCAAGAACGATCCCGACGGCCGCGCCCATCGCCACACCCGTCGCGATCTTGTGGGTTGCAACGCCAACGGCGGTCCCGATCGCGATGCCGATCACGATCCAGAGCCTGAAGCGGTTGCGGTTCAAGGACCACCTCCAGTCGTTGAGGAATGGGGCGCATGCACCCGCCCTGCGCCGTGGACGTAAACAAGCTGGGCACCGAGATACCCCGTGTACAAGGTTAGCGCGGCAGCGGCGAGCGCGGCCAGCGCAGACAGCGAGATCCCTTTTCCGCGCGGACGGACCGCCCACGAGAGGATGGTGGCGAGGCCCAGCGCCCCGAGCGCCCACACGCAGGAGGTTAGGTGTTTTTCCACCGCGGCGTTGGGCACCCCTTGGTCCACCGCTTTGTCACGGACCGCTTGGCCGCTGAAGTAGGCGACCCCGGACCCCGCGAGGGCCAAGGTGAGCAGGATCGGGCCAAACCATCGGATCCAGGGCCGGCGCACGAGCAGGTAGCCCAGCTCGGCGAGGGCGCCGGTCACGGTCAGCGCGATCGGGAAGTGGACGACCGCGGGGTGGAGATCCAGGCCGAGCATCAAACGCCGTACGCTCGGCGCAAGATCGCCATCGTATGCACCACCTCGCGCTTCACCCCATGCGCTACCTGGATGTTGCACGTTCCGCACCCGGTCAGGATAGCCTCGGCCTTCGTGCGTTCGATCTCGTGAAATAGGGGCGCGCCGATCTCCATCGCCCGCTCGTAATTCTCGGCCTTCATGCCGTAGGTGCCCGCGATTCCGCAACACGAGTCTTCGATTGGGCGAACCTCCACCCCGGGAACAAGCTTCAAAAGCTTGATCGGCTCTTCGGTGATCCCTTGAGCCACCGAGTGACACGCGTTGTGGTACACGACCGAGATTGGGACGGGCTTGAAGTCGGTCCTGAGCTCCCCGCGTTCGTGGAGGCGCCAGAGGTACTGGTGGATGTCGATCGTGTGCGCGGCGAGGTGCCTCGCCTCTTCCGTGCCGAGAATGCGCGGGTAATCCTCGATGAGCGCGAGCCCGCACGAGGGGGCGCTCGCGACGACGGTGAATCCGCGGTCCACCAAGGGGAGCAGTACCTCGAGATTCCGCCGCGCATCGGCGGCGATGGAGCGCTCGGCGCCCATGGTGATGAGCGCGATGCCGCAGCAGCGCTGCTCGGGCACGACCACCTCGATGCCGTTCGCCTCGAGGACCTTGACCGTGGCCTCGGCTTCGCCCTGCGGGTCGTGGAACCGCGCGAAGCAGCCCGCGAAGTAAGCCACGCGCTTCGTGATCGGCACGTCGCGGTGCGGCATCGGCCCGAGCCGCGCGTGGGGGACGCCCGCCCGCGCCTGCGCACCGGCACCCCCCGCGCCCGGCCCGTTCCTCGGCACCGGCATGAGCGGCAGCGCCAGCGCCCGCTTCGCGCCGGCGTCGCCCGTCCCGAACGGCCGCCGGAACCGCGGAAGGTCCAGCCGGCCCGCGACCTTCCCGACCTTCTCGCGCGCGGCGCGCTCCGCCGGATTCCCCACCGCGAGGTTCACGACGCCGGGTGCGATGCCCGCAATCTTCGCGACCTGATCCGCGTGTCCCAGGACCCAGTTTCGGATCGGCATTCCGTGCTTCTCCACGAATTCCTTCCGGGCCGCGATCGCGAGCCCGGGGATATCCACCTGGCTCGGGCATTCGCTGAGGCAAAGCTTGCAGTTGAAGCAGGAGTCCATGACCTCCTTGAGCGGCTTTTCCGTGAGGTTATCGTGCGATAGATCGCCGCGGATCATTTCCATCAGGAGCACGGCCTTGGCCCGCGCGGTGTGCGGCTCGAGCGAGGTCGTGGACCCCACCGGGCAGTAGTCCCGGCACGTGCCGCACCCGTGGCACATCTCGATCATGTCCCGATAGTCGGCCTCGTCGAAGATCGTGCCGGTTCGAACATACGTGTTCGTGAAGCGGAGAAACTCTTCGGGAAATGTTCTCGCGTCCGTGATCACGTTTCCGGGATTGAGAATTCCGGCCGGATCCATTACCTGCTTCACGCGTACCATGACCGAATAGGCGTTCGGATATTGACGCGCGATGTAGGGCGCGCGCAGAACACCGTCGCCGTGCTCACCGGTAATCGTGCCGCCGAGGCGCCAGGTTAGCTCGAACGCGTCTTCCGCCATCGCGGCCATCCGTTGCGCAAACGTCGTTTCGTGCGGATCCATCAACGGCATGACATGAACGTTTCCGTTCCCGGCGTGTCCGAAGATGGCGAATCGGGTTTTGTGCTTGGTGAAGATCGCGCGGAGCCCGTTCACGTAATCGCCGAGATGCTCTGCGGGCACGGCCGTATCGTCGATGAAGTTCATCGGCTTCTCAACGGGCGAGGCCCGATAGATCAGAGGCAGGGCGGCCTTACGGACGCCCCAGAGCGTGCCCTGCTCCGCGGCGTTTCGCGCCGCGCGGAAGTCGAGCACCTTCCCGCGCCGCGCGGCCGCCCACTCCTCCATGGCGGCAATGCCCGCCCGCGCCTCCTCGGCGGACGCCCCCTCGAACTCGACCAGGATCGCGGAATCGAAGCGCTCGGGTATCAAAGGACGCAGGTCCTCGCGGTCCGAGCGGACGAAGGCGAGGAACGTGTGGTCCATTGCCTCGATGGCGGAGGCACCGAGGCGCCGGGCCTCCAGCACGGCCTCGGTCGCATCCTCCCAGGACGCGAAGTAGAGGAGCGCGACCGCGGTGGATGCGGGCCTCTCGACGAGCCGCATCGTGACTTCGGTGACGACCCCGAGCGTACCCTCGGAGCCCACGATCAACCGCATCGGATCGAAACGAGGCTCGATCGAGCTGACCGCATCGCCGGGCGCCCACGCGCCCCAGAGGTCGTAGCCGCAGGAGTTCTTGTTCGACCGGGGTCGCTCCTTCAGGAACGCGGGCGCGCCGGCGCGCAGGATCGACTCCAGCTCCGCCGACAGTAGGCGCCACGCGGCGCCGCCGTCCCGGGACCCCCCGCCGCCATCACGCGGGCTCGATCCAGCGCCCGAGCTCCCCGCGTGCGAGCCCAGCTCCACGACGCTCCCATCGTGCAGCACGACCGTGAGCCCCAGGACGTTGTCCTTCGTCGCGCCGTGACGAAGCGTGTGCGCGCCGGAGGCGTTCGTTCCGACGTTTCCGCCGATGGTGCAGAAGTCCCCGCTCGAGGGATCCGGTCCGAGCCTTAGCCCCTCACGACCCGCTGCTTTCTGCACGCGGCCGTGGAGCACACCCGGCTCGACGCGCACGAAGCGTCGCTCGGGATCGAGTACCAAGATCCGTTTCATGCGCGCGGGAAAATCGAGGATGATCCCGGGGCCCAGGGCCTGCCCGGCGAGGCTTGATCCCCCGCCTCGAGGCGTCACGGGAATTCCCGTAGCCGCGGCGAATGCGACCGTCTTCGCGACGTCCGCCTCGGTCTCAGGCGAGACCACGGCCAGGGGCTTCCGTCTAAAAATACAGGCCGCCGTGGAAAACAAAGCGAGCGCGATGGGGTCCGTCCGCACCTCGCCTTCAAGGAGCGGCGCCAGATCGCGCTCGATTTTCAGTTGCCGCGGGTCCATAACTCCCCCCGCGCGCGGGGATACGATCAAGCTCGCGCTAGGAGAAACCGGTCGTAGAGGATGGCTGCAACCCCACTACCGGCCAGGGGTCCTATCCAGTATACCCACTGATCCTGCCAATAGTGCGCGGCAAGTGCGGGTCCGAATGCCCGGGCGGGGTTCATGGCGGCTCCGGTCAGACCGCCGCCCATGAGAATATCGACGGTGATCGTGAGCCCGATCGCGAGGCCCGCGAAGCCGCTGGGAGCCCGCGGATCCACCGCCGTGCCGAACACCGAGATCACGAGGAAGAAGGTCAGGATCGCCTCGACCAGGACCGCCGTCATGGACCCTATCGTGGGATCGATCGTCGGGGCGCCGAGGTGAACGTCCACCGGTCCCCCTTGGTAGAGGTAGCCGAGGATGCCCGCGGCGAGCGAGGCGCCCACGAGCTGCGCGGCCCAGTAGACGAGCATTTTGCCCATACCGATCCGCCGGGTCATCCACATGCCGAACGAGACAGCCGGATTGAAATGGCCGCCGGAGATATGCCCGAACGCATACACCCCGATCAGGATGGCGAGACCGTGCGCCACCGCGATCCCCGTCGTGCCCACGGACTGCGTCGCCTGCTGCTGCAAGATCGCGCCGGCGCCGAAAAAGATGAGGCCGAACGTACCGATCATCTCCGCGAGGAAGCTCCGCGCGCTCTGATTCATCCGTCCTCCGTACCTAGAGTTCCGCCACGATTTCTAGAGCACCGCAACGGTTCGCCCTAAAGATTGTCGACGGTCTTCCGATCCAGGCGCTTCGTTAGCTCGACCAGGAGCCGCACCGCGGCGTCGTAGTCTTTTCGGTCCATGATCGTGGAATGGCTGTGGATGTAGCGCGTCGGGATGAAGATGACGAGCGAGGGCACGCCCGTATCGTATATGTGGAACCGGCCAGCGTCGGTGCCGCCGCGTTCCACGGTGCCCAAGTGGTAGGGGATCTTCTGCTTATCGCAGATCTCGATCGCGAGATTGCGGAGTTTCACGTTGGGAATCATGGAGGCGTCGTAGACCAGGATGCCTGCCCCACCGCCCAGCTTCTCGTCGCCGTCCCCCAGAGAGCCCGGCGTATCGTGCGCGATCCCGACGTCCAGCGCGATGGCGACGTTCGGCTTCACCGCAGCGACGCTCGTCTGCGCGCCGCGCAGGCCCACCTCTTCCATGGTGGTGGCAACCCCGTAGACGGTGTTCGGGTGCGGCACCTTCGCGAGCCGCCGAAGCGCATCCACGACCAGCGCGCAGCCCACGCGGTTGTCCAGCGCCTTCGCGAGGTACAGCCGGTCGTTCGACATCACCGAGAAGGGAGCTTCGGGAATGATGGGATCGCCGGGACCGATTCCGAGACGCTTCTTGACGTCGAAGTAGGACGTGGCGCCGACGTCGATGAACATATCCTTGATGTCCATGACCTTCCTGCGCTCGTCCTCTTGAAGTTCATGCGGTGGTTTCGAGCCGACCACCCCGAGCACATCTCCCTTCGCGGTCCGGATGCGCACCTTGTGCGCGAGGAGCACGTGGCCCCACCACCCGCCCATCGGGAGGAATTTGACGAACCCTTCCTTGGTAACGCCCTTGACCATGAAGCCGACCTCGTCCATGTGGCCGGCCATCATGATGCGCGGCTCCTCCGACTTTCCCCGCTGCTTGCAGATGATGCTGCCCAGGCGGTCCTGGGTCACCTCTCCCAGGCCGCGCAGGTGCTTCCGCATGATTCCTGCGATCTCTGTCTCATGTCCCGGAGGGCCGAATGCCTCGGTCAGTTCCTTCAACAGGGTGTGGCTGGCGTCCATCCAACGGCTCCTTGCAATGGGAAGCAGGTCAGGTTGGCGGGGCGAAGTATCGGTCCGAGCGGCGGGAGTGTCAAGCTGTGCGCCGCGGTATGCCTCGGATCCGATGGTGGGGCCTCTCGGTCCTGGGGAACTCGTCTTCCTTGAGGACGCTGACCGATCCGTCCACTTCGAGGATCGCCGAGCGAACCTCTTCCACGGTCTCCACGCCGTGCTCCCGCAAGGACCTGAGGAGATCGTCGATCGTGATCCCTTCCCGCGCGAGATTCTGGGTCAGGATCTTCCCGTGCCGAATCAGGATTGTCGGGTTCCCCTCGACGAGCTTCTGGGCATTCTTGCTACGCCTGACGACCCAGGCCACGATCATATTAGCGGCGAACAGGGTGCCCGCGGCCACCAGCCCTCCTGTGAGGGAGGTGTCGGGCCCGGTCATCGCGTTTTGAACGGCGTTGGCGAGGAGAAGGAGTAGAAGAAAATCAAACGGGGTCAACTGTCCGGCCTGGCGCTTCCCGGTGAGGCGGAGCCCCAGGAGAAGCGCCAGGTAGACGAGACCTGTGCGGAAGGCTATGTCGACCAGCGTGCTACCGCTCGTGAGCGGCACCACTCGCTCGGCCTGGTCCTATCTCTCGACGATCACGATGGGTTTGTCGACCCGGAGCGAGACTTTGGCACCCTCCGGGATCTCGAGCTCGTGCCCCTTGGTCGCAAGCACCGCGCCCGTGCCGACGACCGCGCCGCCGACGGCGCCGATGATCGTGCTCTTCGTGCTCCCGCCGGCTACCTTGCCGAGGACCGCGCCGGCGACCGTGCTTCCGCCGATGATCAGCTTGTCGCGCGTGCTGGTGGATTTCGCGACCAACTTCCCTTCGGCGTTCGCGACCGTCGCGTGGAGCGGCTTCGGGCCGTCCACGGTTTCGATCGAGGTGAACTCGAACATGATCGACGCGCGCTCTTCCGCGCTCTTGCTGCGCGACGCGCGCTTCAAGTCCGCAACCGTCCCGCTGACCCGGGCGCCGGCGTCCGCCACCACGACGCCGTTAATGGTGATCGGCGCGGCGAGCTTCCCTTCGACGTGGTCCCCGATGTTGGAGGTCCGGGTGTCGACCGGGGTGACCATCTCGACGTCAAAGTTCGTGCCGGCCGGGATCTCGGTAGTCCGCTGCTCCGCGTACTTGGACGGGCTTGTCGACTTCGTACCGCTCGACGAGGATCCGGTGTGCTTCGTGGACGTCGACTTCGTGGCCTTCGGGGGCGTCGCCTGCGCGCTCTGATCGGTCGCCGGCGTGGCCTGCTCCGTAGCAGGCGTCTCCGACCCGTATCCCTGGCTGACTTGGGTCGAATCGGTCGTTCCGGACATTTCCGTCTGCGCCTTCTTCTGGCAAGCCGAAATCGCGAATGCGAGGAGGGCCGCCATGAACGCGCTGCCTAGAATCCGAATGGGTTTCATATGGATTCACCGTCCTTTGGTTAGTAGATGAAGTTGTACGTGAACCCGCCCATGACCTTGAGCTGGTTCACGTCGGACACGAAGGAATACTTGACCTCGCCGAAGATTCCGAGGTTCGGCATCACCTGATTCTTGATGCCTCCCTGGACGTTCAATCCCAGCTTGGTGTCCGACGCGTCGCCCAGGGCCCCAGGAGGCAGATCGATGTGTATGAAATGAAGTCCGAGACCTCCTCCCGCGTACGGGATCAGCCTGCCACCCTCCACGGGGAAGTCGACATTGATATCGGTCGCGACGGTGAAATCGCGGATATCAGAACCGCTCACGCCGACCTTCCAGTATTCCACGAGCGGGATGACGTGCACGCTCCTCACGAACTCACCCCCGTCGATGTGAACGCCGAGGGCGACCGTGCTGCTGGCACCTTCGGGATCGACAAATCCTATGCGGGCGCCGAGCCCCTGAAATCCGAGCCCGTGGCCCTGGGTCGCAGGCGGCGCCGCCGCGAGCGCGGCGGATGACGAAAGGCTCAATCCGACCACAAGCGTCACCAGAAACGATCCGTTTCGTTTCATCGCGGAAACCCCCTCAGTGGTTCGAGAGCGGCGCGGGTCGCCCCGGCCGTGACGTTGACGGCGACTCCCCGCGAGCAAGGTAGCTCAGAGACCGCGCGGCGACAACTAGAACGTGAACCGAAGTCCGCCGTGAAAAGCGACTCCGTCGAAGTCCGCTTCCTCACGAACGGTCTGCCCGATCGCGGGATCGAAGAATTCTGCCAGATTGGCGCCGGTGAATACTTGCGCCCCGAAACCGTCGTAGTCATTCCGGAAATCGACACCGCTTTCGTCGGTCCCCTCTACCGTGAGCCACTCCCAACCCAAGCCGCCGCCCACGTAGGGCTCGAACTGAGGCGTGACGGGAATGCGCACGCGAATGGTTCCCATGAGCGGAACGAGATTCGTGTCGATGGACCGCGTCCGGACGACGGTCGTCACGTGCGTGCCATCGGGCAGGTCACCTTGTCGCACGAACTCTTCGCCTCCGGTGGAGCGGTGATACCAGGAGAGCTGAATCCCGAGGTCAAGTTGATCGGCGAGAACCGATCCGACGCTTCCGTTCACATAGAGTCCCTGCCCGGGCTGGTCGGTTGGATCGAACCTGCCCGCACCCAGGGTAGCGAAGTACACAGGCTCGCTGTAGCCGTAGTCGCGGTCGCGATAGGGGCGCCGGTGCCGGATCGGCCCGTTTGCTTCGAGAAGTGATTTCTGCGCGCCCATGTCCTTGAATTGCGGTCCACCCGCGCCGGGCGCGGTCGGTTGGAAATCGAGTTGGGACGCCGACGCACTGCCCGCGGCAAAGGCGAGCGCCAACATTGTTACGAAGATACGCATGTTCGTCCTCCTGACCATGTGGGTTCGGACAAACGGCTACGCCCGCTTAAATGCAGCCCCCGTGCCATGAACCATCACCATGTGATTTAACAAGTTAGGTCTTTTCTACCCGTACCGGACCGGGGCACCTTAGGCGCCGCGGTTACATCCCTGTGGTCTTCCGTCCACACCTTCCGGGCCGCCCCAGGTTTGACCCGCGCCCCGGTCGCCGATTAGGATGCGCGGCCATGCGCTTCGCTTTGACCGGGCTCCTCTTGGCCGCGCTCGCGCTCGGCGCGGGATCCTCCCCCGCGCGCGCCCAGCCCGCGGAGTACCTTCCAGCGTCGCACGCCCTCTACGAGGATCTCGAGGCCCTCGTTGCGCGCGGCCTCGTTCGATCTGCCTCGCTCCACACCAGGCCAATGGCGCGCGTGGACATCGCGCGGGCGCTCCAGGAGGCGCGACTCGCCTTCCCGGCGATCGAGTCCGACTTGCACTTCCGGCGGCTCGAGCGTGAGCTGGCTCGCGAGCTAGCAGAGGGGCCGCTCCTCGACGTGGGGGCCCGCGATCAACGCTTCCGGGTCGCTCTCGCCGGGCACGTCCGCGGCGATTTCGACGAGAAACGGGAAGCCGCGCACTTCCGGTTCCGCGACGAATCCTCCCTGGCCGCGCGGATGAGCCTTCAGCTTTGGCCTTGGTTCGGAGCGTACGAGGAGCTTGGCATCACGCGGATCCGCGGCCAGCGCGGATTCATCGACGCCGTCGCGGCCCACACGGATCTGGAAGCGACGGTCCTGCGCGGCGAGGTGACCGGGCGCGTGAATCGCGTCACGGCCGCGCTGGGGTACGACGCGGTCCGCTGGGGTCCCGGCCGGCGGGGCACCCTTCTCCTCTCCGACGCCGCAGGGTCCATGACCTTCTTTTCCCTGCAGGGCTCGACCCGCGGCAGGATCGGCGTGACCGGCACCGCGTTCACCGGCGTGGTCTCGGCGGCCGACCACCGATTCCTCGCGGCGCACCGGATCGAGTTCGATACCCCCCGGCTCACGCTCGGGCTTGCCGAGGCCGCGCGCTACACCTCCGGCGGAGTCGACCTTCTCTACGCCTCGGGCCTCCTCCCTTACACGGTCATCGAGCGGATCCAAATTCGTGACGCTTCCGTGGACTCCCTGCGCGCGCTGGAGCGGGCGAACGTCATGGCCTCGGCCGACGTCTCGTTCCGCGTTTCCCACGGACTGACGCTCTACGGAGAGCTGCTCGTGGATGATTACGCTACCGAGAGCGCCAACATGCCGAACCGGATCGGATACCAGGTCGGGGCTCGAAGCGAGCGGCCCTACGGGGCCCGCTACGTGCACTTCCTCGGGGAGTACACGCGCGTTCGCAATTTCACGTACAGCGTGGACTACGGTCAGGACTACATCTACCGGGGTCGCCCGCTCGGCTATGCCCTCGGGCCCGACGCGGAGAACGTGTTCCTCGAGTCGGCATTCGACCTCTCGCGCGAATGGCAGCTCCGCTGGACCGGCGATTTCACGAATCACGGGGCGGGACGGCTCGGCGTGCCCTGGGATCCCTCCCAGGGCCCTGTTTCGACCGTCGGCCTTTCCGGAATCGTGGAGGAGCGGCGCGAGGTCTGGGGGGACGCGAGATGGATGCCGCGCGATAACGTGGACGTGAGCGTGGGTGCCGGGTTCCGCCGCATACGGAACGAAGGAAATCTCGAAGGACGTGATCGCGAGGCCTGGCTCGCGCGGTTGGCGGCGGACGTGAGGTACTGAGCAGGCCCTCCCGCGCCTCAACGCCCGCTAGTCCGGCGCGCTCCGGAGCGGGACGAACGCGCTTCGGTCCCCATCGCCTCGCCCCTCGGCGCGCGCGCGCGCTTCCTCCCAGAACACTTCCTGCGCGCGAAGGGGCTTGCGGCGGCTGGCCCGCTTCCCCAGGGATCCGTCCGGCCGGAGCTCCCGCGCCTTGACGTTGTCCGCGAGGAGCACGTCGAGGATGTGCGCGAGGCGTGCGCGCAGCTCGGGGTCGATCACCGGGAATACGAGCTCCACGCGCCGGTCCAGGTTTCTCCCCGCCGTTTCGGAACTCGAAGATGCGGCTATGCTCGAGAAAGCGGTCCACAAGGGAGACGACCCGGATGTGCTCGCTCATCCCCTTCACTCCGGGACGCAGAACACAGGATCCGCGCACGTTGAGGTGAATTCTCACGCCGGCGTTCGAGGCGTCGTACAACGCGTCGATGATCGTCTTGTCCACGAGGGCGTTCATTTTCGCGCGGATCTGACCCGGATCCTCCGGGGTCGATTTCTCGATCTCGCGGCGGATCAGGCTCAGGAATCGAGAGCGCATGCCGAGCGGCGCCATCGCGACCATCCTCCAAGGCAGCGGCTCCGAGTAGCCGGTGACGACGTTGAAGAACGCGGTCAGATCGCCACAGAGGTCCTCATTGGCGGTGAGAAGGCTCAGATCGGAGTACTCGAGGACCGTCCGCTCGTTGTAGTTCCCCGTACCCAGGTGGGCGTACCGCTCGATCCCTCCGGGGCCGCGCCGCACGATCAAGAGCGCCTTCGCGTGCGTCTTGAGCCCCGCGAGGCCGTACAGCACCTGCACGCCCGCGTCCTCCAGCCGCTGCCCCGAACCCGCGTTTCGCTCCTCGTCGAACCGCGCCTGTAGCTCGAGCAGCGCGGTTACCTGCTTCCCGTTCTCGGCGGCCCGCTCGAGCGCGCGCACGACCTCCGAGTTGGGGGCGGTGCGGTAGAGCACCTGCTTGATCGCGAGCACGGATGGATCCTCGGACGCGAGCCGGAGGAGCCGGAGCACCGGCTCGAAGCTCTCGTAGGGATGAAAGAGCAGGAAGTCGCGCTCGGCGATCGCCTCCCAGATCGCATCCCCGGGCGGGACGTCGGGCGAGGGCTGCGGCGGCCAGGGCGCCGCCCGCGGCGCCGGGAGCGACGTGACGCGCGTGAACTCGATCAGAAACTTGAGGTCGAGCGGTCCCGGGACGCGATAGACGGCCCGGGGATCGAGCTGGAAGAAGGCCGTCAGCTGCTCCGTGATTTCCCCGCTCGCCGAGGCTTCGATCTCAAGCCGCACCGGATCGCCGCTCCGGCGTTGCTTCAGGACGTGCTTCACCGCGTCGAGGAGATCCTCCGCCTCTTGATCGTCGGTCGCGAAGTCCGCGTCGCGCGTCACTCGAAAGAGAGCCGCCTCCTTGATCTCATGGCCCGGGAACAGCTCGGCAAGATGATGGCGAACGACGTCCTCGAGGAAAACGAAATGGAAGCCGCCTCTGCTTCCCACCTGGATCCATCGCGTGTGCTGCCGCGGAAGCTGGACCAACGCGAAGCGCTCCGCTGAGCCTTCCCGCGCGAGGCGAACCGCGAAGCAGAGCGTGAAATTGGCGACATGCGGGAAGGGCAGTCCGGGCTCGACCGCGGCGGGGGTCAGGATCGGCAAGATCTCGCGCGTGAAGAGGCGGGCCAGAAACCCGAGCTCCTTCGGCGCGAGGTCCTCCGCGCTCAGGAAATGGACCCCGCTCTCGCGGAGCGCGGGAACGATCTCGCGCTCATAGGCCGAGTAGGCGACCCTGGTCAAACTGTGGCAGCGCTGCTCGACCTGGGTCAGGATCGCCGTCGTGGCCTCTTCCCCCGGCCCTTCGCGGTCCACCCCGGCCGCCACCGCCTCGCGCAGCCCCGCGACGCGGATCATGAAGAACTCGTCCAGGTTCGAAAAGAAGATCCCGAGGAACCGAGCCCGCTCCATAAGGGGCACGGTGGGATCCTGCGCTTCCTCGAGCACCCGCCCGTTGAAGCCGAGCCAGGTCAGAGCGCGGCTCAAGTAGCGCGATTCGGCCGCGGCGGCGCCGTCGGTCACACGATCTCCCGCAACACCGGCTTCAGGCCGAAGACCTCCTCGAAGAGACCACCCTTCTGATCGACCGTCAGGCGTTCCAGGGCCACGTCTTCGGCTCCCTCCACGTCGATGCGGAGCTCAGCGTCCTCGATCGAGATTTTCGGATTTTGGATCCTCTGCGCGTGCCCCTTGTCTAGGGCGTCGGCGATGCGAAGGATGGCCGAGAGCCGATTCACGGTGAGCCGAGCCCCTCTCGGTAGCGCGGCGTACGCAGGATGATCCGACTGGGGACCACCTTTCCGGTGGTATCGCGCCACGTTCGCGACCACCTCGAGGTCCATCCTCGACAGCCCGAACACCTCGGAATTGACGAGCAGGTAGTACGTATGGCGATGGTGCCCGCGGGCCGCAACGTAGTTCCCGATGTCGTGCACGATGGAGGCGACTTCGAGCAAGAGCCGCTCCCCCTCTCCCATGCCGTGCTGCGCCTGCGTCGCGTCGAATATGGAACGGGCGAGCGCGGCCGTGTGGAGCCCGTGACGTTCGTCCGCGTGGTACTTGCGCGCCAGGTTCAGGGCCGCGGTGATCGTCTGCTCGGGAAAGAACACGGTCGACCCGCTCTGGATCGACTTGGCGATTTGCAGCAGGAGCCCGTCCCGGATGGTCGCGCGCGCCACCAGGAGCCGGTCGACGGGGTTCAGGCGGATCAGCTCGGCGTAGGCGAGAAAAGCCGGCGCCAGCGACTCCGCCTCGAGGCTCGTGACCGAGAAGGACGCGGCGCCGCTAACTCTCCCTCGCCGCCGAGCGCGCGGGCCGCGAACCGCGCCTCGGGTCCGATCGCGATCAGATTCGTCACCTTCTCGAAGGGAAGCGTCCGTTTCACCGCGTTCATCATCTCGCGCACATTGTGCTGGATCAGACGTGTCATGGCGCGGCGGTCGCCGCTCTCGGCCCGCAGCAGCTCCCGCATCTTCAGCGTGCCGAGATCGTAGGTGAGGGAGCCGACCACTTCGCCGTCGCGCATGAGCGCCCACTCCACCGCGCCCGCGCCCAGCTCGAACATGAGCGACTGCTCCCGACCGAAGTCGGGCTGCGCCCCGAGCGCCCGCTGTACGGCCGCAAACGTGAGCAGGGTCTCCTGGGAGCCTTCGATCACCTCGACTTCGATGCCGGTCGCGAGGAACACGCGGTCGACGAACGTGTCGCGGTTCAATGCGGCGCGCACGGCGCTCGTGGCGACGGCGCGTGTGTGGGTCACGCCGTAGCCGTCCATCGTGGCGCGGAATTGCCGGAGGATGTTGACCGACTTCTGGATGCTCGCGGCCGATAGGGTTCCGGTGCGAAAGGTCTCGCGACCGAGCGCGAGCGGCTTTTGTACGTCCTCGAGGATGCGCACGGTCCCGTCCGCCTTCAGCTCGGCGAGGAGCATGCGAACGCCGCTCGCCCCCACGTCGATCACCGACAGGATCGGAGGGGCGCTCGCCGCGACGGCGGGGGTCACAGCGACCGGCGCGAGATCAGCCATGGGTCCGGAGCACCGGTTCCAGGTCGAACTCCTCCTTGAAAAGATCGCCCTTCTGTCCCACCGACCATTCGTCGAGCGTCACGTCCCCCCGCGTGCGTGCCTTCAGCACCAGCTCGGACCCGCGCTTCTTCGCGGTGATCTTGGCGATTCGCTGGCGATGGTCGTGGTCCAACGCGTCCGCCAATCGCAGAATCGCGGCCAGCACGCGCACACGTTCACGGGCGCGCTCCGGAAGCTCCGCGAAACATTCGTGGCTCATGTCCGGAGGCGCCTTGCGATGGTATCGCGCGACGCATGCGACGATGTGAAGCTCCTCGTCGCTCAATCCCAGAATGGGGGTCTCGGAGATGATGTAGTACGCGTGCCGGTGATGCCCCGACGCCGAGATGAAGTTGCCGATTTCGTGCAGGAGGGCGCCGATCTCCAGCAGCAGGCGATCGCGTTTTCCCAGATCGTGTACGTCCTTGAGCTGGTCGAACAGGGATACCGCGAGCGCGGCCACGTGCCGGGGGTGCCTGGAATCGGTCTCGTACTTGCGCATGACGGCCTGAGCGGCGTTCAAGGTCTGCGAAGTCTCGAGCTCCTTCTTGCCGGAGGCTCCGGCTTCCTGCGCCAAATCGAGAAGGACCCCGTCGACCAGGCCGACGAACGGCACCTTGACCTGGTGCACCCGCGTGCGGGTCGCGACGTACTCGAAAATCGCGCCGGCCGGCACGATCACGTCCGCGCGGTCGGGCCGAAGCTCGAATCGGCGCGCTCGCTCCTCCGGAGGCATCTCCGCCATGGCGTGAAGGAGCGCCCTCAGGCGCGAGAGGGGGAGCGATACCGGTTTCCGCTCGTTCACATCGCGCGACCCGTTTCGGGACGACCCCCGTCGCGAACCGCGTCCCCCACCCCGGGCGGCCCCGTTCACTCTCAGCGAAGCGAGCGTCTCGATGTTCCCTCCGGTCCCGATGAGCTGCGATACCGCGTGCCCGCGGAGCGAGTCCAGGAGCGGAAATCGGGACGCACGGATCGTTTCGTGGAGGAAGCGAAGGAGCTTCCGTCCCCGGCCCTTCCCGACCTGCTCCAACAATCGAACGGCTCCCAGGTCGTGCGATTCCACGAGCAGAATCTGGCCGCGCTCCACCAGCGCCAGCTCGCTCGACCCGCCGCCGACGTCGATGATGATCGACGTGCCCCGCATGAGCGAGAGCTTGGCGCGCACCCCAAGCGCGACCAAGCGCGCTTCCTCGGGTCCAGGGATCAACTCGAGGTCGATCCCCGTCTCGCTGTGCACGCGATCCAGGAACGCGGCACGGTTCTTTGCCTCCCGCGTGGCGCTCGTCGCGACCGCCCGGTGCACAACGACGCCGTTCTCCTCCATGCAGCGACGAAAGTCACGAAACGCATCGAGCGCGGCGTCCATGGTCTCCGGCGCGATCCGGCCGGTGTGGAACACGGACTCGCCGAGGCGGACAGGAACCCGCCTCCTCTCAAGGATTCTGTAACGGGTCGGGCTCTTGAACTCGGCGATGGTGAGCCGGATCGCGTTGCTGCCGACATCCATACCGGCACAGCGGATCGAGAACGCGCGCGTCTTGGATGCGGGCATGGCGCCCATCTTACTTCATATGTTAGACTTTCAGTACTCTTGGAGGTTGTGATGGAACTTCTTATCGTGCGCCACGCGATCGCCGTCGAGCACGGAGATCCTGCATTCGAGAACGACGACGACCGGCCACTCACGCCCGAGGGAATCCACAAGTTCCGGCTCGCGGCCCGCGGGCTGAAGGAAGTGGCCCCCAAGCTCGATCGAATCATCTCCAGCCCGCTCGTACGCGCGCGACAGACGGCCGAGATCCTACGCGACGTCGTTTCTCCGCACCGAAAGATCGACTTCTGCGACCATCTGGTCCCCTCAGGCGATCACGCCGAGCTCGTAGCCTATCTGAACCGCCTGGGCGTTGAGTCCGTCGCTCTGGTGGGGCACGAGCCCCACTTGAGCAGCTTCACGTCCTACCTTCTCTCGGGAAAACACGACACCGCGTTCGTCGAGTACAAGAAGGGCGGCGCGGGTCTGGTGGAATTCCCGGACGCCCTTGCTGCCGGGTCCGGCACGCTCGAATGGCTGATTCAGCCCGGAGCGCTCCGCGACATCGGAGCCGCTTGAGGTTGCAAACGGCCGTGCTCGAGAGAGAAATCAAATTCCGGATCCCGGAAGAACGCGACGCCGCGGCGGTATGCGACGCGATCGAGGGTGCGGGCTTTCGCCTGGAGTCGGCGGGCCTGGTCACCCATGAAGATCGGTACATCGATACCGACGACTGGATCCTGTATCGAGCCGGAATCGCCCTGCGCCTGAGGCGGGAGGGCGAGCGGCTCACGCTTCAAGCGAAGACCATCCAGTCGAAAACCGACGAAGTGCTCACGCGAACGGAGTGGGCTCAGGAAGCTCCCCCCACCGACCCACCCTGGGAGAGCCTCCCCAACGGTCCGGTGGCCATCTTGCTCCGACCCCTCGCGAAGCTCCGCGTCTTGGCACGGCTCACGACACGCGCCCGCGTCGAGAGCGAGCGGAAGATGTTCCGGTGGCTGCACGAGCGCGAGCTGTTGGGCTCTGTCACGCTCGACCGTGTGCGCGAGGCAGGAACCCAAAACGGCGGCGATAGCTACCGCGAGCTGGAGGTGGAGGCCCTGGACGGTGCGGCCGCAGCGCTCGAAGAGGTGCGCGCGGCCGTGGAGCGCCGGTTGGATTTACACACGAGCGTCGAGTCCAAGCTTGCGGCGGCGTTGGCCACCGCGGGCGAGAAGCTCCCCGAGATGCCCGAGCGAGCCTATGCTCTCTACGAGGGTGATCGGCTGGCGGACGTCGCCGCGAAAACGCTCGGGCGCCACCTGACGCGTATGTTCTGGAACGAGCCCGGCACGCGGCTCAACCTCGACCCCAACTACGTCCACGACATGCGCGTCGCGACGCGACGCCTGCGGACCGCGCTCCAAGTCTTCGCGATGGCGATCCCCGAGGAGACGCGCGAGAGCCTCGGTCGGGACTTGCGCTGGATCGGCAGGGCGCTGGGGGGCGTTCGCGATCTCGATGTGGGGCTCCGGCGCCTGGCCGCGATGGTGCCGCGGGCGCCGGAGCACGAGCGCGCCGCCCTCTATGTGTTCGCGCGGTACCTCGAGATCAGGCGCGCGCGACGCCGGGTGCGATTGCTCCGGCGTCTCGATTCCAAACGGTATGAGGCTTTCCGCGAACGAGCGCAGCGGTGGCTCGACGGCGGGCCGACCCTCTGGGCGCCGATCGCGGCGGTGGAGTCCGCGAGCGCCGCCGGCGGCGTCCATCCGGCGCTCGCGCCCGCGTACATGGTGGGCCCCCGGATCGTCGCCGAATGGGATAACCGGATGCGCGAGGCGTGCCAGGAGGCAGAGCGGAAGTCGACGCCGGCGAACGTGCATGCGCTGAGGATCGCGGTGAAGCACGCCCGCTATGCCGTCGAATACTTCGCGGTTTCCGAGGGCCAGAGCGCCCACCACCGGGCCAAGCAGCTAGCGCGACTTCAAGACAAGCTCGGCGAGCATCAGGACGCGGCGACGTTGCTCCGTCACATGCGCCGGTACGCGCGGACGATCCCACGGCGAGACCGCCAGCTCCTTCTCGGAGCCCGCGGCGTGATGGACCGGCTCGAGCCGGAAACCCGGATCACGCGCGGCGAGCTCCATGAGTTGTGGGAGCTGGGCGCCGGCGCGGACGTGACCTAGGCAGGCTGCTTGGCCCAGACCACCGCCTTGCGCGCCCACTCGCTCAACGGATATTTGCCCTCCAAGATCTGCTGCGTCTCGCCCAGCTTCGTGGCATCGTTCGATGCCTTGTAGGCTGAGACCCCGGCCCAGTAGACGGCTTCCGGCGCGGCTTCGGTCGAAGGATACTTTTGGGCGACCGCGCGGAACCGCTTCTCGGCCTCGGCGTACTTCTCCTGCTTAAACCACACCTTCCCGATTCCCAGCTCGAGCTGAGCGAGGAGGTCGTCCACGGACAGGAAGCCCTCGATCCTATGGCATTCCGCACCTTCGGGACTCATGATGAGCTGGGTTGGAGTCCATTGGACACCGAAACGCTTGAAGACTTGGGGTTGCTCCTTGATGTGAATCTTGGCGGGGATGAATTCGGAGCTGATGAGATTTACGACGCGCTCGTTCGGATAGACCTCGGCTTCCAGCCGAGCACAGCCGCTTCAGGCGGGTGCGGCGCTGAAATCGAGGAGAGCCGCTTTCGATTGCTGCTTCGCGGCTTGCAGTGCCTGGTCCGCATCCGTGAGCCAGTTGATAGCGAGTGCGACCATGACGAAACCCTCCATGGAAAAGACGGGACCGCGCGGAGGCTTGCTTCGCCTAGTATCATACGCCCTGACCCAGGCCACGGGCCACCCGGAGATATTTACGCCCCGATGGAGCGCCGGTGACAAATAGCCTTCAGGATCGGACACAGGCACCCGTCTCGTCCGTATTGGACTTAGAGGGGGTCCGCCGGCGCGAGCCACAAGCCCTTGCCGCGTTCTTCGACCAGCATTTCGATCGCGTCTACGGCCTCGTGTACCGACTTCTCGGCGACAGGCACTGGGCTGAGGACGCGACCCAGGAGGTCTTTCTCAAGCTCCACCGGGCGGCCCATACACTGGACCCGGATCGTGATCCAGGGCCATGGGTCACCACGATCGCCTACAACGTTTGCCGCGACCTGTGGAGATCGGGCGCGTACCGGCTTTCGCGGAATGCGATATCGATCGATGATCCGGATCATGGGGACGGGGCCATCCCCCCGAACCTCAAGGACCCGGAACGGGAATTGATCGCCTCCGAGCGGGAGGGGCTTGTGCAGGATGCGATCGGGAAGCTCAAGGAGCCGTTGCGGGCCGTGGTCGTATTGCGCGAGTACCAAGGATTCACCTACGAGGAGATCGCGTCCTTGACGGGCACGAGCCCGGTCGCGGCGCGCAAGCGCTACTCGCGCGCCCTGACGGAGCTGGGGAAGCTATTGGAGAACACGTTCGAATGACCGATCGCCTACGAGAAGATCCGGAAGCCGAGGATACCCGAATCCTAGAGCGGATTCGCGGCCTGGCCCGTCCCACCGGGGAGCCTACGTTCCGCGAACAGCTCAGGAGGGATTTCGTCTCCGGCAGCTTCGGTCAGCGGCCCCGTGCCGTCGCGATCGCACCCCGCAGGCCGGTGCGTTTCCTGGCGTGGGCGGCGGGATTTTCGGCCGCGGCGGCGGTCGCGATCGTTCTTGCGGTGCTCAATCAACCGCCGGCCTGGACGGCGCTCCCGAGCGGAGGCTCGGGCCATCTCGTCGTGAACGGGCGCTCGATCCCGATTCGAGATACGGCTGAGCTGACACGACGCATGCGGCCGGGCTCCCGAATCAAGCTCGAGAGCACCGAGGAGCTGGACCTGATCAGCTCGGGGCTCCTCGCGATGCAGCTCTCCCCCGGAACGGAGATGGTTCTCCCGCCGCCCCCCGGACGCTGGTTCGCCCGGGGCCCCAGGGGCAAGGTGACCGGCGGGCTCTTGCGCGTCACGACCGGAAGGCGCTTCCACGGCGCGCGCCTCGCAATCACGACGCCCGACGCCACAATCCACGTGACGGGCACCACGCTCGCGGTGATCGCCGAGCCCACGGGCACGTGCGTCTGCGTGCTCGAAGGAACCGCTCATGTCGCCCCGCATCAGGGCAAGATGACCCGCGTGACCCCGGGATCCAGCTGCGAAGTCGCGCGCGGCGGTCGGAAGCCCAAGAGAGGCGAGATGCGCGATGCCGAGCGGCCCAGGCTGGTCGATCTGCGCGATCGCATGCAGGCGGTGATGAACTAGCGGTGGACGAGACCTAGGTCGCGCCGTATTCTGCCCCGCGATGTGGCCTCCTTCAGGGAAGACGCGGTGGCATCGTGGGCGCGCGCTGGTCCTCGCAGCCGCGTCGGCGTTTCTCGCGGCACTCTCCGCCAGCCCAAGGCCCGCATTCGCCGTATACGACCTCCTGGAAGAAATCCCCGTCGAGAATCCCCTCTACTCCGATATCGAGTCTCTGGCGCTTCGCTTCGGGTCGGACGGATTTTTCGTGAATCGGCGGCCCTGGACACGGGGGGAAGCCCTCGCGTTCCTGAACGACCTGCGGCGGCGGGAGGCCGCGGCGGAGGGGGACCCATCGTTCTCGCGAATCGAGCGCGAAGTATCTCCGGATGCTCCAGGGGCCAGGCGCGCGGCATGGGTGCTGGAAGAAGAGGGTCGCCGCGTCGAGGTCTCACCCTATGCGGAGGCGCTTTACCAGGAGAACCGCACGCTCCTCCCGATTCTGAATCGGGACTATCGGCTCGGCGCGCAGGCGAGCGCGCGCGTGGCCACCCGGCTCCTTTTCTTCGGCGACTGGTATGCCGGTACTTCCTCTCAAGGCGGTCATGGCACCCCCAATTTCGGAACGCAGTTCGCGCTCGCGGAGGGAGTGGATTTCAACACCTGGCTCAACCGCGGCTACGTCGCGTTGGAAGGGGCCGAGACACCGCACCGGATCCGCGCGACGCTCGCGCACTCGTGGGTCCGATGGGGACCGGGGGCTACAGGGACGCTCGGTGTTTCCGACGCCGCTCCAGCGCTGGATCGGCTCGGATTCGACATCGGCATCCTGCGCGACGTCGAGATCTCGTGGTTCGTCGCGAGCCTGGATCCGGTCGAGCAAAGCTACGATGCCGCGCATCGCCTGAGCATCCGCCTCGGCGACCGACTGGAGCTTGGAGTCACCGAGGAAGCACGCTTCGACGGTACCGATCAGATCTTCTATTACTTCATTCCCGCCTTCCCCTACACGTTCATCGAGAAGCGCGTGGACGCGTTCACCGCGGGCGTGGATTCCACGAACAAGTTCATCAAGAACAACGTCATGGCGTCCGCCGATTTCAGCCTGAAGATGGGACGCGGGCTGCGCTGGTACGGCGAGCTCCTCGTCGACGATTACTCGATCTCCTCCACCTTCAAGCCCAAGCAGGTAGGCTGGCAGACGGGCGTCCAAGGTGCGCGCGCGCTCGATGGGCGGCGGATCGTATCCGCGCGGGCCGAGTACACGCGAATCTACAATTTCGTGTACACGGTCTGGCACGGTCACGACTTCGTGTTCGCGGGACGCCCGCTCGGGTATGTGCTCGGGCCGGATGCCGAGCAGGCGTGGGGAGAAGTTCGGTTGGATTGGAATGTGCCGTGGACCGCGACCATTCAGGTCGCGCGCGTTCAAAAAGGTGAGGGAGCAATCGGTCAGCCCTGGATTCCTTCGTCGGGAAAAGTCGACAACGTGCCTCTTTCGGGCATCGTGGAGCGAACGTGGAACGGGAGCGCGGGGGTGGCGTTCCGGCCGGGGGCGGGGTTGTCGTTCGAGGGACGAATCGGTTACGCGGACGTGAAAAACGCCGGGCACGTCGTGGGCGTGGACCGCAGCCACCTCACCGGCTCGATCGAGCTTCGTGCGAGGTGGTGAGGTTCAGGCTCGGTTTGAGCCGACCGTCGCCGCGGCCCTAAGGACCCCCAGCTCTTTCATCCGCTCCTGGGCGCCCGCCGCCGCATTGTGGAAATCGGGATGCGCGAGGGCCCACGCGACGTACCCGCGCACGACATCGCCAAGACTCTCCTCGGGAAGCCAGCCGTGTGCCTTGAGCCGGGATACATCCGAGCGGATGTGTCTCGTGTCCCCGACCCGATAGAGTCCGGTCACTCGCGGCTCGCAGCCGACGCCGGCAACCCGCGCGACCAGCTCCGCCAACTCGAGCACGGAGACCGAACGATCTCCTCCCACGTTGAACGACCCGCCATGCATCGCAGCCCGGTCCAACGGAAGGAGCGTCGCGCGAACAACGTCGCTGACGCCGACGTAGTCCCGCAGCTGCTCCCCGTCCTCGTAAATGAGGGGCTGGACACCGGAGCCGAGCTGCACGGTGAAATTGCGAAGGGCGCCCGAATAGGCGTTTCGAAAGGACTGGCGCGGTCCCTGGACGATCGAATACCGGAATGAAACGCTTGGAATCTTGTAGCGCGCGCCGAGCTTCACCGCGATTTCGTCCTGGTCACGTTTGGACAAGCCGTACGGGTTGTGCGGGTTCATGACCGCTTC
>WNFK01258230.1_pt2 | contig 22938 bp, 15 predicted proteins | sample 5400281 | NCBI WGS metagenome assembly WNFK01 (sample SAMN13153350, study PRJNA577476) | soil metagenome | isolation source: 20 cm soil on Douglas fir-dominated hillslope | place: USA:California | collected 2013-09-17
ATACCTTCCGTCGTTTTCAGCGGCGCGAAGATGAGCGACGGGCCGAGAATCTGATGGCGATCTGGCGCAACCCCGAAGTCAAAGCCGTCATCTCTTGCACGGGCGGATACGGTGCGATGCGACTGCTGCCTTATCTGGATCCGGAAGTATTCCGCAAGAATCCCAAGTCCTTCGTCGGATACTCGGACATCACGGCACTTCACCTCTGGCTTATGCGCCGAGCACAACTAAGGGTTTTCCACGGCCCAACCCTGGACGACTTGTTCCCTGGCGCAAATGATCCGAGCGCACAATCGCTGATCACGGCGCTCACAACTCCGCGCCCACAAACGCAGCTCGGGCGCGGCTCAGCGCGCTCGGTTCGCCCGGGCAATGCGGTCGGACGCCTCACCGGCGGGAATCTCTCGCTCGTCCAGCAGACCGTCGGAACGCCGTACGAGATCGACACCCGCGACGCGATCCTCTTTCTCGAGGAGACCCGTGATCCGATGTCCGTCGTAGACGAGCGACTGCTGCATCTTCGCGCCGCTGGTCTCCTGCGCCACGTGCGCGGAATCGTATTCGGGCAGCTCTCGCTGGACCGGTCGGAAGAAGATGAGTTCGAGGACTTTCTACTCGATCTCGTATCCGAATTGGAAGTTCCGATTCTCATGGACTTCCCCGCCGGACACGAGGTGCCCAACCTCACACTCCCCCTTGGAACCGAGGTGGAGATCGTCGCGGACGGGAGTACGGGCTGGCTGTCTTATCGCGAGGACGCGCTGGCTGCGCCAGAGGATCGCCCGCGTCTCAGCCTCGTTTAATCAGAGGGCGCCTTCCGCAATCGCGGCATCGACCGCAATGCACCAGACGTGGAGAAGCATGAGGTGCACTTCCTGGACATAGGCTCCCTCATCACTCGGAACGGCGACCACATAGTCAGCATCACCACCCTGCAATCCCTGTCGCCCGCATAGCGCGATCGTAACGGCGCCTTTCTCTTTGGCGACCTTTAGTCCGCGCAGCACATTCTCCGAGCGCCCGCTGGTCGTGATCCCAACCACGACGTCGCCTCGCTGGGCAAGAGCCTCGACCTGACGCTCGAACAGCGCACCGTACCCGAAGTCGTTGGCGATACAGGTGACGACGCCCAAGTCGCCCACCAGCGAGATCGCGGGCAGCGCTCGCCGGGTCTCCTTGAAACGGCCAATCAGCTCTTCGACGAGATGGCTCGCCTGAGTCGCACTGCCTCCATTGCCGAACGCGAGAACCTTCCCTCCCGTGCCAATGCAGGAGAGCAACGCGGCGCCTGCGGCGTCCGATGCCGGCTGAAGAGAAGCGATGCAGGCATCAATGACTTTCTGATGCTCGCTGAAATGTTTGGCAAAGTGTTGTGCTGGCATGCGCGGATTATACGGTTGCGGTGGACCAACGCCAGTGCGCCCTCGCGCCTAGCGTCCTCGCCGCCGTCGCCTGGGATCCGCTTTGCCGTGTCGACCGGAGCCTCGCCCTCCCCCTCCACTTCCACTTCCACTTCCGCCCCGCCGCTGGCCGTCGCGGCCCGGTCGCCGGTGGTCTCCACCGCGCCGATGCTGCCTGAATTCGCCCGCTATGCGTTTCACCTCACGCTCGGCGTGAGATAGCAAGGCCCGATCGTTGGGCGACTCCTCGACTTCATCGGGCGACCACGGCTGCGCCAGAAGATTCTGAAGCTCTTCGAGATCATCGGCGCGGACTGCACCGCGCTGGCCGCGCAGCACGACGAATCGAACGGGTCGGTCGAGCTGAGGTACCTCCGCGGGCGTTAGCGAGCGGGCAATCTTTTCGGGGAGGCGGAGACGCGCAACGCCGCGGCGCTGGCCATCTCTCTCTTCCACGTCATAGTCGATCTCGACATCCCGATCCCTGAGTGTGACAGAGCCGGGTAATCGCTCGAGCTTCGCACGCACCGCGTGCGGAACGAAACTCGAAGGGTCGATATCGAGACGCGCCGACTTGAAGTCGTCCATTGAGTTGACCCCGGCGAGCTGCTTTTCGTAGACAGCAACCAGCTCGGAGAGGCCGAGTCGTTTCGTTTCGCCGCCTGATTTTTTGTATGCGTCGCGGATGTCTTCGATCGCATCCCGGTTCTTCTTCACGGCGAAATGTCTGGCTTCGCCGCGCGCGAGCGCCTCGGCCAGCGCGTGGCGCGCCGCGTCCGCAAACTCGGGAGGAAACTCCTCGACCGTCTCGACTTCACTCTCCAGCTCGAAGCCGAAATACTCCAGCTTCCGCTTCAGCACGAGCGGGCCGTGCTTCCGCCGCGGGTCGTAAATCACTTCTACGCCGCTGCGAGTGGCGTAGCGGCGAATCAGCTCCATCGGAACCTGGGTCCCCTCGATCGCGGCGCGCGGAACCCCGGAGCGATCCGCGAAATACCGAAGGTCCCCGGCGATCGGCCCCCAGCTTCCACACACGCTTGTCTTCGAGACCCGGGCTTCGCCGCCGTCGGCCGTCTGCTCGTCGATCACCAGATCGAAAGGCATGAACTGAGCGAGCAGCTCCGTGAACTTGCGATAGATGTGATCGCGAGCGTTCACCATTTTCGAGGGCAGCTCCATGCCGAGAGCGCGGAAGATGCTCGCGGTAGCGAGTGCGGCATCTTCGATCGCTTTGACGAGCACACCGCGCTGTTCCGCCCACTTCTCGATGCTCTCGTCGAATAAGTGTCGCGGCAGCCCGTACACTTCACCGATGTAGCCGCAGTGCGAAAACGCCTCCGCGTACAGGTTGTAGGCCGTGAGGTTATCGCTTCCGGGGACCGTAACACCCGAGAGGTCCCGCTCCTCGCGGGTCATGCGATGCAGCGACTCGATCGAGCTCATAACCGCCAGATATGGAACGAGCTCGTCGTCGGCGTTCACGAGCAGCTCTGCCCATGGCCGGTCGACGGGCATCGCTTCGACCGCCTTGCCGTAGCGCGAGAGCCTCCCGTGTTCGATGATCCCGCGCTGCTCCAGCAGTGTGACCGCCTTTCGATACGCCACGCGGTCGAGGGGAACCGGCAGCTCGAGCTGGTCGGCGGCGACGCCGAGATCGGCGCACGTCATCGCCACACGCTCTGAATCGCCGGCGAGCTGGAACTCGGGCGCAGTCGGCCTCAGCGCCGAGAATTGGATGTCGCGATCAGATAGAATGAAAACTCTGCCGCCGGCGACGCGGCCGTGAACGCGGCCGGCCATCTGAAGAATCTCGTTGGCGCCGAGGTGGAGCTTCGTGAGCACATTCTTGCCGCGCTCGATGATGTTGCTGAACCGGGTGTCGTCGATGACGACGGTGTCGAGTCCCTGCACGTTGAGAGCGCTCTGTCCCGCCGCCGTCATGCTCAGGAAGTAGGGCTTTTTTTCTTCGCCTTCGAGGAATGGGCGGATGACGCGGATGGGCTCGCCGCCGTGGTAGAACGCGGTATTGATCCGCGGGAAGCGGTCTCCGACCAGCTCGGCTGCCTGCTCGACGCCAGCGCGCGTCGGGAGGAACATCCCAACACCACGTTTTTCCTTCACGACCGCCTGAAGGAATCGGTCGTCGAGAAAGGTCAACGGGGCTTTTCGCACGATCTTCACGTCAGCCGCCTTGGCCGGATCGAACACCGAGCTTTCCAGGACTGCTGCCGCATTTAGATAGCGTGCATAGAACGTCGGATCGACGGTCGCGGACAGCCAGATGAACCGGCAGCCAACTCTCTTGCCGAGCGCGAGGCACAGCTCGAGCTCTGCCGACGTCTGGTGTATCTCGTCGACGACGAGAGTGTCGGTCGGAAGGATGTCGCCGTCCTGGAACCAGCGGCGCGCGATGCCGGTGGTGACGACGATAACGTTCCAGGTCGGAGTCTCGGGGGTCGCTTCCCGCTCGCGATTGACGACGCCAACCTTCAGCGTATCGGTGCGGAGTATGGTCTCGGCGATCGGCCGGATCGAGAGAGTCTTGCCCGTGCCTGTTCCGGCAACGATTCCGAAGCCCATGCCCGCGGCGGCAAGCGCACGGATCTCGGATCCGTGCTGCTTCTCCAGAACCGTTGGAATGCGCAGCCCCAGCGCGAGCTCGATGGTTTCACAGGCCGCACGTGTTGGTGCGATGACGATGAGTCGTCCGGTGGCCGGCTCAGCCGCGACGAACGCCTCGCGGTCGGGCGGGAGATATCTGTCGGTTACGGTGCGCTGCATCATCGTGGAAAGTGCATACATCGAACCGGATGCGAAACGGCCCCGGGAGCTTTATTCCCGGGGCCGTCGCTACTTCAGGAGATCCTGCTAGTTAGTCGCCACCCTTGTGCTTGCCCTTCTCCTTGTCTTTCCCCTTCCCACGACCGTTCGAAACGTTGCTGTTCCGGTACGAGTAATCGTCGCCACGATAGATCTGGTTATCGCTCTGGTAGTCACCGTTCTGGTAGTTACCGCGCTCATCGTTGTCGTCGCCGTCGTTGTGGTTGCCTCGCTTCTGCTGCTTTCTCAATTCCTTGTCGCGACGCTTCTGATCCTTCCGCCACTGCTTGTCGTTGTCGTTGGCGTAGCGGGTGCTGATGATCGTGATGGTTCCGTTCGAGTTGCGGCGGCCGCGCTGAATGATCAGGTTGCCGTTCGCATCGCGGGTACGACGCTCGTAGATCGAGTTATTGTCGCGACCCTGGCCGACCTGGTACCAGCCACCGTCGACGCGATTGCCGATATCATCGCAGTTCGTGTTGGTGGAGCGGCCGAAGATGATGTCACCGACGCTGTTGCTCGTGCGATTGTAGTCGCAATTCCGGTTGTTGCGGTTGTCGTTGCTCGCAACGGTGCGGCTGCTGATGATCGTCATGTTGCCGTTGGATTCGCGGCGAGCACGCTGGATCACAACGTTGCCGTTCCGGTCAGAGACACGACGCTCATAGATCGTGTAGCCATTGGCGTCGCGACCGACTACCTGCCAGGAACCGTTGACAGTGGTGCCGCGGCTCGTGCTGGGCGTCGGCAGGCGAGTGGTCGAAATGATCTGAGCATCGACCGACGCCGCCGATGCGAGGCTCGCGAGCGCAAGTGTAATTATGACTGCCTTCATCTTGATATCCTCCGATTAATTAGATCGACGAGCTCGTCCGTTGGGCTGGACTTGGACTTGTCGGATTTCCCTTTCTTGCCCTTCGGCGGCTCATCCCCGAAGAGAACTTTCCCGTTCGCTGGGCGGTTTCTCACCGCTGATGCGCAATCGGTCGGTGCTGGCTGCTGCGCAGCCGGAACCCCATTCACCCAAATGCGGCACATACCTGCCGGCGGATAGAATGCCGGTGGCACGATCTGCTCGCGCCCCTGCGATTGCTGCACGCTGGGCTTGGCGGGAACGGGACGCTGTGCCTCCGCAGTCCCTGCCGAGACGATCAAGCCAATCAAGGCGGGAGCCGCAAAACGCAGCGCAGAATGAAGCGAAAGCTTGCTGAAGCGGTATTTCATGGCCCTATGGGGTGCACGAGCGGTGCCATATGTGGTTCATACGAGTAACTCCTTATGTTATAACGAGTTAGCGCAATCAAAGCCCGCGCCCCAAACAACTGAATGTCCTCTTCCAAGGACAAAAATCGATACACTTTCGACCTTACGGATGAGCTGTCCGACTTCCATCTGTTTCAGGCAGGCTTTTCGAGGAGCGACAGGACTTCACCCGGCTTGGCGTGGCGCCCCGTCCTCGATTTCTCGTACACGGGTTTCCCGTCGCGAAGTACTTCGAAGCGGCCGCCTCGCGACGGAATCATCTGCAGGTCCGCCTCGGGAAAACGCTTGCGAATCTCAGCCGCCAAACTGGCGGCTCGCGGCTCGTAGTTTCAAACGACGCAATATTCGATGCTGATCTTCATAGTGCTCGTGGGTTCGGTTTATTGGGCGGCCGGCGCGAATTGCTGTATAAGCTCTCGCGCCTCGGGGGTATCGATCTCTTTGAGAGCATTGAGCGCCGGCCCGCGAATGACGCTCTGCCAGACGTCCTCCGCCATCAGCTGCTTGGCGAGTGGCAGCGCGGCGTTTTTCTCCAGGCGGATGTCGGACGCAAGCGCGGCGCCGCGGACGATGAGCGATCGATCCGAGCGCGCAACTTCGCGCAAGCGAATGGTGACCTCGCTCGGACCGCTTCCACTCAGCGTCAGCCGGCCCAGCGCGGTGACAGCTTCCTGGCGCACTCGCGCATCGGGATCGCGCGTCGCGTAGATGAGGGCTGACTTTACGGCCTGCATTGGCGGTATTGCAGCGCGGGTTGGCTCGCTCGCCCATGTTCCAATCGCATCGACAGCGCGCGCCCTCACGCCGTAGAATCGATCATTGCGGGTGGCGCGCACCAGCGCGTCGAGCGCGATCTGATCGCTCGGGCGCTGCGCCAGAACGTCAACAGCTTCAATTCTGCCGAGCACATCGTTGTCGTTGACGAGCTGATACCTCATCATGGCAGTGGACCGCGGGAAATCCGTGATGTCGAGTATCCAGTTTCCCTTGTCCCAGCGGATGGATCGAGGCGGCGCCTTGACGTTCGTTCCAGCTTCACCGGTGCCGTTGCGGACCGGGACGACGAACCGCACTACCCCGGCGTCAGTACGCACTTCGACATCCACATCGACATCGAAGTAGCCGGTAAGGCTGTCGCGAGGTTGGACCTCCTTGGCGCTGACGACGACGCGGCTCGCAGCTCGATCATAGAGATATGAAACCTGGAAAACCGGGAACCCCGCGCCATACACCCACTGATCGAAGAACGTCTTGTAACTTCTCCCCGTCGACGCCTCGAACGCTTTGCGCAGATCGTCGGTTACGACGTTGCGGTAGGCATTCGTTGTGGTGTAGCGGTTCATCGCCTTCCAGAACGCTGCGTCGCCAAGCTGGTGGCGCAGCATCTGGAGTATGGTAGCGCCCTTCGGATAGATGTGGCCGCTGAAAAAGACTTCGATCGGATCGTCGACCCACTTGTCCCACACGATCGGGCGCCGCGCGCGGCGATCGGCGTTGATTGTCTGCTCCTGCGCACCGAGGCGGTCGAAAGCGCCCTCGTCGACACCTCCTGACTCTTCACGGAATATCTGCTCCAGAAACGTCGCGAACCCTTCGTTGAGCCAGACATCGGCCCACCGCCGAGTGGTGAGAAGATCACCGTACCACTGGTGGCCGAGCTCGTGCGACATCAGGCCCTCGGAATTGGCCTGAGGCTCCGACCACGCGGGATGCAGTATCGCAAGATCGTTTTGCGATGTCGCCGTGACGTTCTCCATCCCGCCGTACTGGAACTCAGGAATCACGATCTGGTCGTACTTGTTCCACGGGTACGGCACGCCGGTTTTGCGCGAGAACACATCGACGGCTTGCGGCGTGTTGGCAAATCCGCGCCATGCGGCCTGAATCGAATCGGGATAGGTCCAGTAACCGATGGTTACGTTGCGCCATGGCTTGTCCTGCAGCACGGTGTATTTGCCGATGACCGCGGTCATGAGGTATGTCGACGCCGGCTTCTCGAGAACCCAATGCCACTCGATGCTGTCGCCGACCGTTCTAGATCCCGCCAGCCGCCCGTTCGAGAGCGCGCGCTCGCCTTTGGCGGTCCAGATGTAGAACTCCCACGTCGTCTTGTCGTTGGGGAAATCGTAGGTGGGAACCCAGAAGTGATTGTCTTCGGTTTCTCCCTGAGTCCAGACGATGTGCCTCGCCGGCCGGAAGTACGCGCCCTTCGAGCGGTTGGCGCCGTCGTACTCGATTGTGATCGCAGTGTTCTGCCCACTGCGCAGGGGTGTGGCGAGACGGACGATGAGGGCCTTCCCATCGTAATCGTACTTGAGCGGTGTCATTCCGCTCGCGACGCGCTTGAAAGTCATGTCGCCGGCATCGATCGAGATGGTGGACCGCGGTGCTGCGCCAGAAAGTCCAGCAATATCCAAGGTGGTCGTTCCAACCACAGCCTGCCGCGTCCAGTCAAACCGAACCGTCGTCGACTGGTGCTGCAGGTCGTAGGTCCGGGTTCTCTCTGCGTGCGATACTCCCGCCGGCGGCGGACCCCAGACGATGCGTGGCTCGACCCGGAATGGAGGAACGCTGTCTACGGTGTTGCCGGTGTCCATCTGAAACGGCGGGAGAATCAGCGGCGGGGTCGGCCGTGGAATTTCCGACACTGGAACCGGTGGATTCGCCGGCGGTCGCGCGCACGAGACAGCGATCACGGCGACGACTGCGCCCGCAAGGAAACGGCTTTTCATTTTGCGATGCGACGGGATGAGTGCATCCGGAATATTCGGGACTGCGGCGAGGCGCGGGCTGATCATATCCTATCTAACCAGCCAACCTGCCGGAAGGATACGTGCGGCACGCTTTCACCATTCTCGAGCTCACCGTCACGCTCTGCATCCTGAGCATACTCTCGGCCATCGCCATCCCCTGGGCGGGAGGAGTACTCGACAGAGTCCAGGTGCGCAGCGCTGCTGTCGAGATCGAGTCCCTGTTCGGTGCGGCCCGACACATCGCCATCGCGCACGCCGCGCATGCGACGGTCGAGATTGACACCCTGGCGCGGTCGATCATCGTGAGTGTTGGGGAGGACACTGTCCGAAAGCGCGAAATCGGCTCGGCCCATGATGTTCTGCTGTCGGCGACCCGGACGAAAATGTCCTATGCGGCGACGGGAATAGGGTACGGGGCTGCCAATCTCAGCGTCGTCGTGCGACGGAACCGTGCCGTCGATACCGTTTTTGTGTCGCGACTGGGTCGGGTGAGACACTGACGAGGACGGCGGGCGGCGTCTCGGAATCGCCATTCGTCGCCGCGCCGTCGGTCGTGGTGCCGAAATCGTAGCCGGGCACCGAGATGCGCGGAATCTGCTGGCCGATCATGCGCTCGATGGTCCGGACCATCGCAATCTCGTCCGTCGACATGAAGGTGTATGCATCGCCAGTCGCGGCGGCGCGGCCGGTTCGCCCGATGCGGTGGACGTAGTCCTCCGGCTGCTGGGGCACATCGTAGTTGATGACGTGACTGATGCCTGAGACGTCCAGCCCGCGCTGCGCGATGTCGGTGGCGACGAGTACGCGGATCTTTCCAGATTTGAAATCCTCGAGCGCGCGTGTGCGCTCGCCCTGCGATTTATCGGCGTGCATCGCTGTCGCGTTGATCCCTTCGTCCTCGAGGTGTTGCACGACGCGATCGGCACCGTGCTTGGTGCGGGTGAAGATGAGAACCGAGTCCATCTGCGCTTCCTTGAGCAGCTCGACCAGGAGCTTCGTCTTGCGCTCGCGCGGGACCGGGTAGACTGCGTGCGTGACCGTGCTGACCGCCTCGGAGCGGCGCCCGATCTGGACTACGACCGGCTTCCGCAGGTACGTGCGAGCCAGGGCCTCAACCTCAGGCGGCATCGTCGCGCTGAAGAGAAGCGTCTGCCGGTAGGGCGGAATCTCGGCGACAATCCGATTGAGCTGCGGTGCGAAGCCCATGTCCAGCATTCGATCGGCTTCGTCGAGCACCAGCACCTCGAGATCGTTGAAGACGACGTTCTGTCGCTCCATGTGATCGAGCAGCCGGCCTGGCGTGGCGACCACTACATCAACACCTGCGCGGAGCGACTTGGCCTGGGGCTCGATCCCCACGCCGCCAAAGATCGGAACGACGCGGAGTGTCGTGTACTTGCCGTACTTGCGGAAACTTTCCTCCACCTGCGCGGCCAGCTCGCGGGTGGGCGTAAGAATGAGAACGCGCACGCGATGGACCGGAGCACCCTTCTCGTCGGTGATCGGCGCGCTGATCAGATTGTGAACGATTGGTAGCGTGAAGCCGGCTGTCTTGCCGGTTCCGGTCTGGGCCAGACCGATCAGATCCCGACCCTCGAGCGCCAGCGGAATCGCCTGCTGCTGGATCGGCGTCGGATGCGTGTACCCCGCATCGAGTACGGCGTGGAGCACTTCGGGCGCGAGGTCGAGCTCGGCAAACGAGACGCCGGACGGCCCGGCGTCGATATTCTCTTCAATCATCTTCTTGGAATATACCCACGAGGGGGAAAACAACTGCAACCGAACAAGGGATCAGGTGGGAGAAGCGTAGGCGCCAGGTATCAGGTTCACTACGTCGGGACGTTACCGGTGCCGGTCATGACACGGGCAACTGGTAACGGGCAACAGGCAACGGGAAACGGGAAACGGGCAACGCCGTTAAGTTCCTAGGAATGTGAAAGCATCTCCAACAACGCATCGTTCACTTCCTGGGGCGTCTCTTCGGTGATAAGGTGCCCAGCGTCCGGGATAACACTGAGAGCGATACGCGGAACGAGCGGAAGGTAGATCGCCATCCCATCGCGGGGCATCATGTGATCACGGCTCCCCCAAACACCGACGGCTGGAAGATCGACAACGGGCAACGGCCGGTGCTTCGCCGCGGTCCAGTCGTAGGTGTGGAGCAGCTCCCTCATCGCGAGCGAGAACTCAGGAAACTGTGAGGGAGCGACAAGCTCGTCCACATCGTCTTCGGTGAAATGCCCGCGCTTCCCATACACCCGCTTGAGCGCCAGCTTCACGACCAGTCGCGGTTTGATCTTCCTGATCAGCGGAGTGAGCACTTTCGGCGTAAGCGAGCGATAGAGGCGCATGCGTGGCACACCGGTCAGCCCAACCGGCGACAACAACCCGAGGCAGCGCACCCGCTGCGGATGCTTCGATGCGAAATGATAGATCAACGAGCCAGCGAGCGAGTGGCCGGCGAGAGCCGGACGTTCGAGGCGGAGCGCGTCGAGGATCTCCAGAAGGTGCGCGACGAGTGAGTCGATCGTGTATTCGCTGGACGCGATCGGCTTGTCTGACAACCCGTGACCCTTGAGATCCACGGCAATCGCGCGAAAACCCGCATTGGCGAGAGCCGGCATGTTCCGGCGGAACACGAACGCCGAGCATCCCCATCCATGGACGAGCAGCACAGGCGGTGACGTCGGTTCGCCCCGCTCGATCACTCGGATTTTGGTTCCTGAGGACAGCACCGGAAAGCTGACGCGGTACGCGGGATCGCCGGCCGGGAACATCTCGCCGGGACTGAGGTTGTCGCGGCGCCCAAATCTGATCATCGGATCAGATCAATTCGATTTCTCTGCCGAGAAGTCTGCCGATCAGCCCGATGCGGAACGTGACGTCAGCCCATCTGGATTCCTGACCCGCGCCGTCGTCAAGAGGAAACGTGGACCAGGCCCACGGATTCGTCGTGACAGGCCGGTCCGATCCCTTGTGCGGATGCCACACGCCGGCGCGGTCGCGATCGTCGACGAAACGGTCGTAGAGCTTCATCCAGCCGTCGTTCCGGCGCAGGAAGTTCAACCGGGCCATCGTCTCGAGCCACATGAGCGCAAACGGAACATCGGCTTCCACCGCGTTCCGGTGCGGCAGCACGTCACCCATGATGAGATGCGGCTGGGGAACCATCTTCTTGCCGAACAGCTGCAGCGCTTCCTGTCGCGGCAGCGGCTGGGTGATCCAGTCGTAGATCCGTTCGACTTCGGAGAAATGTTCGTGACGGAAAATCGGCATGTACGCGAGCATTGTCAGCGTGTAGATCGACGGCGGCGCTGACTCCGGCGCGAGGACGTGGGTGTTGCCGACGCGCATCCAGGGCTTTTCGCCGAGCGGTGAGTTCAGATACGTGACGTTTCTCTCGAGAATCCGGCGCGCGGCCCCGCGAAGCCGCGGATCGTTCTCATAGCCGATCTGCGCCAACGTGGCAGCGGCCGCTTCGCGAAAGAGGCCGCGCGTCCGTCGAACGAGATCGTCGTCCTTCGTCTTGGTTCCGAGCTCGAAAGTGAATGCCGGGTCATTGTCTTCAGCGAGCAGCCTGAAGAGCAGCCGGCGCGCGAGGACGAGCGGAGGAGACTCAGCGTTCCAGCCGTACTCCGCGAGACGGCGAACCGCCGGAATAGTCCCGATGTTCGCAAAATCGGAAGCGTGCCGGCCGGGAACGGTGAGGACCGAATGATTCCACATCCCGTCGCGAGTCTGGGCGACAGCGAGCTTGAGCGCGGGGCGGTGCGAAACCGGCAGCCAGTCGACGTCGCGCGGAGCGGGCTCGGTCAATTGAGCGACTTCCGTCATCGCGCGATACTTGATCGGCGCCGATGCGTGTTCCAGGATCCAGCTCAGAGGGAAAGTGAGCGGCTCCGGGGCCGGCGTCGGTATCGTTGGGGCTAGTTCGGGGGCGGTACTAGGTGCGGTCACTAACGGCGCTCGGCACGCATAAAGGAGCCTACCCAGGAAGCCGGCGCACTCATGAGGCGCCGACAAGGCGGGAAGAATAGCACCTTTTCAGGCTGGCGCTAGGGTCTCAATGCTAACATCTTGCAAACTAAGGACTTAGAGCAACGGCAACTGAACAGAATCGCTCGCAACCTACTTACTGACGCCGCTCGCCGGTTCGGTTGCAGTTGCCCCAACCTTTTTGCCATTTGGGGCGTATAACACATCGGACGACCAAACCACATCTCCAGGAGAGCAGGATGAAGGTTATTCGCATCGCCACGCTGGCATTTGCCCTTTGCGCTGGCATGACCTCGGTTGCGGCAGCGCAGGGACAGCCCGAGGGACAGAAGGGCCAGGGCGACATGCGCCGTGGCGGCGGAATGGGCGGAATGCTCCTCAAGGACATCACCTTGACGGATGCGCAAAAGGATCAGATCAAGACCATCCGCGAGAAGTACGTGCCGAAGCAGCTGGAGCTGCAGAAGGCAGTCCAGGCAACTGGCGTCCCGGCCGACGATGCAACTCGCGCGAAGATGGCGGAGCTTCGGAGCCAGCAGTCGGCCGAGATCCGCGCGGTTCTTACCGCCGACCAGCAGGTTCAGTTCGACAAGAACCTCGCCGAGATGAAGGCGCGCATGGCTGCTCGCGGCAACTAGGTCCTGCTACGTCTGCGGCTCCAGAGCCGCTAGCGTGTAGTTGCTCTTCGGGTTCCAGAGTATCCAGCTCTGGAACCCGTTGTCGTATCCGGCCTTCTTCTGGGCGCGGATCTCCGTCGCGCCGTAGCGCGGCGCCCCTAGCGTGAAATCCTGATACCATGGAATCACGAGAGCCGCGTTTGGAACCGAATCGCTGCGCGCAATTGCATCCTTGAGGGCGTGATCGATGGTCTTGTAGGGATGCGCGTTCGGATTCCGGAGCTTGTACGTTCCGCGCGCAAAGTGCGACGGATAGATCATCGGAAGAACGACATCGACCTGATCGACGAACATCTCCCACCGCTGACCGATGCCCATGTCCGTCGTGTCGGTCGCGGTCAATCCAAAGACATCGGCAGTGACGCGCATTCCGAGTGGCTTGAGAGCGCTGCGAACGAACCCAAGCTGGTCACGAATCACCTGCGCACGGGTGCGGCCGTTGGCTAGCGGGTAAATAGTTTCGGAGATGAGACGTTTTTCATCCGGGAATCGCACGTAATCGAACTGCACTTCGCTGAAGCCCAGCTCGTGCGCCTCGCGCGCCAGATCGACGGCGTACTGCCAGACGGCCCGTTGGTGCGGATCGAGCCACGGATGGCCGTTCTTGTCGAGCCACGGCTTGAGATCCGATTTCCTCTTGATGGCGAGATCGAGCTTCTTCGCCGCCAGCAGAGGATCCTTCGCCACGACGATCCGTGCGATCGGATAGATCTTGTGCGCAGCCATCGTGTCGAGAACCGCTCGCAGCTTTGCGCTGGCCATCCAATGCCCGTCAGCCGTGTCCGCTCCGATCTCGCGCGCGAGCGGAACCTTCGAGCGATAGAGAACGAATCCGCGGTCGTCCTTTACGTCGATCACGAGCGCGTTGATCTCGGTTCGTTTGGCGACGCCAATCAGATCGGTGAGCTTTCTGCCGAGCGCCGCCCATCGGTTCACGTAAAGGCCGCGAAGGGTGTCGGGCGTCGGGACACGAGTGATTACCGGTGGCGCGATCGAGTCTTTCGCGCGAGACGTCGAGGAACTGCCGGGCGCGCCCTGCGTCGCGAAGTCGACCGCTCCGGGCTGCGACGACGCATCACCCTGATGCTGGCAGCCGAGCAAAACCGGAAGAAACGCGATCATCCCGATGCGCGTTGGTGTCATCATGATTTGCCCGATTCCGGACGCGCGAAGCGTCCGGTATCAGAGAGCGTTCAGCTCGGCGTTGGCGTCGGAGAGGTAGCCCATATCTCTGACCACACTCTGCGCCTGTTGCGTGACCATGGTGAGGCCGGTTGGCTGCGCGTTGAGTCCGCCACTGCGGAATCGCACCAGCTCCAGGCGCATCGATCGAAGTAGCTGACGGCAGTTGTCGAGCTTCTCCTGGGCTTCCTTCTTCTTGCGACCGACTTCGGCGAGCGCGCGCCGCTGGCGGCGCAAAAAGGCTAGCCGGCGGACGCGCTCTTCGCTGGCGTGGTAGTCGAGCGGATTCGCCTGTGATTCAAGCGTCGATATCTCCTTCTCGACGACCTCCGGCGATTCCTGTCCCGTTCCGCGATCCATGTCGGAGAGCGAGAGCGCGAGCTGCTGGACTTTTCTGAAAACGGCGTCAGCCGATGTCGCGACTTCGGGGATCTGCTCCCTTTCGTCCGGCGGCATGTTGAGAAGCTGCCGGTGGATCTCCCGGTGATCGGACTCCGCTTCGCGAATAGCCGAGCCATAGCGGGAATCCGCATATGGCGCGGGCGCGCCGGCCGGAATCGGACTCAGGCTCGTCGTCGGCCCACCAACCCGTGGGTATGGCTGGAACGGCTGCATCGAAGGGAGTGGCGGCAGCGGCGAGAACATCCCTTGACCGCGCGAGCGGGCACGGGCGCGCACCTCCGCGCGCTTCTTGTCGTCGAACAGCGCGCGGGCGTCGTCGATGGTCTCCGCTGCGACGTCGAAGATCAGGCGGTCGCGCGGTTGACGAAACACGTCGCGCCAGTCGTAGCCGGCGGCCCAAAGCTTCGAGTACTTGAACGCCAGCGCGACCGTCCAGATAACGGTCAGCGCGATGAAGTCGTGGTTCGAGAAGAGCGAGATTGGAACGAGGATCGCGTTCACCGCCAGATACGGCGCCAGCTTGCGGCGGAAGGCGACCACCATGGGCGCATTCCACTTGCTCAGCTCTTCGGGCGTCGGCGATGTCGGCGCGTACGGCGTCTGCGAGGCCGGCATGTACCGGTCGCGCTCGCGGGCGGCGGTGCTGTAGCGGTCCGGGGAGACCGGAACATCCACGATCTCTCGCCGCGGCGGTGGAGTAGTCGGAGCCGTCGAAGCGCGGGTGGCGAGCGTCGGCATCGAGCCGCCGTTCAGCGCCGCAGAAAAGGCCGCCGCACTAGGAAAACGGTCGTTCGGATCCTTCTCGAGGCATATCATGACCGCGCGGGCGAGATCCTGCGGCAGATCGGGCCAGCGCTCATCGACTGGAACCGGCTTCTCCGACAAGTGCTTCACGAGCATCGACGGAGTGTTGCTGGCTACGAATGGCGGCTGGCCGCACAGCATCTGGTAGCCGACCACGCCGAGTGAGTACAGGTCGCTGCGCCCATCGATGGCGCGATCTCCGGCAGACTGTTCCGGCGACATATAAGCCGGCGTTCCGATAGCCATTCCGGTGGCGGTGAGACGCGAGTCACCACTGTCGGTGAGGGCCCGCGCGATGCCGAAATCCGTCACCATCGCGCGGCCTGTTTCTTCGTCGATGATGATGTTGTCCGGCTTGATGTCGCGGTGGATCACATTCCGATGATGGGCGTAGGCGAGAGCGTCGCCGACCTCACGCAGAATCCGGCGTACTTCGACCGGCGGTATCGGCCCGTGCTGCTGCAGGCGCTGACCAAGGTTGTCGCCCTTGATGTACGCCATCACGAAGTAGACGAGATTGTCCTTCTCTTCGACCGTGTAGATCGGGACGATGTTCGGATGATTCAGCTGCGCGGCTGTCTCGGCTTCGCGGAGGAACCGCTGCCTGATATCCGCCCGAAAGCTCAACTCGGGCGGCAGGATCTTGATCGCGATCTCCCGCTTGAGACGCTTGTCGCGCGCGCAATACACGACGCCCATGCCGCCACGACCGACTTCGGTCTCTAGCTCATAGTTTGCAGAGAGAACCTGCGCCACATGTGTACCGAGCTCGTCGGTTGGACTAATTGGCATTTAGGGGCGTCAATTCAGCAGGTCTCGCGTTGCAATTCGTGCCTTGCTGGCGTAAATCCACGAGAGCAAAAGATGCAGTATAGGAGGGCCGTGGAGTAGTATCTAAATAAGAATCTTGTCTTCGGAATAACAATGGCACAACGTCAAACACTACCTGTTCTCCCATTGAGGGGGACGGTGATATTCCCGGGCCTGACCCAGCCGATTGCGGCAGGGAGGCCATCAACTCTTCGTGCGATCGAGTCAGCCCTCAAAGGCGACCGCCTCGTTTTCGCGGTGGCGCAGCGCGACAACACTGAGGAGCCGACGGCCGACATTCTCTATTCGATGGGCGTAATTGCGCGCATTGGACAGATTCAACGCGGGCTTGGTGGCGTGCAGCTTCTGTTGCAGGGCGAGCAACGCGCAACGGCCTTACAGTATTCGACTGCGGATGGATTTCTCAGCGCCGTGATCGTTCCGGCGGAGGAGATGAACCCTCAAACAGAAAACGATCCTGCATTCACTGCGTTACAGAAAGAGACCCGCGAACGCGCGGCTGAGCTGGGCGAGCGGAGAGGACTTCCCGAGGAAGTCGTTCATCAGGTTCTCGATTCAGTCACCGAGCCAGGCCGCTTTGCGGACCTGGTCGCCGGTTACATCGAGCTTCCCGTTCCCGAGAAGCAGGGTCTTCTCGAGACGCTGAGTGTGGAGGAACGCCTTCGGCGTGTTCTCGTCCACGTGCAGCGCCAGGTCGGACTGCTGGAAGCACAGGAAGACATCAAATCGCAGGTCCAGGAGGAGCTGGGCGAGCGCCAGCGCGAGATGTATCTGCGCGAGCAGCTCAAAGCGATCCAGAAAGAGCTCGGCGACGATGATTCGAGCAAGGAGATCACCGAGCTGCGCGACAAGCTCGCCAAGCTGGAGCTCTCGAAGGATGCGCGCGCGGAAGTCGAGCGCGAGCTCGGACGACTCGAGAGAGCCGGCCGCGAGTCAATGGAAGCGCAGGTGATTCGCACCTATCTGGAGTGGATCGCGGAGCTCCCGTGGAACAAGCGGTCGGACGACCAGCTCGAGCTCAAGCGCGCAGAGGCAGTGCTCGAGGAAGACCATTACGGCCTCAAGGACGTGAAGGACCGCGTTCTGGAGTTCCTCGCTGTCAGACAGCTCCGCGCCAGTCAGCTCGCTGACGAGGTCGAGAAGACCGGCGAAGTGCCGGCGGCTCGCCTGTTCACCGAGAAGGACGACGCAACTCCTACGCTCGCGATCGGTGAGAAAGCAGATCGACCGATCACCGACAAGGCCGAGGCGAAATCCCGCGCCATGGCGAAGGGGCCGATTCTTCTGTTCATCGGACCTCCGGGTGTGGGCAAGACATCGATCGCCAAGTCGATCGCCAGGTCGCTCGGCCGCGAGTACGTTCGCGTCGCGCTCGGCGGTGCCAGGGATGAAGCCGATATCCGCGGCCATCGCCGCACCTACGTCGGCGCCATGCCGGGTCGAATCATCCAGGGACTGAAGCAGGCGGGCACCAAGAACCCGGTGTTCCTGCTCGACGAAGTCGACAAGCTCGGAACGTCCTATCAGGGCGATCCATCGAGCGCTCTGCTCGAGGTTCTGGATCCTGCGCAGAATGACACTTTCACCGACCACTACCTCGGCATTCCTTTCGACCTGAGCGAAGTGATCTTCATCGCGACCGGAAACTTCGTGCAGAACATTCCGGGTCCGCTGCTCGACCGCATGGAAGTCGTCGAATTCGCCGGTTACACGGAGAAAGAGAAGGCGGAAATCGCGAAGAAGTATTTGCTGCCACGCCAGCTCGAGGAATCCGGGCTGAACGACAAGAACATCACCTTCACCGAAGACGCCGTCATGTCGATCGTGTCGAGCTACACTCGCGAGAGTGGAGTGAGGCAGCTGGAACGGCAGATCGGAGCGGTCGCGCGCAAGCTTGCCCGCAAGATTGCGTCGAGCGAAACGGTGGAGCACGTCGTCGATGCAGAGGGAGTGAGGGAGCTGCTCGGCAGGCCGAGAGTTCATCCCGAGCACGCGCTGGCGGTGAGCGAGGTCGGAATCGCCACCGGCATGTACTACACGCCGATGGGTGGCGACATCATGTTCGTCGAGGCGTCGATCAGGCGCTACTACGGAGCTCGCGAAGCAGACGCTACTACTCAGGTCGGCCCGGGAGGTCCGGTGTCGTTGATTCTCACCGGCCAGCTCGGCGACGTCATGAAGGAGTCAGCGCGCGCCGCGTTTACCTACGCGACGAACAACGCCGCCAATCTGGGTATTCCGCGTGACAGGCTGGGCGCTATCGAGGCACACATCCACGTGCCCGCGGGCGCAATTCCAAAGGATGGACCGTCAGCCGGAATCGCGATCGCGACAGCACTCGTGTCGGAGATGGCGGACCGGCCGGTGAGACAGGATGTGGCGATGACGGGCGAGATAACGCTTCGTGGTCGCGTGCTGCCGATCGGTGGTTTGAAGGAGAAGGTACTCGGCGCTCATCGCGCCGGTATCAAGACCATCATCATTCCGAAAGGAAATGAGGCGGACATCGAGGACGTGCCGGAAGAGGTTCGCAAGACGCTGTCGTTCCATCCGGTTGAGACCCTGAACGAGGTGCTGAAGATCGCGCTCGTGCCGGCAGAGACGGGCGAGAAACCGGCGCCGCTGGAGATGGCGGAAGTCGCATAGGGGGACGGGGAAGGGGGACGGGGGAAGGGTATCTCTTCCCTCTTCCCTCTTCCCTCTTCCCCCTTCCCCCTTCCCCCTTCCCTAAAAAATGATGGGCCCCCAGGCGAACAGCTTCCAGGGGTCCGCTCTAAGCGATGCCGGCTCCGTTCCTTCGACGAAGTACTCGGTGTATCGCCGATCAGCCGGAGTCTTATCCGTGGCGAGCTCGCCGGTCTCGCGATCGACGTCGCCCATGATCACCCCGATCGGAGGTACCCACTGCGCGGAATCGCGCGACGTCAGTATCTCCGGCTTCGCGGCGTAGTAGCGCTTGACCATCCTCCCCCACACCGGCGCCGCGAAGGATCCACCGCCTGCGCCGCGCCCCATGGAAGTCGGCTTGTCGAATCCCAGCCAGACGCCGGCGACCAGGTCCGGCGTCAGTCCGATGAACCACACATCGGTGTTGTCGTTTGTGGTTCCGGTCTTTCCCGCGACCGGAATCGAAGCTGGTACATATTCTCTGACCGGCGTCGCGGTGCCGCGCTCGACCACGTCGCGCATCATGTCGCGCACGACGTACGTAACCCGCGGATCCAGCGCTGGAGCGAGCGCACGCACTTCGCGCCTCAGCACGACTTTCCGGTTCCTATCTTCGACACGATAGATGAAGCGCGGCTCCATTGGTGTGCCGAGGTTCGCGAAAGTAGTGTACGCCGCCACCAGGTCGAGCGGCTGCACCGCCGAAGCTCCGATGGCGCTCGACGGGTACGGCGCAATCACTGAATTGATACCCATTCGGGCCGCGAGGTTAGCGATTGAATCCATCCCCAGCTTCATCGCGATCTCGACCGCGACGACATTGCGAGACATCGTAAGCGCTTCGCGAAGCGTCATCGTACCAAGGAACTCACTGTCCGAGTTCTCTGGTCGGTAGATCGTCCGGTTCGGGAGAGTGATGGCGAGGGCGGTGTCAGCGAACAGCGTATTCGCAGTAATGCTATCGGCGATCGCCGCTGCGTAGACGATCGGCTTGAACGACGATCCGGGCTGCCGCATACCGTCGACCGCACGGTCGAACTGCGAGTCGTTATAGTCTCGTCCCCCCACCAATGCGCGAACATCCCCCGACGTCGGGTCGAGCGCGACCACCATCCCCTGGAGATAGTCCGTCGTCTGTGCTGGTTGCCTCGCCGCCCCCGCGACGTACTTTGGATGCGCGTACCCGGGTTCCGCTTCCACCGCCGCCGTGCCCTCGCGCAGCGCGCTCGTGGCTGCGTTCTGAAGAATCGGATCCAGACTGGTGTAGATCCGATAACCACCTTGATTCACCGGGATCCCCGCGCGCAGCGCTTGCACCCGAACCACGTTTACGAACCAGGGCGAGTAAGCGGAGTACCCGCCATTCGCTGAAGTCGTGAGTCTTGCCGCTTTCGCGCTCGTCGCCTGAGCAGCCGTGATGAAGCCCTGATCCTGCATCAACGACAGCACCACGTTGCGTCGCTTTTGCACCCGGTCCGGATACTTGAGAGGATCGTACAGAGCAGGACCCTTGGGCATCGACGCGAGCGCGGCCGCTTCGGCGAGAGAGAGCTTCGACGCGCTCTTGCCGAAGTAGTGTTGCGCCGCGCTCTCCACACCGAACCAGCCGTGACCGAACGGGATCTGATTCAGGTACGCCTCGAGGATCTGCTCCTTCGAGTAATGCTTCTCCATCTCGCGCGCAGCAGACTGCTCGGCCAGCTTCCGGCCGAGGCTTCGGTCGGTGCGATCGATGAGCGTTGGATGCATGTTGCCGACGAGCTGCTGGGTAATGGTGCTCGCTCCGCGGCGCTCGCCGAAAATGTTGTCCTTGAGCGCGCCGGCGATTCCAACGACGTCGACTCCGTCGTGCTGGTAGAAGCGATGATCCTCGACCGCGACGAACGCCTGTCCCAGGTACTTGGGGAGCGTTTTGATCGAGACGCTGGTGCGGATCTCCTTGCCGATCTCTCCGATCAGGGAGCCGTCGCGCGCCAGGACCAGTGAAGCCTGCGCCATTGGAACGATGGTCCAGGGCTCCGTATCAGCCGCCTGGGGCTGCTGGGCACCCAATAGCGCGGGCGTAAACAGAAGCACACCCGCGAGCAGCGCGCAGAGCGGTTGATTGTACCTCTGCGCTATGGCAACTTCAGATTGATGGATCGATCTATTCATCTCGTCGTAGTTCAGCTGAAGCCGCGAAAGGGCGATTATGCTGCCAACCTCGCCCGTGTCGCCGGCATTTTCTCGCAAATAGACTCCCTCGAGCCAAGACCCGATGTGGCCGTCTTCGCCGAGACGGCGCTCACCGGATACTTCGTCGAAGGTGGCATCCGCGACGTCGCAATCACCGCGGGTGCGTTCGCCCGTGACCTTCAGTCGCAGTACACCTCGGCTGTTAGTACACCGCGAACGCTCGATGTGTGCATTGGATTCTACGAGGTGTGGAACAACGCCTACTATAATAGCGCGCTCTATTTGACGGTGGGAGGCGATGAGCCGGTCATCAGGCACGTGCATCGCAAGCTGTTTCTCCCAACCTACGGCATGTTCGACGAGGAAAGATTCGTCGATCGCGGCTTCGAAGTGCGCGCATTCGATACTGACTGGGGCCGTGCGGCGATGTTGATCTGCGAGGACGCGTGGCACAGCCTCACGGGGACTGTCGCCGCCCTCGACGGAGCCACCACGATTTTCGTTCTTTCGGCATCACCTGCCCGCGGTGTCTGGAAGCGCGATGAGGAGGGCCCGGTACCGGCCAACCTCAAGCGCTGGGAGCGTTTGGCGAGGGACATCGCCGAGGAGCACGGCGTGTTCGTGGCACTGGTGAATCTGGTGGGTACCGAGGGCGGCAAGACTTTCTCCGGTGGATCGATCATCTGCGGGCCGTACGGCGACGTTCGCGCGCAGGCGCCGCTGTGGGACGAGACGATCATGACGATCACGCTCGATCCCACCGATCTCACCCGCGCGCGTTCGGATGCGCCGCTCCTCACCGATCTCCAAACGATGATGCCGCACTTGATGCGGACGGTTGATCGGATTCAGGCCGGAGAGCCACGGGCGTTGACCTACGACGACGCGCCGAGTGATGGCGGACCGCTTACCCCCGTGGGGAAGCGGGGCGATGGCGAGCGCGCCGATGCTCCATCTACTGAGGGGACGACACGCGTCCCCAGTCGCAAATCGCGCAAGACAGTCGCGCCGGCCAGCAGGAAATCGGTACCGAGCCCGCAACCGAGCGCCAAGAACCGGAATGGCACCGAACCGATACCCGTGATGAGGACACCCGACTCTCCTGGCGGCCCGCCGCCGCTGGAGATCGACCCCGAGCTAACCGCAGGGTGGCTCGTGTCCTTCCTGCGCGAAGAGTTCGAGCGGCGGGATTTCAGGAAAGCGGTATTGGGCCTCTCGGGCGGAGTCGATTCGGCTGTGACAGCGTTTCTATCCGCCGAAGCGCTCGGGCCGGAGAACGTGGTCGCCATGCGAATGCCCTATCGCACCTCGAATCCGGATTCTCTGGCCCACGCTCAACTCGTGATCGATAAGCTGAAAGTGGATTCGCGAACGATCGACATCTCTCCGGCCGTCGACGGATATCTCGCGCACGAGAGTGACGCCGATCCGGCGCGCCGGGGAAACGTGATGGCGCGCGAGCGGATGATTGTGCTCTTCGACCAATCGGCGAAATACCATGCGCTCCCTGTCGGCACCGGCAACAAAACCGAGCGCCTCCTCGGCTATTTCACCTGGCACGCGGACGATTCTCCGCCGATCAATCCACTGGGCGATCTCTTCAAGACCCAAGTCTGGCAGCTGGCGCGATTCCTCGGCGTTCCGGACGTGATCGTCAGCAAGCCGGCGTCAGCGGACTTGATCGAAGGTCAGACCGATGAAGGCGATTTCGGAATCAGCTACGCGGAGGCGGACGAGATTCTGAACTGGCTGGTGAGTGGGTACAGTCCAACACTGCTCGTCTCACGCGGGTTCGACCCCGCGAAGGTCGAGCTGGTTCGCAAGCGCCTCGCGGGCACCCACTGGAAGAGAAAGTTGCCGACGGTGGCGATGGTCAGCGCCACCGGGATCGGCGAGTCGTACCTGAGACCGGTCGACTACTAGGGCACCACAGGTTGCTGGGCCGGCTGCGCCTCGCAGGACCCGCCA
>WNFK01216380.1_pt1 | contig 22915 bp, 20 predicted proteins | sample 5400281 | NCBI WGS metagenome assembly WNFK01 (sample SAMN13153350, study PRJNA577476) | soil metagenome | isolation source: 20 cm soil on Douglas fir-dominated hillslope | place: USA:California | collected 2013-09-17
CATTGCGGTCGGTGATTTGCAATGCAATCACGCCCTGACCGCCGCGGCCGTGCTTCGGAAATTCGTCGAGCGGCGTCAGTTTGCCGAACCCGTTTTGCGATGCGGTGAGAATGAAACCCTGATCCGCCACGATCAACGCATTGACGCGCTGTTCATCGCTCAACTTGACGCCGCGCACGCCCGCCGCCTCGCGGCCCATCGCACGGACCTCTTCCTCCACGAAACGAATCGCTTTGCCGCCGGTCGTGAACAGCAATATATCTTTGGTGCCGTCGGTGATCGCGACGCCGACCAGCTTGTCCCCGGGCTCGAGCGCGACGGCGATGATACCGCTCGCCCGCGGCCTGGAGAACAGCGCCAGCGAGGTCTTCTTGACGGTGCCGAGGCTGGTCGCCATGAAGACGAACTTACCTTCCTCGAATTCCTTGATCGACAGCATGGCGCTGATGCGCTCGCCCTCTTGCAGCGGCAGGAGATTCACGATGGGCTTGCCGCGCGACCCGCGGCTCGCCTGCGGCAGCTGATAGACCTTCAGCCAGTACAGTTTGCCGCGATCCGAAAAGCACAGCAGCGTGTCATGGGTGTTCGCGACGAACAGCTTGTCGACGAAATCCTCGTCCTTGACGCTGGTCGCCGCCTTGCCGCGGCCGCCGCGGCGTTGCGCCTGATAGTCGGAAACCGGCTGCGCCTTGGCGTAGCCGCCGTGGGACAGCGTCACGACCACATCCTCCGGGGAAATCAAGTCCTCGGTCGTGAGGTCCTCGTGGTTGACCAGGATTTCCGTGCGCCGCGCATCGCCGAAGGTATCGCGGATATATTCGAGCTCGTTGCGAATCACTTCGAGCAGGCGTTCCGGCCGGGCCAAAATATCCGACAGATCCCGGATTTGCTCCAGCAATTCCTGGAACTCGGCGATGATCTTGTCCTGCTCGAGCCCGGTGAGCTTGTTAAGGCGCATCTCCAGAATCGCCTGGGCCTGCGTTTCCGTGAGCCGATAGCCGCCCTCGACGATGCCGAGCGGCGCGATTTCGCCGTCTGGCCGGGTGGTGATGGCGCCGGCCCGCGCCAGCATCTCCGGCACGGCGCCCGAGTTCCAAGGCCGCGACATCAACGCGATCTTCGCCTCGGCGGGGGAAGGCGACGCTTTGATCGCGGCGATGATCTCGTCGATGTTCGCGAGCGCTACGCCCAAACCTTCCAAAATGTGGCCGCGCTCGCGCGCCTTGCGCAGTTCATACACGGTGCGGCGGGTAACGACTTCACGCCGATGCCTCAGGAACGCATCGAGCATTTCCTTCAGGCTCAGCAGGCGCGGTTGACCATCGACCAACGCGACCATGTTGATGCCGAACACCTGCTCCATGGGGGTCTGCGCATACAGGTTATTGAGCAAAATCTCCGGCACTTCGCCGCGCTTCAGCTCAATCACCACGCGCATACCGTCCTTGTCGGATTCGTCGCGCAGGCCGTCCGAGGCGATGCCTTCGATGAGCTTGTCGCGGACCAAATCGGCGATGCGTTCGATCAGCCGCGCCTTGTTCACCTGGTACGGCAATTCGGTGATGATGATGGCTTGGCGGTCGCCCTTGCCGATGTCCTCGAAGTGAGTGCGCGCACGCAAGTGCAGACGGCCGCGGCCCGTCTTGTAGGCTGCTACGATCTCCTGGGCACCATTGATGAATCCCGCAGTCGGGAAATCAGGACCGGGAACGATCTGCATCAACTGGCCGAGGGTGATGTCAGGGTTCTCGATGAGCGCGATGCACGCCGAGATGATTTCGGTCAGGTTATGGGGCGGGATATTGGTCGCCATGCCCACCGCTATTCCCGAGGATCCGTTGATCAGCAGGTTCGGGATGCGCGCGGGCAGTACGGCGGGCTCGGTCTCGGACTCGTCGTAATTCGGGTTGAAATCAACCGTTTCCTTGTCGATGTCGGCGAGCAGCTCGCCGGCCAATCTGGACATGCGCACTTCGGTGTATCGCATCGCGGCCGGCGGATCGCCGTCCACGGAACCGAAGTTTCCCTGCCCGTCGACCAGCAAATAGCGCATCGAGAACTCTTGCGCCATGCGCACGATGGCGTCGTACACCGATACGTCGCCGTGCGGATGATATTTGCCGATCACATCCCCCACGACACGCGCAGATTTCTTGTACGGTTTGTTCCAATCGTTGCTCAATTCGCGCATCGCGTAGAGCACGCGGCGGTGCACGGGTTTCAAGCCGTCGCGCACGTCGGGCAAGGCTCGGCCGACGATGACGCTCATCGCGTAGTCCAGGTAGGATTTGCGCATCTCGTCTTCGAGATTTACGGGCAATATTTCGCGAGCGATCTCGGCCATTTGCGAGAGTCCGGTGAAGCCTTCCGGCTAATTTATAAGGGTTTAAAGGAGGCGAGACATGGTCTCAACATTGGGGAATTCTAGCACATATCCGCGCCTGTCTTAAGCCTGCGGGGCGGATTAGCCGATATACTGGGGAATGCCCGCCGTTCTTGCCGATTTGAGCATCGAGGCCCGTTGGATCGTGCCAATGACGACGCGCGGCCGGGTGCTCGAAAACCATGCATTGGTGGTGCGCGACGGTCGGATTCTGGACCTTTTGCCGAGTACCGACGCGGCCGAACGCTACGCCGCCACGGTGGTCGCACAGCGGCCCGCGCATCTCTTGATGCCCGGGATGATCAACACGCACACACATGCCGCGATGTCGCTGTTTCGCGGGCTCGAGTCGCCTGCCGCACCTCTCGAGCAGCGGTTCCTCGGACCCGAATTCGTGCGCGACGGTGTCTTGGCGGCGATCGCCGAAATGCTTTCATCCGGCATCACCTGCTTCGGGGATCGCTACTATTATCCGGACCAGTGCGCCCGGGCAGCCGCAGAGCAGGGAGTGCGCGCAAGTATAGGCTTGCCGGTGGCCGAGACGGCCAGTCCCTGGGCAAAATCCCCCTCCGAATATTTGACGGAAGGGTTGCGCGTCCGTGATGACTACGCGGGCCATCCGTTGATTTCGAGCGTTTTCGCGCCGCATGCGCCGGCCCGGTTGAGCAACGCCACCTTTGCGCGGGTCGCCACGCTCGCCGACGAACTCGACGCGGGTATCGCGATCGACCTGCACGAATCGGCGGATGAAATTGCCCGGTCCCTCGCGGTGCACGGCATGCGGCCGATCGAGCGGCTGTGGCAGCTCGGCCTGCTGACGCCGGCCTTGAACGCCGTCCACATGACGCACGCCACCGAAGCGGACATCGATCTTGCGCGGCGATCCGGCCTGGGCGTCAGCCTCTGCTCGGAGGCAAGTCTCAAGAGTGAGCATCAATTGCCGCCGCTTGCCTCGTTCATCGCGTCCGGAATTCGCTTAGGTGTGGGCACCGGCGGCGCCTGCCGCCAAGACGTGTGGGCCGAGATGCGGCTGCTGGCGCTGATGACGTCGCGTCTGCAAGCCGCCGGCGGGGTTCGACGCCGACGTAGGCACGCTCGAGTCCGGAAAGTGGGCTGATCTGTGCTGCGTCGATCTCGGCGGCCCGGCCACTCAGCCCTTGATCGATCCCGTGACGCAATTGGTTTTCTGCGGCGGCCCCGACATCGTGAGCGACGTTTGGGTGGCCGGCCGACAGCTGCTCTCGGCCGGAGAATTGATCCGCCTGGACTGGCCGAGCGTTGCCGCACGAGCCAATGCCTGGGCCATGCGATTGAAGACCGGAGGCTGACCCCCATGCACGAATCGACTCGAAATGCCGACCCCGCGGAACTCGCGAAATTCACCGCACTCGCACAGAGCTGGTGGGACCCCAAGGGTCCGTCCAAACCCCTGCACGATCTCAATCCCCTGCGCCTGCAGTACATCGAACGCGCGGTGGCCCTGCGGGGCACACCGGTGCTCGATGTCGGCTGCGGCGGGGGTATTCTGTCCGAGGCGATGGCGCGCGCCGGTGCGCGGGTGCTCGGCGTCGACTTGTCGCAGGCGGTGCTCGATGTGGCTGAATTACACGCGCTCGAGAGCAAGGTCGCGGTGGAATATCGGCTGGTTGCCCTGGAAGAGCTGGCGCAAGAACGGCCCGCCTCCTTCGATTTGGTGACTTGCATGGAAATGCTCGAGCACGTGCCTGATCCGGCCGCCGGCGTCAAGGCATTGGCCGCCTTGGTCAAGCCCGGCGGCGATGTCATCGTGTCCACGATCAATCGCAATCCGCTGGCCTTCGCGGTGGCCATCGTCGGGGCGGAATACATCGCCCGCGCTTTGCCGCGGGGAACCCATGAATATTTGAAATTCATTCGACCTTCGGAACTCGCGCGCTGGGGGCGCGAGGCGCAATTGGAACTGCGCGATTTGACGGGCATCACTTACAATCCGTTCACGCGCTCGTTCCGGCTTTCACCCGACACCCGCGTCAACTACCTGGCACATTTCTCCCGGCCGGCAATCCGATGACGCTGCATCTCTCGAGCCGGCTCGACGCCGGCGGCCGCGCATGACCGGCGGCGCAGTCTGGTGGGCGTGGCTGGTGGGCGTCGCGCTCGGCGCGCTCGCCGCGCTGCTGTGGCGCGCGCGGCGCGAGCAAGCCTCGAGGATTGAAACGGAGGTGCTGCGGGCGCGGCTCAAAACCGAGGAAGCCGTGAGCGCCGAACGCGAGCAGGCCCTGGCGAGGGCGCGAGAACAATTGCAGGGCGTGTTCGGCGAACTCGCGCGCGACAGTCTGCAGAGCAACAGCGAGGTGTTCTTGCAGTTGGCGCGTGAACGGCTCGCCCGCCAGCAGCAGGACGCCTCGCAGGCGCTGAAGGAGCGCGAAACGGCGATCGAGTCCCTGGTGCAGCCCATTCGCGAGGCGCTCGCCAAGACCGAAGCGCAGATTCAAACGATCGAGCGCGATCGGATCGATTCGTTCGCCACCCTCAAAACGCAGATGGAAGCGCTGGCCCTGGGGCAAACCTCGTTGTCGCGCGAAACGCGCAACCTCGTCACCGCGCTGCGCCGGCCGAATGTGCGCGGACAATGGGGCGAGATCACCCTGCGCCGGCTGGTCGAGTTGTCCGGCATGACCTCGCACGTCGACTTTACCGAGCAGGTGCATCTCAGCACCGACTCCGGCGCCGTTCGGCCCGACATGGTGGTGCACATGCCCGAGCAGCGCGACATCGTCGTGGATGTGAAAACGCCGCTCGATGCCTACCTCGCGGCGGTCGAAGCTCAAGATGACGAGGAGCGCGGCACGCAATTGCGCCGCCACGCACAAATCGTGGGCGCGCGGGTTCGCGAGCTGTCCTCGAAGCAGTATTGGTCGCAATTCGAACGCAGCCCGGATTTCGTGGTTTTGTTCCTGCCCGGCGATCAATTTCTGTGGGCGGCGCTGCAAGAAAATCCCGGATTGGTCGACGATTCGATGCGGCAAAACGTCATGCTCGCCACTCCCACCAGTCTGATCGCACTGTTGAAAGTCGTCTCCCACGGCTGGAGGCAAACGATTCTGGCCGAGAACGCCGCGGAGATTCGCCGCCTCGGCGAGGATTTGTACAAGCGGCTGGCGGTGTTTGGCGAACATCTCGGCAGGTTGGGAAAATCCCTCGGCAGCAGCGTCGATTCCTTCAATAAGGCGGTCGGTTCGCTCGAACAGCAGGTATTGCCGGCCGCGCGCCGCTTTGAGGGACTCGGTCTGCGCGTGAATCGCGGCATCGACCTGCTCGAGCCCGTGGAGACGCTCACGCGCATCCCGCGCAACGCGGGCGCCGAGACGGACTCATCAGCCGAGGGAGACGCAACTGGCGAGGCCGATTCTGAAACCCCTTGATGCGACCTACCAAACGCGCGCGCTGCCCCCGGGCACGGCGCGCTACTGGAGCTGGCTTTTCGCCGCAGCCGAGTCGCGCGCGCCCTTGCTCGGTATCTACGCCCTCGGCGCGGAGTGGCAGGCTCTGATGGATCCGGCGACCGAAGTCAGTGTGGCGCATTTGAAGCTTGCGTGGTGGCAGGAAGAAATGCATCGGCTATGCCGAGGCTCTGCCGTCCATCCCATCAGCCTGTATCTCGGCGCCCTGCCGCGCGCCGCCGCGGTCGATTTCACGCCGCTGTCGGTTGCGGTTACCGCCGCCGCTGCCCAGGTGAGCGGCGCGCCTCTGGAACGCGGCACCGATCTTACGCCGCTATCCCGCGCACTGTGGGGCGGCCCCTTGGCGCTGGCGTCGCAGCTCGCCGACGACGTCCGCGATGAGGCAGGTTTGCGCAATTGCACGGGCGCCCTCGCGGCCGCCGACTACCTGTCGAAGTCGATCCGCGACTATCGGCGCGAAGCGCGAGTTGGACGCGTGCCCTTTGCGATCGACGAGCTTCTGGCCGCAGGCGTCGACAACGACGACCTGGCCAAGGAACCTCCGCCCCCGCATCTGCAGCGCTACCTCGACGGCTTGCGCAAGCGGGCCGCACAGTACTTCAATACCGCCGCAGAGACGCTGCCGCGAGCACAGCGAGCCCGGCATCGGCACCTGCTGGTGCTGGCGGCGCTCGGCCAGGCGCATCTGAACAGCCGCGCGCCGGCGCCGGAGCGCCGGCGGTTGAAAGACATGTTCCTCGCCTGGACCACGGCGCGGCGCGCCCATTGATCCATTCGGAGCCCGACATGATTCCCAAACCATTCACGCCCGATGCGGACTTGCTTGCCGGACGCATCATCTTGATCACCGGAGCCGGCAGCGGCTTGGGGAGGGCGCTCGCCATCGAAAGCGCGCGGGCAGGCGCGACGGTGATCCTGTCCGGCCGCAACGGCGCCAAACTCGATCGTGTTTACGATGAAATAGTCGCCATGGGAGCTCCGCGGCCCGCGATCGCGATGCTCGACCTCGCCGCCGCGACAGCGGTCGACTACGATAATTTGGCGAAGACCATCGACGAGGAGTTCGGCAGACTCGACGGCGTGGTCCACGCCGCCGCACTGCTGGGAGACCGGACTCCGCTCGAACAATACGACGTGCCGACCTGGTGCAAGGTGCTGCACGTGAACCTGACCGCACCGTTCATATTGACGCAGGTCTTGCTGCCCAACTTGCGCAAGTCCGCGGACGCGTCCGTGATTTTCGTCAGCAGCGGCGTCGTGAAGAACCAGCGACCCTTCTGGGGAGCGTACGCCGTCGCGAAGTCCGGATTGGAGTCGGTGCGCAGCATGCTGTCCCAAGAGCTCGACGGCGTCGCGAATATTCGCGTGAACAGCGTGAACCCGGGCCGCATGCGCACGGCGATGCGCGCGGCCGCCTATCCCGCCGAAGATCCGAACACGGTGCCCGAGCCGGCATCGGTGGGCGGCACCTTTTTGTACTTGCTGAGTGCACGAAGTCGCGGTATTGATGGCCAATACATCGAAGCACAATGACAGGAGAGAGGAGAACCGATGCTTTCACGGCAAATTCTATCGGCTTGGGCGCTGTCCGCCGGGCTATGTCTGTCGGCCGCCGCCCGCGCCGACACCCCCGCTGCCGCCGGGGTCCCCCTCGAGGGCGACTATGTCATCCATGACTTTCACTTTGCATCGGGCGAAACGCTGCCGGAATTGCGGTTGCACTACACCTTCCTCGGCAAACCGCGCCGCGACTCGCACGGCAGGGTCAGCAACGCCGTACTGATCCTGCACGGCACCGGCGGCTCCGGCCGCAGCCTGCTCAACGAGCATTTCGCGGGCGTTCTTTTTGGGAAGGGCCAGTTGCTGGACAGCAATCGATATTTCATCATTTTGCCCGACGGCATAGGCCACGGAAAATCGAGCAAACCCAGCGACGGCCTGCATGCGCACTTTCCGCAGTACTCCTACGCGGACATGGTGGCCGCGCATCACGCCTTGCTGCTCCAGGGCCTCCAGGTGGATCACTTGCGCCTGGTGATGGGAACCTCGATGGGGTGCATGCACACTTTCGTGTGGGGGGAAACCTACCCGGATTTCATGGACGCCTTGATGCCGCTCGCCTGTCTACCGGTGCAGATCGCGGGCCGCAACCGCCTGTGGCGCGATCTCATCATGCAAGCGATTCGCACGGATCCCGAGTGGCAGCAGGGCGAGTACAAGAGCGAACCCTTGGGTGCTCTGCGCACGGCGGCCGGCCTGCTGATGATCGCCGGAAGTGCCCCGATTCAAATGCAGCTGACGCTGCCTACCCGGGATGCCGCGGACCAATTCCTGGAAAAATTCATGCAACGCGAACTCGAGAGCCTGGACGCCAACGATCTTCTCTACGCGGTCAACGCGTCGCGCGACTACGACCCCTCGCACGGCCTCGAGAGCATCAAGGTCCCCTTGTGGCAGGTGAACTCAGCCGATGATTTCATCAACCCGCCGGAACTCGGCATCGCCGAACGTGAAATCAAACGCGTGAAGGACGGGCACTTCGTGCTGCTGCCGGCGTCCGATCAGACCCATGGACACGGCACGCACACCTGGGCCGCGCTTTGGCAGCAGTACCTGGCGCAATTGCTGGCCGCCTCCCAGCCCCCTGGGACGTAGTACGTCGGCACAGGGATTGCGACCGGTTGAGGTAAACGTCGCCCGGTGGGGTAAGAAGCCTCAAGGCAACGAAAGACGCAGTTGCCTTGAGGCTTCTTACCCCACCGGGCGAGGATTAAAGCTGGTCAACATCCCGATGTCGAGCGGCCAGCGTGAGGGCTTGGGGGGATAGGGAGCCTGAAGGCAACTGCGTCTTTTGTCTTCCGTTGCCTTCAGGCTCCCTATCCCCCCAGGCCATGCGAATCGCTCAACATTCGAGCTATTCGAGGTTCGACGGAACTTCCAGTTCGCGGGCCAGCTTCGCTGCGTCGATCTCGTTCATCAACGCGTTGCGCTCGCTCGGAAGCATGGCGCGCGAGTGCCCCCGCGGCAATTCGCGCGACAGGTGCACCGGCCCGAAGCGCACGCGCATCAAGCGGCTCACGATGATGCCGCGTGCCGCCCACCAGTGCCGCACCTGCGCGGAGCGAGTGGCGCGCACCGTCACGTTGAGCCAATGATTGAATCCTTCTCCATACTGCGCGTCCGCGCGCAGTATGCTCATCGCCTCACCCTCGCAGTCCGTGGCGGCGCGAAATTCCTCGACCAGTTCATTGCTGAGCGGCCCGCGCATCCTGAGCACGTAGTCCACGGTGAGCGCGTGCACGCCGCGCGACACGCGGTGCGCCCAGGATCCATCGTCGGTCAGGATCTCCAATCCCCCGTCAACCGGCGGCATGGGCTGGATCGCCAGCCAGCGGCCCGAGGAGCGCGGCAAGTTCAGATGTTCCGCCGCGCGCGAAGTAGCGGCCTTCAGATCGAGCGTCTCGCCCGGCGAGCGATGAAACAGCAGCACGTGCAATTCCTTGACCGCCGGCGCATGCAGCCTGACCGGCCGGCCGTCGAGCGTGATGCGGTCGCGCGGCGCGAGCTTCGCCCCCAAGGCCGGTACCTCACCGTTGACTTGCAGACGTCCCTCGCGAATCCAGCGCTCCACTTCGCGGCGCGAGCCGACTCCCGCCGCCGACAGCAGCTTTTGCACTCGCTCGGTCGGTGGCTGGTCCTTTCGCGGCGGTAATTGCTTGCGGGGCGGCCGGGGTCGCATCAATTCGGGTCGTCTGGCGCGCCGCGTGCGACCAAACCATGCGGCTGCGGCGCGGCGCCGTCCTCATCCTGCCCGCCGTCCGAGCCCGCCGCACTGACCGACTCCTGGTCATCATCGTCGCCTGAAGACTCGGGCGCCTCGTCGGAGTCGGCCTCAGCGTTGGCATCCGCGTCGGTGCCGGTTGCGACCTGCGGGTCCGCGCCCGGCAGAGTCAATTGCACCCTCAGATCCTCGAGTTCCTTCAGCTGCGCCAGGGTCGGCAGGTCGTCGAGTTTCTTCAAGCTGAAATAATCCAGGAATTCCCGGGTCGTGCCCAGCAGTTCCGGCTTGCCGGGGACGTCGCGGTGACCGACCACGCGGATCCAGCTGCGCTCGAGCAGCGTCTTGATGATATTGGGGTTGACGGCAACGCCCCGGATCTGCTCGATTTCGCCGCGCGTGATCGGCTGGCGATAGGCGACCAGCGCCAAAGTTTCCAGCAGAGCGCGGGAATACTTGGCGGGGCGCTCCTGCCATAGCCGCGCCACCGGCTGCGCCACGCCGGCCCTGATTTGAATCCGATAGCCGCTCGCCACTTCGAGCAATTCCAGCCCGCGCGTCTCGTAGTCCGCGGTCAGCGCCGCAATGGCGCCGCGCACTTCCTCGGCGTTGGAGCCATCCCGCTCGTCGAATACGTTCACCAGCTCGTCCATCGTCAAAGGCCGGCCGGCGGCGAGCAGCGCCGCCTCAACCACATTCTTCACGTATTGATCGTTCATTGGGTACTCGCTTGGGTATCGTCGTTGGCGGCATCGTCGGTGACCAGTTTCAGGTGACGGGCCGGATTGCCGAGGCGCACGTGCAGCGGTGCGTAGGCTTCCGCCTGCGCGATCTCGATCAATCCCTCCCGCAATAGTTCCAGTATGGCGACGAAGGTGACCGTCACTCCGCGGCGGCCTTCTTCGGCGCGGAACAACTGCACGAAATCCACGAACGCATGCGCTGCCGCACCGACAAAGGGTCGCGGTGCACGTGGTGATGGGCGAACATATCGCTGCGCGACAGCACTTCCTGGAAGGCCAGCAGCATTTCCTGCAAGGTGACCTGCGGCGGGATGCGCACGACTTTGCGGTCCGCCAGATCCGCCGATGCGACCCAGGTGTCGCGCTCCAGCCGCGGCATGCGGTCGATTCCTTCGGCGGCGCGCTTGAAGCGCTCGTATTCCTGGAGACGACGCACCAGCTCGGCGCGAGGATCCCCCTCTTCCGCGGACTGCTCGTTGCCCACGCGCGGCAACAGCATGCGCGATTTCACTTCCGCAAGGGTTGCCGCCATCAGCAGATACTCGCCCGCCAATTCCAATTGCAGCACCTGCATCAATTCGATATAGCGCATGTACTGGCGCGTGATCTCGGCGATCGGAATATCGAGGATGTCCAGATTCTGCCGCCGTATCAGGTACAGCAGCATGTCGAGCGGTCCTTCGAAGGCCTCGAGAAACACCTCGAGTGCCTGCGGCGGGATGTACAGATCTCGCGGCATCTCGGTAATGGGCTGACCCTCCACCACCGCAAACGGCATTTCACTCTGCGCAGGTTGCTGCGCGGTGACCGGTGGCGTCGCCGCAGCGTTCTGCACGAGCGTCAATTCAGGTTTCATCGGTAATCCATGGCCATGGCTTGACGAACCGCATCCAGCGTATCGCGCGCCGCCGCGCGCGCTCGCTCGCACCCCTCGGCGATGATACCGCGTACCAGTTCGGGATTCTCTTCGAACTCTTGCGCCCGTTTCGATATCGCGGACACTTCCTCGACGATCTTTTCGATCAGCGGCGCCTTGCATTCCAGGCAGCCGATACCCGCGCTGCGGCAACCCGCTTGCACCCAGGCTTGCGTGTCGGCGTTTGAATACACTTTGTGCAGGTCCCACACCGGACATTTGTCGGGGTCGCCGGGATCGGTGCGCCGCACGCGCGCCGGATCGGTTTGCATTGCCTTGAGCTTCTTGACGATCGAATCCGGGTCCTCGCGCAAACCAATGGTGTTGTTGTAGGACTTCGACATCTTTCGTCCGTCCAAGCCCGGAACTTTGGGTGTTGCGGTGAGCAGCACCTCCGGCTCGGGCAAAATGGCAATGCCGGTTCCTTCGAGAAATCCGAACAGGCGATCGCGGTCGGCGACGGTCAAACGGGCGTTCGATTCGACCAGCGCACGCGCCCTGGCCAGAGCGTCCGCGTCTCCCTTCTCCTGAAACTCCTTGCGCAGGGTGCGGTACATGGCGGAGTTGCGCGAACCCAAGCTCTTGATGGCTTTCTCGGCCTTCTGTTCGAACTCCGGCTCGCGGCCGTAGATGTGATTGAAGCGCCGGGCCACCTCGCGGGTGATCTCCACGTGTGCAACCTGGTCCTCGCCCACCGGCACGTATTGGGAGCGGTAAAGCAATATGTCCGCGGATTGCAGCAAGGGGTAGCCCAGAAAACCGTACGTGCTCAAATCGCGGTCGGCGAGCTGCGTTTGCTGATCCTTGTAGGAAGGGACGCGCTCCAGCCATCCCAAGGGTGTGATCATCGACAGCAGCAGATGCAGTTCCGCATGCTCCGGCACCTTCGATTGAATGAACAGCGTGGCGACGCCGGGATTGAGGCCCGCCGCCAGCCAGTCGATGGCCATCGTCCAGACGTACTCCTCGAGCTTCGAGGTATCCTCATAGCCCGTGGTGAGCGCATGCCAATCGGCGATGAAGAAAAAGCATTCGTACTGGTACTGCAGTTCGATCCAATTCTTCAGAGCGCCGTGGTAGTTGCCCAAATGCAGCTGGCCCGTGGGCCGCATGCCGGACAGCACGCGTCGGTTTTGTATCGGACCGCTCATGCCGACGATCCGAACAAGGCGTTGATGATCCGTCCGACCATCCGTAAGGCCGGATTGAACAGCCATCCGAAGAGTCCCAATACGGACAGTGCAAGCGCGATGAAAGGGCCCACCGGCTCGATCTTTTCCAAGCGAACGCTCAAGCGAGGCGGCAGCAACGCCGCGAGAACCCGCCCCCCGTCGAGCGGAGGAATGGGCAACAGGTTGAATAGCGCGAGAACCACGTTGCTCAAGATACCCGCCTGCGCCATGAGCGTGATCCAACGGCCCAAGGTCTGGTTGCCGTTGATCCGCAGGATCGCTCCCAGCACCGCGCACCACAACACCGCCATGAGGAGATTCGCGGCCGGGCCGGCAAGCGCCACCGCAACCATCGCGCGGCGCGGACTGCGCAGCGCGCTGGTCGCCACGGGCACGGGCTTCGCCCATCCGAACAGCAGTCCGCCGACGGCAAGCAGGAGGCCGGGAACCAGCACGGTACCGATGGGATCGATGTGGCGCAGCGGATTCAAACTCAGGCGTCCTAGCATCTCGGCGGTGCGGTCACCGAAGTATCTGGCCATCCAGCCATGAGCCACTTCGTGCAGGGTGATTGCAAATAGGAGCGGGATTGCCCAGATAGACACCTTATATAGAAATGCAAATAAATCCAATGCTTACACTCATTACTTAAACTAAATACGAATTTTATCGCCCGCATTGCGCCGGCATTATACGGTTGCGGAGTCCGCAAAGGAGCTTAACAGGCCGCGGCCCGCGCGCACCACGATGGCGCGGTCGGTGGACAGGTCGATCACCGAGGTAGGGATGAGTCCGCAATTGCCGCCATCCAGGACGAGGTCAACGCTGTGTTCGAGCTTCTCATAGATCTCCTTGGCATCGGTGCGCGGCAGCTCCTCGCCGGGCAGCAACAGCGTTGAACTCATGACGGGCTCACCCAATTCGCCCAGCAGCATGGCGGTTACCGGATGATCCGGAACGCGCAATCCGATGGTGCCGCGTCTTTCATGCTTCAAGCGCCGCGGCGTTTCGCGCGAGGCCTTGAGCAGAAAGGTGTACGGACCCGGTGTGTGCGCACGCAACAACCGGTACTGCCAATTGTCGACCATTGCATACTTACCGACCTCGGCGAGGTCGCGGCATACCAGGGTGAAATGATGATTCCTATCCGTCTGCCGAATATCGCGAATGCGCTCCAGAGCCGCCTTGTCGCCGATATGGCAGCCCAGCGCGTAGCAGGAATCGGTGGGATAGACGATCCCCCCTCCGGCGCGCAGAGCCTCGACGGCTTGGCGCACGAAGCGCCACTGCGGGGACACGGGATGCAGTTGCAGGTAGATACTCAGTTCGTCGGCTATGATACGCGGATGAATCAGTTACTCGAATGGCTGCCTCTCATCGTATTTTTCGTGGGTTTCAAGCTGCTGGGCATCTATTGGGCCACGGCGGCCCTGATGATCGCCTGCGTGCTGCAGCTCACCGTGCACCGGTTTCGCACGGGGACATTCAAGACCATGCACATCATCACCGTGGCGGTGGTGCTGGTGCTCGGCTCCGCTACTCTGCTGCTGCACGACCGCCGTTTCATTCAATGGAAGCCCACCGTGCTGCTTGCGCTGGCAGCGGGGGCTTTTCTCGGCAGTATGTTCATCGGCAAACAGCCCCTCGCGCGGCGCTTGTTGGAGGCTGTGTTCAATGAACCTCTGCCTGTCTTGCCGCGGACTTGGCTGTTCATCAATTCCCTGTGGGTGGGCTGGCTCGCGCTCCTCGCGGCGGCGAATATCTACGTGGCGCGGAACTTCGATGAGAGTATCTGGGTCAATTTCAAAGTGTTCGGCATCACGGTGGCCATGCTGATTTTCATGATGCCGCAGATCTTGTGGCTGAGCGGCAAGACCAAGACCGCGCAATCGGAGCGGGGCTAACCGGAGGCGTATGAATCAACCAGCCGCCGGCCGCGAGCAGCGCTTGCGTCAGCGCCTCGAGAGCCGTTTTATGCCGACGCTGCTGACCATCGAGGACGAGAGTCACTTGCACGCCGGTCATGCGGGGGCCGCGGGCGGCCACAGTCATTTCCGCATAACCATAGTGGCCGAGGCGTTCCGCGGCGTATCGCCCGTGGCGCGTCACCGGCTGGTATACGCCGCGGTCGACGATCTGTTAAAGACCGACATCCACGCCTTGGCGATCAACGCCTCGCCCCCGGCGGATACCTAGCTCATGGGCTCGAAAGAGCATGGATTGGGCGGTTTTTCCGTCACATCGCATCGATAATTGGAGAGATGGCGCGGTAAAGGCTAAACTGCCGCCCCCGGGCGCGTCGGCCATGTCGGCCATAGCCGCCTTTTTTCGTGTATAGAGGACCCAAATGACTCAATTTCTCAGTACACAGTGGACCCTCCGGTCCACCGTGGCAGCGATCGCCCTACTGCTGGCGGCCTGCGGCAAGGGACAACAGGCGGCGGCGCCGCCCACGGCCGCCGACAAGCCGACGACCACGCCGGCGGTCGCCGTCGTCGACGGCACGCCCATTTCGCGCGAGGCCTACGACGATTACCTGAAAGGCCTGCTGCGCGGCAAACCGGCGACCGACGTTACCGCGGAAGAGAAGAATCAAGTCCTCGACCAGATGATCAACATGCAGCTCATCGCAGTTCAGGCCGAGAAGGACGGATTGGATAAGGATCCGGAAGTCGGCACTCGCATCGCTCTGCTGCGCACGCAGATTCTGGCGGACGCCGCCGCGCAGAAGTACGTGAAGAGCAATGAACCCTCGGATCAGGACCTGCATGCCGCGTACGACGCCGCCACCGATAAGACGGAGTATCACGCTTCGCACATCCTGGTGCCGACCAAGGAAAAGGCCGATCAGCTCATCAAGAAGATCAAGGGCGGAGCAAAGTTCGAGGACCTCGCGAAAGCCGAATCCACCGACAATTCGAAGACGAACGGGGGCGACCTCGGTTGGTTCACGACGGCGCGCATGGTCAAACCCTTCGGCGATGCAGTCAAGGGCCTGAAGAAAGGCGACTTCACGACCGACCCCGTGCAGACCCAGTACGGCTGGCACATCATCAAGCTCGTAGACACGCGCGACGCGCCGTTCGACCAGATGAAGCCTCAGCTGACCAACGCCCTCATGCAAAAGAAATTCCAGGAATACATCGAAGGCCTGAAGAAGACCGCCAAGATCGAAAAGAAGCTCTGATTGACGCGGGCCCATCCGGGGCCCGCGCCCTTCGGGCGCCCCGTGGGCGTCTGCTTCGGCATCCTGCCTCGCGTTGACGCGGGCCCATCCTGGGCCCGCGCCCTTCGGGCGCCCCTGCGGGCGGCCAAAATCGCATCCTGCGATTTTGTCGCTATTGCTTTTTCAGCAATTTGAGAAACGCAGCCTCGTCGAGCAGTGTGATGCCCAGTTGCTGGGCTTTTTTGAGTTTGGAACCCGCGTCCGTCCCCGCCACCACGTAGTGCGTTTTCTTCGACACGCTGCCGCTCACCTTGCCGCCGAGCTGCACGATGGCCTCCTCCGCCGCCTCGCGCGTCATTGCCTGCAGCGTGCCGGTCAGCACGAAGGTCTTCCCCGTCACTTCCGAATGAGCGTCAATCGGCGCCGGAGCGGGCCACGTGATGCCGCTGGCGAGCAGCCGATCGACGATGGCTGCATTGTCGGGATCGTGGAAATAAGCGGCGACATTCTTCGCGACCACCGGACCCACGTCCGGAACCCGCTGGATCTCGTCCTCTCCGGCTTGGCGCAGCGCCGCCATATCGCCGAAATACCGCGCCAGCGCGAGCGCGGTCGCCTCGCCCACATCGCGTATGCCGAGCGCGTACAAAAATCGCGGCAGCGTCGTGCGCTTGGAACCCAAAATGGCGGATTGCAATTTCTGCGCGGACTTATCGCCCATGCGCTCGAGCGTCGCGAGCTGCTCCTCCTGCAGGTCGAACAGATCTGCGGGTGTTCGCACCCAATCGCGATCCACCAGCTGTTCGACGAGCTTGTCGCCCAGTCCCTGGATGTCCAGGGCGCGGCGCGAGGCAAAATGCTTGATTTCCTCCTTGCGCTGCGCCGCGCATATTCGTCCTCCGGTGCACCGCGCGACCGCCTGATCGGCCTCGCGCACCACCGGCGATCCGCACACCGGGCACACGCTGGGCAGCGTCACCAGCGTCGCGCCCGCAATCCTGCGCTCGGGCAGCACGCTCACCACTTCCGGAATGACATCGCCGGCGCGACGAATGACCACCGTATCGCCCACTCGGACGTCCTTGCGGGTCAATTCGTCCATGTTGTGCAAGGTTGCATTGCTGACGGTGACGCCGCCGACGAACACCGGTTCGAGCCTCGCCACCGGGGTCAACGCGCCCGTGCGGCCCACTTGAAATTCGATGTCGCGCACCATGGTGAGAGCCTCTTCGGCGGGGAATTTGTGCGCGACCGCCCAGCGCGGCGCCCGCGAAATGAATCCCAGCTGCCGTTGCAGATCGAGATCGTCGACCTTGTAGACCACGCCGTCGATCTGGTACGGCAGCTTCGGGCGCAGCGCACCCATCTCACGGTAGTAATCCAGACAGCCGTCGGCCCCTTCCACGACGCGCGATTGCGGGCAGATCTTGAATCCCCAATGGCGCAATGCTTGCAATATCGCGCTGTGATGAGTGGGCAGGTCGCCGCCCTCGACGATTCCGAGGCCGTAGATGAACAGGTCGAGCGGACGCGCCGCCGTCATACGCGGATCGAGCTGGCGCAGGCTTCCCGCCGCCGCATTGCGCGGGTTGACGAAACTCTTCTCGCCGCGCGCAATCGCTTCCCGGTTGAAGCGTTCGAAACCGGCCAGCGGCATGAATACCTCGCCCCGGACCTCGAGCACCGGCGGCGGTCGAGCGGCGCGCAGTTTCATGGGCAGCGCCTTGACGGTCTTGAGGTTCTGCGTGATGTCCTCGCCGGTTTCGCCGTCGCCGCGCGTCGCGCCCTGCACGTACACGCCGTTCTCATACCGGGCGCTGACGGCCAAGCCGTCCAATTTCGGCTCGGCCGAATAGCGAATGGGTTCCTCGAGATCAAGCCGTTCCCGGATACGGCGGTCGAAGTCGCGCACCTGCTCGTCGCTGAAGGCGTTGTCCAGCGACAGCATGGCGAGCCGATGCCTCACCGTGCCGAAAGCCGCAATCGGCGCCGCGCCCACCCGCTGCGTCGGCGAATCAGGGGTCAGCAACTCCGGATGCTGAGTTTCGAGCGCGCGAAGTTCGAGCATGAGCCGGTCGTATTCGGCGTCCGGGACCTCCGGATCATCGAGAGCGTGATAGCGGTAGTTGTATCGGTCCAGCAGACCGCGCAGTTCCGCGGCCCGTGTTGCCGCCTTCTTCGCCGGACCCGCTGCCTTCTGCGCGCACATCCCCGAATCAGTTCCAGGAGTCTGTCCGAGTAATGATCGCCGTAGCGAGGGTGCGACGCATGCGTCGCACGGGCGACCATGGATGGTCGCCCCGGGCTTGCGCGGAGCAGGGACTGCGCAGCGCAATGCCCCACATCGAGCAGATTTCCACGATCATTTCGCGCGCATGGTGGACACCATGTAAGCGAAATGATCGTGGAAAGATGCCGATGTGGGGCGGCCGCAGTAGGCGTATCATTACTCGGACAGACTCCTTGGCAGCGAGGCCTGAAAACGCGCAATGTCCTCGCGCAATGCGGCCGCGCGCTGCGGCGACAAGGGCATGCCCTTTGCGTCCTGCACCATCCCGGACAATTCCTCCGCCAGGCCGCGCGCGGTACCCAGCAATTCGTCCATGGTTTCGAGCGGCTGGATCGGACCCGGCAACACGGCGAACAAGGTTACGCCCCGATACTCTTGATCCGCCATCTCGGCAATGTCGAAAGTTCCGGGCTCAATGAGACTGGCCACGCAAAACAAGCTGCGGCCGTCGGCATGCTTGCGGTGAAACACCTGGTAGCGCCCAAATGCGAGTCCGTGCAATTCGAGCGCAGCCATCAATTGGCTCCCGGACCAGCGCGCCTCGCCCACGGCGCAGACGCGAACGGTCACGATCCTCTGCAGCTCCGCCGCATTGGGAGCCTGCGGCGGCGCCGCGGCGGCGCGGTCGCTCTGCTCGGAAATCGGCCCCGTGGTGAACATCGGGCGCATCGCGGGCGGCGGCGTGGGCGCGCGCGCGGGTGCAGGAGCGGGTGCGCGTTCCGATCCGGGGGTGGGCGCAGGCTCGGTACCGGCCATCATCGGGGCATCCAATACCGGCACATGATCGAATTCGGCGGTGCGGATATTGAGCGGCTCGAAGGGCGGAACGCCCCAGTCCCTCGGCGGCGGCGCAGGCTCAGCCGGCAGATCGTCGCCGGAATCGGCATGCCGCGGAGAATCGGCGGAAGGCGTCGGCTCGCGCAGCTCTGAGTTGCCAGGAATCCGGCCGGCGCGGCGCGCGGTCCACCACCATATGCCGGCGAGCAGCGGCAAGCTGAGGCACAGCAATATCCAGCGTAGCTCGGCGGCCACTCGAGAGCTCTACATCGCCGCCATGCGCACGGCCTCGTCGACATCCACCGCTACCAAACGCGACACTCCCGGCTCGTTCATGGTTACGCCCACCAATTGCGATGCCAGCTCCATCGTGCTCTTGTTGTGGGTGATGAAGATGAACTGCACATTGCGCGACATGTCGCGCACGATGTCGCAAAAGCGGCCGACATTGTTCTCGTCGAGCGGCGCGTCCACCTCGTCAAGCAGACAGAACGGCGCCGGATTCAAATCGAATATCGCGAATACCAAGGCGACGGCGGTCAGCGCCTTCTCGCCGCCCGAGAGCTGGCTGATGGTGCTGTTGCGCTTCCCGGGCGGTCGCGCCATGACGGACACACCGGCCGCCGCACCTTCTTCGCCCGTGAGTTCCAGGTATGCGTGACCGCCGCCGAACAGGCGCGGGAATTTCTCTTTGAGGCCGGCGTTCACCTTGTCGAAGGTATCCTGGAACCGCGTGCGGGTCTCGCGATCGATTTTGCGCATCGCCGACTCGAGAGTTTCCAAGGCATCCGTCAGATCCTTGCACTGCCGGTCCAGATACTCCTTGCGCTCGGATTGCTCCTTGAACTCGCCGATGGCCGCCAGATTGACCTGGCCCAGGCGCTCGATCTTGCCCCGGGTCTCCTCCAGCTGCGACTCCCAGCCCCCGATCGTGGCATCCTCCGTGAGTTGCGCCAACAGTGCGGCGAGTTCGAAATTCGTCGCCGCAAGCTGCTCGGCTACGCTCTCACGGCGAACGCGCACCTGCTGCGCGGCCAATCGCGCCTCGTCCAGGCCGGCTCGCGCGCCGTCCACCCGCTGCTCGACGGCCAGGCGCGCGGCATCACGATCGCGCAGCCTGGCGTCCAACTCGTCGTTCGCAATCCTGGCGGCCTGCAGCTCACCATCGATTTCCGCGCGTATCCGCAGTGACTCCTCGAGCTGGGTCTGCGCCGCCGCGAGCGGCGCCTCGCCGTCCGCGAGCTGGGTCGCCAGCTCGTTGCGCCGCGCTTCCAAACCTTCCAGCTGCTTCTCGACTCGCGACAGCGTCGTGGACAGGGAGCTGTGCGACGAGCGCCGCGACTCTACCTGCAGCGCCAATTCCCGTGCGAGTTGTTGCGCCGACAGCGCCGCCGCGCGGGCAGTGCCCACATCCGCGCGCAGCGCCTCGCGTTCCTGTTCGAGCGCGACGCGCTGCGGTTCGAGGGCGGCCAATCTGTCGATGGCCTCCTCCATGCGGCCACGCGCTGCGCGCAGATCCGTCTCCGCGCGCTCGAGCTCGGTGCGTATGTCGGCGAGTCCCGTGTCCAGCTGCGTCATGCGCCGCGCCGCATCGGCGCTGCGAGCCCTCGCCGAATCCAGCTCCGCGCGCCGATCGACGTGCTCGCGATGCAGCCGGTTCACGTCCGCCTGAGCGCGGTCGCGGCGATCTTCGTGCTCACGCACGCGCTCGCGAGTGAGCTCCAGGCGGCGTTCGAGTTCCTTGACCTCGTCCGCGAGTCCGCTCACCTGCGCGCGGATCCCGCGCAAAGTCTCCTCACGCTCGATCACACCCGTGCGCGGATCCGCATCGCGCGACAGACGCAGCCAGTCCGATCCCAGCCATATTCCATCGCGCGTAACCACCGACTCGCCCGCGCCCAATCGGCTTCGGAGCCCTATGGCCTCGTTCAAGGTTTCGGCGGTATGCACCGACGACAGCACCGATCCCAGTACGGCGGCGCCCTGCACTTTCGCCTGCAGCGAGGTCGCAGCGCGGGGGACGGCCGCCGCTTCACCCGTGCTCACGACGGCCAAATGGCCGCCATCGAAGCTCGCCAAGAGATCGGTGACGCTGTCCAGACCGTCGACGCACACAGCCTCGAGGTACGATCCAAGCACTGTTTCGACGGCCCGCTCCCAGCCGCGATCGACACGCAGCTGCTGCGCGACGCGCGGCTGGCGGTCGAGCGACTTCGACTTCAGCCACTCGGTGACTTTGCCGGAAGCCTTGCCGAGCGCCGCCGTTTGCAGCGCTTCCGTCGATACCTGCGAGCCCAGCGCCTCTTGCCAGCGCGTGCGCAGCGCGTTGAGGGCCTGCGACTCCGCCCGTTCACGATCGCGCGTAACCGAGATCTCCTGCAGCAGTTCCTGCAGCTCGGCCGCAGCCTTCTGACCCGCATCACGGGCCAATGTCATCCGGCTCTCCAGAGTTTCCAATGCAACCGCCGGCTGCAATTGGGCGAGCGCCGAGCGCTCGCTCTCTTGCCGCTCCTGCTGCTGCAGAAGGTGCCTCTGCTGACTTTCCAGCTCCTCGATGCGCGCGCGTTCGACCCCCGTCTCGCGCTGGCCGAGCGCGACGGCCTGGGCATGGGCATCCCAGGCCTGCTGCCACGCCGCCAGCGCCTGCTCATGGCTCTGCAGTGCCTGAGAGGTGCGAAGTTCCTCGGCGTGAGCCGCGTCGAGACCGGGCACCATGCTCGCCAGTTCCTGCGACAGCGCCTCCAGCTGGCTGCGATCACGCTCCAGAACCTGACCCAGGTCGGCGACCTGGGCCTCGGCCTGTTCCAAGTCCGAGCGCTGCCGCTGGCGCAGCTCGCGCGTGAACTGGATGCCTTGTTCGATCCGCGTAACTTCGGCGCCCGCCTCATAGAAGCGGGCCTGAATCGCGCCGAGGGCGTCCGCTGCCGACTGCTGATCGGCGCGAATGCGCTCGATGTCCGCTTCGGCTTCCCGCAGCTCGGCAAGCACGGCGTGCATCGCGGTTTCGCAGCTTGATGCCGCGGCGTCGCGCACTCTCGCCTCGGCGTCCAAACTCTGCATGCGCAGGGCCAGCAACTCGGCCTGCAGCTTGCGCTCTTCTTCCTTCAGGGCCTGATAGCGCCGGGCCGTCGCGGCTTGGCGCTGCAAGTGGCGAATCTGCTTCTCCACCTCTTCGCGCAGGTCGTTCAGCCGATCCAGATTTTCGCGGGTATGGCCGATCCGGCTCTCGGTTTCGCGGCGCCGCTCCTTGTAGCGCGAGATGCCCGCGGCCTCCTCCAAGAATGCGCGTAGATCGTCCGGCCGCGCCTCGATCACGCGCGAGATCATGCCCTGCTCGATGATGGCGTAGCTGCGCGTGCCCAAGCCCGTGCCGAGGAACAGCTGCGTGATGTCCTTGCGGCGCACCTTGGTGCCGTTGATGAAGTAGTCGGACGTGCCGTCGCGGCTCACGGCGCGGCGCAGGGCGACTTCGTTGTAGGCCGCGTACTCCCCGCCGATCTTGCCGTCGGAATTGTCGAACACCAGTTCGACCGATGCGGCGCCCAAGGGCTTGCGCGCGGCCGAGCCGTTGAAAATGACGTCCGCCATGGATTCGCCGCGCAAATGCTTCGCCGAAATTTCGCCCATCACCCAGCGCACCGCGTCGATGATGTTGGACTTTCCGCAGCCATTCGGGCCCACAACCCCGGTCAGGCTGCTCGGAAAGGTCACGGTCGTCGGGTCGACAAAGGATTTGAAGCCGGCAATCTTGAGTTTCGTTAAGCGCATTATTTTCGGTGACCCTTGGGAGCCGGCGCGTGGCCGTCAATGTGGCGCGTAGTGTAAAGTAAACGTCACTTTCGTAAACCCCCGGCGATGTCGCCGAATTTGAGTCCATGACCGAACCCAGCACCCGACTGGAAACTTTTGCAAACCCGACGCCCGAGCGGGACTACACCATCCGAATGACCATTCCGGAGTTTAGCTGTCTGTGTCCGAAAACGGGACAACCGGACTTCGCCACGCTCAAATTGGAATACGTTCCCGACCAGCGCTGCGTCGAACTCAAGTCCTTGAAGCTCTATATTTGGTCATTCCGCAGCCGGGGCGCATTTCACGAGGCGGTGACCAACGAAATCTTGGGCGACCTGGTGGCGGCAACCGCGCCTCGATTCATGCGTCTTTTGGCCGAATTCAACGTTCGAGGCGGCATTTACACGACAGTGGCGGCGGAACACAGGTTGCCCGGCTGGGCGGCCGCCCCCCCC